>Ga0222712_10002453_pt1 | contig 21216 bp, 19 predicted proteins | sample C33_657DmetaG_FD_165043 | JGI IMG/M metagenome (GOLD analysis project Ga0222712, IMG submission 165043) | Estuarine water microbial communities from San Francisco Bay, California, United States - C33_657D | ecosystem: Environmental > Aquatic > Marine > Unclassified | place: USA: California... | reverse complement strand
AAAGACACTATCTACCCATGCAAGACAACACCCGCCTCACCGGCAAAGTCGCCATCGTCACCGGCGCTGGCTCTCGGAACCCCGGCGCGGGCGGCACCACTATCGGTAATGGGCGCGCCATTGCCGTGCTGATGGCAGCGCGCGGGGCCAAGGTTTTGTGTTTGGATGTGGACCGTGCGGCATTGGAAGAAACCGCGCGCCTGATCGCAGCCGAAGGTGGCACCTGTGCGCTCAAGGAAGCCAATGTCTCAAAAGCCGATGATTGCGCGGCGGCGGTGGCGGAAGCGGTCAGGCTTTGGGGGCGGGTTGATATTCTGGTCAATAATGTCGGGATCAGCGGCCCGGCTGGCAATGCGGAAGGCGTGGACCCGGAAGCCTGGGATTACGCCATGCAGGTCAATGTGAAATCAGTCATGCTCATGGCGAAATATGCCGTGCCGGAAATGCGTAAAGTGGGTGGCGGGGCTATTGTGAACCTTTCATCGGTGGCCGGGCTGCGCGCCGGGCATCCGGGCTTGCTGTATGCCACCACCAAGGGCGCCATTGTGCAAATGACGCGTGCCATGGCCGGGCATCACGGTGCGGATAATATCCGCGTCAATGCGGTCGCACCTGGTTATGTCTATACGCCTATGGTGGCATCGCGCGGCATGACCGAAGAATTGCGCCAGCAACGCGCGCAATCGGGCATGTTGAAAACCGAAGGCAGCGCCTGGGATGTCGCGGAAGCCGCGTGCTTTTTGGCCTCAGCCGCCGCGCGCTGGATCACGGGGCAGACCCTGCCGGTGGATGCCGGGCGTTCGGCGGGCAATGCCTCTGGCGCTTCACCCAAGCCGGAAGGGGCGCTGCGCTGAGTATTTTCAAGCCAAGTGGAAACACTTGGCGACTCGGAAAATACGATCAAACAACGCGCGCGCATTTTCAAGCCAAGTGAAATCACTTGGCGGCTTGGAAAATACGCTCAAACAAGAATCTAGTATGGTTCCCGTGAACACATGTGAACGGGCCCCACACTAGGGCAAGGGAATAAGCAGGGCCGGCACGGCCAGGCCACCGGCGCGGCCCAGCATGCCTTTGCTCTGCACACCAATAATCGCAAAGCGGCCATCGGCACCGCGCAGCAGCAAGGGCCCGCCGGAAGAACCCGTGGTGCCGGCGCAATCATGCGCCAGCATCACGCCTTCCCCTTCAATGCGCCGCAGGCCCAGGTAACGGCAGGCAGGGTCCACCAGCAACGCGCCGGGCGCATCTCGTTGAAAGCCGGGCAGGGCAAGGATGCTGCCTTCGGGCGGTGTTTCACGCAGCAGGGGCAGGACGCGGCCGGCGCCAATTGGGCGGTTCAGTGAAACCAGCGCCCAATCCGCGGCCCAGGGCGCTTCTCGGGCAGGATCAAAGCCAGCGCCAATACGCAGCGCGACGCCGTGCGCCTCGGCCCCGCCCAGGGTTACGCGGAGCTGTGTGGGCGGCAGCAGCGCTGTACCGGCTTCATCCTTCAGGCAATGCGCGGCGGTCAGCAGCACAGCAGGCGCCAGCATGGCCCCGGTGCAAATGCCAATGCCTTCCGCTTCCAGCAGCGCCACCGCATGCCAGGGCGGATGCGCCGCCGGCACGGGCAGGCGCGGGTCTCGGCCTGGGTTCAGCCCCGGCATTTGTGCAACGGCAGGCAGCGCGAAGCACAATAGCAGCGCCAAAATTAGCCGCATGAGGCGATTAAGCGCTCCACAAATGCTGGCACAATCTGCGTGGCGGGTCCGTGATGCGCTTCGTGGAACAGCGCGGTGCCTTCGGTTTCTTCCAGATTCAATTCCACACACCGCGCCTGGCCCCGTACTTCGCGCACCATGCCGGCAGCGGGATAAACCTGGCCTGATGTGCCGATGGAAATGAACAGGCCGCATTCATGTAACGCGGCTTGGATGCGTTCCATCTGAAGTGGCATTTCGCCAAACCAAACCACATGCGGGCGCAAACGGCCCACCGCGCCACAGGCCGGGCAGGCGGATTGCGGCGTGATGTCTTGCTGCCAATCAACCACACCTTGGCAGCCAAGGCAGCGCGCTTTCTGCAATTCGCCATGCATGGGAATAAGGTTGCGGGATCCGGCGCGGGCATGCAGGCCATCAATATTCTGCGTCACCAGCAGCAGCGGCGCGGGCCAGGCAGCTTCCAGCCGCGCCAGCGCAAGATGCGCCGCGTTTGGCTGAATGGCAGGGTCCAGAAGCTGCGCGCGGCGTGCGTTGTAGAACCGCTGCACCAAATCCGGATTGCGCGCGAAGGCTTCCGGTGTGGCGACATCTTCAATGCGATGCCGCGCCCAAAGCCCATCCGCATCGCGAAAGGTGGCGATCCCCGATTCCTGAGAAATCCCCGCACCGGTTAGAATGACAATGGGTGGCGCCATCAGCTTGTCGGCGGCGCGGGTGGCGTACAGCTACGCGGTGGGCGCGGAAAGCTCGGGTCAGGGCGCGGCGGCGCAGGGGTTTCGCTTTGTTGCGGTGCGGGCATGGCGGGCGCTTCAACGCATGGGCCAAGTGCAAGTAGGGCGAGCATGATCAGCATGGCGGCCTCCTGGTTTAAGCACAGCATACACCAGGTCACTGCCGCAATGGCAGGGCTTGCGGCGTGGCGCATCCTCGGGGAGGCTGCGCCCAGAACACAGGGAAGAGACGCGTGGCCGCAACGGATCAGGGCAGTATCGAGTCGCGCTATTCCTGGCTGGTCGCCACCACGGCGGTGATCATGCTCTCCCTCGCTGCGGGGGGGCCCATCACGGTGGTGGTTGGCCTGGTGCAGATTGCCGAGGATTTTGGGTCCGGCCGTTCACTGCCATCACTCGCCAATTCACTCGCTTATTTCGGCACCGCCATTGGTGGCATGGTCTGTGGCGTGATGGTGGCGCGCTTTGGCCAAAGGCTGGTCGCCATGATTGGCGGCTTTGCGGTGGCGCTTGGGTTGATGCTGGCCTCCTTCGGGGAAAGCTGGTCGCTGCTGGTGGGGTTTGGGTTGGGTGTGGGGCTATTCGGCAATGGCGCGTTGTTTCCGCCGATGCTGGCTTATGTCTCGCTCTGGTTTGATAGGCGCCGCGGCACGGCTTTGGCGCTGGTGGCTTCCGGGCAATATGTCGCGGGGTTTTTGTGGCCGCCCATCTTTGAACGCGCCATTGCCGCCTTTGGCTGGCAGCGCACCATGTTCGGCTACGGGCTTTTGGTGGCGGCCATTGCGGTGCCACTGGCCGCGCTGGTGTTACGCCCGCCGCCGGCACAACCAACCACCGGCAATTTCGCTGAGAAAATGCAACCAGGCGCACGCGTGCTGGGCATGAAGGGCAATATGGCCTTCTTCCTGCTGGCTTTCTGTTCCTTCCTTTGCTGCATTCCCATGGCCATGCCGGCAGCGCATCTGGTGGCGTTTTGTGGTGATCTTGGCATCAGCGCATCACGTGGCGCCTTGATGCTTTCGGTGCTCACCTTCGCGGCTTTCATGGCGCGGCAATTCTGGGGCTGGCTTTCCGATAAAATCGGCGGGCTTTGGACTGTTGTGTTTGGATCGCTCGCGCAAATTCTCGGTATGCTCGGCTTTCTGGCAACGCAGGATGAGGCCGGGCTGTTTTTCGTGGCCGCCGCTTATGGGCTTGGCTTTAGCGGCATTATTCCCGCCTATGTGCTGACCTTGCGCGCGCTATTCCCAGCAGCCGAGGCGCATTGGCGTGTGCCAACCCTTCTGTTCTTGAGCCTTTCCGGCATGGCGGCGGGCGCTTGGCTTGCGGGCTATATCTATGATTGGCTCGGCTTTTACGCCGCCGCTTGGTGGGCGGGCATTGGCTTTAATCTGGTGCAATTCGCGCTGATCCTGTTCCTGCTGCTGCGCTGGCGGCGCGGTATGGCGCAGGGCTGATCATGCTTGGTTTACGCGCGGGGCTGGACTAGCATCCGGTCCGGTTGAATTCGAAACGGGAGGCTTCAATGCTAAAACGCAAACACCTTTTGGCCGCTGCGGCGGCGCTAGGCTTGGCTTTGCCAGGCTTGGCGCAGGCCCAAGCGCCGCAATTCTTCCGCATCGGCACGGGCAGTGCGGGCGGTACCTATTATCCGGTGGGCGGCATCATTGCGAATGCCATTTCTTGTCCGCCCGGCGCGCCTTGCGGTCAATCCGGCGGCACGGCGGGCGTGCCGGGTATGGTCGCGGTGGCGCAGGCCACGCAAGGTTCCGTGCAGAATGTCGCCATGGTGCAGGCCGGAAATGCGGAAGCGGGCTTCACGCAATCCGATGTATCCCATTGGGCCTTTACCGCCACGGGGCTTTTTGAAGGTCGGCCCAAGACGGATCGCATTCGCTTTGTTGGCCATCTTTTCCCGGAACATATCCATGCGGCGGTACGCCGGGATAGCCCGATCCGTAATTTTGAGGAATTGCGCGGCAAGCGGGTCGCTATCGGACTGCAGGCTTCCGGCGCGCGCATTGGTTCAGAACTTATTCTGGCAGCCTATGGCCTGAATGCCGGGCGGGAATATACCGCAGAATATCTGAACCAAGCCCAAGGCACGGAACGCATGCAGGATCGCGGGCTTGATGCCACCATCACCGTGGTGGGCTACCCGGCCGCGGCTTTCACCGAATTTTGCAGCCGTAGTGGCTGCCGCTTCCTGCCGATCCCGCCCGCGCAAGCCGCGCGTGTGATTGAACGCGCACCCTTCTATGGGCAGGGCATCATTCCACGCAGCGCCTATGAAGGTCTTGAAGCGGATGTGCCGACGCTGACTGTCGGTGCCGTGCTGGTGGTGCGTGACAGCCTGTCTGATGAACTCGTCTATAATGTTACCCGCTCTCTCTGGTCGGATGTGACTCGCGGCCTACTTGACCGTGGTCATGCCAAGGGCCGCGAAATTGTGAAAGAAAACGCATTGCAAGGCCGCGGCGTAGTGCCGTTCCATCCAGGCGCTGAGCGTTTTTATCGCGAAGCCGGCATTCTGCGCTGAGAAAGGTAACTGGCCGTGACCGTAAAGACTGAAGGCGGCGCGGCCGCCAAGGCGCAGCTTGATCTTGAAGCTGCCGCCGAACTTGAAAAGAAATATGATAGCGAAATGCAGTTTCGGAACCTGACAGGCTTTGCTGCCCGACTGGTTCCGGCGCTGCTCGTCGCACTTTCGATATTTCATTATTATACAGCCGGGTTCGGCATTCTGACGGAACATTGGCATAAGGCCATTCATGTCGCCGCGGTGCTGGGCCTTATTTTTCTGATGTTCCCCACAAAGCGGAATTTTGGACCAACACTGGGTGGCATCCCGCTTTATGATTGGGGTTTCGCGCTGCTGATCGCTGCCGCCTGCCTTTATCTACCAATCATTTTTGATGAACTTACCTTCCGCATCGGCATGCCGAATACGGCTGATATGGTCATGGGCACCATCATGGTGGCGTTGCTGCTGGAAGCCACGCGCCGCGCCATGGGCTGGGTCCTGCCGGCTATTGTGATTGTCTTTATTCTTTATGGGCTTTTCGGCAATCATTTGACCGGCGTTCTGGCGCATCCCGGCGCAAGCTGGGAAGGCTTCATCAGCCATGTCTATCTGACACAGGAAGGCATTTTTGGTATTCCGGTGAAAGTCGTCGCGACCTTCGTTTTTCATTTCGTGCTATTCGGCGTGCTGGCGACACGCATGGGGCTTGGGCAATTCTTCATTGATCTGGCATCGATTTTAGCTGGGCGTTATCCCGGCGGGCCGGCCAAGGTGGCGGTGGTTTCTTCCGCCATGTTTGGCACCATTAGCGGTTCTTCCATTGCAAATACCGTCACCACCGGGTCACTGACCATCCCGGCCATGAAACGCATTGGCTATAAGCCGCATTTTGCTGGTGCCGTTGAAGCCGCCGCAAGCGCGGGCGGGCAGATCACGCCCCCCATCATGGGCGCTGCTGCCTTCGTGATGATTGAATTCCTCAATATTCCGCTGACAACCCTGCTGATTGCGGCCGCCATTCCCGCCTTTATGCATTTCTGGGGCGTCTTTGTGCAGGTGCATTTTGAGGCCAAGAGGCTTGGGCTGCGCGGCATGCCGGAATCTGAAATTCCCAAGCTTTGGCCAACCATTCGCGATGGTTGGCCCACTGTCATTCCACTCGTTTTGCTAGTCGGTGTGATTGTGGAAGGCTTCACGCCTTATCTGGCAGCCTTCACGGGTATTACTGCCTGTATTGTTGTGGGTTTCCTAAATCCGCGTCATCGCCTGACGCTGCGTGATTTGTGGGATGCCTTTGATCTTGGCTCCCGCTATGCGCTTGCTGTTGGCGCGGCAGCGGCGGCGGTGGGAATTGTGGTTGGCGTGGTAACGCTGACCGGTGCCGGTTTCCGTATTTCCTTCATGGTCACGCAAGCAGCCGCGCAGACGGCGGAATTCTTCCGGCCCATCGTCGAAATGCTGCCCAGCAGCATGGCTTCGATGCAGGGCCTCACGCTGTTCCTGACGCTGTTTTTTGTTGCGCTGGTTTGTATTGCCATGGGTTGCGGCATTCCAACCACCGCGCTCTATATCGTATTGGCCGCAATTGCGGCGCCGGCTGTGCAACAGCTTGGTGTACCGCCTTTAGCGGCGCATCTGTTCATCCTCTATTACGGCATTCTTGCGGATCTGACCCCGCCGGTTTGTGTCGCGGCCTATGCGGCAGCGGGGATCGCCGGCTCAAACCCGTTTCGTACGGGATTAACCGCCTTCCGCCTGGGTCTCGCGAAAGCGACTGTGCCCTTTGTCTTTGCCTATTCTCCCGCCATGCTGATCATGGTTGATGGCTTCACTTGGGGTGATTTCCTGTTCACTACCATCAGCTGCGCCATTGGGGTGCTGGTATTGGGCATTGGTATGACAGGGTATGCCTTCACCCATATGGGGCTTGGCAGCCAGGTCATATTGGTGATTTCGGCGCTATTGATGATCTCGCCCAATGTGCAGATGACATTGATTGGCGTGGTGATTGCGTTGCCGGCCCTGATGCTGAATTGGCGTGCTTCCCAACGCGCTGCGCCAAGCTGATTCTTCAACCCGCTTCCAGCGCCGCGCGAAGCTTTTGCAGCAAGGCTTCACGCGCCGCATCATCCCCCGCATTTTCGGTGGCACTTTCTATCGCCAGCATCAAAGCGGCGCGCTGATTATGCCAATCCGGCCGAACACTCCGCACAGGATCAGCGCGGCGGCCCTTGCTTTCCAGGCGCTTTGGTCGCGCGGCTTTGGGCAATGCCCAGGCTTCATCCAATACTGGCATAATCACTTGGTCCGCCGCAGCAATGCCGGCTTTAGTAAGGCGCGCGGCCAGCGCTTCCATTGCAGGTGCTTCGCCATGCACCAAAAATACACCGCCCAAAACCTGCCCGCGCGCAGCCAACCAACGCGCCAATTCTGGTGCATCCGCATGGCCGGAGAAATCGCGGATTTCGGTGATTTTGGCCGCCACGCGAATCGTCTCTCCCTGGATGCGCACTTCCGGCTTGCCTTCCTGCAATAGCCGCCCAAGCGTGCCTTCCGCCTGATAGCCTGTCAGCATCACCGTCGCGGCAGGATTCCAGAGCCAGCGCTTCAAATGATGCCGGATGCGCCCGGCATCGCACATGCCCGAACCCGCAATGATGATGTGAAAACCCTCAGCTTCCGCGATACGGCGGCTGGCTTCCCCGCTTTCCGTCGGGCGGATCAGCGGCGAACGCAGCGCGCGGCTGATGGCGGAACCATTTTCCAGCGCAGTGGCATGTTCCAGAAATACCTCCGTCGCGCGAATGGCGAGCGGGCTATCCATGAAAATCGGCGCTTCAGGAATAGTGCCTGCCTGCATCAGCGTCACCAAATCCCAACAAATTTCCTGTGTGCGTTCTACGGCAAAGGCAGGAATTAGCAGCACGCCATCAGGCTTCGCGGCTTGCAGCACAATAGCCGCCAGCTTTTCGCGGCGCGCTACGTGATCAACGCAGGGCTTATCCTCATCGCCGTAGGTGCTTTCCAGAAACACTTGATCCAGCGCATCAGGCGCTTCAGATTCATGGTGAAAAACCGAACAATCCGGCCCCAAATCACCGGACACCAGCACCCGCACCGGTCCATTCTTGCCATTGGCATATTCAATTTCGATCGAAGCCGAACCAAGCATATGCCCCGCATTCCACCAGCGGGCGCGCACGCCTGGCACGGGTTCCATCCAGCGCCCAAAAGGCACCGCGCGAAACGCCGCAATCGCCGCCGCACCATCCACCGCCGTGTAAATCGGCCGCACCGGCGCGCGCCCCCTATGGCGATTGCGCCGATTAAGCTGCGATACCTCCATTTCCTGCACATGCCCGGAATCAGGCAGCATGACAGCGCAGAGATCCGCTGTTGCAGCCGTGGCGTAGATGGTGCCACGAAAGCCACCCGCCTTCAGCTTCGGCAGCAGCCCAGAATGGTCAATATGTGCATGCGTCAGCAGTACCGCATCAATTTCTCGTGGGTTGAAGGGAAACTCCTCCCAGTTCAGGGATTTCAGCGTCTTTGGTCCCTGAAACATGCCGCAATCCACCAAGAACTTGGCGCGGGCCGTCTCAAAAAACAGGCAATAGCCGGTAACGGTGCGCGCTGCGCCACAAACCTGAACGGAAATACCCATGACATCTCCTCCCTACGCGACGCCATCGCGCCAAGGCTGATCACTTGCTGAGTATCAAGCACCGAATTGTCTTGATCCAGCGCAAAATCAGGATGAAAATGCTTAAGCAAGCGTGAGATTAAGCAAAATCCCGCGCTGCGAAGGCAAAGCAGAACGGCAGGCAGATATGAACCCGCTAGATGTCACGCGTTCGATGATGGATGGCCTTGGGGCAGAAGGCGATATCTGTCTGAAATGCGGATCCCGATCTCTTGGCCTGTGTGCGCCATTGGATGTGGCGGCGCTGGATGACATGGCGACGGATAGTGAAAGAGTCGCCCTTGAACCGCGTAGCCCGATTTTTCATCAAGGCGATCAGGCCCGGTATGTTTATACCCTGACCGAAGGCATGGCGCGGCTGATGCGCGTATTGCCTGATGGCAGGCAGGCCGCCATCGGCTTTCGCTTCGCGGGCGATATCCTGGGTTTCACGCCACTGCCCGAATATGCTTTCGGCGCTGAAATGCTGACCGGTGGCCGGGTCTGCCGCATGGAACGCCGGCGGCTTGAACAATTATTCCGCCGCTATCCCCTACTGGAACGGCGCTTTCTTGATCTCTGCACCCGGGAATTGTCGCAAAGCCAGGATCATATCATGGCGCTTGGCCGCTTCACCGCGGAAGAACGCGTCGCCGCCTTTCTGCTTTCGCTGGTGGATGCACAACGCCGGCGCAATCACAAGGGGCCAGTTTATGATCTGCCGGCCACGCGGGCGGATATCGGCGAATTCCTTGGCCTGACGCTGGAGACCGTAAGCCGCGCCATTTCCAGCTTCCGCAGGCGCAATCTGATCCGCCTGCATGGCCAAAGCGGCATTGAAATCCTGAATGAGGTAGCGCTGACCGCGCTTGGCACCGGCGAAGGCGAGGATGCGGCCTGAAGCTACCGGTGCCTTTTCCGGCGAATAGTGGCAAAACATCCCTGCATTGAAAGGGAAGCGCCATGTCCGATCTGCCAGAGCGTGTTGAAATTGCCGAAGAAGGGCCGCGAGAAGGCTTCCAGATCGAAAAAAACCCGATCCCCAGCGCCGATAAAATCGCCTTGATTGATGCGCTTTCAGCAACCGGCCTCAGGCATATCCAGGTGGCGTCTTTTGTGTCGCCGAAGTTGGTGCCTGGCTGGGCAGATGCGGAAGCGGTGGTGGGCGGTTTCACACCTAAACCAGGCATTCATTATACGGGGCTATGGTTCAACGCGGCGGGGCTGGACCGCGCACTTGCCTTCAAGGATCGGCTGCATCTTTTTGGGTCCATCAGCCTCGCGGCTTCCGAGGCCTTTTCGCTCAAGAACCTTAATCGGGATCGCGCGGGGCAGATTGAAGCCATGCGCAAGCAAACCGCCGCCCATATTGCCGCCGGCGTGCCGGTCACACGTATTGGGCTGCAAGCGGCCTTTGGCTGCAATTATGCCGGCAATGTCACGCCCGCGCAGGTGATGGCCGCAGTGGCGGATGGGCTTGCCATTGCGGCGGAAGCAGGTGTCACCATCCGCGATTTGACGCTGGCCGATACGATGGGCTGGGCCAATCCGCGCCAGATTGAAGCCGTGATCGGCGAAGTACGGAGCCGCTGGCCGGAATTGCGGCTTGCGCTGCATTTGCATGATACGCGCGGGCTCGGCATTGCCAATGCGATGGCCGGGTTGCGCATGGGTGTTTCGCGTTTTGATGCTGCAGTGGGCGGCCTTGGTGGCTGCCCCTTTGCCGGCCAACCCGGCGCGCCCGGCAATATCGCGACCGAGGAATTGGCGCTGCTTTGCGCAGAACTGGGCATTGAAACCGGCATTGATCTGGAAGCGCTGGTGGAAGCGGGCAGGCTGGCCGAGCGTATTCTGGATCGGCGCCTGCCAAGTGCGGTGCTGCGCGGCGGCACGCTGGCGCGCTTCCGCGCGCAAGCTGCTTGACCGCAATGGAGGAAGATGCACGGCGTTACGCGCCTTCCGTCGCGCGCAATAAGGACGCCATTGCAGGGGTTCTGGCGCGGTATTTGCCAAGCTCCGGCCTAGTCTTGGAAATTGCCAGCGGGTCTGGCGAACACGCTGTGCATTTTGCCAGCACCTTCCCCGCGCTTGTTTTTCAGCCGACTGATCCCAGCGAAGAAGCACGGGCCAGCATTGCCGCATGGCGCCAGGAGGCCGCGCTGCCGAATATGCGCGCGCCACTGGCGCTTGATGTCACAGCGGCGCCTTGGCCCATCAACTACGCCGATGCCGTTACCTGCATCAATATGATTCACATCGCGCCCTGGGAGGCGACGCTTGGCCTTGTGGCGGGTGCGGCGCGGATCATACCACCGGGCGGGCTGTTGTTTTTATACGGGCCTTACAAACGCGCCGGGCAGCATACCGCACCGAGCAATGCGGATTTTGACGCAAGCCTACGCGAGCGCGATGCCCGATGGGGTGTGCGTGATCTGGAAACAGTTGCGGCCGCAGCCACAGCAATGGGCTTCGCCGCGCCAATGATAGAAGCCATGCCGGCGAATAATCTTTCGCTGATTTTTCGCCGGCTTGGCTGATTGTCAGTGCGAAAGCAGCACCGGCACGGTCATTTCACGCAGCAAGCTGCGCGTCACTCCACCCAGGATGAATTCGCGCAGGCGCGAATGGCCATAGGCGCCCATCACCAGCAAATCGGCGCCCATATCACTGGCATGGTTCAATAGTAGCGCTGAATCCGCCACATCATCCGCAACGGCCTTGGCCACTTCCACCTTCAAGCCATGGCGCGCCAAATGCCGCGCGATATCAGCGCCGGGTTCTTCGCCATGCGCGCCAAGGCCACGCTTGGGATTAGCCAGGAACACACAAGCGCTTTCCGCCTTGGCAAGTAGCGGCAGCGCATCATGCACTGCCCGTGATGCCTCGCGGCTGGCATTCCAGCCAACCAGGACTCGCCTACCGATCTGTGGGAAGGTACCGGCGAAGGGGATTGCCAAAACCGGGCGCCCAGAATCAAACAGCACCGCTTCCAGAAGGCCCGCATGATCACTTTCCGGATCATCCTGCCCGAGCATCAAAAGATCTGCATAGCGGCCATGCAGCGCAACCAGTTCTGCCGCACTACCTTCCACCTGGCGCCATTCACCCATGATGCCTTCGCGACGGATCGCTTCCTGAAATGCCGCCTGCAGTTGCGCGCCAGCCTTCAGCGCGGTTTGGCGCATTTGTTCCATCAATTCGGCAATCACAGCGCCGCCGCCCCCGCCATCACCCATCGCCATGACCGGCAAGGCAACATCAATCACATGCAGCGCCGTCAGATGCGCCCGATGCTGACGTGCCAATGCCACCGCCAAATCAAGCCGTATGCGTGCCCGCGGCGAAGCATCAAGTTGCACGAGAATATCGCAGAGCTTCATCGAAGCCTCCTATCCATCATATTCGAGGATTCTTAGGCTTGAACCGCACGGCACGACTTGATCGATATCAATTTCACTGCGGTTAGTGCTTTGCGGTCGATGCTTCGCTGACCGCAAGTATATCTGGAATAATTTTGAAGGGATAATCTGGTTCCTTATAATCACCAGCATGCTGCCGTTTGGGCAATTTGATCTTTTCCGGCTTTGCTGCCTGATAGGGAATATGGTGCAGCAAATGGCGAATAATATTCAGCCGCGCGCGTTTTTTATCATCAGAAAAAGCAACATACCAAGGCGCCCACGAGGTATCTGTCGCTTGAAACATGGCGTCACGGGCACGCGAATAATCATACCAGCGGCTATAGGATTTCAAATCCATTGGCGAGAGCTTCCACAGCTTCCGCCCATCATGAATACGATCCTCCAGACGCCGTGTCTGTTCTTCCGGGCTGACTTCCAGCCAGTATTTCAGCAATATGATGCCCGATTCGATGAAAACACGTTCAACCGCCGGCGCCATATCAAGGAAGCGCTTGGCCAATTCATCCGAACAAAACCCCATCACCCTTTCAACGCCCGCGCGATTATACCAAGACCGATCAAAGATCACGATTTCACCAGCGGCGGGCAAATGCTGCATGTAGCGTTGAATATAAAGCTGCGATTTTTCCCGCTCAGTCGGTGCGGGCAGTGCCACCACACGAAACACGCGCGGGCTGACACGTTCTGTAATGGCTTTGATGGTGCCACCTTTCCCCGCACCATCCCGGCCTTCGAAAAGAATACAAACTTTGGCACCACTTTCCTTCACCCATTGCTGCAGCTTCACCAATTCCACATGCAGGTCAAAAAGTGATTTCTCATAAGCTTTGCGCCTTAGCTTGCCATCGGGCTTGAAGGGGGTATCCGCATTGCTGGGGCTATTACGCACTATGGGTGCCGGATGCGGCAGGACATGATGTCGCTTGTGTTTCTTTGGCATAGCCGTGATTCCCACTGGCGCTCTATTCTTCTTCCGGATGTTTCCAAGCCAGAAACCACCCCACATCACCCGGGATGCCGCCTGGCCAGTCCAGGATTTGCGCCTTTAATTGGAAGCCGCGCGGCGCTAATTCCCGCATATAAAAATCATGCGCGCGCTTCGGAAAGCCCGTGAGCTTCGCGCGCCATTCCGGGTCATGGCTGGTGATAGAACGCCCCTGATCCGGCAACCATTCTGACGGAAAGCGCAGTACCAAGGCTTCTTTTTCACCGGCTTCCACCGCGCGCCGCACCACGGTTGCGATACGGTCTAATGCCTCAGGTTGGATTTCGCGTTGTTCAAACGCCTCACGCAGCTTGGCTCGTTCTGCCTTGGCCGCTTCTTCCTGCGCAATGCGCTCGGCCTCGGCGGCTTTTTTCTTCTCCGCAATATGATTCCAAATCGCGGAGGCACTTAAATTCTGCGCTGTAACCGCCATGGCCCTCTCCATCCTTTGCGCCATGCACGGCGCATGAGGGGGCATTAGAAAATCAGCGGCATGGCCCGGGCTTGATCCAGGTCATTTCGCACGGCGGTGTTAGGCTAAGGTTTTCACAATCATATGATCCTACCCGCCGCGCATTCGTGCGGCGGGTAATCTGGGGACCATCCCGTGATAATTATTCAGCGGCCTTCGAAATTTGGCGCGCGCTTTTCCAGCATGGCATCCACCGCTTCCCGATGGTCCCGCGTGCCATGCGCCAGCGCCTGATAAGCCGCTGACATTTCCAGCAAGGTTGAAAGCCGCGTGTGTTGGCTTTCACGCAGCAAGCGCTTGGTCAGCCGCACCGCTTGCGGCGGATTGGCCGCAATCTTGTTGGCGATCACGCGCGCGGCATCCAGCAGTGCTTCCGGCGCCACCACCTTGGAAATCATGCCACAAGCCAGCGCTTCGGCGGGGCCGATGGTTTCGCCTGTGAGTGACAATTCCAAAGCCTTCGACATGCCAACAACTTTCGGCAGCAAGTAAGCACCGCCATCACCTGGCACGATGCCGACTTTCACGAAGCTTTCAGCAAACAGTGCTTTTTCGCTGGCCACGCGAATATCGCACATCAACGCCAGATCCAGCCCCGCACCAATCGCTGGGCCATTCACTGCCGCGATGGTTGGGATATCCAATTCATACAGCGCCAATGGAATCATCTGAATGCCACGGCGATAGGATTCGCGAATCTCCGCCCCCGTGCCACCGCCGGTAATGCCGGTTTTATCGCGCATGCCTTTCAAATCACCGCCCGCGCAAAAGGCGGAACCCGCGCCGGTGACAATCACGCAGCGCACACTGTCATCACGCGACAGGGTGCGGCAGGCCGCTTCCACTTCCTCACACTCCGCACGCGTGGAAATGGCATTGCGCTTTTCCGGGCGATTGAGCGTGAGGGTAACAATACCGCCATCACGTTCGATGTTCAGAAATGGGATCATGGGGTGATTTCCTCCTCACGTGCGGTAATGAAGGGCCAAAGTGCGCCAGGCAGCGCTTGCGCTTCCTGCCCAATGCGCTTGGCCCAAAAAGCTTCGCTGCCACCTTCTTCGCGCCAGGACCAGAGCCGACGCGTGAAATGATGCAGCTGATGTTCTTCCGTAATGCCCATGGCGGCAAAGACCTGATGCGCAATGGCCGCACCGCGCGTAGCGGCTTCGCCCACCGTGATTTTGGCGCAACCAATCTCAAACGCTGCCGCCGACAAGCCGCGCCGATCCACCGCACGCGCTGCCGCCGCAGCGGCGACAGAAGCGGCGGAAGTTTCCGCAGCAAATACCGCCAATTGCTGCTGCACCGCCTGAAAGCGCCCAATGGGGCGGCCGAATTGCTTGCGCGTATTGGCGTGATCCACCGCAAGCGCCAGCGCCGCTTGCATGGCGCCGGCGATTTGCCCGGCGCGCATCAAAGCGGTCGCGAGGAGCGCGGCTTCCGCGCCCCAACCATTGGGCAGCACCGCCTCGGCTACCGGCGCGCCGATGATGCGCGCGCGGTCTCGCGCTTCATGTGCGATATTGCCGCCTACTTCCCAAGCCAGCGCAGCCGCCGGGTAAAGCGCGATGCGCGCGCCATCCAGAAGTGCGATGTGACTGGCATGGCGCCCCCAGGCAATGACGCCTTGGCCTGCACCAAAGCTGATCACGCCTTCTGGTGGCGTAATGCCGGTTGCCGAAAGCAACGCATTGGCGAAAATGCTCTCTGCCAGCGGCACCGGCGCGGCGTGGCGGCCAAGCACCTCCATCAGCGGCGCCACATCACTGAAGCCAAGACCCACACCACCCGCGGCTTCCGGCACCAGCGCGCCATTCAGGCCAAGTGCTACCAGCGCATCCCAAGTGGCTGCCGGCCAGTTGCCCGCTTCCAGGTCGCGCAGGGTGGAGACATCCGCTGCATCCGCCAGCGCACGATCAACCTGCTCGGCAAGTTCCGTTGCGATTTCGCTTGCCATATCAGCGCAGCCCCAATTCGCGTGCGATAATGCCGCGCATGATTTCCCGCGTGCCGCCACGCAGAGAGAAAGTCGGCACAATCTGCGTCAGATAGGCATGCATGCGGCGCATATCCTCTGGCATGTCTTCGGTCGCGATCAGATCACGCACCACATTGGGCAAGGCCTGTTCGAAATCATTTCCTAAATCCTTCACCAGCGCCGCTTGCCGCACCGGGTCTTGCCCATCTTCCAACATGCCAGCGACCGCGACCGACATATTACGCAAGGCCCAAAGCCGCGCGACTTGCCGGCCGAGCGCGGGTGCCGCGGCGCCTTCCTGCTTCAGCGTTGTCATCGACGCTTCCAGCAAGGGATGTGATGACAAATACCGATCCGGCCCGCTGCGCTCAAACGCCAATTCACTGGTCGCCTGCGCCCAACCAGCGCCTTCCTGCCCCACCAGCGCATCTTCCGGCAGCATCACATCATCGAAGGTGATTTCGTTGAAACCTTTTTCGCCCACCAGATCGCGAATTGGTCGGATATTCACCCCCGGCGCGCGCAAATTCACCAGCACTTGGGAAAGCCCGATATGCCGCGCGCCACCTTCCGGCGCTGGAGAGGTGCGCACCAGCGCAATCATCCAATCACAGAGATGGCCGAAAGTGGTCCAAATCTTCCGCCCATTCAGCTTCCAACCGCCATCAACCTTCTCAGCCTTGGTGCGGAGCGATGCCAGATCGCTGCCGGAATCGGGTTCCGAGAGGCCAATGCAAAACGCGTATTCGCCGCTCGCGATGCGTGGCAGGAAATGGCGCTTTTGTTCTTCGGTGCCTAGCCTGAGGATCAGCGGGCCGGATTGCCGATCGCCGATCCAATGCGCCCCCACCGGCGCCCCGGCGGCGAGCATTTCTTCCAGCACGATGTTGCGTTCCAGAAAGCTGCGTTCCGCCCCGCCAAATTCGCGCGGCCAGCACATGCCGATCCAGCCCTTGGCACCAACCGCGCGGGTGAAATCCCGATCAAACCCCATCCAGGAACGGGCGCGGATTTCGGGTGTTAAATTCGGCGCATGTTCGGCCAGAAATGCGCGCACTTCGGCGCGCAATTCAGCCGCGCCTTCCGGCGCATCGCGTAAATCAAAACGAAGCCCAGCCATGGCGCAGCCCCCTTACAATACGCCTGCGGCACGCGCCGCAGCGATTTCTTCTGCTGTCATATCGGCAAATTCGCGCAGCACCGCATCCGTATGTTCCCCCGGCGCGGGGATGCCGTAGCGATAGGCTACCGGCGTCCCGGCAAGCCGCAAGGGTGAAGCCGGTACACGCACTTGCCCGCCCGCATGATGTGGAACTTCCACAATCAGCCCGCGCGCTTTGGTGTGCGGATCAGCCTCTACATCGGCGGCTGTATTGATGGGGCCAGAGGTGATTTTCGCTTCTTCTAATACCGCCAACCATTCGGCCCGTGGCCTGTGGCGCAGCACATCATGCATCATGCCCAGCAGCAAATCGCGATTGGCGGCGCGGTCTCGTGCGCGGCGGAAACGCTCATCTTCCGCCCAATCAGGATGGCCGAGCGCCGCCGAAAGCCGGACAAATTCGCGGTCATTCAAAACACCAATGACGAATTTCGCATCCGATCCCTGAAACACCCCATAAGGTACCGCCACCACCGCGTCATTGCCGGTGCGTTGCATCAACTTGCCGGCATTCAACCATGACGTCATGGGCGCCTGCATCAATGACACCATGGTCTCATAGAGTGAGACCTCGCAATATTGCCCCTCACCGGTCTGATCGCGATGCCGGAGCGCGGCAAGGATGGAAACCGTTGCAGCAAAGCCCGTGAACATATCCGCCACCGGCACGCCAACACGCTGCGGGCCGCCGCCTGGCTTGCCATCGGCTTCGCCGGTTACTTCCATCAGCCCGGCCATGGCTTGTGCTACGAAATCATAGCCAGAGCGATGCGCATAAGGCCCGTTCTGCCCAAAGCCCGTGACGGAACAATAAACCAGGCGCGGATTGATGGCGCGCAGATCATCATAGCCCAGACCATAACGCGCCAGCGTGCCAGTGCGGAAATTCTCAATCAGCACATCAGCCTTCGCCACGATGCGCTTCAGAATCGCCGCGCCCTCAGCCTGCGTGAAATCCAGGCTGAGCGAGCGCTTGTTCCGGTTGAGCGAGGTGAAATAGGTGCTGTCATCACTCCCCGTCACAAAGGGCGGTCCGAGCGCGCGCAGATCATCGCCATTGCCTTGGCGTTCCAGCTTGACGATTTCAGCGCCCAAATCGCCCAACATTTGCGCGCAAAGCGGGCCGGCTACCACGCGGGTCAGGTCAATCACGCGCAAGCCAGTAAGCGCGCCAGGCTTTGGGAGTTCTGTCATGATGCCTCAGCCCCCGCGCACGCGGGCGCGCAATTCGAATTTCTGGATTTTGCCGGTCGCGGTTTTGGGTAGTGCGCCGAAGGTGATGTGGCGCGGCACCTTGAAGCCGGCCAGATTGGCGCGGCAAAAAGCATTTATCGCATCACGATTTTCCACCGCACCTGGCTTCAGCGTAATGAAGGCATGCGGCACTTCGCCCCATTTTTCATCCGGATGCGCCACCACCGCGGCTTCCATCACATCCGGATGGCGATAGAGCGTTTCTTCCACTTCAAGGCTGCTGATATTCTCACCGCCTGAGATCACGATATCCTTGGCGCGGTCCTTTACCTCGATATAGCCATCGGGATGCAACACGCCCAAATCACCGGTGCGGAACCAGCCATCCACAAACACCGCTTCATTGGCCTTAGGATTGCGCAAATAACCCTTCATCACCGTATTGCCGCGAATGGCAATTTCGCCAATTGTAGCCCCATCGGCCGGCACGGGCGCGCCGCTTTCGGTATTGATTACCGTCGCTTCTTCCAGTGTTGGCAAAGCGACGCCTTGCCGCGCCATGAAGGCAGCTTTTTCCGGCAGAGGCAGATCGTGCAAGCCTGGCTGCCAGGCGCAAAGCAGTGATGGGCCATAGCATTCCGTCAACCCGTAGAGATGCGTGACATCGAAGCCGAGGTTTTCCATCGCCGCGATCACGGGTGAAGGCGGCGCCGCGCCGCCCGTTGCGATCCCTACGCGATGCGCAAAGCGCCGGCGTTGGTCTTCCGGTGCATGGATCAGCATGGTCAGCACCACCGGCGCGGCGCAAAGATGCGTCACGCCATGTTCAGCAATCAGCGCGAAAATCCGCGCCGGTTCCACGCGCCTGAGGCACACATGCGTGCCGCCTTGCAGCGTGACCGCCCAGGTATAGGTCCAGCCATTGCAATGAAACATCGGCAGCGTCCAAAGATAGACGCTTTGTGCATTCAAGCCGAAGGAAAGCGCATTGCCGCAGGCATTGAGGTAAGCACCGCGATGATGCACCACAACGCCCTTGGGATCGCCCGTGGTGCCTGACGTATAGGAAAGCGAAATTGCCGACCATTCATCAGCGGGGGGCGCGACCGAAAAGCCAGGATCACCGCCAGCGATGAAATCCTCATACGCCGTGGCGTCAATCGCCGCGCCGCCGGGGCCTTCGGGATCGTCAATAATAATCACGCGCGGCGGATTTTCCGCGCCTTCCAGCGCGGCATTCACCAACGCGGCAAATTCGCGGTCAAGCAACAGGATTTTCGCGCCTGAATGGCCCAGAATAAAGCGCACAGTCGGCGCATCCAACCGCGTATTGATCGGGCAAAGCACTGCATGCGCTATGGGCACGGCGTTATGCGCTTCCAGCATCTCCGGAATATTCGGCAAAAGCGCCGCCACCACATCACCCGGCGCTATGCCGGCCTGACGCAGCGCGGAGGCCAAGCGCCGGCTGCGTTCCAGAAACTGCGCATAGGTGATGCGCCGCGCGCCATGAATAATAGCGATGCGCTTACCCCAGACATGCGCCGCACGCGGCAGGAAGGAAACCGGCGAAAGTGGCACGTGATTGGCGGCGGTTCTCGGCAAATCATCCTGCATGGGTCAGCCCTTTCCCAAAACCCGAGGCGCGCTGATGGCGGAACGCAGCCGCGCGGCCTGGCGAAGCAGCGCCGCCGCTTCCGCATGGTGCGTGGTGCCGGGATCAAAAGCGCCAGCACGAATCCCGGCGGCGAAGGCGCGATCTGGCGCGGCGGCATCGCCCGTCAGGCTCTGCATCGTGGCGCGCATTTCCGCCACCCAAGCATCATTCTGTGCGGCTTCGCGCGCCGCAATCGCCATGGCATTGGCGATCATGCGCGCGGTGAAGGCATCCGTGCCGCAAAGCTTGGGCAGAATTTCGGTCAGCAACGCATCACGCGCGGTCGCCAAAAGATTCGGGCCTTCCGGGGCTTCACGCTGCATGGGGCACCCCCGTCATATTCAGGATTTCCCATTCAAGCTCTGGCACAATATGGCCGGTCAGCGCCAATTCCAGGCTTGGTTCCTTGCCGGAAAGATGGCGTTCTGCCTGATCAATTGCAATCACCGCCCAGCGGATATGCGCAGCCAATTCCCACCAAGTCACGCGCGCCGCATCCACCGCGCTTCCCGCTTCCGCAGCATAGCCGGCATAGAAGGCATCCCGCGCGCCAATACCGCCCGCTTCATACGTGCTGCCAAAGCGCCAGCATTTGGCGCAGAACCAACCAAGGTCGGCATGCGGGTCTCCCCAGGCGGCGAATTCCCAATCCAGCACCGCCGCCACGCCATCATCCGCCAACATCAGATTGCCGGTGCGGAAATCATTATGGTTCAGCACGGCCGGCAAGGGCGGCGGGGCCGAGCGTTCCAAATGGCGCAAGCCCCATTCCAGCACCGGGCGCGGCAGCGCTTGGCGGTCCAGCGCGGCACGCTGCTCCGCAACAAAAGCAAGGCAGGCATCAACGGGTGGCGCACCCAGAAACCCCAAATCCGCACGCGGCGGCGTGATGCGATGAATACGCGCCAATTCGCGCCCCAATGCGGCCACCGCAGCATCACGCCCACCACACAGCGTTTCACTTTTCACCACGCGATGCCCAGCGGCAATGCCCTGCACGCGCCGCATGATGAAGAACGGCGCGCCAAGCACGCCGGTATCTTCGCATAAATACAGCGGTTCCGGCACCGTGACGCCCTCAGCGAAGGCGGCCTTCAAAAGCGCGAATTCGGCGGAACGGGGCAGAGAAACCGCCAAGGTCGCCGCATTATCCGTGCGCAATACCCAGGCTTCATCGCGCCCGGCCAGCACAACATCAACTGCCCAATTCTGCTGAATGGCGCCGCCGGAAAGCAAAGACATCGCGCCAAGCCGCAAATCAGCCGCACCGGTTGCCCCGCGCAGCCAATCGGTCAGTTTCGCGCGCCGCGCCTCATCCATGCTTGGGCGGACCCCAGGCGAAGAATCCAGAACCCTCGGCCCGCAGCACATTGGCCAGCACCATGCGATGCACTTCGGATGCGCCATCCACCAGCCGCGCCTGGCGGGCATAGCGGTACATCCATTCAATCACGGTATCCTTGGAATAGCCGCGCGCGCCCAGCAATTGCAGCGCTGTATCAACGGATTTTTGCAAAGCATCCGCGACCACGATCTTCGCCATAGAAACTTCCTTCCGCGCGAAGCCGCCCTGGTCCAGAATCCAGGCCGCCTTCATGGTCAGCAGCCGGCCGATTTCAATTTCCATCGCCGCCTGGCCCACCAGGCCCTGCACGCTTTCGCGGTCAATCAGCTTCATGCCGAAGGAATCACGCTGCGCGATA
>Ga0222712_10002452_pt1 | contig 21218 bp, 13 predicted proteins | sample C33_657DmetaG_FD_165043 | JGI IMG/M metagenome (GOLD analysis project Ga0222712, IMG submission 165043) | Estuarine water microbial communities from San Francisco Bay, California, United States - C33_657D | ecosystem: Environmental > Aquatic > Marine > Unclassified | place: USA: California... | reverse complement strand
GATTCCACGACTCGTCGTTTTCTGAGTCACACGACCCCGGGGTCGTGATCCTAGGTCACGACTCGTCGCGTCGCGCGACCTCGCGCGCGCGCCGCCGCCGCCACACGTCGATCGACCGATCGATCGGTCGATCGATCGATCGCGTGAGTCTCGCGCGTGAACGCCCACGTCGAGGGCGTTTTCGTGAAACAAAGCGATGGCGAACGACGACCTCGATGCGCTGGAGGATAAGATCGCACAGCGCGAACGGGCGATCGTGGATGAGAACGTCACGGCGATGTACGGCGCGCGGCGCATCGCGTACGACGCGAGCGCGCGCGGGGCGAACGAGATAGTGGCGTCGAACGCGGGGGTGAAACGCGATGGAGGGACGATGAAAGAAGCCGCAGGACGGGCGTTTCACGAACGCGCGCGAGTGAAGCTCGGTTTAAGCGCGATTTGCGAGAAGGAGTTGGCGAGGAAGGCGTCGATCGCGGCGCTGGATGAAGCCGCCATGGCCATGGGCGCGGATTCGGTGGACTTTAACGCGCCGGAGTATAAGATGAAGAGAACGGTGAAACGGGGACAGAAAGAGTTCGCGGATCATTACGGCGCCTTGGGGTTGGCGAATGTGCGATATCGCGCGACGAAGGAGCAGATTTTGGAGAGACACAAGTATTTAACGATTCAGCTGCATCCGGATAAGTGCGGCATCGCGCAGGCGGATGACGCCGGAAAGGAGAAGATCGAGCAGCGATTCAAAGCTGTGCTCACGGCGATGGAAACATTGACGGATAAAAATCGACGACGGGAGTTTGACTCGGTGGATGCGCCGGAGTTCAAGTTTCCGAGCGATTGCAAGGAGGGTGAGTTTTTTGAAACGTTTATGCCGCACTTTCACTTGCTGGAGCGCTTCAGCGAAATCCAACCAGTGCCGATTTGTGATGACCCAGACGCGAGCGCAGAAGACGTTCGAAAATTCTACACTTTCTGGGGCGCCAAGTTTAAGTCGTGGCGCGAGTTCCCGCACGAAAAGGAGGATGACGTGGAGACTGCGCGCGACCGCCGCCACCGCCGCACGATTGAGAGCGAAAACCAACGTTTGCGCGCCGAATCTAAGAAGCGAGAAACGACGCAGATTCGCGACTTCATCGAGGCCGCACAAAAGTACGATCCTCGATGCATCAAGCAACGCGCCGAAGAAAAGGCGCAGCGCGAATCGAGACGCTTGGGACGCACCGCGAGCTCGATGAAGATGGAAGAGGACATCGCCTCGCAAGCCGCCGCGGAAGCCGCCGCCAAGGCTGCCGAAGAGGCCGCCAAAGCCGACAAGGAAAAGGCCAAAAAAGATCTCGAAAAGAACAAGAAGGCGCTCCGTAAAGAAAAGCAACGCTTGCGCGCCATCGCGACTTCGGCTCAGGGCGCGTCCAACATGCCTTCAGACGACGACATTGAAAAGCTGTGTGAAGCGATGACTGTTGAAAAGCTCGACGACATCAAATCCTTGTGCGACTCTTTGAGTGTCGGCGAGACTCCGAAGAGCCCATCCGAGGTCGTCGCAGGTATCCTCGGCGCTTGCGCGCGCGAACTGGGTGGCGAATGGGTGGCCAAGGCTGCCGCGTAAAGCGCTCGGGTCGTGCTTTCTACTTGAAAAGCGCAAAAACTATTCTTTCGCACAAATCTACGGTAATAGCTACAGTACTTTGAACGTAAACACAAACCCTTTAAAGCTCGTGTTACTGTTGATTTTTGTGAGTGCGCCGCCCTACGACTAAATTTCCATCCGCGCATCGTTCGGACACAAACATGGAATTTTTGTCGTCGCTCCCTTCTGGCGTTTCAAACTTCAGTAAGTGATGCGCGCCGCCAAAATCGGCCCAAACAGCGCTCGCCAAAAAGGCGCCACCGGCTCCTTTTACTAGACTCCACTCACCTTTTCCCCATGGCGTATGGAGTTCGCCTTGGTCCAGGAATTTCATCGGAGTGACACCCGCCCACGACCATTCACCAGAGTCGAGCAGCATTTTGGCAAGGGCGTGGCTCGCGATGTCGCTTGACGACAAGGCACTTGCTCGTTTTTCCGTCGCGCACGCCCCGGACGTGTCGTCGCCCGCCTTTGCAAGTCCCGCTCCCGCCGACCATTTCATGAACACATTTTTAACTTCCTCAGGGATGGTCTCTCGCGCTCGCATGGCGTCGTAATACGCGTACGCGTTCCTCATGCGTGCAATCTCTCCCGGATGATAGCTATAGTGGATCATCACCGGCGCGTGCGTCTTCTGCGTGCGGTCTTTGCGCATGAACAAGTAAACAGTCTTAGAATTCGCGAAGCACAGGTAGTTGAGGGTCCGCCGCGTGACGCCAACCGCTACAGTTTCCCCGTACGAAGGGAAGAAAATCGCGGCGTTGAAAGCGTCTTGCTCTTTGTAAACCGATACATCTCTGCCTAAAGCCATCGTGCGCGTCGCAACTCGTTCTGCCAAGGCAACGGATTCATACGTCGGTGCGAGTCTGAAGAATCCAGCGTCTACGGAAGCCACGCGGCCACCGTGCAGGTATCTGCTCCAGTCCATTGATGGGTCATCGACGACGTGATCGTAACCGTACGCCGTAATGTCGTCCCAACCATCGCTCGCGGACTCAATGTCCGAATCGCGATAGAAATACTTAGACGGATCATCAAGAAGAACAACTCCTGGATCAACGTAAACGACGCCGTGACCGTCCAGTAAAATCGTGTGAATGGTGTACCATTTAAGCGCCACGCGTGACAGCGTTGTGGATGGCTGACGATGCGCGCACGCGACGCCAGCATCTCTGGCGATTTTCGCAACAGTGTCGTCGTCTGTCACTACCAGCGTGCGCTTGCTGAGACCGCGAGCATCGATGCCACTTTCGAGTAACAGTTTCACCATCTCTGCATCCTTAGTAGTTGCAACTATGAGCAAGACATCGTCGCCGGAAGTGAGTTGCATACCAAGGAGTGAGTCGCAAATCTGCTTCGCCGATGTCTTCAAAGAATCTCTCGAACACGCGAGGTCGTTCGCGTCGATGAAGTGCAACTTGCGCTCTAAATCACTCACTGCGCCTTTCCACGGGGTCATCGGCATGCACGTTTCGGCTCCAGTGGGTCCAACTTTCCAAACCTTGCTTCCGACGATGCCGTCATTTATGCTGTGTGTGTGTTTGGATTCGAGCTGAACGATGCTCTGAACGCCTTTGTCGCACCCTATTCTACACTCGAGCGATGCCAAGGGTGCGAGCTGCGTGTAATAATCGTGCACGAGCCTGATCTTGTTGTCCTTGTCGGTGTGATAGTTCGCATGCATCGCCACTGGCCGATGGCTTTCGCGCTGCAATTGCGGCGTATGTCGCACAATTCTGAACATCACTTTGCTGTTTAAGAAACAGAACGGATGAAGCACGCGCACGGTTGCGCCAGACGTCATGTGCGCATCGCGACTCGCGAGCCAAAGCTCGAGATTGTATCCACTTTGATCCCACAAATCTTCCGTCGCCATTCGGTGCGCCATAATCTTCATCAAGCGAAAGCTTGCGCGCGTCGCGCTAACGTACCACATCCCACTATTGAGCGCCGCCACGCGAAAAGACCCCGCCCGCCGTCGCGAAGGTCCCATGGATGCATCGTCTATAGTTTGTAGAAATCCGTTCGCGGAATCGTTGTCGAAACCATCGCTCATGCTCTCAATGTCGCTATCGCGGTACAAGTATGGAAATGGATTTTGCTGATACGTAACGTCGGTATCCGTGAGGAGCACCGAGCACCCAACGGCGACAAATTCTTGAATAAGCGCGAATTTTTTCGCGCTAACCTTGTGATTGCCTTGTACCGAGTCCAGCTTGAGATAGTATGGTATGCCGAGTTTGTCTAATTTTTGCGTCAGCGGTACGTCCAGGGCGATGACCATAAAGTTTGGAATTTTCAAAGCTTGCAGCATGCTCAAAAAGTTATTGAGCCCTGGCGCTTGCGAGTTCGCCACGGCGGCGAGCACCTCGCGATTTATAGCCACGCGCCGCAATACGGCACAAAGCTCCTCCCGATTCTCGCAATTTTGGGGCCACGCTCGATCTGCGGGAGATACGATGAAATCCAAAGCGCGCGGAGAACCCCACACTTGTTCGTCCACCGTCTTGGGCACGCATATGTTCGTCCTTGGGTCATCCAAGGCAAAGGCGTCGGGACGCGCGCCATCCACCGCACGAAGCGCGAAAGGCTCGAGAGCCTTCGCCCGGGGTGGTACCACTCGCACGGGATTCCTTTCGAGCACCGAGTCATCGCTCACGGCAGTCTTCGACGCGACGCTGTCGTCCGCCATCGCCGTCGCCGCCGTCACCGCCTCGTTTCGCGCGCCGACGATAATCTCATCCATCGACTCCTTTCGCCTCTGCGCAACTACATTCCTCGCCACGTCATCCAATTTCGCGCGAATCGCCTCGCTTTGCTCTTTCTTCATCATCGGATTCGGATTCCCATTGACGAACCGCTCGCCGAGCGCCGCTCGTTTCGCGTCCAATCGCAGCAGCCCGAGAACCATCCCGAGCAACGCTCCGTTCGCTAGCACGCGCATCACCCGTCCGCGCTTACCCGCCGTCCCACTCGCCGTCATCTCTCACGATCTCTCTCTCACCGTTTCTTCGTATCTTTCGTTAAATCGATCACCCAATCCACGCACGAGTGGCTCAGCGACAGCGCCGTCGTCGCCGCCGAGCGCGCGTGCGGGTTACTAATCTTCTTCGTATTCACCGTGATTACCCCCGTTCGTTCGCCGATCGCGAGCGCTAATGATGTCACAACGATCGTGCTCACCGCTCCTGATATCAATCGCGACATCAACCGCCTTCGTTCGCCTAATCGCGTTCGATCGTTCGATCGTTCGCCAATCGTTTCCCACCCTTGAGCTCGATTCGAGCTCAACTCGACGTCGATCGATCGCTTTCGCGCGCGTCTCTCGGCGACGCGCGCGCGCGAACGAAAGCGATCGAACTCTCAATCGCCGAGCCCTCGTTCGTCGTCCTCGTCGTCGTCGCGCGCGATCGGTCGTCGATGAGTGACGCTCTGCTCTCGCTCGCGCTCTGCGAGTCTTGTTCACTTCACGCCTCGTCGCGAATGCGCGTCGCGGTGCGATGTCGCGCGAGCGCGATGTCGACAACGCGCACGAGCGACGCCCCAGGTCGAGGGCGACGGAGGATGGTGTCGATGCCGATCGCTTTGGTGGCGTTGACGCGCGCGCGCGAGGCGTTCGGGATGTTCAACGCGGACTTGGATAAACCCATCGAGGATGGTCCGAGGGCGATCGCCGTAGTCATGGCCGCGCGCGCGGCGCTGAAGGATATAGTGATGCAGAATGATTTATTCAGTGAGACGTGCGAAGCGCCGGTGTTCGCGTGCGATTTGAGCCAGTTGAACGTGAAGACGGGGTCGCGCGTGAGCGGGCCGCTGAAGAGATCATTACCTACGTTGAGCGAGGCGTATGGGGTGGATCCTTACACCACGGGGGATATTTTACAAAACGTGAGCACACTGGAGGCGATATTTAGTGCGTGGTTTCGAAATGCGGGCGATGCGTCGAGAGGGGTGAAAGCGCAGGAACGTTGGGGACGGGTATCGAGCGCGCTGACTGTGTTTTCGTTCGCCTACGCGGGACTGACTTTTCGTCGATGTTTGCGTCGGTCGCAGAGAGCAATAACGCCAGAGTGAAGGTTGATTTTAAGGGCGGACCGGAGATGATCGGGTTGATCGATCGAGGGATTGGAGAAATGTTGAATGACTTGCCTCCGGATGCGCTCGCGGCGGGCCAGGCGGTGTTCGACGCGTGCGATGTAACCGTGGACGCCACTGAGGACGCTACGCTGGAGTGCCGGATCATTCGCGCGGTCACGCAGAACAAGCGGCCGTCGGGCGGGCAGTCCTGAGGAGCACGATTTTTTCGTAGATGTTGAACTTTGGTACAGTAGCGTCGATTTTTTGTATTTGATTTCTTTCACAAGCGTTTTAAAATCACGCCATCGTGTACGATGGTTTCGCGAGATTGATCACCGTCGTTTTCACCTTGGTCATGACGAGGATGCTATTCGTAATGCCTTGGCTTCCGATACCCGAAGCCTTTACACCCTGGAACGGGAAATGATCCGGGCCGCGCGACGGTGGTCCGTTGATTTGCACCGTACCCGTTTCCATAGCGTCACTTAAACGAATGGCGCGATCGATGTCTTTCGTAAACACGCACCCTTGAAGACCGAAGCGCGATTTGTTGACTAATTCAAGCGCTTGTTCTTCCGTTCTGACTCTAACAACGGGTAACACGGGTCCGAAAGGCTCTTCCCAGCAAATTTTCATGTCGTGAGTCACGAGGTCGATCACCAGCGGCCAGATCAAATTATCCTTTCGTTTCCACTCTTGACAAAGTTTCGCGCCCTTGGCCTTCGCATCAGTGACGAGGGACTCGATGAAGTCCGCGGAGCTCTTCGAAATCACCGCGGTGATGTTCGCGTTGTCTTCGGGCCGCCCGACGGAAAGCTTGGCGATTTGTGCGTTCACCTTGGCGAGCAGCTCATCTGCAACCTCCTCAAAAACCGCGACGATTTTCACCGCCGTGCAGCGTTGTCCGCTATAAGACATACTCCCTTTGACAATCGCCGACGCCGCTAAATCGAGGTCGGCATCCGGCAACACGATGCACGCGTCTTTACCGCCGAGCTCGGTTTGCAACGCCACCATACCAGCCTTTTGCGCGACTCGAATGCCCGTCTCACCACCGGTGAATGAAATCGCATTCACCGCGGGGTGCGTGGTGAGATAATCGCCAATCTCTTCGCCTCTTCCCGTAACGGCGTTGATACACCCTGGGGGGAATCCTGCTTGAATGAAGCACTGAATCATGTGCAGCGTAGCCGTACACCCTTGAGTCGGCGGTTTCACCACCACCGCGTTCCCCGCAATCAACGCGGGCGCGATTTTACTCACGCACAAATTCACCGGATAATTAAAAGGCGGTATGCACAACACCACGCCCACCGGAACCTTACTCACCAAGCACAACTTATTTCTCTCGTGACCCGGAAACGAATCCGACGTCAACAACTTCCCTTCGCCGAGCAACCTCACGCCTTCCTCCGCCGTGTACTCGATCAAATCCGCCGAACGCATCACTTCCACCATTGCATCCTCTTCCCCTTTTGCAATCTCTATCACCAGTGCGCGTGCGATCGCGTGCGCGTTCTCCCTCATCAATTTCGCCGCCGCCCGTAACGCGTCCCGCCTCGCGTACAGCGGCGCTCTCGCCCAGCCTTTCTGTGCTCTCGTCGCCGCCGCGAACGCCTCATCCACTTCCGTCGTCGTGCACGCTTGGAACTCATTCGCCTTTACATTTCCCTCACTCGGTCGCGCGCTCGTCACCACCCGTCCGCTCGCGCTCGCGCGCCACGCGCCGTCGCTCGCGTACCGCAACGTCCCGTTCGCGTCCACCAGGTCGGCGTAGAACCCTTTTGGGGACGTCGTCGACATCGCGCGCGCGTGGCGCGCCACTTTCGCGCACGCGCGCGTGAACGTCGTCGTTGAATTCCTAGCGCGCTTTCCGTACGCTCGCGATCGAATCCAGTCGCGATCGCGCGCGCTCGCGCGACTTCGTTCGCGTCGACCGATTGCACGCGCGAGTGATGCCACCGCGCGCGGGACACGCGATCGAGGGTTGAGAGACTCGTCTATGGGTGATGTCCTTCGACGTCACCCATAGTGTGACGACCGCGAACGGTGTCGTCGTGCGTCGCCCTCGAAAGGCAGTGTCGCGCGCGTGTGACGGTTATTATAATCACGGTTCGCTCGACACGTCCACTTGGGGGTGATTTATTTATTAGACGTTCGTACGGGGTGACGACACGACGAGGGACGTTTTATCGTCGCACGCCCGTCGACGGGCGTTTCTGGTGGTTTTTCCTCGTCGTCCACGACGACGCGAGCGAGGTAGTCGATATCGCGTAGCGCGCGACGTCGACGCGCGACATCGACGCGCGCATCGGTGGTTGAGAAAACAAACATCCATCCATCGAGGGCGTCGGCGTCGCGCGCGAACGAAAGGGCGCGGGAAGGCGAGCGCGCGAAGGCGAGCGCGCGAGGCGCGAGCGTCGGCGGTTGGTTTGTTTTCTCGAGGACGGAGGAGGAGAGGGAGTGAGGGACATTCGCGCTTGGGGCGATGAGCGTGGGGAGGAAAGCGTCGTTGTTTAGTTGTGCGTTGAGTGCGGAGTTCGTGGACGATGGGATGGATGATGGTGGTGACGTCGCGAGGGACGTCGCGGGGGTCGGCGCCGACGGCGAGGACGCGCCGACGGCGAGAGCGGCTCGTCGAGTCGCGAGGGATTTACGCGGGAAGTTGCTCGATGCCGTAGTGCGTGGGCATAAACCGCGAATAGAAGATGGTAAGGCACCGCAAGAGGCGAAGACGTCGCGATTGGGGAAAGATTCAGAGTGCTCGAAGCGCGAGCGAGCGATGGAGACGCGACGGGCGCTTCGAGTCGGCGGATTGTTGGGAGAGGCGGTTCCTCGCGCTGGGGGAGATGAAAACGGGGATTACAAGGAGCGTGCGATCGCTCGCATGAGCGCCGTATGTAAACTCGTGCTTTCATTGTGTGCGGAGATCTTACAACCGGCACACGCGGATATTGAACGCGCTGCGTCGATGTCGCCGCCGCCGCTCGGTACGCACGTCATTCGTCGCGAATCCATGGTGGATGATCAGAACCTCGGGCGGAGCGTTTACTTTCAAGAGCAGAGTTCGTTCAAGTTTGAAACCAGTCGCACAGCGGATCATTTCATCGACGGCGAGCGACAGCGCATTTATGCGAGCGTCAAGGTACAGACGACACCGCGCGTTTCATCCTCAGGCGCCGTCGTCACGGTACATTTGGACAAGCCTCCGCCGATGGTGATGCACGAGTCGATGAAGTCGAGCGTTCGAGAGGGTTGTTTCGTGGAACTTTACGGCGCGTCGGGGCATCCCGATTATTTGCGTCGCGTGAAGAATCGCGACGGCGACACCAAGGGCGAGATTTATGAATTCAATTTGCCTTCGCTTCGTGTGAGTGGATTGGCGCGCGGCTATCCCACCGGCGAACTCGAGGGCGAAGTTGTGGTGTCCTGCCAGTCCACTGGACTTATCGCGAACATTAAGTTCCGTCCGTTTGACGTAGAGACGTCGCCGGCGTTTCGGAACATCGTTTCCGGAACGATGGCGTTTAAGAACGCCGACGTGCAGCGTTTAATTCTTGGCACCTGGGACACGCGCATTCTTTGCGGCCGTATCCCGCACGAACGATTGAAGACGGACGATTTGAACGAGACATTGCTGGACGCGCACCAGTTTGAAATCGCGCCGCTCACCACGGCGACGGGCGTGCGAAGCTTGTCGCACGCGCTACGATCGCCGGCGCGCATGCGCAACAAGCGCTTATGGCAAACCATCGTTGAGGCGATGCGAGTCGCAGACCTGAGCGAGCCCGAACGATCAGTCGTGAACGAAATCATCAACAAAGTTCCTTCGGCGGTGAAAGAGAAGGTTGGGGAAAACATTCGCATGGGTTACGAGATGGCAGCCATCGTGGCGGACGATCCAGCCACTGATGAGCCGCCACCACTACCGCGATATTGGTTTCCAATTTCCAAAACCGACAACAGCGAGGACGACGGCGCGAGCGTCAGTGTCAACTTGAGCACGGCATGAACATTTCGTGACTGACTCCATGCTATACGCTGTGTTGTGTAATAAAATAATTGTCCTACTGTGCCCGCCCGTGCTTCGCTTAGACGAAACGCACGAGCCGAATAGCGAATCGCCCCTCCTTTTTTGCTGGATTAATTTCTTTCACCTCTATCCGCCCTTTCCCGCGACAACTGATCACGTCATTCGCGACGACGTCCATGTTTCCTTTGCTCACCTCTTTCCAATTCACTTTGACGTCCCCGCTCGCGATCATGTCCGTAAACTTTGACCTTGACACTCTGAACCCGGCGCTCGCAATAGCGTCCAGCCGCGTAGAGGCCTCCGTCGTATTTATCTCCTCCACTTTCGGCGCGGGCACCTTCAGCTCCCCAACGTTCACTTCTTTCACGCTAACTTTCACAGTGCGCACCGACTTCAACGCTTCGACCAAGAATCCGCACATCTCGGGCGCGCAAAGCACGTCGGCGCCGCGTTCGCCGCTCACTAAAATGTCCCCCACGACGCCGCGAACGATCCCGGTGTTCAAAATCGCCCCCAAAAAATCCCCGTGCGACGCCGGGTCGAACATAAAGTTCCCTTCCACTCTCAACGCTTTGACGTACTGTTTCGCTCGATCGACGTCGTTCGCATCCGCGCGCGCGAAAACGACGCGTTTGCGCTCGGCGCTCGCGTACCCGCCCCAAAGCTCCATCGCGCACTCGTCCCCTACGGTGCCTCGAACGGCGCGTTCGATCGAGCTCGCCGTTGACGGGTCCACGAAATCGCTCGCCTCGCAGTCCCAGCGCTCGCACGCGCGAGAGGCACGTTCGATGGCGCGCGCGCACGCCTCGCGGTGCTCGAGCGGGACGGTTTTGAGTACTTTATCCATATCATTCGGCGTCGCACGCGCGAGCGACAGCGCGCGCATGGGCGCCGAGCGTTTAAAAACGCTCATGACGCGCCATCGCGCACATGGAGGTTGGTTCGAAGAGTGCGCGCGCGCGAGGGGCATGAGCGCGAGGCGGCGTGTGCGGCGAGCTTCGGAGCGTTGTTTTTTGTTTTCACCTGGCTTTGTTCAAGCGCACGACACAATCGTACACGGCGGCACCGAGGCGCAAGGCGTTGATTTCGCTCTTCACCATGGCGAGTGACAAGACGTCGACGCCGGGTCTCATGTAAGTGTAAGCGTTCCAGTTGGATTCGAGCGAACGACCCATACCATCCAGGACGATGAGCCATTCATCATCGGTGACATCGTCGGCACTCTGGACGTACTCGCACAGCTCGCGTGACACGCGCGATAAGTCGAGCAAAGTTGATGTTTGCCCGCTAGACACGCATGAGATGCGACCACTATCGACGAGATCGCGTAAGACGGCGTCGTCGCGAGCGCACGAGGATACGAACCGGCGCAGCTCGCCCGCCGTGATGTCGTTCAACGCCGCCGTCTCGTTCGCCACGAGCGCGACTCGCGTGACATCGTTAACGGATGCCAAGTATCGCGCTAAAAGAACCATGCCCATGGTATCTGCGCCGGCGTTATCGCAAAAAATCAACACTCGTTTCCACGGCGTCGCTCCGCTCGCCCGCGAAGCTACGGCATCGAAATCATCAAACCTCCAACCTTTCTCCGGGCGCATCACCTTCTCTTGCGCCTTGGCGAACGTCGCAAACAACTGCGTGGCATCTAAATTAAACCTCTTCGCCTCGTCTTCTGGAAAATCGCACGACTTTTGCTCTTCGTCGCAAAACGCCACGTTTTGTACCGCCGCTGCCGCTCCGGCGTCGAATAAATTCCCTGCAAGCGCGCCTTCGATCGCAATTTTCAGCCTCGCCTCGCTGTCGCGTGCGCGTTCTATCACCTTAATCATCTCTGGGTACAGTTTCACGCATATCTCGTTCTCATTCGTCTTTAATCCATAAAACATATCCTCGAGCCCGTTTTCGCGCAACAGGCGCTCCTTTTCCACCACCATATCTAACAGCGTGTCCCCTCGTCCGCTCGCGCTCGCGACGCCGCGCTCGGAATCAATCGCGTTCGATAAATACTCGTCGTACGCCCGCTCGAAGCGTTCGTAGCGCTCGATGTACTCGCCCGTCTCCCCGAGCGCGACTCGCGTGCGCTCGGCGTTGGCTCGGTGACTGGGGAGCTGTCCGAGTAAAAGTGCGACCCAGGACGCGCGAGCGGCGCGAGAACTCGCGCACGCGTCGCAAACCCCTGGGGATACGTGCGTGTACGTCGTGGATGTCGTGAGAAGAGGAAAAGGTGCGGTCGCGGCGGTCGCGGCGGTCGCGGAGCGTCTTATCCGCGAGCCTCGAGCGCGCGGCGCGCGCGGCATGCGCGCACAAGGCGCCGTGCGCGACGCCGACGCCGATGTCATCTCTACGAGCGCGTTACTCGTCGTCTAAGCGCGGGATTTCGCGGCGCGATTTGCGGTGAAGTGCAGGCGTTACAAATCGAGCGTCATTGCAAAGAAGCGACGACGGAGTCGACAATCGCGCGTTTGATGAGAATCGCCGCGATCGCCGCCGCGAGGGCGAGCGCGGTGACGTCTAACTGTTTCTTCGTTCTTCTCAATTCCTCGGTGCGCATCGCGATGCGTTCGGTGCGCTCTTGTTCGGATTCGATGTACGGCGCCTGAATCACGTCATCCGGCCACGGGCGAATCGGCACCACTCGCGGGTCGCGTTCCATCTCAGCGATGATCTCCGCTTCCGTGCGCATCGCCCGTCGTCGCATTTCTGCGCTTCGTGCGGTGATATCATCCTTCACGCTCGATTCCGACTCGGATTCCCCCCCGTCGTTCGACGACGACGCCGATTCCGACGCTTCGTCCTCCGTCGCCTCCGCCCCTCGCCCGTCCTCCTCTTCTTCCACCGCGTCTTCTTCCACCGCGTCTTCTTCGTTCGCGTCCATATCGTTCGCGCCCGTCTCGTTCGCATCTCCCTCAGCGCGTCGTCCATCGCTGACATCCGCGACCTCCAGCCCGGCTTCGCGCGCCATGACGACATCCATCCGCTCCAACATCCGCCTATGCACGCTCTCGCTCAACGCCTGTCGACGTTCGTTCCCGTGCGTGAACGTCACCTTCCCCGCGCTCACGCTCGCTTTCGCGAGCTCGCGTCGAACGTCATCGCTCCATTCCAACGACCCGACCGCGCCCTCCGCCGGGGTCGGGAAAAACGCTCGTATCGCCGTCAACGCCGTTCGCACGCTCCACGACGGTTGCCATTGCTTGGGGTGATGCGGTGTGATGCTCAAACATATCTTCGCGTTCGTTTCAAATCGCCCGTTCGCGGTCAACAACACGAACGACGGAGGCGCGAACGGGTACTCCGCGGGTAAGATGATGCGCCCGTGGTAGATCCCGCCCTCGAACGCGGTGTTCGGCGGTCCGAGCAACGCGAAGTGCCATTCGAAGATGTCCTCTTCGCACGCTTGCGCGATGAACGCTTCGTCCGTGGCGTCCGCGAGCTCGCGCATCTCCCGCGTGATTCGTCGCACGCTCGGACTCGATGGGTTGAACGCGGACTCGGGCGACGCCATGCCGCGAGCGCGCGCCGCACACTGACGCGATCATGCACGCCGACGACGAAGAGGACGCGAACGCGAAGGACGATGACGAGAGAGATTTAGCGATCGGAGCGATCGTGCGATGTCGCGTGAGAGCGATTCGCGAGTTCGGAGTGTTCGCGCGCGTTCGCGGACGCGAGCGCGACGGGTTGATTCATAAAGATGTCGCCCATCGTGATCTGAAGTTCACCCGCGACGACGACGGGGCGAGCGTGAAGAAGAGTTTGGAGTATTTCTTTCCAATCGGGAGCGAGGTGTACGCAAAGGTGACGTCGATTAAGGGTGATGGGAAGGTGGCGTTGAACGCGAAGGCGGCGTGTCAGACGACGGGGAAGGATTTAGAGCTCGAACGAGGGATTGGCGATGCGAACGCGAACGCGCGGGGAGGTGAAGGGACGAGCGAGAGAGACAATCGACCGAGGTTCGGGGGCAACGTCTCGGGCGGCGGCGGGGGCGTCGCGCGCATGGACGTCGTGGAGGTTGGGAAAGTGTATAGGGGAGTCGTGCGCGGCGTGAAACCGGTGGGCGCGTTCGTGGACGTGGATGGGTTCAAGCGCGGAGGGTTGGTACACCGGTCGCAGATTTCGCAATATCTGGACGTTCCTCGCGATGCGGATGATGCATCAAAGGTTGGGATCATCTCGGGAGTGATTGGCGTCGGCGACGCGGTGTACGTGAAGGTGATGGATGTGGAACGGGCGGAGAACGGACGAGATGCTCGGGTGAGTTTATCGATGAAGTACATCGATCAAGGAACGGGGGAAGACTTAGACCCGAACAATTTGAATTACGATCCGCCGTTCCGTGGCGGCAGCGGCGGGCGCGGAGGCGATCGATACGCGCCAGTGGGCGCGAATGCGGCAGATACGGTCAAGGCGGGCGCGATTCGTTGGGGACACCACGCCGGCGACGTCAAACAATATGGTTCTGGCGAGCAACGGTACGATTTGGTGCTCGAAGAAGAGGTTGCAGAAGAAGCGCCGCCGCCGGGCATGATGTTTGGAAGCGGCGAGTTCGTGACGCGGCTTCGCGCTGCAGGTGGCTCGCCGACGCGCATTCGCGATGGTCTAGACGAACGCGACCGAAAGCGCAAAGATAAAAAAGAGAAGAAGGAGAAGAAAAGCAAGCGCCACAAATCCTCAAGATCATCCAGGCGCAGTAGGCGTGATTACTCGAGTGATTCGAGTTCGTAGAGCACAATCGCAATTTTAATGTGAAATTTAGATACGTCGCACTCGCAAGGAAGGTGATTGATGACGAGCGCGTCGGGTGCAGCTAACGCTATTTTGTACCCGCTACGATGGAAATCACTCTTCAAACGCTGCCGCGCGCTCTGAAACGTCGCGGCAACGGCCAGTATTCAATACAGTCCCATACTAAAGCTCGGAACGTTTCTGAGCTTTAGAAGATTTTTTCTTGGCCTTTCTTTTCGTCGCATTATCGCCCAACGACGCGCCGCTCGCGCTGGTATCCACGACGGGCAATTCTTCCTGCTTTCCTAAGTCCTCTGCGACCTCTTTTGGGGTGAAGTCCACGTCTGCGTCGCACGCCTTCACGACGTCCCGGCACAGATATTCCTCAACGTTTGTTGAGTTCAACGTCTCGTCGTAAATCTTGCCCTTCAAATCTTCCTCTGCCTCTTCGATAACGCGATGACAGTACTCCAGTATCTCAGACTTTTGAGCATCTGTGCGCAACTTCCCTTTCATCTTGACTTTGTTCTTTTCGAGTTCTGTTTTTGGGAGAAACCAACCAGTGGCGCCATCCAGCACGCGATACTTTTTCACCTCACCATCGCACACGTTCTCGAGCAACTCGATGAAACGAAGCTCAGAGACCTTATATGATATCTTCTTGCCGTATCGTTGGCCTTTGCTATCGAGTCGACCTCGCATGTCGACGACTTTGCCTTGTTTGGCGATCGATTCCTTGTCCAGAGTCTTGGCGAGACTCAAGCCAACGGCGCGACAGGCGCTGCACTTGTGGTCGATCGCCAGTCCAGTCGGAATGATGGTAGCTATGATGCATAACACGACCGCGATGTGCGAGAGATTCCGATTGCTCATTTCAGCGTAGCTGCGTGGCGTTGTCCAGAGTGGTCAGACAAAGGAGGTTTCATTTCAACAAGCTATTGGCACTATAGAGGTACTGTGCAGAATTAATAATTACTTATGTGCGCCTTTTGTGAAAGGCTGCACAATGAACGTTAAGACGGGCGTATAATCGTTCCCGCTTCGCCGTTCGCTCGAGCTTTGCGAGCTCGGAAGTTGCGCTGAATCTTAAGGACGATCGTGAGAGTGCTTATGGACACACGTTCACCGTTTACCCCTCGCACGGGTTCGAAATCCTCTTCTTCGATGTCGCCATTTGCAGACAAATTAGAACTCGAACGTACCATCGAAGATGTTCTATCTGAGACGCGAGCACTGCGCTTTTTAGATCTTTGTTTGATTCTTGAAATTGCCCGACGTTTCGCGTCAACGCGCTCATACTCTAGCTCTTTGCGTACATCGTTGGGAAGGTAATGGAAATTGACACCCATAGCCTTTGCACTTAGTGCTTGTAGAACGTCGATGTAATGCACGAATTTCGCTCCACTTTCGTGTAAGTTCAATGTCTTCATAAATTGGAAGAGTTTAAAATCCGTGATGCGCGTACCTTTGAGGCCGAGCGGTTTCGGAGTGAGACAGATGACATTTTGTACGTCTGAGGCTTGAATGAACCCCGTGAGTTCTGGATCAAACTTCTTCCATACCTTACGGAAAATTACAACATCATCTTCTGTCACAACTTTCGCCTCCTCTTCCGCCTTGCTCGCCGTGTAGTTATCAATGACGACAGCGATGAGCAGATTGAGCACCAGGAATCCGGTGAAGACAACAAAAGAAAGAAAGTACGCAGGCGCGGCGTTTGTACCACAACACGTGCCGATCGCACAATCCGACGACTTGTCGCAATCCTGCTGGTTCATGGCATCATACATAATTTCTTGCCAACCCTCACCAGTCATCATGCGCAACAGCGTTGATAACGCATTTCCAAACGTTTTGAAGTTTGCGTATCGATTCAACGCCAAACCGTAGGCAAGTCTGCCAAACAGTTGCACACCCAAAATCCCGTACGTGAAGAACAGCAAAATCAACAGCAGGCCAATATTCCCCAAAGCAGGTATTGTCATGACGAGCGTCTGGAAAAGCGTATTTAGAGCTTTCCACTTTTTGACCATTCGGAAAACTCTACAAATACGCAAGGCGCGGAACGCACTCGACCCGCCGCCTGAACCCATGAAGATTCCAATAATTGACGTAATGACGATGATGAAATCAAAAGTATTCCAGCCAGAACTAAAGTACTTTTTCGGAAAGTAGCCGCTTATTTTAAGCGCAGCTTCTGCGGCAAATATCGTGGTGAAGATGTAATTGAGGATGCTGAGCACCATAATTTTTTTGGGTGAATCGTTCAACGTTTCTGTCATGAGTGCAATAGTGTTGAGTATGATGCAAACCATGATGAAAATATCAAACTTGGCATCCTCTACGATATCAATGAGCACTCTGCGCCAACGCGCCTTAGGAGGTGGAGAGAAAAAGTCAGTACTAGCGCCAAATTGCTGGTCTCTCTGTTGAGCGACCCATCTCGCCTGTGACTCGCTCATCAACGCCGTCCCAAGCGAAGAAGTTGAAAGCTTCAAAAATTTGTCGATGACGATACCGATACACATGTTGAACAAGAAAAAGTTGGAAAGAACGATGAAGGCAACGTAATACCAAGTCGCGTATGGGTTCGAGTCTCGCCTCATCGCCGTCGTCGGGGACACAGCGTCAGCGGAGTTGTACATGACCACCGTCCAGCCTTCGCCAGACGTCATTTCAAATAAAGTAAGCATCGCGCGCGGGAAATTATTGAAATTGCTATCAACAGAGATCCACTCGCGAGCGACCAATGTCGAAGATGAATACACTCCCGAACATGCAGCCGCAGTTGAAATAGCGCCGTCATTGCACGTCTCGGTGAGCACATCCCAAACTCTAGTGCTTGTGCCGTTCTCCCAAGAATCAATACACGCTGCCTTTGCGGTGACTTTTGGATCTGAACATGTTACAAACTTGCCCATGAAAAGCGACATCCCGGCGATCGCAAAAATAAGCCAAACAATCAAAGATACCAAAAGAACGTAACCGAGACCAGGTAATGAGGCCAACAGTGCATTGATGACAATTTTAAGACCTCTGACTCGCCCGAGTAAACGAAGTGGGCGCAAAACTCTTAAAGTCCGTAATGAACGAATCCAGCCGACGTCGACAGCAGCTTGAAGAGCCATGCCAACCAAGCTTATGATGACAATTAAACCATCGAGAATATTCCATCCATTTCTTACGTAGCTATTTTTGTCACTGTTGAAAACTCCGAGAGAAATCCATTTCAGCAACATTTCCGTCGCAAAGATGGCCGTGAACGTGTAGTCGAGGTAGGCCATCGCGGAGGCGAATTTGTCATTCTCCATTCTCGCGGGGTCTTCGAGTGCCATGCTCACGCTTGAAAGAATGATGAGCGAAAGAATGAACATGTCGAACCGCTTGTCATCGGCAAGTGCAAAACACGCTTTGCGTATAGGGTTGCTCGGCCTAAAGAGGAACAAGCTCTTTTTCTTGAAATCTTTCAGAGGCACATCGCTCATTGCTCCAGAATAGTCGCGTTTGAGCGAGTTGGTTGCACCTGCAATCAATTTTTCTTCTGCTTCGTGTTCTTTGACATCCATCTCCAACAGCTCTTTCGTTTTCTGTTCCTTCGCGTTTCGTTGTCGAACGACTTCTCTCTGTCGTTCACGTTTTATAACTTTCCAAGCCAAATCAGCAAATCGCTTTTCCACATCGGTCAGAGACTCGTCTCCATCCTCAGTTCCCGACTCGTCCTTTGAAGGTTCATCACCTTTTTTACCGAGCAAACTGCCGAAAACAGATTTTTTCTTTTTCTGCTTCTCTTGAACGTCATTCATGACGGTCTCTTTTTTGTTGTCGAAATTGCTCAGCAAAATCGCGACCAGAGAGTTGAGCACAAGAAAGTTTCCAAATACCAAAGCCACGATAAAGTAAATCACAGAAGCGATACCGGAGGTGTACATGGTATCCCAGGCAACCAAGGGCCAGTCTTCGCGAGCAATTAATTGCAAGACCGTAAGAATAGCGTTATTGAATGTGTCGAAGTTTGATCGTGGTTTCGGATCAATCTCACAATAATAGCCACCAAACACTTGCATACCAATCAGCGCGAAAATCAGAATGAAAATGCAAAGAATCACAACGAAACTGGACAAGTCAATAACTGTTCTGTACATCGTCTTCAGCGTGGCTTGTAGCGCGGTCCAAGACCGAAGTACCTTTAAGATTCTGAAGACTCTGAATGCACGAAGCATCGTAAAGTTAGATTTACCCATACCAGACAATCCCATTTCTATAGCAGAGATAGTGACAATTAGAGCGTCAAATTGGTTGAATCGATCACGAAAGTATTCGATGACACCTAGGCCGATGAGTTTGAGCAACATTTCCAACATGAAAACGAGCGTGAACCCAAAATTAACGTACTCTAAACGTTGGCCGTAAGCTGCCGGCATCCCATCATACTCTAGAGCGAGGCAGAGCGTATTGCCGATTATGCAGACGTTAAGAGTGATAGAGAATGCATCGCTTTCGATGAGAGTTCGCATACGAGGTTGTATGATGGCCTTGCATCCAAACCACGTGTTGAATCCATTCTTAAACCATTCCCAAACAGGGCGTCGTCGCACGGGTTTTGTGAAACCTTCATCAGAGGTATTGCTCGCGTTGCTAATGTTGCTCAAAGAGCGCGTCAGTAATCCGAGCGCTGGTGCTTTCTTACCCGAAGTCGTCTGCAACTCTGTCACGATGCTCGAGTCGTAGACCGTCGTGATAATTGCAAGTGCCAAATTAAGGATCACAAACGCCCCCAATAAAAGCACTGGAAGAAACCACAATATGACGGCCGGCGAAACGGCGTCGATCAAATCGTACATCACCGGGCTCCATGACTCTAGGGTGATTGTTTGAAAAATCACCAGCCATGACCACCAAACAGTGTCGAAACTTGTGTATCCATAGTTTCTATTTTGATACTTCAGGCAATTTTGTTCGAGTGAACAGTGCCAGGAAGCACCAGATGAGGCTCCACACGCTTGCAACGCGTTCGACGTCAAAAGAATAGCATCCACTCCTGAGCTTGCTACCTCGCAGTCTACATACGATTGTACAGTGTAATTTTGGCACGATGTTGTTGCAGGTAACAAGTCGTAGCATCGATCGCCTAGCTTCCCAGCGAAGAACTGCACCCCTAAGATACCCATGATTATAAAGAACAAAAGAATGAAAACAAACACGTTTGCGAGCATCGGCAGCGAAGTAAACATCGTGCCGACCAATAGACGAAGTGATGGAAACATGCTGATCGTGCGTAGAGGACGCAAAATTCTCGCCACTCGTAGCGTCGACAGGTTTGAGTTTGCTAGTCCAGGAAGCTGAGTTATGATGGAGAACAAGACGATAGTGAAATCCATCACGTTCCAGCTATCTCTGAGATACTCCTGCGATTTTTTCTTGGAGGAAGTTTTCCGAAACGAAATCTTACCAATAAATCCGTACGCGATAATCTTTATCGCCGCTTCGACGGAAAACAACACCGTGAACACAAGCTCGCTATTTTCGATGGCCGTGTTTCTTGCGCCGATTGTCGGATACTGCCCGCAACCTCGACCTTTGAGCCGTTCGGGTTGAGTCAAGCACAACAACACCGAATTCGCGGCGATCAATCCCAAGATGAACCAGTCGAACTGAGGCAGTTCGACGAGTTTGATACAAATCGCTCTCACGGGATTCCTCGGATAGAACATAAATAAGCTTTTCCCAGCATACACTCTCCCCGACTTTCCTTCGTACGCCTCGGGGCCTTCATCATCGCTCGATTCCTCGTCCCGCGCTGCGCTCGTCTTCGCTTCCTCTCTCGCCGTCGCCGCCGCCGACGCTCTGGCTTCCGATCCACCACTCGACCCTCCCTCGCCCGATGGAGAGTACATCGTCATCGACCATTCACTCTTCTTCCCGTCTCGTTCGTTATCCCGCCTATCGCGCGCGATCGAATCATTCTCCTCCGCGTCTTCGTACCGCTCGTCCTCATCCTCCCCGCTCTCGGCGTCAAAAAATCCCTCCTCCTCCGCGTCTCCGTACTCCTCCTCGCTCTCGCTCTCTAGGTCGCTCTCGTCAATTCGCGCGATCGTGATCAATCGACTCAACGTTCGTCCTCGTCGTGCGTTCTCCCCGGTGCGATCGACGTTCGATGCGCTCGCATCGACGACGTCGTCGCGATCGCGCGATGCGAACCATTCCAACGCGTTGCCTTTCGCCTCGGCGTCTTCGTGACGTTCGCGCTCGCGCGATTTCATCGGCGATCGACAACGAGTCGCGATCGACGACGATTCGCCACGCGCGCGCGCGCGAATGTCGACGTCGCTCGCGCGTCGCGCGCGCGCGCGCGCGACGAGCCGACCGACGATGGGCGTGCGGACGGGATGATATGATACAATACATGGAGTACGAGGTACGGATGTATGAGTCGGTAGTCCGAGAAATCGAGCGAGCGCGACGACGACGACGACGCCCCCCGGTGCGGGCGACGTGCGAAGCGTCGGGCGGCGAGTCGTGACTCAACGGACGACGACGGACACGTGTGACCGACCGACCGATCGATCGCGTGACCGACCGACCGATCGTGTGACGATCGTGTGACCGACCGACCGACCGTGGGCGTCCCGTGTCCTCACCGTCGGGTCGAACACATGTATGCGTAAACAGACATCACTCGCGATCGTGCGATTTCAAAATCGCACGATCGCGACCGACATCGATCGTGCGATTTCAAAAAAAAAGGACACTTTCCCCATG
>Ga0222712_10002451_pt1 | contig 21224 bp, 12 predicted proteins | sample C33_657DmetaG_FD_165043 | JGI IMG/M metagenome (GOLD analysis project Ga0222712, IMG submission 165043) | Estuarine water microbial communities from San Francisco Bay, California, United States - C33_657D | ecosystem: Environmental > Aquatic > Marine > Unclassified | place: USA: California... | reverse complement strand
AGCCTGGCGCCCTCACCAACGACTTCTTCGTCAACCTCCTCGACCAGTCCGTGGTCTGGGAGAAGGCCAAGATCTGCGAGCACTTCTTCGAAGGCCGCGACCGCAAGACCGGCCAGGTGAAGTGGAACGCGACCGCCGTTGACCTCGTCTTTGGCTCCAACTCGCAGCTCCGCGCCCTGTCCGAAGTCTACGCCAGCGCCGATGGCAAGACGAAGTTCGTCCATGACTTCGTCGCCGCCTGGACAAAGGTCATGAACCTCGACCGCTTCGACCTCGCCAAGAAGTAAGCGATCCATCCATCGCCCCTCACGGCCCGCCCTATCGGCGGGCCGTTTTGTTTGCCCAAGACAATGAAGGTTCCGACCGACTTTGGCCTTATTGAATTTTTGTGACAAAACCGCGACCTCACCCTACTTCTAAGACAGTATGGACAGCCTCACCCAACAACGCATCCTTGATGGCGATCTCGACGCCTATGGAAAGGTCGTGCGGGCGCATCAGGACATGTTACTGGGCTACGCGTTGCGTCGCTTGGGTGACTGGACGCTGGCGGAAGAGATGGTGCAGCTGACCTTCATCCGTGCTTATCAACGTCTGGCCGATTTTCGACCGGGAGAGGAATTCGGCATATGGCTTTGCGTCACCTGTAAATACCTGATCCTGACCGAACTAGAAAAGAAGCAGCGCGAAACATCCCATCTCTCTAACTATCGTGAACAACTGGCGGTCGAAATCGCCACAGCGGCGGCAACAGATAACGAACCCGACATGCGAACCGAACAATTGGCCAAGCTAAGAGCTTGTGTCGATAAGCTCGGGCAAGAGACCGCCGAATTAGTAACCTTACGCTATTTCAACAAACGAAGCTGCAAGGAGATTGCCGAACAGAAACAACGGACGGTGACCTGGGTGACGACGACCTTAAGCCGGACCAGAAAAACTTTGCGTGCGTGCCTGGAACGTTCGCTCCAATCAGGAAGCCCCTCATGAACGTCGAAAGATTCCACGAACTCCTGGAGGCCTATGTAGACGGGACGCTCGATGACGGTGCGTCAAACGAACTTCTGACGGCCTTAAGACAAGACGCTGACCTGAAAGCCCGATTCTTGGAAGAGCTCCGTCTCCTGAACTGCCTGAAAGCTTTACCTTTGCTCGAAGAAGGGGATCGCCGGGCGGAGGATACGCTCCAGTGCATCCTGCCCGGCGGGATCTCACGCGACATGTCCCTTGCGGTGCTCTCGGCCCTCAGTCCGCCATCGGGTCGACGACTATATCCGGCAGTCCTGGCAGCGGCAGCAGCGATTGCTTTAGGATTATTCGTGACTTGGACGACGCTACCAGCCGACGAGCCTTTAGCCACCATCGCGCATCAGGTGGATGCCCGATGGGCGGGCGAAAAGCTGTTCGTTGTCGGAGAAGAGGTCAGGAATGGCCACCTGGGACTCGAATCTGGCATGGTCCGAATTGATTTCGCCAAGGGCGTACGCCTGACCTTAGAAGGCCCCGCTGACCTAGAAATCCTCGGCCCCGGGGAAACCCGTCTGCACAAAGGAAAGCTGACCGCCAACGTCCCCACCGATGGAGTTGGATTCAAGGTCCACACTGAGCGAGCCAAGGTCGTCGATCTCGGTACGACCTTCGGTGTTTTCGTCGGGCTCAACGGCGCGACGGATGTGGCGGTCTTCGAAGGAAAGGTCGCCGTAACCTCGCTCGCCAGCCAAGAAGAGAAAGTCATCGACGAAGGCGACGAAGTGTCGCTTGACGCAAACTCACCCAACTTGATCCCGCGGAAAATTCGCACGCACTCATTCCGCGGCTGGCCGGTCCTATTCGGAATCGTGAACACCGGCGGGCGGATTCGCTTCGGCTACCCGCAACCCAACCTCAATCCGGCCGATGTGACCGACAGCGAAAATATCGTGATCTTTCCGGAACGTTTCGCGACCAAGCTAAGGATGGATTACGCTGTGAGCATCACCGAGCCTGGCGATTACGGTCCCGAAGCAATCCTTGGTCAAAAAGCTGTCATGCAACCGGAAAAACGCCGCGTGAACACCTATCTTCTCCAATACCATCCGCCACAGACGAAAGCAGCGGGCCAGGAAGGACCGAAGCGATTCGTCGGCGAAGTGAGCTTTGACCGGCCAATCGTCGCGATTATCGCCGACGGAGAGCAACTCGCGGCCAGCGATCAGGCACTCGGCAAAAAACGTTTCGCTTACCCCCCCGGAGCTGAGCGTGCCCTGAGGAACGGCGACCATCTCTCGCTGAGCCTAGACCGTCGCACCCTTAAACTTGACTGGCAAGTGACACCGGGGAGCCAAAATGACCTGGGGCAAATCCGCGTCATCGTGGACGTGTCCGATCCACAGTCGATAAGGTGATCGCCTGCTTCACTTCGTTTTTCTCTCGCAGCTGTGACATTTCCCGCGCTGACCCCTACTACTAAGACATCCCTTTGATCCAAAATAATGAAAAAACTATTCACACTCACGCTGATCCTCCTCTTGCCTTTGTCCTACATGGCGAAGGCGGAGGATGAGAAAGCCTCCAAAAGACAGGCCGCACGCAAGGCAGCGGAAGCCACGCCAAAAGGCAAAGCCACTCCCGTTGCCTCTTTGCCCGTTAAGACGGGCCTTCGCCTGCCGAGCCTTTTTGGCGACCACATGATTTTGCAGCAGAACATGAAGAACACGATCTGGGGATGGGCCGACCCGAAAGAACAGATCACCGTCACGGCGAGTTGGGGTGCCTCGGCCTCGGCGCAAGCCAATGCGGACGGTGGATGGAAGGTCCTCTTGGATACACCTGCATTCGGAACTGGGCATTCGCTGAAAATCACCGGCTCGAAGACCATTGAGATCAAGGATGTCGCAATTGGCGAAGTGTGGCTCTGCGCCGGGCAGTCCAACATGGGCTGGTCCACGGGCAATTCCGCCGAGGCGGAGCTGGAGGCGAATGTCAACCTGCCGAACTACCGTATCTTTAAATCCGGCCGCGAACACTGGCATGAGCCTTTGAAAGAGAAACGAGATCTTATGGGGCAATGGAAGACCTGCAATCCAGAGTCCGCCGCTGAGACTTCGGTCGTGGCGTATAACTTTGGCAAGAAACTCCACCTCGCCCTCAACGTGCCCGTCGGGATTATTCAGGAGGCTTACGCAGGCACGCCGATTGAAGGATGGATGCCGTGGGAGGTGCAGCAGGACATCGCACAATCGAAGGAGCAGAAAGCCGACATGGACAAAAGCGTAAAGCGGCAATTGGATGGCAAGGGCGAAAGCCGCGAAAAATCTCTCGCGGCCTTCAATCAAGAGATGACGGATTACAATAAGCAAGTGGCGGCGGGAGAGACGATGAAAAGCAAGAACCGGGAGCTTAAGCCCCCCTACATCAAGAAGCCCGCCGACCTGGGAAATCAGTATCCGGCCAACATCTTCAACGCCATGATCTATCCCATCCGGCCTTATGGGATCAAAGGTGCCATCTGGTATCAGGGCGAGCGCAACTCTAAGACCGTGCCGCAAGCCGTTGCTTATGGCGAGCAACTGAAGCGACTCATCAGCTACTATCGCTCGTCATGGCACGAACTCTCCGGCGGCAACGTGGCAAAAGACTTCCCCTTCTTCTTCACGCAGTTGCCCAGTTGGGAGCCGCCGCAGACGCAACCCGTCGAGGGCGTCGAGGCCACCTGGTCGGTCAACCGCGAAGCGATGCGACTCGTCAGCATGGAGATGCCTCACACCGGCATGGCAGTCGGCATTGATTGCGGTGACCCGGTCGCCCTGCACCCCCAGAACAAGAAGCCCATCGGCATCCGCCACGCCTATCTCGCGCTCAAGGAAGTCTATGGTAAAGACATCGTCGCCAGCGGCCCGCGCTATCTCAGCCAGAAGATCGAAGGCAAAAAAATCACGCTCGAGTTCGACATCATCGGCAGCGGCATGATGCCCACCAAACCCGGTAGGCTGGATGCCTTCGCCATCGCCGGAGCGGATAAAAAATGGCATTGGGCCGATGCCGAGATCGCTGGAAACAAGGTAATCGTTTCATCCAAGGACGTGCCGACTCCTGTGGCCGTCCGCTACGCCTGGGCGATGAATCCCTCGCAGCGCAATCTGCTCTACAACAAGGAAGGACTCCCCGCCTCGCCGTTCCGCACCGACAGCTGGCCGCTCTTCGATCCCAACGATCCCGCCGTGCGCGTGGAGAAACCCGAAAAGACCGACGAAGCCCTGGACGCCAAGCGGAACTTCAAAGACTGGTATCGCCCACCGATGACACAGTAATCCTCAGGCCCCTACCGAACGCCCACCTTACGATGAAAATCGCATCCACCCTCCTGGCCGCCTTGCTCCTATCCTCGCTCGCGTCGCTTCGCGCCGCGGAACCTCCGCTCAACATCCTGCTCATCACCGCCGACGACCTCGGCAATGAGGTCATGGACTTTCTGGGCGGCAAAGTAGCGAACGTCACTCCGAACCTGAGCAAGCTCGCAACCCAAAGCCTCAGTTTCCAGCATGGTTTCGTCAATAACGCCATCTGTTGCCCAAGTCGTAGCATCATCGCCACCGGACGCTATGGTCATAATAGCGGACTCTTCGGCTTCAACAAACTGCCCAAGCCCATCCCCACCGTCTTCGGCACTTTTAAGAGTGCAGGCTACCTCACCGGAGTGCTGGGCAAAGTCAGCCACTCGACCCCAGATCCGAGTTTCAAGTGGGACTTTGTCCATGACTATGCGGAACTAGGCGCGGGTCGCAGTCCGACGAAGTATCACGACTTCGCACAGGAGTTCTTCGCACGCTGCAAGAAGGAGAAAAAGCCCTTCTACTTCATGGTCAACTCCCATGACCCGCATCGCCCGTTCTATGATCCCAGCGGACGCGGCAAAAACGGCGAGGAAGTGCCCTCCCGCCTCTTTAAGCCAGAAGAAGTCGTCGTCCCTCCTTACCTTCCCGACCTGCCGAAAGTCCGCATCGAATATTCACACTACTTGAACTCGGTCCGCCGATTGGATGACACTGTCGGCCGTGTGCTCCAAGCCCTCGAAGATTCAGGCCTGGCGGGCAATACGATGGTCGTCTTCATCACGGACAACGGTTCGTCGTTCCCCTTCGCCAAGGCTAACACCTACGTGGCGAGCAATCGGACGCCGATGCTCGTGCGCTGGCCCGGAGTGACCAAGGCCGGCGTCTCGGACAAATCGCATTTCGTCTCCGAGGTCGATTTCTTCCCGACCTTCCTGGAAGCCACCGGCCAGCCGCTTCCCGCCGGGCTCGACGGTCGCTCCCTCGTCCCCCTGCTCAAAGGTGGCGACCAGGCCGGCCGCGATTTCGTCTTCACCCAGATCGATTACACCATCGGCGGGCCAGCCAAGCCGATGCGTTGCGTCCAAGACGGGCAATATGCCTATATCTTCAATGCCTTTTCCGACGGGAAATTCAAATACAAGAACAACAATGAAGGCCTGACCTTCGCCGCGATGGAAGAAGCTGGCAAGACCGACCCCGCGATCCAAGCGCGCGTGGAGATGTTCCGCCATCGAGTCCCGCAGGAGTTCTATGACCTCCAGAAAGATCCCGGCTGCCTCAAGAATCTCATCCACGACCCTAGCCAACAAGCCGCCGCGAAGAAATACCAGGATCGCCTACGTCAATGGATGATCGAAACCCATGACCACTGCCTCGCGGCTTTCGACGTTCGTGATAATCCGGCCCAGCTGGCCAAAGCCGTGGCCAACTATCCGTCATTGGACAAGTCCGGAGGGCTTGCGACCGAAGCAGGCGAAGAAGGTGAAGCCAAACCTTCCGGAGGCGACGACAAGGTCGCGAAACGTAAAGCCAATCGCACGGAAAAGAAATAAGAGCCAACTAAGGCGACCCGATGACGATCCTCTTACGCCTGCTCCTCGTCACCTGTGCGCTTATTTCACCCGCCCTCCTGCGGGCAGGCAAGCAAGACGACTCGAATCCTTGGATCAAACCCGGGACGCCTCCCCCGCTTCTTCCCGGCAAAGGCCTGACCGTCGGCTGCCCTGACCCGCTCCTACCCCAGCTACCTGATAATACCGTGAAACTGGAGAGCGCTAAGGAGACTTTCCATATCCGACTACCCGCCGACTTCACTCCGCAGGCGACCTACGGGGTCGTGGTTTTCATCAGCGGGCCGCAAAACGAGATGAAGTGCCCGGCGACATGGATTCCCGTCCTGGACGAACGCAAACTCATCTATGTCGCGCCCCAGAATGCGGGAAACAAGGAGTCGCTCGGATTTCGGGATGCCCGAGCACTCACCTCCGCCCTGCTGATCAAGAAGTACTACCTTATCGATCCGAAAAGGATCTACGTGGCCGGATACTCCGGCGGCGCCCGCGTGGCAGGCATGTCGGCCTTCAAGCACCCGGAAACCTGGCGCGGGACGATTCAAAGCTGCGGCGCTGACTTCTATAAACCGGTCCCACGCGTCGCCGTGACCGACGAGGAATTCAAGAAAAGTTCAGACTACGGCGGAATTCCCGACGCCAAGCGCGCACTCGAAGCCAAGAAGAACGTCCGGTTCGTCTTCATCACCGGGCCGGGTGACTTCCGGAACCATTACATCAAGGATATCTATGCCGGCGGATATAAGCCCGAGGGCTTTAACGCCCTGCTCATCGACGTCCCCGAGATGCGCCATAACCTCTGCAACGCCGAATCATTCTCAAAAGCCCTAGACTACATCGAACGAAAAAAATGAATTTCATCTACACTCTCTTCATCGCCCTCGCGTTGATACCTCTCACGCCGCTCCACGCGGCCGATGTCGCCGCGAGGCCTAATATCCTCTTCCTATTCAGCGACGATCACGCACTGCGCACGATCGGGGCCTATGACGGCTCCATCAACAAGACGCCGAACCTCGACCGGATTGCGCATGAGGGCGCGATCTTCACCCACGCATTCGTCGGTAATTCCATCTGCTGCCCGAGCCGTGCGTCCTTCCTGACTGGCAAACATAGCACCGCCAACGGCGTCTTGGGTAACAGCTCCAAATGGAACGGCAAACAATGGGTCTACTCGCGCGAGCTGGGTAAGGCTGGGTATCAGACCGCTGTCATCGGCAAGTGGCACCTGAAGGGTAATCCAACCGATGAGTTCCAGCACTGGGATGTCCTATCAGGCTCCGGCGGCCAAGGTTCTTATTACAACCCGGAATTCATCAGCTCCGCTGGCCCCTCCAAAAGCGAAGGCTATTCGACCGATATCATCACCGACAAAGCCATCGCCTGGATGAAGCAACGGATCGACGCGAAACCCTTCCTGCTCTGCGCCCAATTCAAAGCTCCCCACACGCCGCGCACCCCTGCCCTTAAAGACATGGCCTCCTACGACGGCGTGACCTTCCCGGAACCTCCTACGCTGTTCGATGATTACACCACCCGCCAGCCGTTCGTGGCGGATACTTGGATGAAAATCAGCGGTATGGACGGACCCGGACTCAATATCGGCCCAACCCAAGAAGAGCTCGCCGCTGACCCAAAAAAAATGCCTCACTTCCTTGAGGATATGAACGCTGCCCAACGTGCGGTCTGGCACAAGGCCTACGACCCTCGTAACCGCGAATACGCCCGATTGAAAGCCGCCGGTAAACTCAACGGCAAGGACGGCGTTCGCTACGCGTATCAGCGTTACATCGCGGACACCGTCCGCTGCGTGGACGGCCTTGACGCGAACCTGGGGCGCATCCTCGCCTATCTTGATGAATCTGGCTTAAGCAAGAACACCATCGTCATCTATGCTTCCGATCAGGGCTTCTTTACCGGTGAGCATGGCTGGGCCGAGAAGCGCTGGATGTATGAAGAAAGTTTTAAGTTCCCGCTCCTGATCCGCTGGCCCGGAATTATCAACCCAGGTACGCGCGTCGACGCACTGGTCCAGAACATCGATCTGGCTCCGACGCTTCTCTCGGCGGTCGGACTCGCCGTACCCAAGGAGATACATGGCCTAGCACTTCAACCGTTACTCGGCGGCGCCACCCCAGCCGACTGGCGCAAGGACGTTCTTTACACCTATTACGACGGCGGTACTCCGAAAGCCCGCGGCGAATATAATATGCCGCGCCATATGGGCGTGCGGGATGAACGCTACAAGCTCATCTCGTTCTACGACTACGACGCCTGGGAATTCTATGACCTTAAGAACGACCCCCAAGAAATGCACAATGCCTACAAAAACCCCGCATACGCGGGGGAAGTCGAGCGACTAAAGGCACGCCTTACTGCGCTCAAGAAACAGTACGAGATCCCTGAGCCACCAAAACTGACCGCCAAGAAGAAGCGGTAACCCCCGCGCCCTTCTCCCCAGGCCCGCCCTTACCGGCGGGCCGTTTTGTTGGGCGGCGATGCCGGTGTGAAGGCGCCCTGTAACTCCCGCCGACCGACGGGGTTAAAAGGTCGCAGGACTCCGAGGCGTCAACCAAACACGAAGCATACCGCCCGCAATAGCTATGAGATCCTTCCTCGTCCTCGGTATCGTCCTCAGCTCCTTCACGTCGGCTTTCGCCCAGTCCGCCGAAAGCGTATTCGAAAAATTCGACCGCGACGGCGACGGACGGGTCACGTCCGAAGAACTGCCAAGCAAGCCGACCTTCCAACGCTACGATACGAACAAAGACGGCGCCATCACGCTGGCCGAATACAAAGCGGTGATCGGAAATACCCCGGCAGAGAGTCCTCTCCGACGCCTCGGCAAGAAAGGCGGAGCGACGGCCAACGCCCCTTCAATCAAACCCGAGGACTTGAAGAAGATCACCAGCGGACCCGAAGTGCTCAAGCCGGGCGAAGTGGGCATAGGTCGCATGATTCCAGACGTAGCGTTCACGGACCTCGCGGGTAAATCGCACCGCCTGAGCGACAGCCGGAAAGGCACGGTCATCATCATGACCAGCGCCACCTGCCCGGTCAGCAAGCGCTACGCATCCAGCATCGCCGAGCTCCATAAGGAGATCGCCGGCCAAGGGCTCACCTTATTGCTGGTGAATCCGCTCGCCAGCGAGAAGCCGGAAGAGATCAAGGCCCAGCTCGCCGCCGCCGGGCTCACCGCCACCTATGTCCAAGACAAGGAAAAGGCCCTCGCCGGCGCCCTCGAGGCCCGCACCACGACGGAGGTCTTCCTCTTGGATGCCGCCCGCACGCTCGTCTACCGCGGCGCCTTCGACGATCAATACGGCATCAACTACAATCTACACGCGCCGAAGCACCGCTACCTGCGCGATGCCATCGCGGCCTTCCTGAGAGGCGATAAGCCCGCCGTCCAGGCCACCGCCGCCCCGGGCTGCGAGCTCGACCTGCCGGAAAAATCCACCGGCCAGACCGCCACCGCCGTCACCTACCATCGCGACGTCGCCCGCATCCTCCAGCAGAACTGCGTGACATGCCACCGCGATGGCGGCGTCGCCCCTTTCGCCCTGGACGACCTCGAAGAAGTCCAGGATCGCGCCAAGACGATCCGACGCGTCGTCACCGAAGGGACGATGCCTCCGTGGTTCGCCGGCATCGAGAAAGACGCGGCCAAGAATCCTTGGTCCAACGACTGCAGCCTATCGCCTCGCGACAAGGCGGATCTCCTGGTCTGGATCGATTCCAAGGATCGACCGTTGGGCAATCCTGCGGAAGCCCCGCTCAAGCGTACCTATCCGGCTGAATGGAGTATCGGCAAGCCCGACATGGTCGTGCAGCTCAGCAAAGCCTACGACATCAAGGCCACCGGCTTCATGCCCTATGCGAACGACGTAGTGGAGACGGAACTGACCGAAGACCGCTGGGTCCAGTCCTACGAGATCCTGCCCAGCGCCCGCGACGTCGTGCACCACGTCATCGTGAGGGTGCACGAGAAAGGCTCCGAGGTCCGCAAAGCCGACGAAGGTTCGGAGGGATACTGGGCCATCTACGTCCCGGGTAACGGCGCCAGCGTCTATCCCGAAGGGTTCGCCCGCAAGATTCCCGCCGGCGCGAAGGTGAGTTTCCAGATCCATTACACGCCCAGCGGTGTCGCGAAGAAAGAGCGACTCAAGATGGGCCTGGTGTTCGCCAAGCACCCGCCGACCTACGAAGTCAGGACAGCCCCTCTGGCCAACGTCCGGCTGGCGATCCCACCCGGTGCTCCCCGCCACCTCGAGACCCATTCGCAACGCGTGCCCTTCGACATGCCGGTCACCGGCTTCATGCCGCACATGCACACCCGTGGGGTCGCCTTCAAATACGAGGTGACCTACGCCGACGGCAAGACGGAGACCCTGCTGGACATCCCCCGCTACGATTTCAACTGGCAGCTCCGTTACGACTACAAGCACCCGAAGCTCATCCCGCAGGGCAGCACCATGAAGATCACGGCGGTCTTCGATAACAGCACCGGCAACAAGGCCAACCCCGACCCGACCAAGCATGTACGTTGGGGCGCCCAGACGGTGGACGAGATGATGATCGGCTATATCGAGTACTTCCGGGCGCTGTGAAAGTGGAGACGATAACACCCATAAGCGGAACTTAGGGCGCAGGGGGCTGTCAGGATTAGGTAGTCCACCGAAACCTAGCCCTTGCCTGACAAGGAAAGGCTCGCTTCGGGAAGCCGGCATAACCCAAAATCACCCCACCCCCGCTTAGTCCGCCCCTGACATGAATCGTCGACGTTTTATCCTTCGCTCCCTGGGTGCCTCCTTGGCCCTCCCGGGGCTGTGCTCTCTCAGCGCGAAGGCCCTCAGCGGTAATCCTACCGTGCAGGTGGCCAAAGGGGCCGGCATCGGCGCCCGCCGCTTCGTGGCCATCGGCAACCTCCTCGGCTACCAGACCAAGAAGCTCTTCCCGACCACTGCCGGTAAAGACTACGAGAAGACGACCCTTCTGGAGCCTCTCTGGGAACAGCGCGACTTGATGACGGTTTTCCGCGGGCTCGATCACGGCGTCAAAGGCGGCCACTTCGCGGTCCACTCTTTCCTTTCCGGCGTGCTCAACTCGGAAGCGCAGAACCGCGCCGACGGTAACGTCTCGCTCGACCAGTTCCTCGCCGAGGAAATCGGTCACCAGACGCGCTTCTCTTCGCTCACCGTCGGTTCCGAAGGTGGAATCCATGGCGGTTGCCAGCTCGCTTGGACGAAGTCCGGCGTACGCGTGCCGCCGATCACCAACCCGGCCGAACTCTTTGATAAGCTCTTTGTCGGCGACTCCGCGGAGCGACGCGTCCGTCGCGAGCAGGAAAACCACGTACAGGCCTCGATCCTGGATTCCGTGCGCGAGGAGGCGAAACGCCTCTCGGGACAGGTCAACCAAGAGGACAAGGCCAAGCTCGAAGAATATTTCACGTCTGTGCGCGACGTCGAAAAGCGCCTCGAACTGCGTCAGCGCTGGACCCATCTCCCGAAGCCGGTGGCGCCCTTCGCCAAACCGGCCAACCGCAACGCGGTCGACGACCTACCGCTGATGTATGAGCTCATCGCGCTCGCCCTGCAGACCGACAGCACCCGCATCGCCACGCTGGAGGTCGGCGGAGACTTCCTGCCTCAGCATCTAGGCATCAAGAAGGATTACCACGGAATCTCCCACCACGGTAATGACCCCGAGTCCATCGCTGCCCTCATCACTCTTGAGCGTTATCAGATCGCGCAGTACGGCAAGTTCGTCGGTCGCCTCTCGCAGCTGAAGGATGGCGAGGGCTCGCTGCTCGACTCCACCACGGTGCTTTTCGGCAGCGGCATGGGCGACGCCAATTCGCACAAGAACACCGACCTGCCGATCCTCCTCGCGGGCGGCGGCTACAAGCATGGTCGATTCCGTGAAGTCGCGCGCGAGGTCAATCACAAGGTGCCGCTCTGCAACCTGTTCGTCGACATCGCCCAGAAGATGGGCGTTGAGACACATGCCTTCGGCAGCAGCACAGGACGGTTCGCCTAACCCTGATATCGGCCCTCTGTCGTGACGTCGATGCCGGCATTCCGCACCCTGCTGGTCATACCCGTGCTCATGGCGGCCGGACCCTTGAGTGCCGCCGAGGCGCCGGCGAAGTCCGTCGAGCAGTTCCTGAGCCGCTACTGCCTGGAGTGCCATGACGCCGACGTCCATAAGGGCGATCGCACCTTCCATCAGTTCGCGCTGCCATTGAAGACGCTGCCCGCGGTGATCGAGGCACGCGACATCATCGACCAGCTGACCCTGCGCGAGATGCCGCCGAAGAAGGCCGACCAACCCAGCGACGAAGAACGCCTCGCGGTGATCCGCGCCCTGCGCGCAGGCACCGCCGCGGCCCAGACCTCGCTCCAGAGCACCGGCTCGCGCACGGTCCTGCGCCGGCTTTCCAACCGCGAATACGAAAACACGCTCGCCACCTTGTTCGGCCGCCGCGTCGACACCCTTGGGCTGACCGCCGACTTCCCCAAGGAGAAGACCGCCCGCCACCTGGACACCATCGGTCAGTCGCTGGTGACTTCAGGTTTCCTGGTCGACCAGTATTTCCTGTCCGCGAACCACCTCGTGGAAACTCGCCTGGGCAAGCCGGAGACCGCGCCGCAGACCTGGCGATTCAACAAAAACTTCGTCCAGTACGAGGAACTGCAGGGCTCACATAAGAGCGCCTTCAACTTCCGGTACCTCAATATCTACGAACAGCCCAACACCGACACCCGTCAGGGCGGTTACGGCCACATCGAGGACTTCAAACAAGGCGTGCCGGTCTCCGGCCTCTACGACCTCGAGGTCGAGGCGACGGCCATGCATCGCGACACCCATTACGATCCTGCCATCTTCGGCATCGATTTCTCGGAGCCCTTCATCCTCGGCGTCGTGCCCGGCGATGTCACCAAGGGCCATATCCATTACCCCCAGGCCATCGAGCCGCTCCTCGCCAGCAGCGTGGTACCGGATAACGTACCCACCCGCCTGAAGTTCCGCGTGTGGCTCGAGGCCGGCCAGACCCCGCGCTTCATCTTCCCGAACGGCCCCTATGAATCACGCGCCGCGGTCGTGACGATCAACAAGCGATACAAGAAAGAGTTTAAAGCGCCGATTGGCTCTTCGGGCGTCGGCCGCGCGCACATCCTCCTGGAGGGCCAGCTACCGCACATTCGCATCAGCGAGATCATCGTCCAGGGTCCGGTGGTCGAGAAAACGTGCGGAGCCGAGGAAATCGCCGTCTTCGGCAAGGACGGTTTCCAGCCCGACCGCGCTCTCGATCAGCTTTACGCCTTTGCGGCGAAAGCCTACCGACGGCCGCTGCAGGATACCGACCGAGCGTCCGTCCGCGCGATGTACGAGAAGCGGATCGCCGAAAAAGCCGGCGCCCGTCAGGCGGCGCTCGACGTAGTCAAACTCATCCTGTGCTCACCTTCCTTCCTATACCTGAGCGAGGTCACCCAGGAGGGCGACCGTCGCCTGCAGCCTTACGACCTCGCCACCCGCCTAGCCTTCGCCCTTTCCGCCGCGCCGCCTGACGAGATACTGTTCGCCTCCGCGGCGTCGGGCAAACTCACCAGCGATGCGGAACTGAAGAAGCAGATCGACCGCCTGCTGGCCGATGAACGTGTCGACGGCTTCGTCAATGGCTTCCTCGACAGCTGGCTGAACCTGCGCGACCTCGGCGGCATGCCACCCCCGCGCGAGTCGAATCGCGCCTACTACGCTGAGGACATGCCGACATCGATGAAGGCCGAGGTACGGCTGTTCTTCCACGAACTGCTCAAGGACAACCTCCCAGTGAGCCAGTTCCTCCACGCCGACCATACCTTCGTCGACAAGAAGTTGGCCAAGCTCTACGAGCTGCCCGAGCAGAATACCCTGCGCCTGGCCGATGGCTTCCAGAAGGTCAGCCTCAAAGGCGACGCGCATCGCGGCGGCCTGCTCGGCATGGCGGCCGTGCTGACGGTCAGCGCCAACGGCGTCGAAACTTCGCCCGTCACCCGCGGGGCCTGGGTCAGCGAGAACATCCTCGGCGTCAAGCCACCACCCCCGCCAGATGTCGTGCCCGCCATCGAACCCGACGTCACCGGTACGACCACGATTCGTGAGCGCCTCGCCAAGCACAGCACTGACCGCGCCTGCGCCGAGTGTCATCGCAAGATCGACCCGCTCGGCTTCAGCCTGGAATCCTTCGACCCGGTCGGTCGCTGGCGCGTCACCTACGCCAAGCCGAAGAAGGGCGAGGCGCCGAAGATCGATACCACTGGCGAGTTCAACTCCGGCGAGACCTACCGGGACTTCGCCGGCTTCCGCGATATCCTGCACGACAAGCGCGAAGAGCAGTTCACCCGCCACCTTATCCGCTCGGTGCTCGCCTATAGCACCGGTCGCCTCATGGAGCCAGCCGACGAGTTCGCCATCGACCGCATCCAGGAGAAGGTAAAGCAGCAGGGCCTTGGCCTGCGCAGCCTCGTCGTCGAGTGCCTGACCAGCGACCTCTTCCGCTCGCGCTGAGCAAGGGGTCAGGCCGTTACCGACGTGTAACTACAACTAAAACCCTCAGATTTAAGATGCTATGGTTTCAGGACGTATTGGTAACGGCCTGACCCCTTGGCCTAAGCGAGACGATAGTGCTACCCCTTGAAACATGGGGAGTAGTAAGCTGTCAGAAGGAGAGTAGAATATCTCCATGTCCGACCCCCTTGAGCTGACCCGCCGCCGCTTCCTTGGCCAGATGACCACGGGCATGACTGGCTTGGCATTGTCGCGCCTGCTCATGAGCGACCTCAGCGCCGCCTTGCCGCCCGGTACGCACTTCGCCCCGAAGGCCAAGCAGGTGCTCCAGATCTTCTGCCCCGGCGCGGCTTCGCACATCGACCTCTGGGACCATAAGCCGCTCCTGGAGAAATACGATGGCACTCCCCTGCCCGGTCCGGTCGAGGTGACCTTCCAAGGCAAGAACGGCAACCTGATGAAGTCCCCCTGGGCCTTCAAGCCCGCCGGTAAGAGCGGCAAGATGATCAGCTCGAACCTGCCGCACATGGCGCAGCACATCGACAACATGGCTTTCATCCATTCGATGACGTCGCGCAGCAACACCCACGGTCCGGGCTGCGTCGCGATGAACACCTGCTTCACCCGCGACGGCTACCCAAGCGGCGGAGCTTGGATCAGCCACGCCCTCGGCTCGCTCAACCAGAACCTGCCCACCTATATCTCCGTCCAGGATGTCCGCGGCGAACCGCCCAACGGCAAGGCCAACTGGGGCAACGGTTTCCTGCCGGCCCGCCATCAAGGCGTCAGCATGGCCTCCCAGCAGGCGCTGCGTAACCTCGGTCGCCCGACCGACATCTCTTCCGCCGAGGACGAAGCGACCCGCGAGTTCCTCCGGGCGACCAACCTTGAGCACGCCGAAGCCCACGAAGGCAACGACGAGCTCCGAGCTCGCATCGCGGCCTATGAACTTGCCGCGAAGATGCAGCTCGCCGCCCCGGAGGTGAGCGACCTTGCCCGTGAGCCGGACCACGTCCACGCCCTCTATGGCACGAAGGACGCCAACCCGCTCAAGGCCGCCTACGCCAAGAACTGCCTGCTGACCCGTCGCTTCCTCGAGCAAGGCGTCCGCTACGTGAGCCTGTACTGCGCCTCCCGCGCCAGCAATGTCGACGGGCTCCTCAACTGGGATGCCCACAAGACGCTCAAGGCCGACTACGACCGCCACTGCCCGATCTTCGACCAGCCCACCGCCGCCCTGCTCGCCGACATGAAGCAGCGCGGGATGCTCGATGACGTTCTCGTCATCTGGTGTACGGAGTTCGGCCGCATGCCCACCCACCAGGTCGGCACCACCGGCCGCGACCATAACCCCGACGCGTACACGACTTGGATGATGGGCGCCGGAGTCAAAGGCGGCGTATCCTATGGCGCGACCGACGACTTCGGACGCCGCAGCGTGACGGACGTCGCGACCTGCTACGACTTCTACGCGACGGTGCTTCAACTCCTCGGGTTGAACCACGAGAAACTGACCTACTATCATAACGGCGCCAACCGCCGCCTCACCGACGTCCACGGCCACGTCATCAAGCCGATCCTCGCATGAAAATGCTTCTCGCCGGCCTGCTGCTCGCGCCATTGGCGCTCTCCGCCCAAGCCAAGCCCGAAGTCGCCAACGCGACGAAAGCAGCCAAACGTGCTTGGGAATCCGCACCGGCCGAGAAGAAGGCTTCCTGGATCGCCCAGCGCGACGCCCTGATCAACGTCGACCTCTCCGACGAGACGCAGCGGCAGATCGTCATCGCACGTGGTTCACCGAAGCCGGAGGAATACCATGCGCATCCCACCACAGCGATGCTGGCGGACAACAAGACGATGTTCTGCGTCTGGAACCTCGGCCACGGAGGGCACGGGGGGCCGATGGCCCGGAGTGATGACGCCGGATTGACGTGGCAGCGCATGGACGACGCGCTGCCGCCCAACTACGTCAACTTCAAGAACTGTCCAAGCCTCTACCGGCTCACCGATCCGCAAGGCAAGGAGCGCCTGTGGGTCTTCGCCGCGCGCACCTTGACCGACAAGGAGAATCCCAAGCCAGTCGAAGGCCGTCACGAAGGCTTTATGCCACGGATCGTCAGCGAGGACGATGGCAAGACCTGGCGCGAGCTGCCGCCCATCGGAGGACGCATCTCCAAGGAAGACCCGTTCCGAAATGTCATGACTTTCTCAAGCGTCGTCCGGCTGAAGGACGGCACAACCCTCGGCATGTTCCACCGTGGCTCCGGCATCGGCGAAGAAGGCACATTGCAGGTGTTGCAATCCATCACCCGCGACGGTGGCTTCACCTGGTCCCAACCCACCATCGCCTGCGATGGCACCAAACTCGACGGCAAGCACCCGTGCGAGCCGTACGTGTTCCGTTCGCCGGACGGCAAAGAACTCTGCTGCCTCATGCGCGAGAACCGACGCAGTGGCACCAGCCTCGTCATGTTCAGCCAAGACGAAGGCCAGACTTGGTCGAAGGCAGTGGACGCACCTTGGGGGCTAACGGGAGACCGACATCATGGGCTCCACCTCTCCGACGGTCGCCTCGTAATCGTCTTCCGCAACGCCTCGCCGAACTCCAAGGACAAAGGTGGTTTCATTGCCTGGGTCGGCACTTATGACGACATCAAGCAAGGCAAGCCTGGCCAGTATCGCGTGAGCCTACTTAAGACCTTCAAGGACGGCTTTTACCCCGGTATTCACCTGCTTCCCGACAGTACCATCGTCGCCACCACCTACGCCAACTACCGCAAAGAAGACATCGGCTGCTCCATTATCAGCGTTCGTTTTAAGATGAGCGAGATCGACGCCCTGTCGCATCGCTAAACGCCAAGCGAAGACCATGAAACTAATCCTCCGATTTTCTTACGCCCTCGCCCTGCTGGCTTCCCTACGCGTCGTCGCCGCCGACGACCCTGCGGGCATCGCTTTCTTCGAACAGAAGATCCGCCCGGTGCTCGTCGAACATTGCTATGAGTGCCATAGCGCCAAGGCCAAGAAGCTGAAGGGCGGGCTTTACCTGGACTCCAAGGCTGGCTGGCAGAAAGGCGGCGACGCAGGTAAACCAATCATCGTACCCGGCAAGCCCGACGAAGGTCTCTTCCTCCGCTATATCCGACACCTCGAACCGGACATGGAGATGCCTCCGAAGAAGCCGAAGCTGGCCGATGCAATCATCGCCGACTTCGCCACCTGGATCAAGGCCGGCGCGGTCGACCCTCGTGACCAGGCGACCGCGGAGGTCAAGCGCGCCGATAAGTCCTGGTGGTCGCTCCAGCCGCTCGCCAAGGAGTTCAAGCACGCCGAGATCGACGGATTCATCGACGCCAAGCTCGCCGAGCAGAAACTCTCCCGCAGCGCCCCCGCGAAGCCGCAGGCGCTCATCCGCCGCCTCAGCTATGACCTGACCGGACTCCCGCCCTCCCAGGCCGAAGTCGACGCTTTCGTCGCCGCCCACCAGGCCGACGCCCGCAAGGCGACCGAAGCCCTCGTCGACCGCCTGCTCGCCTCCCCTCGCTACGGCGAACGCTGGGGCCGCCATTGGCTCGATGTCGTCCGCTTCGGCGAGAGCAACGGCGGCGAACGCAATTTCGTCATCGATGATCTCTATCCCTTCCGGGATTATGTCATCCGTTCGCTGAACGAGGATAAACCGCTCGATCAGCTGATTCGCGAACACCTCGCCGGAGACGTCATCGGCAAAAATCAGCCCGCCGTCGAGGTCGGCAGCGCCTTCCTGGTCGCCGGCCCCTACGACGATGTATCCAATCAGGACCCCATCGCCAAGCAAGTCATCCGAGCCGCCACCCTTGATGATATCATCACGGCGACCAGCGGAGCCTTCCTCGGCCTGACGATCAACTGCGCCCGCTGCCATAACCACAAGTTCGACCCCATCCCGACCGAGGATTATTACCGTATCCGCGCGGCCTTCGAGGGCGTCGTCCATGGTCGCCGAGTCGTGGCGACCAAGGAAGAAATAGCCGCATCCCATGCCGCCACGAAACCGCTCGCGGCTGAGCGTCAAAAAATCGTCGCCGAACAAGCGAAGATGGAGACCGCGCTTCAATCCAAGGCTAAGGCTATGCTCGCGACCAGCAAATCCCTCCGAGCCAAGGCGGACCCACTCCTTACCGAAGAGCGCATCACGCCCGTCGACGCTAAGTTCGTCAAACTGACCCTGTCCGCCACCTCAGCCAACCCGCTCAGCGGCGTCGGCGGTCGGATCTCCGAGTTCGAAATCTGGAGCGATGAGCCGACACCGCGTAACGTCGCCCTCGCCTCCACCGGCGCCAAGGCCGAAGGCGCCAAGAGCGCCACCGCGGAAGATTTCCCCACCGCCTATAGTGCCGCCCTCACGATCGACGGCGACGAGGGAGCGCAGTGGTACATCGGCGATCCTGCCGAGCTCGTCATCACCCTCCCCCGCGTGGAGAAGATCTCCCGCCTCGGCTATCGAGCCGCCAAGGGACGCATCGTGCGAGACAGCTCGCAAGGCCCCACACCCTGCGAATACGAGATGTTCGTCTCGCTCGATGGCAAGGAATGGAAAAAAGTCGCCGACTCTTTACACCGAGAGGCTTGGTCGCCGGCGCACGCCTTTGAACGCGTACGCAAGAAAGTCACCTCACCTGATGAAGCCAAGCGCCTGGCCGAACTGAACCGTCAATTGGCCGGCGTCGATAAGCGCATCGCCGCCTTACCCAAACTGACGAAGATGTGGGTGGGCACACATACCCCCGACCCAGCGCCGACCTTCGTCCAGAAAGGCGGCGACCCCACCAAACCGGGCGCCCAGGTCGTCCCGGCCAGCCTCGCCGTCCTCGACCTCGTCACGAAGCCCTACGCGCTCAAGGCCGACGCCGACGAAGGCGAACGCCGCGTCGCCCTCGCGAATTGGATCACCCAGGACAACCCTATCACCGCCCGCGTGCTCGCGAATCGCCTCTGGCATTACCACTTCGGCACCGGCCTCGTGGATACCCCGAGCGACTTCGGTTTCCTCGGCAGTAAGCCCACCCACCCTGAGCTCCTCGATTTCCTCGCCCAGCGACTTGTCGCCAGCGGCTGGAAATTGAAGTCCGTTCACCGCGAAATCGTCCTCTCGCAGACCTACCTGCAATCCGCTGACTTCAATCCGGTCGCCGCACGTGCCGACAAGGATGCCCGCCTGCTCTGGCGCTTCCCGCCGCGACGCCTCGGCGCCGAAGAGATCCGCGACACCCTGCTTGCGACCGCTGGCCAGCTGAAGCTCGAGCCCATGGGTGGCCCCGGCTTCCGCCTCTATCGCTATCTGGTCAATAATGTCTCCACGTACATCCCGCTCGATACGCAGGGCCCCGAGACCTACCGCCGAGCCGTCTACCACCAGAACGCCCGTGCCAGCGTCGTCGACGTCCTCAACGATTTCGACCTGCCGGACATCGCCTTTGCGGCGCCCAAGCGGGCCAACACCACCTCCCCCCTGCAGGCCCTCACCCTGTTCAACAATAGCTTCACGCTAGATATGGCCAAAGCCCTCGCCGGCCGCCTCGACGGCACCGATCCAATCGCCCAGGCCTATTCGTTCGCCCTGCAACGACCGCCCACATCCACCGAACGCGCCGCGGCCGAGAAGCTCATCGCCCAGCACGGCAAACCCGCCTTCTGTCGTGCGCTCCTCAACAGCAACGCCCTGATCTTCGTGGAGTGAGCGGCTCCGACTCCTTTGGTCTTCACATCCCGGAGGTTTATGCCTGTCTCGGAGCATGAGCCGAAAGCACTCATGCCTTTTGATCACCCTGATGATGCTGGCGGGGTCCGTCGCTTTCGCTGACCCGCTCCTGAAAGAGGGATGGGATGCGAAGCAAGCTGGCGACAAGGTGATGGCGGGGATGATCAATGTCAGCGCCCCTCAAGTCAAAGGCGCCCATGATGCCGACCTCGCGCTCGTCGGCGATCGCGCCTACGTGGTCGAACACGACAACGACATCAAACCCGGCCATGGGGCCGGCAACGCGCAGTACTGCGTCCTGACGGTCGTCAACCTGAAGTCGATGCAGGTGGAGCGAGTCATTCCGATGGCTAAGTCCGCCGAAGCCTTCGCCAATGTTAAGCTCCCTTCCGGCGCCTGCTTCGTGCCCCGCGTCATCCGCCTCGACGAACATACCCTGCGTTGCTACTTCGCCTGCGAAGACCAGAGCGGCCGTCGCCAGTCGCAGACCTGGTATCGGGATTTCGATCTCCGCGCGCAGGCTTTCTCGCCCGACATCCATCGCGTGAAGCTGAAGACCGCCGATGGGGTCTTCGACCTGGAGCCACGCTACTTCCATGCGGACGCCGCGAAGCAAGGCTTCCAGGAGCCGGCCAAGGCCTTCGGCCTCTACCTGCTGGACTCCTTCAAGCAGATCGACGGACGCACTCTCCTCGCGATCAATAACTTTCCTGGCGCCCAGAACGCCTTGGCGACCCTCAACGAAGCCCGCGACACGATCGAGGTTATCGGGCACTACAATGAACCCGCCGAAGCCCGCCTGACGGAATCCTCGGTCAATCGGCTGCCGGACGGGACCTGGATGGCCATCTGCCGCAGCGAGAGCGGCAATCGCAACTATCGGTTCGTCACCAGCAAGGACGGCAGGACATGGAGTCGGGGGGAAGAACGCCCCTTCGTCAGCAAAGGCAGCAACTCCAAGCCGACCTTCGATAAGTTCAACGGCATCTACTATCTGGGCTGGCAGGAAGCCTCCAAGATCGTGGACGGACATGGTGCCGGAAGGTA
>Ga0222712_10002449_pt1 | contig 21231 bp, 27 predicted proteins | sample C33_657DmetaG_FD_165043 | JGI IMG/M metagenome (GOLD analysis project Ga0222712, IMG submission 165043) | Estuarine water microbial communities from San Francisco Bay, California, United States - C33_657D | ecosystem: Environmental > Aquatic > Marine > Unclassified | place: USA: California... | reverse complement strand
AGAATTAGCCAACTCGTTAGTAGTTGAAATAAGTTCAGCTATTTCTGACTTGGTTTCTTCACTATCGTTAGCGGAAAAAGAGTAAGATTTCAACTCATCTAAAAGACTATCTAAATAAGATGTTTGACTTAGATAATGTTGATTTCTGCGATCTGGATTTCCGTACTGAAGATCATTAATGGTCATAGATTAGAAAAATCCTGGAGTAGTGTTGCTTTTATCTCTTTCTAATGCACTTTGAACATCTGCCACTTTCATACTAAGCTCATCTACTTTGTTTTCAATTTCGTTTTTGAATCCTTTGTTCATGGCTAAATTATACTTAAAATAGTAGATTGTATAGTAAAGTGCCGCCGCACCCAAAACCCCAAATAGAACCTCAACAGGATTTAATTTTTTTACTATGTCTGTTACCTTACTGCTACCACCACCCATATTCATAGGTGCAGGTGCAGGTGTAGGTGCAGGTGCAGGTGTAGGTGCAGGTGCAGGCGCAGGTGCAGGTGCTATTGGTGGCGGAGCTGTTGCTGTTGTTGCTGAATTTAATCCTGATTCCATTAAAACAAAATTTTATACACTAATGCCGCACCTAAACCAATTAGTAATGCGTTTATCAATGTGTTTTCTTCAATTTTTATAGGCGGTAATGTCAGTTCTTTAGAAGTGTCAGGAGATTCAGATTTTGTTGGAGAAGTTTCTTTTATTACTTCTTTTAACTCAACGGCTACTATGGGTACTTGGCTTTCGGGAAACTTTACTACATCATTGCTAAATACGGGGGTGTGCCACTCCTTACAATAGTTTGCGATTCTAAAGTAAGTTTCTTTTTGCTCTTCAGAACTTTTGATTGTAGTATCAGAAAAGTTTTGATTAAGAACATTTTGTTGTGGAAACCCCGTAAAATTTAGCCATGATTTCATTTAAATCTTATTTTGTTTTTTTAGCTCAACTGAAGCTCTCTTAATAGCATCTTTCCATTTTTCGCCACCCTCTTTGTTCCAAATTTTCTTTGCGTGTGCAGAAATCAATCTGATTTTCTCGCCTTTCTTACTTGTTGTTGTTGCCATATTTTAGGTTTTAATTTTTTTAAATTTACATAAAGTCTATCTCTATTTTCGCTACTCTACCATCTTTTATTGTTGCATAAACAGGATATTGACCATCACCCCAACCTGTAGTTGATGCAACCGCAGTTGCAAAACCACTTGCAATTATCTCACCATAACGATTTTGTACTGTCAATGAAGAAACTCCTGAGTATGAAAATTCTCCACTATCAGGATAATTATTGAACTCTTCCCAACCCTCTTCTTGCAAAAGATCGTTCATACTTTTTCCACCCTCTGCATCTAAGGGTGTTGCCCAATTTATCTGTTGCATTTTACCTCCAGATAATGCTTTACCCCAAAGCTTATAGGAAACTTTTCCTCTTTTTATACCTGATTCATACTCAAAATCTTTCTGCTTCCACTGATCTAAGTAGGCAGGATCAACAATTAATACCTGACCTGAATCAACTGTAATGTGTCCTATCTTAACCTTTTTCATTCTTCAACTTTTTAAGTTGTGATCCAGCAATTCTGCGTCCTGCTTCTTTTGCTTCTTTGCTATCATAAGTAGCTCCATAATCTTTACGTAATCTTTTAGGCACTTTAGTACCTTTTAGACGCATAGCTATAGATTCTACCTTATCAACAAATTTAACCCTTTTGTCCTTTATTTTACTTTTTTTTATTTTACCTCCTTTCGCATAATCCTCGTAATCTTCATCTTCCTCTCTGTCATCTTCAGGATCGTAGTAGTCGGCAGGATCATGGTAGCCTTTATCTTGATATACCCTTTTTATTTTTTTTGCTTTATTTTCATTATTTTTCAACTCCAAATATTCCTCTTCAGAGTGAATAGGAAAATCAATAATATACCCTAAATCACTTACCATTTCAACTCTTACAAGATCGTATTCTTCTATGTAGCCCATACTTGCCCTTTGATAATCTCTGTCTGTTTTGAAGGTAAATTTTGGGTTTTCTAATAGTACGCCCCCATCCGCCATCATGCTGCCTGAAGCATATTTATCAACATCAACTTTATCAAGCCAATAATTAGCAGTTTCTTTATCAGCAAACGGAAACCAATCTAATTCCTTTTTTGATTTTGGGTTGTATTCAGCAATACCCCAACCATTTTCTTTTTTTAATAAAAGTAATTCATTGCCACTTTTCAATTTAACTCTTTTGTGAATTTCAACTATTGTTTCTTTTGCTTCTTTAAAATTTTGATTTAGCAATTCTGCTTGCGTTAATTTTTCAACCATTCCACCATCAGCCATCATTTCGTACTCATGTACAATATTAGTTTCCAGGATCTTTTTAAAATCAACATCGGCATACTCACGGGCTAAGTCTTCTGCTCTTTCCTTTGCCTCTTTTTCATTATCTGCCTCTATGTCAAATACAAAGCGATACCTATTACCATCATTAGTCATTAAACTGACCTCAACATCGTATTCTACATTACCACCTTTGGCAAATTTTGTTTCTCCCCCTTTCTCTAAAATGTTGTAAGGATTGTCAAGAGGATTGAATTTTTTTCTTGTTGCCTCACCAATAAGATAACCTCCTACTGCGGCAAGTATGTATGGTATCATTTGTTTATTTTTTTCAAGGTTTCAGCCAAATACGCTCTCTTTGCTGTTTTACCACCCTTTTTTTCCAATTTCTTAAGATCAGCTTTTGAAAGTTTTTCATCGCCTTTAATCAAACCCTCTTTCTCGGCTGTTTTGCGTAAAGCACCTTTATTCTTAATAGCTTTTTGAATCCATTTAGTCTCTCCGCCTTTAGCCATCAAAACTTCATCATTTACAGAAACTACCTCTACATCCATTTGGTTTATAGAGGCTTTATTCCCATCAGATAGAGTAATAACATAATACCCGAAATCCAAGTCATTAAGAAGCCCATCCACCATTTCTCCTTCTTGAAACAGATCTTCACTAACAACCTCTTGATTGTCATCAAACTGCTCTACCCAAACATCTTTCAAGAATCTAAAAACTACTATATCTCCTACATTTACAGGTGGAGCTTCTACTATATCCCCCCATGCAAATTTTACGGCAGAAGATTTCCCAATCAAATAAGATCCTGCGGCTATTAAAATAAATGGAATCATAACATATAAGTTATTCCCTTACCAGATAAGATTTTATTTAAATTTGAAATTTCCCTTGCAGTCAATTCGCTTTGTATTGCCTTTGATAAATCTACATTTTTTATATCCCCAGAAAAATATCCACAGGCATCATAACTTCTAATTCCCCATGCAGTAGTTAACTCTAAATAATCAACATTATTTTTCAACTGATTCAAAATTGCAGCCACCTTATATCCACTACTACTCCAAATAGAGGCAAACCCTATAGGAGAATCTGAACCCCAAGTTATTTCAGCAGAATAATCACACCCTTCAAATGCTTGTTGAATTGAATTTGCCCATGTTTGATATTGAGTTTTTGTATAACTAGCCTTTACTCCTCCTCTTATCAAATTTGATTTGTCGCTTTCAGCATCTTTTACCGCTTCTCTTGAATCTTCAGAAATTTTAGCTTCATTTAATTTTCTAAAAATAGATTTACTTGCAAAATACAAGATAGCCATTCCACCTACCACTACAATTCCTTTAGCCCAAGGAGGTAATTCGGTATAATATTGATAAACTTTACTTTTAGTCATTTTTATATTATTTAGAATTGTACATTTTTAAAACATCTTGATTGTCTCTCCATCCAACACTCATACCTGATTTAGTTTCCCAATATTTGTTTTTGTATTTAAATGCGTCTTGACCTTTTTTATGAGCATTATACCAAGCTGATAAGAATGCTACATCTGTGAACGCTTCAGTTTTTAAATATGTGTCTTTGTATTGAGAAACAGAAGGAAATGTTGAAGTATATACCGCCCACATTGTTTCTTGCATTTCTGTTAATGGCGGATTAAATAAACTTAACCCAATCTTTGTTTTTTTTAGTAAGAAATAAAGACCAATTCCCATAGCAGTGTAAATTCCAATCCAAACAATTGTTTTACCTTTCATACATTCATAAATTAGATTTGGATTTTGCGTCTTCAATAGCCTGTTCTAAGCTATCTCCACTTCCTGTGGCTAATACATTTCCGTCTGCGTCAATAACTTTAACCAAAAAGGCTCCATCTTCTGTGCGCTCTGGCTCTGAAAAGGTGTATTCTTCCATTTTTGTTTGTTTTAATCAAATTTATGATAATTTATTTTATTCTTTACCATTTTCAATTTGTTCCATTTGCATTCTTACATGCTTTCTTTGAAGCATAGATAAATGGATTAGTACCGCTGAAGATATAATTGTCATTAATACCGCAGTAACAGCTAATATTTTTTCCCCTTTAAATCCTTCTCCAGTATAGTTTTTACTCATATTATTATCTTTCAAGATATTCTACAACCATTCCTTTTTTAGTAAGCTCTAATCTATCATAAAAATTACTTGATTTACTACTTCCAAATCTTATACCCCAATCACCTACACTATTTATAAGGAATGTAGCATCCCCATAAATGTATAGCTCCTTCTTGCCTACTTTTACTTTGGCTATTGCTTTATTAAAATCAACTGAAATAACCTCTACGTCAGGTCTCCAAACATTATTAAGATAGTAACTATATGCACCTGCAATCACAGTAACCGCACCAACAACCGCTGCGATCTTAATCAAAACATCGCTTGTCTTACTGACGTAGGTTCTTCCTGATACTAAAGCTTCTGCGGTTGTCAATTTGTTTTGTTTTGTTTGTTTTTGTTTAATTTACCATAAAAGTTGGTCTGCATAATAACTTGGCGTTCCTCTCTTATGGCGATCCTTATTATGCCTAATCTTGTAAAGCTCTCGTCTGGAATCGGCATAAGCTTTCCCCTTTTTCTTTATAAAAGTAGGATAATCATCATAGTCAATATGCCCAACTGATGCTACTTTCTCTCCTTTCTTGTTAAAGACATCAATTTTTTTGTCCTTAACGGTACTCGGCTTTATTGTAACACCAAGCTTTTTAGCTTGTCTTTTGGTATATGCAGTTATCTTATATGCCATTAGCCTCTTCGCTCTTTAAAAAAGTTTACAGCACCCCATGTAAGTAAGAAAGCCCCTACCCCCATAAGGATTAGCGACTTACTCATCTTTTTAGGGGTTGCATTCCCCGTTTTTTGAAAATCCTCTACAGGTTTTTCATCAGACTGCTCCTGATCTTCATCAGCCTCTATTTGAGGTTCATAAGATTCAGGCTTGATCTGTATTTGTTTTTTTAATTCCTCCAGATCTTGCTTGATCTTATTTGATCTAAGCTCAACAATATCAACATCTTTAGGCTCTTCGGAAACTTCTTCTTTGATAGTTTCCTTTTGTTCTTCTAATTCTGGTTCCTCCTGAGGTTCTTCGTTGGTTTCATCAGCATCTTTCTTTTTGGTTATGCGCTTGATATGATCCATTCTTTTACGATAAACTTCAGGATTGAACTTACGAACAGCCTTTTCAATATCCCAATCCAAAGAACTTAACTTTTGTTGCATTTCAAACAATGCATCCTTCTCTTGCTCGTCCAGGTTTAAACTCTCTAAACTTTGAATCCTTTCAGACAGACTCTCGCAGTCTGCAATCTTCTTTTGGAGGCGTTTAGGTAGTTGATCAACCGATAATTTTTTTTCTACAATCAAATTTTTGTAACCCATATTTTCTCTGTTTTAATTTTATACCCATGTAACCACAGGTTTTTTTCCTTTAATAATTCCTTCTTTAATTTTTTGTTCCTCTTGCTCAATAGTTGCAGCCAATAATTTCTCTTCTTCTGTTTTAAAATTATCTTCTATGTAGGATAAGGCTTTATTAATCACTAATCCTGATATAAAACCAATACCTAATACATAAACTAACTCTACGCCTTTTGGAACTACAAACTTAAAATCTTTGATCCCATGCTTAGTTTGAGTAGGTAGTTTTAGGGCATAAGTGATTATACTACTAAAAAAACCTATACCCGTAGAGGCTGTTAAAACTATTATTTCTCTATCACTAAGTTTCATTTCTGACTATCTTTCTTTTTCTTGGCGAGAAAAAAGTAATAGCTAGCACCTAAAATAAGTCCAAAAGCAACTAATACTTGAACTTCTCTGCGTCTTGCAATTTCTTGAATACCCATATTTTTTGATTTTAATTATGACCAAATTACTCCCGTTGGAGTTTTTCCTAAGATTCTACCTTCCGCAATTTTTCTTCTTTCCTCTCCAAACAGATTATCTAAAAGCTTTTCTTCTTTTGTTTTCATTGCGTCTTCAATAAGCTTCAAAGAGTAATCAATCACGAAACCTCCAACTACTCCTAAAAACAATACTGCAGCTAAATCTTTTCCTTTGGGGATGACAATTTTGAATTTGCCACCATCTGCTCCTTTAGAGGCGGCTACAGAATAAGTTGCCACATCCCCCAAGAAACCAATAGCGGTACTTGATCCGACAACTATGAGCGTCCTTTTGTCCATTTGTTTGTTATTTAAGTCCTGTAATAGGTTTGATTAAATCAAAAATCATACGAGGATCGTCATATTGTAAAAGACGATCAATGCTTCCTTTCTTAATATATTGTTTTGTTTCCACAACAATCAGATTACGCTTGTCTTCATCAGATAGAAGATTACTTTCCATTATTAAACGGCTAACTACCTCGCCAACTCTATCAAGAGTGGCAGGATCAAAAGAGTATTTTACCTCTGTTTGAAGCAACCCAGGATAGTTGTCAAGTATGGCAGCCTTTTCTGGCAATACTTTTTCATACTTGTCATTCATAATGAAAAGGATAGACTGATCTCTGTCGGCTAAATCAAAGTTTTCAGGTCTTGATCCTCGTCTTTCATATAGCTCCATAAACTTGTCAATGCCTACTTGACGAAGCGTACCATGCAGGATTTCTTTCTCAGCTTCCGCATTTTTGATAATAGCTTTCAGTTCGTCATAACGCTTAATATCATCAGCAAGACCTGGCACTTGAACTTCTGGCCCCGCCTTTTTACTGGCTGTTTTAGGTGCTGCTTGTTTTGCCAAGTCCTTAAATAGACTAACAGGAGGTGCTTGTGCAGTTGCAGTTTTAGGAGTTGTCTTTTTAACCTTCTCTACAACTTCTTCCATTTTGATTTTAACTGTGTCTTCATCATCAGACATCATTTCAAGGAATGTTTTTGCCTTATCCTCGTCTTCAAATATCTTTTCTTTGGCATCCATACCTTTTAATTGGTAGGTAACCTTGAATTTCTTTGCCTCAGTTACCCCGCCTTTAGCGTAAGTAACATCTTCAATACCCATAGAAATATCCATCAAGTCTTTCTTGATTTCAGCAATGTAGGCTTCAGCGTCCTCTTTATTGCTAAAACTCATTATTCCATGAGAACGAGAATATACTACAAACTTGCCATCGCTTTCTTTCATTGAAGGCTCATAAATACCCCAAGTAACACCCCCACGATCCATATAACCACCTGCTTCAAAAGAAACCTTCAAAATTCCGTCTCCAACCATTTCAGACACTAAATCTGACTTTTCTTCTCCGTCAAGATCATGCCAAGTTGAAGATCCTACAATATCTTCTGCTTTTTCCTCAAGAGTTCGCATACGCATAGGCATTGGGGTTTTACCTCCGTGTGCCATTACTTCGGTAACCAATTCAGGGTTGATACCCCATTTATAGGTAGCATAAAACTCTTTTTGACGATCTTTTTTCTCTTGTCCAAAATGACCTCTTGAAGTCAAATAGGAATTTAGAGTGTGATAATTAGAGTCTTCTAATTCATCAAAAATCTTTTCTTTGTCTTTTGCAGAGTCTACAAGCTTGTCCACATTAGATTTCTCAAGTTCTGCAACATATTTTTTCTGAAGCTCCATATCTGATCCCAATTGATAACCAGATTCAATATCAAGCTTATCCCAAACAGATGATTCTATTGCCATTAAGTCTTTTGCAATTTTTTTGTCTGTTTTGGGAGGCTTAGCACTTCTTTTAAGCAGCTCTCCACCATGAGCCATTTTACCTCTTTCCTCAAAACGGGCATCATCTCTTCTTGAATGTTCCTTCTTTTTGTGAGAACCTACGAAATCTTTGTCCTTTATTTTACCATGTTCCATAGAAAGCCTTTCGTCTTCCCGATCATCATAGCCCTGCTCACCGCCTTTGGCAAACTTTTTATTACCCTTTACATAGACTCCGTCTAAGATTTCATTTCCACTAATTGAATCATTTTTAGTGTTTACAGATTTTATCTTACGCTTTGGGAGGTAAGTATATTTTGACTTTTTCATGCTTCTTTAAGATTTTTAAGTTTGTTTTCAATAAGTTCTTTATCTAAATTGGAATTAGATCTTTGTAATGCGGATTCATACATATCCTTTTCTTCCTGTTTTCTTTTTACCTTACCCCCATATCCAAAGCTTTCATCTAAGAATTGACGATATAAATCTGCTGCTCTCTTTACATCTTTGTCATCTTCTTCAAAAAGTTTTAGGGAATTAAGTTTCTCTTGAGCTTTTTCCCTTATTTCTTCTGACATATCGGGATCGTCTTCCATAAGGAATTTCATACCCTCAATTACCTTTCTTGCTTTTATAGTTAGCATACCATCTTCTTCTGGTTCTTCTTCCATTACCAAAACTTCTTCTTCAATAGGTTTTGGTTCAGGCTTAGGTTTTGATGCTCTGCGAACTTTTGGATTCATTTGTTCGTACTCATCTCCTGTTAGCACTGGAGTAGCATAACCGCCTCCTATGGACTTTTTCCAACGCTGAACTCCTCTGCTATCTCTTGATATTTCCCAAATATTGCCATCATTACCCCTCATTTTGTAACCAACAGGATAAACTGTTGCACTTATGCTTGGGGAAGGGCGATCATATCCTCTAAATATTGATCTCATTTTGCTTTTCCTCCCTTTTTATACTGCATAGCAGAAAGTGTTTCAATATCCTCTAATTCGCCATAATACCCAATTAAGCCTTGAGCTTTCAAGTATTTCATAGCTTCAACCTTCTCGTCTTTAGTAAAGTTATTCCATGTTTCATCTCCCAAATACTCTTGAGCCTCTTTCATATCTTCAGCATAGGTTGATCCTTCATATTTCATAAACAGATCTTCCATCTTACCCCCTTTACCAAACTTCTCCCTACCCTTCTTATAAAATATGTTATTCTTGATTATTCTAAATTGATCTTCTAATGGTTTAACATCAGTAGTTACAAAAGCCATTTTTAGTAAAATATCTGCACTCTTATATCCCATATCCACTAAATCCTCAATCTTTTCTGCTACTGCTTTTGTTTTCAAATCAGTTGGCTTAGTAATTTCTACAAAGGCTTTCTCTACCACGCCGCCATCAGCCATTTTGCCCTTTTTATATTTTCCTTTTTTAATATCAGCAAGAATCATTTTAGCTTCTCGCATAGGTAATTCGTAGATAAAATCGTCCAATCCATTAGGATCATCAATATCTACTTCTTGAACTTTTGCAAATGCAACATATTCATCTTCATCCATATCCAACACTAACTTGTATAAATCATCTTGAATCAGTATTTCTCCACCATCAGCCATTTTGGTAGAAGAAAATTTTTCTTTTAACGCAGAATTAAGTTCATTATTAATCTTTTGTATTTTGACTAATAATTTATCCGTGTTTTTACCATCCATTTGAGCATTATTAAATTGCTCTCTTAAATCTTCTTTTTGTTTTCTTAATGATGCAACCTTTTCATCAATAGTTCCACCATCAGCCATTTTACCTTTCTTATCTGCATACTCGTCCCATGTCATTTCTTTGTCTTCCTCAATCTCTAAAATTCTCAATCCCTTATAGTATGAACCAAATTTCTCTTTTACCTTTCTTTCTGCGTCTCCAACAGAATCAGCCATTACATTTACTTCTCTACTTTCTTCCTCTCTTGCCCCATCCCAGGTAAATTCTACTTCCCAATATCTTTGTTTCATTGAAACACTTCCACCCTCCCCAAAGGCTTCCTTTAACTCATAATCAAGATAATGCTTAACATCGCCCATATAGGCGGCAACAACAGCCAATTTAGCTTGTACCCAACCCTCTAACTCATCGTCAGGATGGATCATCTCATTAAGTTTGGCGGCATACATTTCAATCTTTTGCAATTGGGCTTTTGCCATTCCGCCCTCTTCGTCATTATACCTTAACTTTCTTGCCATTTTGTTTGTTTGTTTTAAGCAAAAAAGGCCGTGTATAATTACACAGCCATTTCTTGTCTATATGTAGGGTTGTTCTGTCATCTTTTTTTCATCAAATTGACTGCTCCAACAGTTAAAATCAATACTGCACCACCAAAAATCAACCAACCAACTGAACTATCTTTTTTGGGTTCAGGAGCTGGAGTTGGATCTGGCACAGGTGCAGGTTCAGGTGTAGGAGCAGGTGCGGGTTCTGGTTGTGGTTCTTCATAATCATTGATTTGCTGAATTATTTCGGTTGTTTTATCAGCAATATCATTTTCCCAATCATCTAATCTCTTTTCTTCTACATCATCTTGATCAGGGCTTTCATCATACTTCCTTACAGCCGCATTGTATTCCTGAACTTCACTTTTAAGTTCTTTAATACGATCTTTAATTTCTTGAGGTAATTTTTTTGGCGTTAAGCCTTTTGATTTGATAGCTTCATTGATAGTTTCCATATTATATATTTTATTTTTTCTCTACATATTCTTTGTACTTGGTTCGCAAGTAAAGGGTTGGTACTTTTTTCAATGCCGATTTAGGTACTTTTCCTTCAGCTTCAGGTTTCCATGCCCAACCTTTTTTACTATTCTTTCTCACTTTAGGCTCTCCGCCCTTCGCCATCTCTCCACCCTTAGCATATTGACCTTTTCTAATATGTTCTTTCAACGCATTTTCAAAACCAGAATTATATCCTACTTTACTTATTATTTCTTCATAAGATAATTCAGGAAGGGTTTTCTTGATCTGATAATTTTCCCAACCCTCATTTAAAAGATCATTCCAACTTTTTCCTCCTTCTGCGTCTAAAGGTGTTTTGAAATTTATTTTTTTCATTTTACCTCCAGACAAAGCTTCATCCGAAAGCTTATAAGTTTTTTTCCCTTTCTTAATACCATATTGAACATCCATTAGTTTCCATTCTGGGAGATAAAATTCTTTTTCATGGTCAGAAACAAAATGTTCTTTTTGCTCTTTAGTCCATGAATCCCAAATTTTTTTATTCAATAAGTTAATACCTTTGCTATACGATCTTGTGGATAGTTCTGTATTTTTACTTATAGTTTCATAATTGTTTGGTATTGCTTCTCCACCCTTAGCCATTTTCGGTTTTCTCTTTGCAATACTAATCATTTCTAATTCCCCACCTTCGTCCATTCTTTGTCCTGCTTCTTCAATCAATATATTTAGCATATACTCAAGAGATTCTTTACTTCCTTCAAAAAATATCATTGAGTATTCATTGTCAATTGAGAACTGACTATCCTCAATCTCTACATGCGTCATTCCCGTTTTTTTATCCTTTGCCATTCCAGCACCACGAGAAGTAAGTGTTTTTTCAACCCACTTGCGGAACTTGTTCATATTTTCATAATCCCCGAATATGGTTGGATTTGGCTGACCTGAAAGTGTGTAACTATCATTTTGGTGTAAAGAAAATCCTGAATCCATCATATTTTCTACAACTCCGCCTTCTTCTAATTTTACTCTACCTGATCTGTTTACATCGGCACGATCTGGGCGATTTTCGTAATACACATTTGGTTGACCATGTTGATCAGGGCGAGGCTTCTTAGTGCTATTGCCTTTAAACCTATACCCGAAAGGTTTACTTCCACGAGCAGCATCTCTTTTAAGATCTCCCCCTTTACCTTCATATTTACTACGAAGAGCAGGAGTGTCTTCAACCAATCTATTCAGATCTTCTAAAATACCTCTTATTCTGCGCTTACGATCTTTCTTAAGCTTTGATATCTCTTTACGATCTTTTGTTGCCTTATCTGCTTTTTTAATCGCTGTTGTTCTTACAGCTTTATCTGCTTCCTTAACCTCTTTAATCGCCTCTTTAATTTCCTCTTTCTTTTCCTCTAACTCTTTTTTTTCCTCTTTTATTTGCTCTTTTACTTCTGAAATCTGAGATTGCAGTTTGTCAATCTTCTTTTTATAGATTTGCTTGATGTCTGGATCATCTGTGTCATCCATCATATCCTTATACTTCTTTATCTTATCCGCAACATCATCAACTGCTTTTTCCTCCTTTTTCTCTACTTTATCCTCTTGCTTCTCTACCTTATCTTGGAGTTGAGCTAATTCTTTCTCAATCTTGTCAATCATATTCTTATACTTCTCACGCATTAGCTCGTCAGTCTCAGACTCGTAACTCTGCTTAAAACGAGAAAGCCTTTCTAATTTTTTTGCAACTTCTTCCATTAGTTAGTGTTTTTTTCAATGAACTCCTTTAATAAATCTCTTGTGTCAGTCATATATTTCAAGTCCTCACTATTCTCTGCCATTTCAATCATATCTTCTGTGTTCTGTAATTTATCCTTGAATTTATTGACTAATTGATCTTTATCCTCTTTATCATTTTCTTCATCTTCAATAAATAACTGAGCATTTTTAAGATCCCTTTTCAGCTTATCTATACTTGCCAAAATTTTTTGTTCAGCTTCAATAACTTTGTCTACGGATTCAATAGCCTTCTCTGCTTGAGCTTCGGCTTGTTCTTCCATAACTTGTTCTTCATAGTCTGAAACTTCCTCCTCCCCTGGAGCAGGTTTAACCACACCCTTTCCTTTTACTTTACCTTCAGGTGCAACCTCTGTTGCTTCTCTTGGTACAACGCCAGGTTTAAACTCTTGCTTAATTTTGATCCGACCTCTAAATGGATTCTCTTGACCTGTTGATTTGTAATATCTTGCGATAATTTCTTCTATCACTTGATCTAACTCAACATAAGTTTGATCTACCACATTGAAATTAGATGTCTTATCTTTTAAGAATAAGGCAATATCAAGCAAACCATAAGACACTCCGCCTTGTTGACGAGCATCGTTTTGTTTAGCATGAAAAACCTCATTCAAATCCAAATTGGATTCTAAGAGTTGTTTGGTAAAGTATTTATATGCCATTTATTTATATTTCAACGTAAAATCGTTAAGCCGCCCCATAAACTCCATAAACGAAGCGGTGCAGTCATTTCCGTAAAGCAAATTACCTAAGATTTTGAAATTGTCCAAAGTTATTTTTCTTACTTCATTACTGTTTCTTATGTTCGGAGTAAATCTGTAAAAACTCTCTAAATTATCAACTATTGCTCCAATAATCATGTGATTCTCTGCACTTGGATTTTCTAAAATTTCATCCAAATTTTTCTTTGATAGTTTAGTTTTTCTGCTTGTTGTTGTAATTAAATTTTCATACAGATATACAACAATATTGTTGTTTACAAGAATAATATCTAATATATTAAAAGGTTGATCTTGCTGTATGTTCAATGCTATTGCTGCTTCCTGAACATCATTCAGCTTTAGCCTTTTTTCAAATGCGATATAAGGTAGGGCTGTACAAAATGATAGATTCTTGGTAGGGAATGAGAACATCATATACTTCAAATTCTCATGTAACCATTTATCTGTGTACATTTCAGGATAAACGAAACCAGTCAGTGAAAAGATCCTAAAGTATTTAAAATCTAAGATTGTTGTTTGCTCTAATTTTTCAACAGAAAGCCTACATACATAGTACATAGGTAAATTAGAATCCCCGTCTAACATCCTATTAAGGGTTTCTTCTAAATCATTAATACTCAAATCATTCTCGCTTTCCTGAGTCATAATTTGCCTGACCAATGGATTATTGTTCAAATCCGCTTCATCGCCACCAATAACATTCATAGCAACATTGCCAGCAACCAAGTTCATAAAAGATATTACAGGTTCGCTGACCTTAATGAAGTAGTTGCCGTCTCGTTCTTCTGTAGATTTATTTAAAAATTTCAAGTGAATCCAAAACTTGTCTATCCCAATCTCGTAAGCTTTATTATCTTCTTGCGAAAACAAGCTATTTCTTTTCAGGTTTTCTCTGCCAAGTCTGTTTAAAAGAACTAAGTATAATTTTTTATAGAAATACAAGTAAGTACCATTAGTTTGAGTTTCTCCCAATATTGCTTGGTAGCTTACATTAGTAATATCTTGCTCGTAAAAGGTCTTGCAGTAAGCAGGAAGTTTAAACTTATAGCGTTTGATTTTACTTAATCTGGCTAAAAGATCCTCAATATCTTCTTGACTTGGAGGTGGAGGTTGATTTCCGTCACTCCCCGATGTACCCTGACTTCCCGATGTTCCTTGACTCCCCGATGTACCTTGACTCCCCGATGTTCCCTGACTTCCCGATGTTCCCTGACTTCCCGATGTTCCCTGACTTCCCTGACTTCCCTGACTTCCCGATGTGCCTGGGCTTCCCGCAGATCCCGAACTTCCTGCTGATCCTGATGTACCCTTTCCTTGTTTACCCTGTTTTCCTTCTTTACCCTCTTTTCCTTGCTTACCAGGATCAGTTTCGGGGGTTATGATTTCAATTTCTTCAATGCCGTATGTACCTGTTAATCCGCCTTGAGCATAAAAAGTAATGCCTATTGTACCACCTTTTTCAAGGGGGGTAGCCTCTTGAAAAACTTCAACATCAACACTAACAATCTTTCCGTCTTGTTTGGTCACGGTTTTTACCTTCCCCTCTTGACCTGTTGCCTTTACTTTAACCTTTTGACCTACCCGAATTTGATCTGAATCCGATTTTGGCCCTTCAGGATCGTCTTCTGATTCGGGATCACTCGTTGGCTCTTCCTGTTCTTCTTCCTCTTCAGTTTTAGGCTTATTGGTAGTTTCGTCTTCGTCAATCCTTTTCGGCTTTTCTTCTTCGTCACCCCCATCTACTCCTGGACCATGATCTTCATCTCCCTCTTTAGTGTCTCCCTCTTCTTCTTCTACTTTAAGATTGACATAAGCCTGATTGCTAGCTGTTGATAAGCCTCCTAATTGTGAAGTTTCTAAGATTAGCAATTCATCCTTTGATGTAAAATAATCTATATCAAGGTCTTTAGAATCTTCTTCTGGCTTGATGGATTTACTAATACTCTTAATCCTTTCTAATATTTCATTCGTAGTAGGCAACATATTATACCATTGATAACAGGTTTTGCAAATACTTTAGTCTATCTGTTGTTTCTCGGTCTGTGAAAAAATCATCTAAGATTTCGCTAATCACTTTATTTTTCTCTACAATTTTATCCTCAAGTATATCATTTGTAACACTATCATCATTAATAGTTTCTCTGATATATGCTAAAAATTGATACACAAAATATTCGTCCACATCACGATCCAAAGTTTTCTTCATTTCTACTTTAATCTGATCTTCATAACCAAGTTTAACCAAAGCATCAAATACAATATGCCCTAATTCGTGTAATATAGGAACACATGAAAAGTCTTTTTGAAGATGAATTACATATTGATCGTCTTTCTTTTCAACGGCAGCTTGAATTTTTTGCGTGTCAATAATTGTATCTGCTCCGTCAATTACAACCAATTGTTGTATTGGCCCCATTTCCCATCTTGTAAGGAAGAAATAATTTTTATATTGACTTTCAACAAGTCTGGAAGATTGCACGCTACGGCTCTCTATCTCTCCATATAAATTTTGGTAGCTTTGAAATAAGATCTTTCTGATGTCATCTTCTCTATACCCGCTTTGTTTCCTTAAATCCTCTGCAACCCTATTTGCACTTTCATATCCTGCACTAACATTATCAAAAAGCTCATATACAATACTGCCAATCTTAGAGTTCAATAGCTCAACCACTTCATTATCATAGTAATCGCCATTTTCAGCAACAAACAAAGTCAGGTAAAATGCAATGTTCTTATAATTTGACCTATAGTCTTCAAATGTAGCCGTTTCGTCTAAAATATTTTTCTTTAATTGCCTTGCCGTTTCACTTGATGCAATCTGATCTTTTATTACAGCCCTAAGCTCTCTCAAATCATCATCCGTGAACATTTTCAGCTTTAAGAAAGTAGCCATCTTGTTTATACAAGCAAATATTTTCCTAACCTTAGCACTTCCAACCGATGCTACAAAACGAGCGAATAGTTGGTTGCCACCCGTAGCAAACCCTTCTATGTTCTGTATAGCATGTTGCGTTTCGTGTAAAAGTATGGATAGAGAACTACCGCTTATGGTAGATCCGTTTATAATGATATAACCCCCTCTTTGGTTGTTTGCAAAATAGTATTCCTCAATCGGATTGCCATTTTGGTCAAATAGTGTTCGTTCCCCATAAAAATAAAAGATAGGAATTGTGCCTAATAATGGGTAATACTCAAAAAGTGTAGGATGGTCTAACACTTCTCTGAGCTTTCCGCCATAATTAAGGGCATATATTTTAGAAGGATTCACAAGTAGATTCATAATTTGATCTACCGAGTGATTTGTGGGAACATATAGTTTCCGTCCTGCATGATCAATCAAATGGTCTGGACTAATTTTTGCCAAATCATCTGCAATATTTGTTCTCCATTTTCCATCAAGAGAGCTTAGTACCCAACCTGTATGCAGATAAATCTTTTCAATGTCCTCTAAAGATCTCAATAAAGCTTTGGCACGATTAAGATTCTCTTTTTGCTCTGGTTTTAAATCAGCATTTTCGCCTATAACCATAAAACGCAATTCGCCACCCATTTCAGGTAGCACACCGCCATCGTACTTTATTAGATTGACAATTTTTTTTAATCGGACTCCATATAAAGGAACTGAAAGCCGTCTTTGAAAAGCCATATTTACCATATCAAAGACTTGCATTACAGGCTGTATTCTTGGTGGGCAGAAGTAAGCTAATGTTCTTTTTAAATCCTCTGAGGTGTTTATTTCATTAACAGAGTCGGTACTAACATTTATATCGCTAATCTTATCTTGAGTAATAGCAAAATCTATTAGTTCATAAACCTTTTCTTTGGGATTATAGGTTCTTAAAAACTGGTAGAACAACCCATCTCTTGTTTCAAACTTATTTTTAAAAACCCCAACGGCTGGAGGTGCATTAAGATTTTCTCTCATCCCAACCTCATTAGCAAATTGGTAAAGCCTTACATTGACTTCTTTTACAACTTTATAATCGTATATCTTGAGCTTGATATTTTCTTCATCTACCTCATAATAAAAGGCAAAATTCTGCTTATCGTCTAATGTTTTTAATTCATCAGGCAATGTGTCATAAAGACCATAATTTTTAAGATCGTTTACGCTTATAATCATATTTCTGCCACTATATCCATTTCGTAAAAAAATCCATCAGGCAAGTCTTGTACTCTTACTGCACCCATATACTCCCCCTCTTGGTCAAATTCATATACCGAATAAGAACTATCTGCAATCGTACCCCCTTTAAATATCATATTCTCGTGTATGACGTAGTTTTTATCTCCATACTGCACAATTTTTTCTGCATAAGGAACAACGGAATCTTGAGTTGGGTGATAACCTTTATTTACCTCCCACTTTAGATTCTTTGATTTAATTGTCATTCTATTGAGTGCGTTTTGAGAAATCATAGTTTTTATATTTTTCTGCGGCTTCCATGTTTAAATCCTCGCATGATAAAACAATATCTCTGACCTCAGCAACCGCTTCATCCTCAGATGCTACCCGATTGATATAGAAATGAAGTACATTTTTATTTCCTTTCTTATAATCTTTCCTTTTGAAGTACATACCAATTGGAAATATCATATCGCTTGGTTCAATACCATGCCAAGTATAAGCAGGGTTTCCTATACCTTCACGACCTCCATAGTGATCTAAAGTATCTATCTGATCCCCGTAAAATGTAAAAAATGTGTTTAGTTCGCCTACAAACTTTATATTATGAAAAGACGGATCACATATAGTATATAGCAAACTATCCATATCTATTTGTGCATCAAATGGCTTAGCAGTAAAAGAAATAAATCTTCTTCCTTTGGTAAGCATTCTATTGAAGTTCAGTTTTCTATAACAACCTCCGCATCTACCACCTCCTAAAACCAATTCTATTTCAACCGAATAGCCCAAACTTTCTAATACATCAGCTATAACCATTGCGGTTAATCCAGTATAAAAATCATTTCCAACCTCTCTTCGTCTGCCTGGACCTGGCGTAGCAGAATACCATTTAGTGAAACCACCTGTTGCGGTCAGTCCAACTATAATTTTTATAGCATTAAATGTCTTGGGTATCTTTTCTTTGTATAAGTAAACCTTCTTATTTGTACTACTACAATCAATGATTCCCTTTTTTCTTGCTTCTTCTAAGGATTTTTCAGGATTTTCATAGTTCACTTTAACAAATTCCACCGATCCGTCTTCTAAGGTTACTTTGATAGCCAAATCAACAATTGTGTTATCTTTTTTCAGGATAATTATACCCCCCTCACGAATAGTTGGTTCGTTGATTATGTCTATTTCCCTATTATGAAAAAAGCTGTAATAATAAGTTTTAGGTATCAAAGACATAGCCGCTTTGTCAAAAGTAAATTCGCCTAATTGCTTATCATTATAGATAAACTTTGGTTTCATTACTTCAGCCGTAGAACTTTTTTGAAGCTCTTTTTGAATTGTATTTTCAAGCCTCTGCTTTAACTTTTTGTACTCATCGTAGTACACAAAATTTTCTCGTGCAATCGCCTCTTCGTAGTTTCTGGGCTGTTTCCCAAACATGCCGTAATAGACATACTGAGGATCTCTTGGATTGGACAATATTTTATTAATCCAAGGCTTAAACTTGGCATTAGCGGCATCAGCTACGGGATTTGGCATTTCCTCTTTCACTTTAGCAAGAAATTGCTTCATTACTTTATAGCTCGGAAATGTCATCATACTCCAATTTTGGTAGTCTGATGGTTGGCGTGGATTGCCAATTATAAGTCTTCTTGTTTTTCCAGTACCCGCCATTTATTTCTTTTTGGAAACTTGTAGTGCTACAATCTCCCCTTTGTCATTTACCTCACTTGGAACACCTGTTTTAGGATCTAATTTATACTTGTTTACAAACTCCTTTTTAAATTCTGAAGCACTTGGTCTTTTACCCAATCTTGCCATAGCTCCCAACTCGCTTGTAAAACCACCTGTTGCTTGTACAAATTGAGGATATCTTTTGAGTGCATCACCTTTGTCTTCTAATAGCAAACAAAAGCTTTGAATACTATCTGCGATTGTTTTCGGCTTCATTCTCATACCCCGATTATTGATGATTTTATCAGTAAACGGAGAATTTGGATCAATTTCATAAAGCATTTCTTGCTCAAATGTTCTGTTGAAATTCAACATAGTACGAAGTGAGATAGATTGTGGTGCATCTGTACTTTCCAAAAAGTTTCTGATTGCATCGCACACATTGAAAACAAAGCTGTAGTTAAGCTCTTTTTCTTTAATTACATCTTTCTCTAATTGATAATAAGAACCTGCAAAACGATCCACAAGTGAGTAGTCCTGCTTTTGGTTACCACCATACTTATTACCAACAGTCATCATATCTGTGTTACCCGTTCCAATTACAGCAAATCGGAATTTAGCATCCATACGGATTTTCATAAATTCTTCTTTGTCTTTGTAACGCCCTTTTGTCTTGTCATCCATCTTATTCCATTGTGCCTCAAGTTTTTCTGCGGTTACATTCTGACCTTTGTAAACTTTAACACCTGCGCCATTGGTTATATATGGAATAGTATCAGGGATTACTTTTGGAGGGTTCTGTTCGTCATATTTTGGTTGAGCCGCAGTTTCAGCCAACGCATCATTTAACAAACCTGCGGTATTAGGATCTAACTTAGGCAATTCATCAAGTATAACGATCCCGCCCTCTGCCCATGCTTTGATAAGCTCTCCCTCTTTATATCCTTCAATGGTCTGACCACCCCTGATTTCAATTGGAGAAGTCCATTGAGAGCAGTTTATTACAAACACGGGTTGGTTCATAACCCCTTCAGACAAGGCTTTTGCCAAATATGTTTTTCCAGTTCCCGCTTTTCCCATTAGGAACACATTGTTCCCTTCAAGAAGGTCGGAAATAATATTAGCCTCTTGCGTACCAATTGCAATAGGTCTTGCTAAACGGCTACTTCTGTCTTTTGGAGAGTTTGATTGGGGTACGGGCGCTGCCTCCCCTTTGCTAAATAGTGCCATAAGTTTAATTATTGTTGATGCGGGTATGTTGTCTTCTTTTAATTGATAATTAGCCAAAACTTCTGATAGGAAGTCTGTGTTTCGTAGTAAGTCATCCTTTATGGATTGAATGACCTGCCGCATTACATCATTTGTTTCCATGTTTTTATCTTAATAAGTTCATTAAAAATTTTTCTGCGTCATCCAAATCTACGGCAGACTTGACTTCTCTTGTTCTTTCTGTAAGTTCTTGTACTTCAGTTATAGTAGGAGTAGTTGGTGCTGCAATCAATTTTGAAAGATCTTCTTCGTTAATATACTTTTTCATTAAATCTCCAATCTCGTAAATAGTCATATCCCCGAAGAAATATCTTAAATCCGTTGTTTTTGGTTCTATAAATTCTTGCAGATATTCCCCTATCTCGTCAGGATCTTTCTCTTTAATCTCGGTTAATTTTTTAACAACTAAAGTCTTGTCCTCTGGAGTAAGGGCAGATAAAAGCAATTGAACCTTAATATTGCTTGGTATTTGATAAGGAGTTAGGTTATATGACCTTAATTGCATAGCGGGTATTGGCTTTTTCAGTACAACACCACCAAAAGGGGGTATTTCTTGATCTGATTTTGTGCCAATAACATTAGGTATACTTTCTACTTGTAAAGAACTTGGAGTTGAAGTAAAGACATATACATATTCCCCTTCAGGAAATACATCTTTTGACTTCGCCTCTTTAATGTCAGCTATGTCAGCTTGAACTCCTACATTCCAATACATATCTGCACTACTCTTAAAGTTCATAGAAAGATTGTACTTTTCATGTATGTCTTTCATAAACTGATCCAACTTTCTACGATTGGATTGCAAATCAAAAACAAATGTTTTTATGAAAACCTTATATTCCTCTTTTACAATTTCATAAGGCTCTCTTACGCTCAAATTGAACTCAGACTT
>Ga0222712_10002447_pt1 | contig 21246 bp, 20 predicted proteins | sample C33_657DmetaG_FD_165043 | JGI IMG/M metagenome (GOLD analysis project Ga0222712, IMG submission 165043) | Estuarine water microbial communities from San Francisco Bay, California, United States - C33_657D | ecosystem: Environmental > Aquatic > Marine > Unclassified | place: USA: California... | reverse complement strand
TGCTGTCAAAGCCGCTCAGGCCATCGGTTATGAAAGTGTCGGTACCATTGAGTTCCTGGTAGACAAGCATAGGAATTTCTATTTCATGGAGATGAATACCCGCATTCAGGTGGAACATTGTGTAACTGAAGAAGTGACCAACTTTGACCTTATCAAAGAACAAATCAAAATTGCTGCTGGCGAACCCATTTCAGGAAAGCATTATTTTCCAGAGATGCATGCCATTGAGTGTCGCATCAACGCAGAAGATCCATACAATGATTTTCGTCCCAGCCCGGGTAAGATTACTGTCCTCCACCAACCTGGAGGTCATGGCATCAGGATTGATTCTCACGTGTATGCTGGCTACGTTATCCCTCCTTATTATGATTCAATGATTGCAAAGATCATTGCAGTGGCAAGGACCCGTAAAGAAGCCATTGATACAATGAGCAGGGCATTGAGTGAATATGTAATTGAGGGGGTAAAGACCACGATTCCATTCCATCAGCAACTCATGCGGAACGAAGATTTTATAAAGGGAAATTTCACTACGAAGTTCCTTGAGACATTCAAGATGCAATAGTTCTCAATTCAACGGAAACATTCAAAATGGAATAATTTTCAAATCAACTTGCTCCAAAATAAAAGCCCCGCATTTGCGGGGCTTTGTTATTATGCAATCTTGAGCGATTAGCGCAAGAACAAGAGCTCTCTGTATTTTGGAAGTTCCCACTCTGAATCGTCAACAAGCAATTCCAGCTTGTCTACTGAGTAGCGGATCTCGTCAAAATAAGGTTTCACTTTCTCGCAATAAGCGATGGCCTTCTCTCTTGAACTGGCAAGGGCATTGGCTGCTTTTCTTGCTTCAGTCATTTCTTCAGCCAAAACCTGAACCTTGTTGATGTGTTCTGAAATTTCAACAAGAACATTCATCTGGGCTTTGTATGCATCAGCAGATACACCCACTTCTTTCAAACCTTTGATGTTCTCAAGCAGAACATTTTGGTAGCGAATAGAAGCTGGGAGAATATGGTTTCCAGCAAGGTCTCCAATCACACGGCCCTCAATCTGTACATACTTGATGTATTTTTCCAGTTCAATCTCATGGCGTGCTTCCAATTCAACATGGGACAACACCTTGTGTTTGTGGAAAAGATGCTTGGCCTTGTCGGTAACCAGTGAATCCAACGCAAGAGGGGTTGTCTTGAGGTTGGGCAATCCGCGCCTGGCGGCTTCTTCCTGCCACTCGTCGCTGTATCCATCACCTTCAAACAATACTGCTTTTGAGGCTTTGATGTAATTCTTGAGGATTTGCATGATGGCTACTTCTTTCTTGTCTCCTTTTTCAATCAAGGCATCAACCTCAATTTTAAAGGAACTCAGTGTCTCAGCCATGATGGTGTTCAAGATGGTCATGTTGTAACCACAGTTGGCAGAAGATCCCACAGCACGGAACTCAAATTTGTTTCCGGTAAATGCAAATGGTGAGGTCCTGTTCCTGTCAGTATTATCAAGCAACAATTCAGGAATGTTCTTGTGGATGTCAAGCTTTAACATCACCTCATCCTGCTCGTCAAATTTGTCGCCAACGCGTTCTTCAACTGCATTCAATACCTTGGTAAGGTATCCCCCGATATAGGCAGAGATGATGGCTGGAGGTGCTTCATTTGCTCCCAGGCGGTGGTCATTGCCTGCTGAGGCAATCGCTGCACGGAGAAGGTCCGCATGATCATGAACAGCCTTGATGGTATTCACGAAAAATGCAAGGAACATGAGGTTTGTTTTTGGAGTCTTTCCTGGAGCAAGCAAATTGACTCCTGTGTCAGTCGCCATGCTCCAGTTGTTGTGCTTGCCGCTTCCGTTGATCCCTGCAAAAGGTTTCTCGTGCAACAATACACGGAGTTTATGACGCTTCGCTACACGGGTCATCACATCCATCAACAAGGTGTTGTGGTCAACTGCAAGATTCAGTTCTTCGAAGATGGGGGCACACTCAAACTGTGCAGGAGCCACTTCATTGTGACGGGTGCGGAGAGGAATACCGAGCCTGTAAGATTCGTATTCGAAATCCCTCATGAAGGCATAAACCCTTTCTGGAATGGCACCAAAATAATGGTCTTCCAATTGTTGTCCTTTGGCAGGAGAGTGGCCGAATACGGTTCTTCCTGTCATGATCAAATCAGGGCGGGCATTGGCCAGACCTTCGTCAATCACAAAATACTCTTGTTCCCATCCGAGGGTTGCAGTTACTTTTCCTACGTTCTTGTCGAAGTAGTGGCATACATCTACAGCTGCCTTGTTCAGGGCATCAATTGATTTCAGCAAAGGGGCCTTGTAGTCAAGACATTCGCCGGTATATGATACAAAGATGGTGGGTACGCAAAGGGTCAAGCCTTGACCAATATTCATGATAAAGGCTGGAGAGGTTGGATCCCAGGCAGTATATCCACGTGCTTCGAAAGTTGCACGAATACCACCACTTGGGAAAGATGAGGCATCAGGTTCTTGTTGTGTCAATGCATTACCATCAAATTCTTCAATGGCAGAACCATCACCCTTGAGGGTAAAAAATGAATCGTGTTTTTCAGCAGAAGTTCCAGTCAGGGGTTGAAACCAGTGTGTGTAGTGGGTGACGCCTTTGCCTTGTGCCCATTGTCTAATACCGGCAGCGATCTGACCAGCAGCACTCCTGTCAATTTTTTGTCCTGTTTTGATGGAACTTACCAAACTTTTGTAAGCATCATCGCTGAGGAATTCCCTGGCAGTTTTTAATGTAAATACATTTTCACCAAAGATATCAGTGATCTTGGCTGGACTTTCAACATTAACTTCCCCATTGACGGAAGTAAGGTTGTCAATTGCTTTGAAACGTAGTGATTGCATATTTGTGGATTTTTGAAGCCACAAAATTCACGAAAATCATCCGGATTATCAATTATTTTCTTAAAATTCATCAATTTTATAATGTGTTTGTGCATAAATGCTGTATAAAACAGACAAATTAAGGTCTAACTGATTGATATTTTGGCAGATATATTTACATATAAAAATATTTAATATGTTTTAGGTTGGTATTCCAAAAAACAGTTTTGAACCTGCCCCGATCTCTTGGAGGTTTTTTTTACCTTCGCAATTCTTAATACAATCATGGAAACAACAGTAGATACCGCCAAGCAGCTTGGACTGCTTCCCGAGGAATTTGAAAGCATCAAACAGATCTTGGGTAGAATACCCAATTTCAACGAATTGGCAGCTTATTCTGTGATGTGGAGTGAGCATTGCAGTTATAAAAATTCAATAAAATGGCTCAAAACCCTCCCCCGTGACGGCAGCAAGCTGCTTGTCAAGGCTGGTGAGGAAAATGCTGGCCTGGCAGATATTGGAGATGGGTACGGTGTAGTGTTCAAGATTGAATCGCACAATCACCCCTCTGCTATTGAGCCATTCCAAGGGGCTGCAACAGGTGTAGGTGGCATTCATCGTGATATATTTACAATGGGGGCACGCCCGATCGCGGCATTGAACTCGCTTCGGTTTGGTAACATCAATGATCCCAAGACCCGTCATCTGCTGAAAGGCGTTGTTGAAGGAATAGGTCATTATGGCAACTGCTTCGGCGTTCCAACAGTAGGGGGTGAAGTATATTTTGAGAATTGTTACCATACCAATCCATTGGTCAATGCCATGAGTGTGGGTATTGTAAAAGTCGGACAAACCGTCAGCGCTACTGCCGAGGGTGAAGGCAATCCGGTCTTTATTGTTGGATCCGCTACAGGAAAGGATGGTATCGGTGGTGCCTCTTTTGCATCAGCCGATATTACTGCAGAGAGTGCAAAAGATTTGCCATCGGTTCAGGTGGGGGATCCATTCCAGGAAAAGAAATTACTGGAAGCCTGTCTCGAGCTCATTCCAGCAGGTGCATTGGTGGGTATGCAGGATATGGGTGCTGCAGGCATCATCTGTTCTACTGCAGAGACCAGCGCAAAAGGCGGTGTGGGCATGAGAATCGATCTTGATAAAGTTCCCAAGCGCCAACAAAACATGAAGGCATGGGAGCTTTTGTTGAGTGAAAGCCAGGAGAGGATGTTGATGGTGGTGACCAAAGGAAGGGAAAAAGAAGTATTGGATATTTTTGAAAAATGGGATCTGCCTTGTTCTGAAATTGGGGAAGTTACCACTGACGGCATGCTGCGGTTTTACATGAATGGTGCGTTGGAAGCCGAGCTTCCTGCTGAAAGTCTTGTATTGGGTGGAGGTGCTCCTGTCAATGACAGGCCTTTCAGCACACCAGCTTATTTTGAAAAAATTGCTGCATTTGATCCGGCTAAAGTTCCTGTGCCTGCTGACCTCAAAGCGATTGCACAGCAATTGGCTGTCATTCCGAATATCGCCAGTAAAAAATGGATTTATACCCAATACGATAGCATGGTGGGTACGGGGAATACCGCCACCAACAATCCCAGTGATGCACCAGTTGTATTGGTCAAAGAAACAGGCAAGGCGCTTGCAGTAACAACGGATTGCAACAGCAGGTACGTTTATGCAGATCCTCATAAAGGAGCCATGATTGCGGTGGCAGAGGCAGCAAGAAATATTGTCTGCAGTGGAGGTGTTCCATTGGGTGTAACCAATTGCCTGAACTTCGGTAATCCATACGACCCTCAGGTCTATTTCCAGTTTGTAGAGGCAGTAAAAGGAATGGGTGAAGCATGCAAGAAATTTGATACTCCTGTAACAGGTGGAAATGTCAGTTTCTACAACCAGAATCCAGATGGTGCTGTTTATCCAACACCAACCATTGGTATGGTAGGGGTGCTTGATTCCTATGAGGATAAAATGACATTGGGCTTCAAGGAAGAAGGGGATCTCATTTATCTTGTTGGTCAATCCAATAACGATATCAATTGTTCCGAATACTTGCACAAAATATGCGGTGTGGAATATTCCCCCGCGCCACATTTTGATCTCGATGAAGAATTTTCAGTTCAACAGACCATACTGAAGTTGATTGGACAGAAGCTCATTCAATCTGCCCATGATATCAGTGAAGGAGGACTATTCATCACCCTTCTTGAAAGTGGTTTTGTAGCTGGACTGGGATTTGAGGCTGCACAGCATGAAGCATCACTGCGGGCTGATGCATTTTGGTTCGGTGAATCGCAGAGCAGGGTAGTGGTGTCGGTATCACCCTCCAAGCAGAATGCTTTTGAAGCAATGCTTGCTGCAACTGGAATCAAATCGTCACTGCTGGGCAATGTCAAAGGGAAGGATGTTATCATCAACGGAGAAAACTGGGGAGCCATTTCAGCATGGAAATCACCTTATGATGAGAAGATTGGTTCAATGATGGTGTAAAGAAGGGGCCTATCTCACTTCAAAAAGTACAAGGCTGGCTTTTTCTCCTTCTTTAAGTTGAATGGTGCAACCATATCCAGGCCTGATGTACCCATAGTCAGTTTCCTCTATCTCTATTTTTACCCTGGTATCGGGCTGGCTGATCTGAACAAGTTCTCCTGCAACCACAATCGCAACAGTAGGTCCCCTTCCGGAAAAAGAAAATGTCGGGTTCTGGCTATTTAGTTCAAGCCGGTAGCCAACACATTTATCTGACACAAAGATGGTATCCAGTGCAAGGGGTTTCCAGTTAGGAAGGTCTACGATGGCCCATTTTCCTAAAATTTCAACGTCATAGGCATGTATTCGACCATCGGCTGGGGCGGCTACCCGATGGGTGGAAGGTCCACCGGCAAAGGATGAATACCATGACTGTCCTTTTTTTGAGGTCGCTTTTGTCCAGCCCTGATTCAATACCTGGTTGTCGTAAACTACATCGGTGAGAAATACAAATGCTGATGGAGCAGCGTGCACATGGAAGAGGCTGCTGTCGCCATTTTCAATCTGGGCTTCTATCACCCTAAGGTATTTGTTGTACATCACAGGATTGTGAAGGGGTTCCTGGAAAACAGGCACAATTTTTTGGCAAAAAGAAATATTTACCAGTAAAATTGATGTGACCAAAATGTTGAGGATGCGTTTTTTCATGAGCCAAATTTATGGTATGTTTGTACGACCTTCAGATTTTTCTAAGCAATTTCTGCCGGTCCTAGCACTTTTAATTTCCCGGACCAAAACCAGCCTGCAACGCTGATCAAAAAGTTTAAATCGTATGACCAAGTACATTTTTGTAACCGGTGGGGTTACTTCATCGTTAGGTAAGGGTATTGTTTCGGCTTCATTGGCCAAGCTGCTTCAGGCCAGGGGTTTCAAGGTAACCATTCAAAAGTTTGATCCCTATATCAATGTAGATCCAGGAACGCTGAATCCTTATGAGCACGGCGAATGTTATGTCACTGAAGATGGAGCAGAAACCGATCTTGACCTTGGGCATTATGAGCGTTTCCTCAACAGCTTTACAACACAAGCCAACAATGTTACCACCGGAAGAATCTACCAGTCGGTTATCAACAAGGAAAGGGAAGGTGCATATCTTGGAAAAACTGTTCAGGTTATTCCTCACATCACAGACGAAATCAAAAGGCGCATGCAATTGTTGGCTGCGTCAGGATACGATATCATCATTACAGAAATAGGAGGAACCGTTGGCGACATCGAAAGCCTTCCTTTTATTGAGGCCGTCAGGCAGTTGCAGTGGGAACTTCCCGAGGAGGATTGTCTTGTAGTGCACCTAACCTTGGTGCCCTATCTCAAGGCTGCAAAAGAACTCAAAACCAAGCCTACGCAGCACAGCGTGAAAATGATGAGTGAAAATGGGGTGCATCCTGATATCATTGTTTGCAGAACTGAACAGCCCTTGTCAAAAGAGCTGAAAGCAAAAATTGCTTTGTTCTGTAATGTGAAAACAGATTCAGTGATTGAGGCCGCTGATGCCAAAAGTATCTATGAAGTTCCCTTGCTGATGCAGCAAGAGCAACTGGATATCATCTGTCTTAAAAAACTGAATATCACCTGGTATCCCGAGCCAGACCTCACCATTTGGAAAGGATTCCTGGATAAATTATACAATCCTACCTCTACTGTAACCATAGGATTGATTGGGAAATACATCGAGTTGCAAGATGCGTACAAATCAATTCTTGAAGCGTTTATTCATGCCGGTGCCATGAATGAGTGCAAAGTGAATGTGGTTGATGTGCACAGTGAATTCATTACTGCCGAAAACGTAAATGAAAAGCTTGAGGGTTTGGATGGATTGCTGGTTGCTCCTGGCTTTGGTCACCGTGGTATTGATGGAAAAATACTGGCCGTAAAATATGCAAGGGAGAATGGCCTGCCATTTTTTGGCATCTGCCTGGGTATGCAAATGTCCGTCATTGAATTTGCCCGCAATCAACTGGGATTGCCTCAAGCCCACTCAACAGAAATGGATCCAGCAACACCTGATCCAGTGATTGATTTGATGGAAGGTCAGAAAGCCATTACCAACAAGGGTGGTACCATGCGTTTGGGTGCTTATCCATGTAAAATAGAAAAGGATTCCCTTGCATTCCAGATTTATGGTTCAGAACTTATTTCTGAGCGCCACAGGCACCGTTGGGAGTTCAACAACAAGTACCTTGATGCCATGCAGGCTGCTGGGCTAAAGGCCAGTGGCTTGAACCCAGAAACCAATCTGGTGGAGATCGTTGAAATCCCTGGCCATCCTTTCTTTATTGGTGTGCAGTACCATCCTGAGCTGAAAAGCACCGTAGAGAATCCTCATCCCATTTTTGTTCATTTCGTCAAGGCTGCCAAGGATTTTGAAGCAAAAAAAATCGTCAAAGACCCTGGCAGTTTGCAGGGAGATATGATCTGATAAAACATTCGTTTACGGGTATTGGTAGGTCGGGTCTGATTACGATCCAGTTCATTACCTTTGCCCCTCAATACCTCTACACATGAAATTTGAAAAGAACTCGGTCATTGGCATTGCATTGCTCGCCATCCTGTTCATCGCCTATTTTTATTTTACCCGCCAGGGCCAACTTGAGCTCGAGGCCAAGCAAAAACAAATCAGGGATTCGATCGCAGCGATTCAGCCTGTTGTAAAGGATACAGTTGCTGTTGTTGAAGCAAAGACCGATACCACAGTCATTGTCGGAACACCAGGAGCCTTTATTCAGCAGGGCACCATTGCTGCTTCAACATCAGTATTGGAAAATGAACTTGTCAAAATAACGTTCAGCAATCAGGGTGGTCGTCCTACAGCTGTTGAGCTCAAGCAATACAAATCCATTGACAGCAGCAATGTAAAGTTGGTTTCAGCAGGTTTCAATAAGCTTTCTTACCTGATCAATACCGGAATCAACCAAACCTCCTCATCAGGTGACCTTTACTTCTCGCCATCACCAATCTCAACTGATGATGATGGAACATCAACCCTTTCTTTTACGCTTTCTGACTCTTCCGGAAAATCAATTGAACACCGCTATCGCCTGAAAAAAGGGGAGTACATGTTTGATTGGAACCTGGGCGTCAAAGGAGCAGATAGGCTGTTCACAAACAATACGGTAAACATGCTTTGGCAGGTGCAGTCCGATCAACAGGAGCGGGATATCCAAACAGAAAAACGTGAAACACAATTGGGGCTCTACGGACAAGACGGGTTTGATTATTTTACAATGAGTGATGGCCTTGGTAAAAATTGGGACGATGGCCTCAAATGGCTGGGTGTAAAGCAAAAATTCTTCAATACAACCATCATTGCAGAAAATGGGTTCAGCTATGCAGACATCAATTGCAAGATGCCTGATGATTCACTCAAAATTGTTGCACAAACTACAGCCAACCTCCGCACTACTTTCCCTGCATCCACGGCAGTAAACCTTGGTTACAGGTTTTATGTTGGTCCCAATGACTTCGCCATTCTCAAGCAATACAAGATGGACATGGAAGACATGGTAAACCTTGGTCAGGGTTTTTATGCTTTTGTCAAGTACATCAACAGGTGGATCGTTCTTCCCGTGTTTGGACTGTTTGAACAATATGTAGGAAGCCTTGGCCTGGCCATCTTGTTGCTCACACTTTTCATTCGATTGATGACGTCTCCTCTGGTGTATACTTCTTATGTGAGTGGTGCCAAAATGAAAGCGCTTCGCCCAGAGTTGGATGTGTTGAAAGAAAAGTTGAAGGATGATCAACAGGCTTTCAGCATGGAGCAAATGAAATTATTCCGTACTGCTGGCGTCAATCCATTGGGGGGATGTATTCCCGCCTTGCTTCAGATCCCTATTTTCTTTGCTTTGTATAGCTTCTTTAATTCCAACATCACCTTGCGTGGTGTGCCATTCTTGTGGTCAAAAGACCTTTCCTCCTATGATGCAGTACTCAGTTGGGATTTTAATATTCCTGGTCTGGGAAGCCATCTTTCTTTGTTTACTATACTGGCAGTAGTGACAAGCTTACTGATTTCTTTGTACAGCATGAGCATGACTCCTGATCAAAATAATCCGGTCATGAAGTACATGCCCTACATCTTCCCTATCATGCTTTTGGGTATATTCAACGGTCTTCCATCAGCACTTACCTGGTACTATACGGTATCAAATGTCATCACGCTTATTTTGCAATTTGTGATCCAGAACTATATCATTGATCATGATAAAATTCTTGCAGAAATTCAATCCAACAAGAAAAAGCCAAGGGAGAAATCCAAATGGCAGGAGCGACTTGAGCAAATGCAGGCTACACAAAAAAAGGTCAATGCCATGCAGGAAAAGGTAAAGAAAAAATAGTGTCATGAAAAGATTCCTTCTTACGATTTTCTTTTTTGCTGTTGCCTCATCAATGGCGCAAAAAAGGTTTTCAGAAGGAACGATTGTATTCACAGTTTCAACCTTCGTGGATGGAATCAAGATTGCGGAAGATGCTACTGCTATTCAAATGAGCAAAGGTGGGCATCTGAGATCTGAAATGAACAGTGCCATCGGTAAAACCGTTACTATTTTTGATACTAAAGATGGAAAGGGGGCATTGCTCCGAGAATTGGGTTCACAGAAAATTCTGACGCCCCTCAGCCGGGAGAACTGGGTAGAAATCAATGCCAAGTTCCAAGACCTGAATTATTTATTTTCTGAAGACAGCATAAAAATGATTGGATTCAGTTGCCGCAGGGCAAATGCCATATTGAAAGATAGTACATCAATAGTCGTTTTTTATACCAAGGAGATTTCTACAGAGAATCCTGAGGTCGACAGCCAGTTTGGTTCTTTGCCCGGGATGGCGCTTCAGTTTTCTTACACAAAAGGGAATACAATGGTGGTCTATGCCGCCACAGCCATCAGTTTTGATCCTGTACCAATACAAAAATTTGATATTCCCACCAGTGGCTACAGGGTATTAAGCTATGAAGAAAGCAAGAAAGGAAGAAAATAATGGATATCAGTGTTGTGGCTTCTGAGGCGTCTTGAAACGCTGGAGGACACCTCTGTTTTTGTAAGGAATCATGTAAGTGATGTTTCCTTTTTGGTAAGAGATTACCGAGTTGAACATGTTCTCTTTGCCTACTTTTCTAAAACCAAAAGACCTGTTACCTGAGTAGGTGAAGCCTGCATTCAGGTTAAGGGTAAGGTTCTTTTTCATGTTTGAAAAAGAGGCCTTGGAAGATTTTGATTTAACGACGATTCCATCGACAGCGAGGGCAGCATGTGACAATACAATCACTGCAACCAGTGCAACTGATTTCTTGAAAACATGGATGAGTCGACTGTGCAGGGAGTTCATAATTAGTACAAAATTAACATAAATTCTCAGATTTGCAAGTTTTCCTAAAGATTTTACCAAAACGCAAGCTCTTTCAAAAGAATTGCACAAGGTCAGTGGTATAATCGCAGTGTTTCATTAACTTACAACAACCCCTAAAAAATGACAGGAGAATCCAAATTGCCCGAGAACGATGACATCCAAGATCTCCTAAAGGTCTTTGAACGGTTGTGCGCAGGCAGGGGTAATGGTTTCCTTTCAGAGGAGTCATTTGAACGGATCATCAATCATTTTGATGATCAGAACGCACTCGCCAAGGCAATGGAGGCCGCCGAAATGGGCATCCTTCAGTATCCTTACTCTTGCACACTTCTGGTTAAAAAAGCTGATCTGCTGATTGCCAACAGACAGTACAAACGTGCGCTTACTCTATTGGACAAGGCCGAGATTTTGGATCGCAATGATATCGATATCTATGTCTTGAGAACAGATGCTTATTTGGCCCTAGACATGCAAGACAAAGCGGTAGAATTGCTGGAAGAGGCAATTTTACAATTTGAGGGTGAAGAAAGGATAGATTTGCTTTTTGAATTGGCGGATGTATACGATGACTATGAAGCATTCGAAAAAATATTCGATTGCCTCAGGCTGATCCTTGAATACGATCCCAACAATGAGGAGGCCCTCTACAAGATCTGCTTCTGGACCGACTTTACCGGGAGGAGTGAAGAGAGTATCCGGTTACACCTCAAAATCATTGAAGATTTCCCGTACAACGACCTGGCATGGTTTAACCTGGCTGCTGCTTACCAGGGTTTGCGTTTGTATGAGAAGTCAATTGATGCTTACCAGTACGCGATTGCCATCAATGAAAAATTTGATTTTGCCTACCGCAATATGGCAGATGCCATGATGCGTTTGCATCGCTATAAAGAGGCTATTGAAAGTCTTGAAAAAGTGATTGAGTTGGCCCGGCCAGAGGACCTGATTTATCAGGCCATCGGATATTGTTATGAGAAGATCAAAAATTATGCCCAGGCAAGGTTTTACTACCGAAAGGCATCTCACCTCAATCCAGATGATGCCAAAATTTACCTGAAAGTAGCCGGCACTTACATCAAAGAGTCCAAGCATGCCCAGGCCATCAAATACCTTGATACAGCCTTGCGCATCAAGCGGCTTGATCCTGAGTTCAACCTGACCATGGGCGAATGCCTGGTTAAAGTGGGTAAATTAAGAGAGGCGGTTCACTATTTTATGGCAGCTGTACAGGCCAGGCCCAAAAACATCAAGTCATGGGAAGCACTTATTGCTGCCTTATTTGTTAGTGCTCAATTCAAGGAGGCGCAAAAGCAGGTGGAAATGGCAAGAATCAAAACCGGGAACAAACCGATGTTTGATTACTATGACAGTGCTATCTTATTGTCCATGGGAAACATCAAGCCTGGACTGGATTTGTTGGAATCTTCTATTGAAGCACACCCCCGTTTGTTGAAGAAATTTCTCAAACTTTATCCATCTTCTGTGAAATTTCCCCAGGTTGTTGAGCTCATCCTAAAGAACAAGAGAAGAAAGCGCATCTGAGCCCATGTTCAGAATTGAGCTGCTACAGTTAGCCATCTCTTTCGTATTTTTGAAAAAACTAATCTAGACCATGAATTTCAGTTTGTCGCAAATGCCTGACAGGTTTGTTAAACCAAGAAAAGAGGGAATAACCATGGTGATGGACAAAGGCTTAACCCTCGATCAGGCCAAACAATTCATCGAAAATGCAGTACCCCATGTGGACATGGTTAAACTAGGATTCGGCACTGCGTATGTGACACCAAAGCTGCGAGAGAAAATTGAGCTTTATCAAGGAGCAGGAATACCTGTTTATTTTGGTGGTACCCTCATGGAAGCATTCCTGATCAGGAACCAGTTCAATGATTATATTTCACTCTGCAAGGATTATGGGATTTCTTACATGGAAGTAAGTGATGGGTCTATTACCATCCCTCATTCAGAAAAATGTGGGTACATCGAAAAACTAAGTGCCATTGGAATAGTGTTGAGTGAAGTGGGCAGCAAAGATGCCGCACACATAATTCCTCCGTACAAATGGATTGAACTGATGAGTGCAGAATTGAAAGCCGGAGCAACCTATGTCATTGCTGAAGCCCGCGAAGCCGGGAATGTTGGCATTTACAGAGGAAGTGGGGAAGTGAGGGAAGGCCTTGTTCAGGAGATTTTGACACAGATTCCAGGCGAGAAAATTCTTTGGGAAGCCCCTCAGAAAGCACAACAACTTTATTTTATTGAACTGCTGGGTACAAATGTTAATCTTGGAAATATTGCTCCCAACGAGATCATTGCACTTGAAGCCATGCGCATCGGCTTGAGAGGTGATACATTTGAGCTGTTTCTTGATAAATAAGTAGACCATGAGGGAATTCGGACTTATTGGTTACCCACTGGGCCATTCTTTTTCAAAAAAGTATTTTAGAGATAAGTTTGAGCGGGAAGGCGTCACCGGAAATGTTTACGAACTGTATCCTATAGAACAAATTGGTCAGTTGGAAGACCTGCTGGTATCGAACCCCAATTTAGCCGGGCTGAATGTAACCATTCCCTATAAAGAGCAGGTGATTCAATACCTGGACAGCATGTCACCTGTTGTTGAGGAGATCGGGGCTTGTAACTGTATCCACATTCAGGATGGACGACTTGTGGGACACAACACTGATGTGATTGGATTTTCGAAGTCGCTGTTGCCAAAATTAAAACCACACCATAAGAAAGCCTTACTTTTCGGTACAGGTGGATCTTCAAAAGCTGTAGCCTATACCTTGAAAGAACTGGGAATTCCTTTTTTGCAAGTGAGCAGAACCCCGATCGAGGGGATGATTGGATATGAAGAAATTGACCAATCAATACTTGAAGCATACACGCTTTTGATCAATACAACGCCTGTTGGCATGTACCCCAATGTTGAGAAGGCGCCTGCCATCTCCTATGAATTCATTGGGGCTGACCATTACCTTTTTGACTTGGTCTACAACCCAGAACGGACAAGGTTTTTACAGGAGGGCGCTTCGCGTGGTGCAACTGTAGAAAATGGTTCGGATATGCTGGTCATTCAGGCAGAAGCATCCTGGGAAATCTGGAACCGTTAGCCATCATTTTTTGCCTCTGCACATGCAGAGAGGATTTTTCTGAGCTCATCGGGTATGGACCTAACTTTTCTTTCCTTGTAGTCGAAACAAACCATGCTTGTTTTGATGGTTGCTGATTCTATTTCACCTTCATCTTTCAATACCTTGATCAGATAGAAGCAATCAAAAGAGGCCCTTGAAGGTTCACCGATGGAAAGGTATATGCGGATGGTATCGCCATGAAAAAGCTCTCGCAAATACTCAACATGCGCCTCTGTGAGTGCCAGACCGAATGGGCCAAAATGCATTTCAGAGCAGCCAATGGTCGAAAGAAAACGCATTCTTGTTTCCTGGGCAAAAAGCAAGTACCGCTCATTGCCTACATGACCTCCATAGTTGATGTCTGACACCTGTATCTTCAGTTCTGTCTGGAAGCAAAATGGAGAAGGGATTGTAATTTTTCTATTCCGCATTGGCTTATCGGGGTATTTGCTTGACCTGTATCTTGTTTTTACCTGAGTCTATGTTGATGATATATGGTGTGTCTGTCAGTGCTGCTTTTATACCTGGGCCTTGGATGGATTCAATCAGTGCATTCCTGAAGGAGTTGTTCACCACTGTGGTTATTGCTACTGCGAGAAATGAAACCATCGCCGCATAGCGCAAGGCAGGCCTGAGCCAATTGATTGTCCGGGATGGATGATTGTTTTCACGAGAAGAAAGTTTTGTTGAAATCGCTTCCCAGCTTTCATTGGGTGGTATAGCTGAATGATGGTAAACTGAATTTTCTTCCTGGTGGAGGATTTTTTCGATTTCATTCCATGCATTTGGTGGCGGAGCTGCCTGGTATTCAGCGAGTGTATTCTTCCATTCCATGGGTTATGCTTTGTCTTGATTTCTATTGCCAATTTTTTCCTGTAGCCAGGCCTTCGCTCTTGCGTATTGCGACTTGCTTGTTCCTTCGCTGATGTTCATCATGGTTGCAATCTCTTTGTGTGAATAGCCTTCAACTGCGAAAAGATTGAACACTGTCCTGTATCCATTCGGGAGTTCACTGATCAGCTTGATAATATCTTCAGCCGCCAATTCATCCAAAGCAGAAATTTCCTGGTTCGGAATATTCTCTTCCTGGTTTTCATTGATGGCATACAGTTGGTTTTTTTTCCTGTAATGTTCAATGGCCGTATTCACAAATATTCTTCTCATCCAACCCTCAAAGGATCCTGTCGCAAGGTATTTGCTGAGATTCACAAAAACCTTGACAAATCCGTCCTGCAAAATATCTTTTGCATCCTCGCCATTGGCTGCATATCTCAGACAAATCCCATACATTTTCGGTGCGTATTTCTCATACAGTTTTTTTTGCATGACGGGGTTGCCTAGTAAACAGCCTTCTATCAAGTCGTGATCGTTGGGCAAATGGTTGCTTGGCATCATATTTTATTTATTTTCTCTGGCGCCCAGGAATGCAGTCATTTTTTCTATTGCTTTTTTCCGGTGGCTCACGGCAGATTTAACTTCAATGCCCAGTTCTGCAAACGTTTTATCATATTGCTCAGGCATGAAAACAGGGTCATAGCCAAAGCCAGCTGTGCCCGAGGCATTGTCGGTAATGTTGCCTTCACAATCCCCTTCGAACATGTGTTCCTGGCCATTCAGGATAAGTGAAATCACTGTTCTGAAACGTGCGGACCTCTTCTCAATCCCTTTCATTTCAACAAGCAATTTCTTCAGATTGTCATCGGCAGTGGCCTGCTCACCAGCGTATCTTGCAGACCTTACACCAGGCGCGCCATTCAACGCATCTACTTCCAATCCGGTATCTTCCGAAAAACAATCCATGCCGGTGAGCCGATGGATCACCATTGATTTCTCCCTGGCATTTTCAGCAAGGGTTTCATGGGGTTCGGGAATATCTATCTCAATACCAGCTTCTTTTAGGGTGATGATATCAAACTGTGCGCCCAATACCGCCCTGATTTCTTCGGCTTTGTGTTTGTTGTTTGACGCAAAAATGATTTTTCTCATGAGGGGTAAAGTTGTTTGAGGCATTGCCAGAGTTGCATTTTCAATGCCTTTTCTGTTTCAATGGCTTCTAATGTTGGCGCAGCCAGGTAGCGTACTTGCTGGAAAGATTGAACTTGAAAATGAGGGAAATTGATGGGGAGTCCAATGGCAGCGGGGTCGATGCCAAAAAGGATTAATTGCTTTTGATTGTATTGGCGGGATATAGATTGGTAATCTGAAAAATCCGCTTGTTTGTTGGTGATGATGGCATAATCCTGCTTTTCCAGTTTGCAGGCTTTCATGATATTGTGCAGGAAGTCCAGCTGTTGGGAGCCAAGCGCTTTTCCTTCTGCCTGGGAAAACACAACGGTATCAACAGTATCTGTGGCCAAATTTTCATCTGTTGCAGCTTCCGGATTTTTTGATACCGTTTCGGGATTTTTCAGGTCCACCAGGCAGTTCTTGAAGAGGCCAGAAATAACGGCAATCGGCAATTGAATGGTTTCTTGTTGGTCCATATTCATGCTTTCCTTTGTACTTGCAGATTGATTTAGTTACTTTGTAAAAATTTAGGGTATGCAGACAATGGGAGACATAAAGGTAACAAAAGCCACGACATCAAAAAGGGCATCTGTGGATTTCAAGAACCTGTCATTTGGCAAACATTTCACAGACCATATGCTGGTGGCAGAATACAAGGATGGCAGCTGGCAATCTCCAGAAATAGTACCCTATGGACCTATTAGTTTCGATCCATCCATGGCAACGATTCATTACGGCCAATCCATTTTTGAGGGCATCAAGGCCTATCGTTTGAAATCTGGTGTGGAAGCCATTTTCAGACCATACGATAATTTCAAAAGGTTCAATAAATCAGCGTCCCGCATGGAAATGCCTTCAGTTCCTGAAGAAATTTTTATTGGCGGAATGAAACAGTTGCTGAAAGTAGATGCCAATTGGATTCCTGAAGAATATGATCACTCACTGTACATCAGACCCTTCATGTTTGCAACAGATGAGGTCATCGGGGTTAATCCGTCCACGACTTACAAGTTCATGATTATTTTGAGTCCTGTCGGCCCATACTATGCTGCACCGATGAAAATTTATGTAGAGGAATTTTATGTTCGGGCTGTTCCGGGAGGTGTGGGCTACGCCAAAACATCTGGTAACTATGCTGCGTCTCTGCACCCTGCTGCAGTTGCCAAAAGCCGCGGATATGATCAAATCCTCTGGACAGATGCACACGAGCACAAATACGTGCAGGAGTGCGGCACCATGAATGTCTTTTTTGTTATCGGTGACAAATTCATTACCCCCGGCCTGGAATCGGGTACCATCCTTGAAGGGGTGACCAGAGACAGTGTAATTGCCGTAGCCAAGGACATGGGTAAGGTTGTTGAGGAAAGGGAAATTTCGGTGGATGAGCTGGTCGATGCTTACAAGGCAGGCCTGCTTACTGAAGCCTTTGGTGCGGGTACCGCTGCAACCATTGCCAAAATCGCTGAATTGCGGTACAAGGATTTTGTGATGGAGTTTGATCCGGCAAAAATGCCTTTGGCGGATGAAATCAAGTCAATTTTGACAGCCATTCGCGACGGAATTGCTCCAGATCCAAGGGGTTGGATGCTTTCAATCCAAGGATAGTCGCGGTTTATATAAAAATTTGGGATTGGCGTTTGGTTTTTGAAAATTAATTCATACTTTTGCCGTCCCGTTAAAAAAAGGGTAGAATGCCTACAATTCAACAGCTCGTAAGAAAAGGAAGAGAGATCATCAAGGCCAAGAGCAAGTCTAGGGCCCTGGATGCTTGTCCGCAGCGCCGCGGAGTATGTACTCGTGTATATACCACCACTCCAAAGAAACCAAACTCAGCATTGAGGAAGGTTGCGAAAGTTCGTTTGACCAACAAAATCGAGGTTATCGCATACATCCCAGGTGAAGGACATAACCTTCAGGAGCACTCCATCGTTCTGATCAGGGGTGGTCGTGTGAAGGATCTTCCTGGTGTACGTTACCACATCGTAAGGGGTAGCTTGGATACTGCAGGTGTTAAAGACCGCAAGAAGAGCCGTTCCAAGTATGGTACCAAGCGTGTAAAAGTTAAAAAATAATAACAAAACATCGAAATCTATATAGATGAGGAAGTCAAGAGCCAAAAAATTACCCCTTGCGCCAGATCCTAAGTTCAACGACACGTTGGTAACGCGTTTTATCAACAACGTCATGTGGCAGGGAAAGAAAGATGCTTCATTGATCATTTTCTATGATGCAATTGACAAGGTTGCTAAAATGACCGGAGAAGACGGATACGAGGTATGGAGAAAAGCATTGAGCAATGTTACTCCTGCTGTGGAAGTAAGAAGCCGCCGTATTGGTGGTGCTACTTTCCAGATCCCTTCCGAAGTTCGTGCTGACAGGAAAATCTCCCTCAGCATCAAATGGATGGTTCGTTTTGCAAGAGAGCGCAACGGTCGCAGCATGGCTGATAAGCTGGCCAATGAAATCGTTGCAGCAAGCAAGGGTGAAGGTGGAGCTTTCAAAAAGAAAGAGGACACACACCGTATGGCTGAGGCGAACAAAGCCTTCGCACACTTCCGTGTTTAATTTGAACATCATTTCAATACAAAGGGCTACCAATTGGCGGCCCTTTTTTATTTCGGTTTATGCACTGCATTTCTTAACTTTGCACCCGCAAAAGCAGGTTTCCTTTATTGGAAGCAATCAATTGCCTAAAAACAAAACTTTTTAAACAATAAGTACAGTCATGGCAGACTTAAAATTTCAACGGAACTTCGGAATTGCTGCGCACATTGATGCCGGTAAAACCACTACAACAGAGCGTATCCTGCGCTACACAGGAATGATCCACAAGATTGGTGAGGTGCACGATGGTGCTGCCACCACTGACTGGATGGAGCAAGAAAAAGAGCGTGGTATCACCATTACTTCTGCAGCCGTAAGCTGTCAGTGGAATTTCCCGACTGTATTGGGAAAGGCAACGCCTGATACACAAAAGTATTATTTCAACATAATCGATACTCCAGGCCACGTGGACTTTACCGTTGAGGTAGAACGTTCTATGCGTGTATTGGATGGTTTGATCGCCCTGTTTTCTGCAGTAGATGGCGTTGAGCCACAATCAGAAACAGTATGGCGTCAGGCCAACCGTTACAAGGTTCCCCGTATCGGTTTTGTCAACAAAATGGACCGCAGCGGTGCAGACTTCCTCATGGTGGTTCGCCAGGTGAAAGAAATGCTGGGCGCTAAAGCAGTGCCTTTGCAGCTTCCCATTGGTGCTGAAGACAATTTTACCGGTGTGGTAGACTTGATCAAGATGAAGGGTATCATTTGGCACATGGAAACAGAAGGAATGACCTTCGATGAGATTCCAGTTCCTGCAGACATGGTGGAAGAAGCAAACGAATGGAGGCAGAACCTTATCGAAGCGGTTGCTGAATATGATGATAAATTATTGGAGAAATTCTTTGACGATCCAACCACCATCTCAGAAGATGAGGTGCACGAAGCCATCCGCAAGGCGGCCATCGACCTCAGTATCGTTCCAATGATGTGTGGATCATCTTTCAAAAACAAGGGTGTACAAACCGCACTGGATGCAGTTTGTCGCTACCTCCCTTCACCTGTAGACATTGATGCTGTTGAAGGTATCAATCCTGACAGTGGAGAAACCGTAAGCCGCAAGCCTGAGGCTTCTGAGCCTTTTGCAGCCCTTGCATTCAAAATCATGACTGATCCATTTGTAGGAAGGCTTGCCTTCTTCCGGGTTTATTCTGGTCATCTTGATGCTGGTTCTTACGTGTTGAACGTGAGAAGCGGAAAGAAAGAGCGTATCAGCCGTATCATGAAAATGTTTGCCAACAAGCAAAATCCGATTGACTTTATTGAAGCTGGAGATATTGGTGCAGCCGTAGGTTTCAAAGAAATCAAAACTGGTGATACCCTTTGTGATGAAGATCATCCAATTGTTCTGGAGAACATGTTCATACCAGAGCCAGTTATCTCTGTAGCTGTTGAACCAAAGGCACAGGCGGACGTTGATAAAATGGGTATGGCCATTGCCAAGCTCGTTGAAGAAGATCCTACTTTGCGCGTTAGAACAGATGAGGAAACAGGGCAAACCATCCTCAGTGGAATGGGTGAACTGCACCTTGAGATCATTGTTGACCGTATGCGCAGGGAATTCAAAGTGGAAGTCAACCAGGGTGCTCCTCAGGTTGCCTACAAAGAAGCATTCCACGCTACTGTTCAGCACCGTGAGACCTTGAAGAAGCAAACGGGTGGTCGTGGTAAGTTCGCCGATATCGTATTCGAATTCGGACCTGCAGATGCAGAATGGCTTACCGAGAATCCTGGAAAATCAATGCAATTTGTCAATGATATCTTCGGAGGATCCATTCCAAGAGAATTTATACCTGCCATCCAGAAAGGATTCGAGCAATCCATGTCCACTGGTGTATTGGCCAACTACCCTGTAGAGAGCATGAAAGTCAGGATATTTGACGGAAGCTTCCACCAGGTTGACTCTGATTCAATGTCATTCGAACTTTGCGCCAAAGGTGGTTTCCGTGAGGCGGCCCGCAAGGCCAAGCCGGTTTTGCTTGAGCCCATCATGAAAATCGAGGTAATCACCCCAGAACAGTACATGGGTGATGTTACAGGAGATTTGAACAGGAGAAGGGGTATGCTTGAAGGTATGGACAGCAGGGCAGGAGCCCAGGTTATCAAGGCCAAGGTTCCATTGAGCGAAATGTTCGGGTATGTTACCCAGCTTCGTTCGCTTTCCTCAGGTCGTGCATCCTCTACCATGGAGTTCTCTCACTATAACCCTGCCCCCAACAATATCGCTGAAGAAGTGATCGCCAGGGTAAAAGGCAAGGCCAAAGATTAATTGCAATTACTTGTTAATCAATACATTAGGCCCCATCATTGTATGGGGCCTAATTATTTTTGTAAATAGGCAGATTTCTACGGAAAAATCAGCCATTTTCTTTTGTAAGTTTAAAACAAATCCATACTTTTGCATCCCATTTAAAAAATGGTCATTTAACTATGTCACAGCGAATCAGGATAAAATTACAGTCATACGACCATAATCTGGTTGACAAGTCAGCGGAGAAGATTGTGAAAACCGTACGCAGTACTGGAGCAGTAATTACTGGTCCAATTCCCTTGCCTACACAAAAAAGGATTTTCACTGTGTTGAAATCACCACACGTTAACAAGAAAGCGCGTGAGCAGTTCCAACTCTGCACACACAAGCGTTTGCTTGATATTTACACTTCATCTTCACGCACAGTGGACGCATTGAGCAAGCTCGATCTTCCAAGTGGTGTAGATGTAGAAATCAAGGCCTGATGAGGCCAGGTGCTCCTCAAAGCGGCACCGCAGTTCTTTACTATTC
>Ga0222712_10002446_pt1 | contig 21255 bp, 47 predicted proteins | sample C33_657DmetaG_FD_165043 | JGI IMG/M metagenome (GOLD analysis project Ga0222712, IMG submission 165043) | Estuarine water microbial communities from San Francisco Bay, California, United States - C33_657D | ecosystem: Environmental > Aquatic > Marine > Unclassified | place: USA: California... | reverse complement strand
AGCCCGACCCATTGACGTTTCATCGGTAGTGCTGTGCAAGCTAATACATCATGCACCTGTCTAAGCATGGCGCATAGATGGTCGTTGGTGCTAATTGATTCTTGCTCAGGCTTGGGTGGTGCGGTGTTTACAACACTTAACGCCCAATCAAGCCATTGTTTTGCTGTCATTTCGTAGTACCCATTTGGCCCAACAGAATACAAATCCTCACCTAGACGAATGGCAGCATTGCGCCACGCAACAGGCTCTTGCTCAGGCTTGGCTAACGGATGAAACTCTGAATAAAACATTTCTGCAACATCATTAGGTCTGCGATAAAACGCATTAACTTGCGTACCTTTGAGCGTTACATCCACGCCAATAAATACTGGTGGCAAATCAGGCTCTTGCTTCTCTGCTTGCTCGATGGCTTGGCGTAGGGCGATGATTTCATCCCTCATGTCAGCGTGTGCAGAATCCAACGCATCCAACGCTTGCTGCATAATTTCACGGCTCATTTCGTCACCTCGTCTAGTATGTAAACAGGTATTGCGCCATATTCATCGGAGTCGCAAGTTAAAAATCCATCTAGCACACGACCTTCACTCGTAGTGCGCCGCCCAACCCACGCCACAGGCTTCAACGCTTGCAACTCACGGGCGGCGGCGAGTGCCTTTTCATACTCATCAAAACATTGCCAACCGTCTTTTGCTTTTTCAAGCGCATCAATGATTGTGTCAATTCGATTCATAACGCCCCCGAAAGTTTTAAAACGACAAAGCAGGTCAACATACCAACAACCCAGCCAAGCATGAAAGAGTCATCGTCCATGATTTCCCCTTGCCCTGATTCGTTCTGAAATGTCTTGCGCCCAACTCCCAAACAAGCCGCCGTGTAGATCACCCCTTGCATCACACAACTTCGCACAAGCCTCACGTTCATCTTGGCGCACTAGCTCGGCAAAGCGTTTGAGATCAATCGTTCGCACATCGTGTTCTTGTATTGCACTAAACCAATCGTCACCGTCGGGAATCAATCCCGCTTGTTCAGCCAACTCTTTTAATCGCTTGTCCATGTTTCATCCTTTTTCCATAACCCAAATTGTTGACGCAACCGCTGCACTTCTTCGGCGTTCATAATTAAACTCTCTCTCAACGCAGCGTTAATCTTCTGCAACTCTCGTATGTACTGCGCTGCCTCGGCTTGCTCTTGGTGCGTCATGAAGTAACCGTGGTCAAGGTTGCGTAAGATTTTCTCAGGGCTTAGTGGGTTCATAGCATCACCCATAAAATTAAACAGATCACAAGATAGAAGTACCCTACCAATTCAATCAGTTCACTTGATGTATTCATTTCACTACGCTCCAATGGTGTCCGCCACCTCTACGCATTGTTTCCATTGATACCTTGTGTGCTAAGCCTGATTGCCTAGTTTCACGCATATCTCGTGTGTGTTCTTGTGTATCTTTAACATGCCTTCTCGTTGGTTTAACTCCCGAAGAATCCCAATTTTCTACCCGCCTTGCCAGTGCTAAACGCTTGGCGTTGTCTTCTGTGTCCCATAACTTATTATTGATTTCGCTCATGGCAAGGGCGCACCACGGACGTATCTCAGTTTTAAAGTAATAGTGTTTATTTTTTTCATCAGGCATCCACGGGTACAAGTCATAAATTTTGGCGTAGTCCATATCCTGCACACCGATAGCACCAAGGTATGTATATATGCTCCAGTTTTTTACCCAACCAACAATAAAATATTGAGCCGCTTTTTCTTTGTCAAAAGGTTTCATTACTGCTCCATTTTTATTGACAGCCAAACAATAAAAGCTACCACTAGCACCACGGCAACAACCATACCAGTCATTGCCAGTAGCGCGAGTAGTAGGTTCATCATTTGAATACGCCATATACCCAAGCAAAGTACAGCGTGACAACCGCACACGCAGTACAAATAGCAAGCTTGGCTTTCCAAAACCTTGCAACACCTGTGCCTAGCAAGCAGGATTGCAACGCCATGCCATAATTGTCTAGTCTTGGATTCTTGCCTGAGTACCAACCGTTTGTTTGCCTACGTTCAAACCATTTGGGTTCGTAGTTACATCCTATCTTGACTTTGCATTGCATAATCATTAGCCTTGTGTGAATGAAAAAAAATAGCCTTGTGTGAATGACTAAGGTAAATCCACTTGCTCTTCTTCAATGTCGATAGCCTCGACCGTCATGGCTTCCCAATCTCCAAAGTCTAACCATCGTGGGTCTGTAGCCTCAATCATTGCAGCATCAGCGTCTAACGCGCCGACCTCAATAGTTTGTCTGACGGTAGCGGATACCGTGACTAGATAGCGTCTATTCATGTCATCATTCCCTTGTGTCCCATCTGTTATATTACCCTAAAATAAATAGCCCTTGTAATCTATTTAGATTAGGGTAAACCCTTGATTCCTGATATAAACTATTTATATCAGGAATTCTCTTACGCCTTGCTCTAGCTCGTCTTGATAGTCGATTAGGTCTGTGATTGTCCAGTCTTCCATCATTTCCCAAACCGACATAAAGTCATCGCCGTCTATAAGCATTTGCTGCACCTCTTTATAAGTTTTATTATCAGGGTAATCGCATAGAGTATGCGATAGAGCAAAGATTTCTGATCGTGTCATTTCATACCCCTTTCGCCGTTAATATATGATGCGATAACATCTCGCGGAACGTCACTCGACCAATAGTTTCCTGCAAAATCGCCGCGCTTGATGCCTAGCCTATCCTGCACATACTTGCACAAGTGATCTATGGCATCTTCTACTAGGTCTTGATTTAAAACATCGGCAAGCACTTTTCTTGCCTCTGCCAGTACAATTTTGTCTGTGGGTTTATCTTCTTCTTTGCACGTATCGCCCCCTACAAACCATTCGGCAAGATATAGCGCGTCTTTGATACTAGCTAGTTGTTCGCGTGCAATGTTCATTCTGTAATCTCCACGGCTGTACCTTCTTGTGATTCCCAAAACTCCTCGAACGTATCCCACGACAGGTCTATTTCGGCAGGATTTAAATCGTCTACGACTGCGCCATCTGGTAGCGCGTAAAACTTGTAACCGTCTTCTGTGAGATATACGGGGATCAATTCCCAAGTCATGTACGGATTGACTGGCGCGTCATCGTTCCAATCATCGGCAATAATCCCTTGTTTGGCATCGCCGTTGTTGATGAAGTACAAAGCCTCATCGTATTCGCGCTGCCAACTTGCCCCGTCTTTTGCAAGCGTATATACATCACCGTCTACTAGCGTGCGTTCGCTGATAAACTCGCCTGTTTTGCAATCGCGTAATCTTAATTTCATTCTGTCACCTCTGTTGTGTCGTAAACCTCAATGTCTACCATTTCGGGCGAAAACATACCGTCAAACTTCTCAATGGCAATTTGCTCTGCCTCTTGCCAGTTTTCCGCCTCTACTTCAACGTTTTGATAAATTCTTTGTACTAATGTGCATGTGAATTTCATGTTCTCACCCCGTTTTGTTTAAACACTTCTGCAATAGCTTTCTGCGCTTTTATCAACGTGTCTAAATCCTGCTTATGACAACTATTCGATGGCTCTTGATCTGCGACAAAGTATTCTGCAAGAGTAAGCGCAAATTCGATTGCTTGAAATTGCTCTTTTGTGATATTCATGTTGTCACCTCCTCAGAAGACAAAATGCTGTTATCGGCGTATCCATCTGTCCCGCCGTCCCATTGATCCCACGCTTGATCCATCGCTAAATCCGCGCTATCGGCTTGCACGATGATCTCTTTGCGCCCGACTGACTCAATAATCACTCGATAAGTTTTCATTCTGTTATCTCCTCGTCATCATCCTCGTAATCTGCTGCATCGCACTCATCACAGGTAAACTCTGGGTATACATCCACTTCGCGCTTTCCCTGCCTGTACTCTTCCCAAGCTGTTATAGAAGCCTCTTGTGCTGAGTTTGCCTGTACTTCTACATATTGCTGTACGGTCATTAAGACATTGTAGTATTTCATGCTGTTGCCCCTTGGTAGATAGACAATGCCGTGTCAAATGGCATTAGGTTTAAGATTTGATTGGTCATTGGTTTCCTGACTGGCAAACTCGGAAAACTTTACGTTTTTTAGCGTGATGTTCATTTCATTAGCCTTGTGTGAATGACTACCAATTTGGATTCTTAGGAAACATCGGATTAGCGGCGGCGCGGCGGATTGTGTCGTGGTCAAAGTACGCGCCATGCTTGAGCGAGTAACCCCCATGGGCGTCATACTTGAGGATACCCATCTGTTTGTACAGATAGCCTACTCGCTCGGCTTGATGGTCGTTTAAACCTGCCTCTTTAAATGTGTCAATAACTGTTTGCCTGTTCATTCTGTGACCTCAATTTCAAAGTAGTAGGAATAATCTAGCGTATTGGAATCGTTTGGATCGTCTGGATTTGCCAATACAAAAACGTTGCAAAATACTTGGCTCGGTTGATCTTCGTCAATCCAAAAACAAAGCTGATAATTACCCTTGTGAACCCACACGGCTTCGCTGTTTAACTCTGTTTCTACGTCTTTGAGTGCCTCAATAATTAAATCTACATCGGGCGTGTCTGAATCGGTTGTATCAAATTGAGAATCTAAAATTGAATAAGTTTTCATAATTTTTTAGCCTTGTGTGAATGATTAGAGATAACCTATCAGTCCGTCTTGGTCTGAAATTTCAACGGCAAAATACTTGCCGAATTGCATAACCTTGTAAGTCCAGTCCGGATCGCTCGCGGTGCAATCGGCGGCGATGCGTTCGGCGGTTGTGCGTGGGTGCAATATTTGCGGGGTCATGGTGTCCTTTGCAGGGGGAAATTCCCCCAAAAAATTAGCCTTTTGATGATGCCAGTAGTTAGGCGTTTTCTGCGCTGTCGTAGAGCGCGTATGCCCAGTCCTCTAGCTGCGATAAATTCATTTTGCTGATATCTAGTTCGATTTCTTCCCCATCGTTTGGGTTTGACCATAGGGCGTAAACATTGTCAGAGACTAGACCGATATATAAAGTGAAAGGGCAATCTTCTAGCCACAGATAGACGTTGCCAGAATTTTTATTTTCATCGGCAAACCCGTACCTGTCTAGCTGCATACCTAACTCGGCGGCTTTTGTAATCAATAGCCCTATTTTTCTGACTGCGTTGCTGCACAAGTTCGTTTTGAGTTCCATAATTAAGCCTCTGGGTGTGGTGATGCGTTAACGGCGCGTGCTAGGTCGATCAATACGCGAGCTTGTTCGGGCGTAATGTGGTGATGGTCGGCGTACTTTTCGACAGTTAAATAGTCTTGAAAAAAATCATGCCAGATATCAATTAGCTGATTGCGTGCGCTGTACATAACTCGCGGGGGGAATATGCTTTCCATCTTATGCCCCTGTTAATTTGTTGATACTGTCGCAAGTGTCGCGCAAGCTGTAAGACTGAAAGACGATACCTCCGCCGTACTGTTTATTGTGAAACTTGCGACCGCCTATAGCGCGTGCGCGTGCAAGGGCTAAGGTATAGCGTTGCGATACGTCAGCGTCACGGTCTACGGGTTTGCTTAGGTGTGTGTAGTGGCATACATAGCGCGGGTTTCCGTTCGTGTCGTTGCTGATTCGTGTAAAGTTGTCGGGTGTCATTGTCATGGTTACATCTCCGGTCATGTGTTGTAAGTGTAGCAAAAAATTATTCATTAAAATAATTGATGTAATTCAACCACTCTAAAACATCTTTAGTGGCTATCCAGTCGGCGCGTTCTCCGTTTGCCTGTTGCTGAAACTTTGCGCTGCCTAGGTGTTTTCTAAACTCTTCGATCCGTTCGCCACGATTGGCGGCGCGTTCGTTTGCGGCGGCTAAGTCTGCCTGTAATTTTTTAATGTATGTCATGGTGGCTCACAAGAAAAGGATTAAAAGCAAAGCGATTGCCATAAGTACGGCGGCGCAGGTATCGGCTAAGTACGGGCGAGACTGAAGCCAGTAGCGGCGGCGGGGCGTGTTGTAGTCGTTCATAATCCGCATGCCTGTAAAAATGTGTCGCGATTGAAATTCGGGTTGTCTTGTTTCATGTTGTTTGCAAGTGTGTTGGCTAGTAATAGCAAACGACTAGCGCGTGCGCGGTCTGTGTCTGATTGTGTGTACTTGTAATGCCCTGTCGTTGCCTGTTGCGTGGCTTCCCCTGCCTTGTCTGCGTCTGTGTAGGTGCGGAAAGTACGGGCGATAATTTCGTAATCTTTGCGTGTCATAGTGTCACCTGTGGCTGTTGTACTGTGATTGTGTAACCTAGGGCGCGGATTGTTTTTATATCAGCGTGGCTTAGGGTTCGCTTGCCTGTAAGGGCGGTTAGTCGTGCGGCGGTGTCGCATACTGGATAAATATGTTCTGTGCCGTAATTGCGTTTTACTTGTAGGGTGATATTCATTTGATAATCTCCGGTTTAATACTGTTCGTCTGCAATATCTTCAATGGCTGTGACAAGCCCATCGAAGTCCTCACCACTACCAAGTATCGAAGCAAGGGCGAAAACTGTGTCGGCGTCTACACCCATATCTTCCGCCAAGCTTTCAAGATAGTCGCGGCGGCTTGTGTAGCCTTCGTCTGTATATATGCTCATGATTAGATATCCTCTAGGTTGTAACCTGCATTTGTAAGGATTAAATAGACCTGTTTAGGTAATTCGAAAACCCCGTCATAATCCGATAGCCTAAGCCCGTCAAACCACAGACCGCCACCTGTGCCTGTGTTGCTGTTCTCGAAGTATCCGTACTGCTCGGCGGTATCAATCTGTACGGTATAAAGTTCTGTGCTTAGGTCTTGGTTGAAGTTGTATGGCTGCATGGCTGTTACTCCTTGGGCGTTGGGATAAATTGTGACTTGCTTTCGAGGTGGTACGCCACGCCATCAAGTACAAATCCGACAGAGTGCGCGTTACCTTCAGGAAGGGTTAGGATTGTTTCGGTAATGTTCAGGCGGTGCTGCTCTTGCGGGAATACTTCGAAGGTATCTAGTTTGCGGTTGCGCGTAGGTAGAACACGGCGAAAGAATGTCAGCTTGTCGATGCTGTAGGGCTTGGTTGTTATCTGCATGATGCTTACTCCTATACATGGTTAGTAGTGAATGATGTATTGCATAGGTAGTATTTCAGCATACTTTTTGCTCGTTGTATCGCGTAGGGTTTTCTATGTTTAGAACAATGGGTTAAGCAAAACAAAAGGCTCAGATAATCTTAGACAATTGTTTCACGTGAAACCTAAAAAGTAAGCGTGTTTTTGACCTATGCCTAGATATTAGGGAAGGGTAAAACGGCTCTCAGGTGGCTTAGAATCGGTTTAATCGCGCTGTATGCTTGCACAGTATGCCGGATTCGTTATATAGTCTGTGCCTATACCGCTCGGGTCTGACAATCTTGGGCGGATTGTTTCACGTGAAACAGTTAAACGGTTTAAGTCTAGAAAACATAAAAGCGCGTAATCCAAACATGGCAAAGTTAACTCGATCACAAATCGCACAAGGGTTAGACACTATCCCAATGAGTCAGATCCTCGTAGGAGCACAAGGCAACCAGCCCAAGTTAACGAATAAGCAAATAGAGTTTGCCAAGGAACTCGCACTAGGTAAGAGTACACAAGCTGATGCGTATCGAAAGGTATACAAGAGCCAAGGTAGACCCAAGACGGTAGGAAGTAACGCGAGTCGATTATCTACAGACGATAGAATCTCGGCAGCGGTCGAGGCGTTCAAAGCGGCACAAGCCTATCGGGAATACCAAACCCCTACACAATTAAGATCGCTAGTCGTGTCTCAGCTAACTAAACACGTACTAGACGAAGACTTCCCACCTGCCCAGAGAGTGGCGTGCCTCAAGTTACTTGGTAGCGTGGCAGAGATCGGGCTCTTCGTAGACCGCAAGGAAACCTTAGTGGTGCATCAATCGTCTGACATACGCGCCAAGCTGATAGAGCAATTGCGTACAATCACTGGACAGGTAACAGAGGTAGCCGATGACGCGGACTCGCTGCTGCAAGAGATACAAAAAGCCAAATCGCCAGACCCCACCGTACCCGTACCCCCCGATGTTGGCGTGTGTGATGTGGGTGAGCCTATACATACTATTCCACTCGAACAATCATCAGAAAATTCTATTCCCAACAGTGGCGAATTACATGAAAGTGGCGAATTGCAACAATCACCCATATCAGACGGAAATGTAAGTCCTTGATGTATATATATAAAATAATTCCTGATATAAATGGTTTATATCAGACGAAGTCCAAAGTGGGGAAAAGCCTCCGAAATTACGGGGTCTGGTGTCAAAACGAAGATTTAGGAACACCCCCCTTATGTTTTTATCTGCAAAAGTACAAAATAATTTTTGCAAAAATTTAGAGGTCACTATAGAGGTTGATATGACTGAGCGACAGAAAGAGATATATATGGTCATTGAGGAATGGTGGAAGAAGTTTGGGTTTGGTCCTTCTATAGATGACATAATGAGTATTACAGGTGATAAGAGTCGGGCTAACGTGCATCGTATGATCTTGCGACTATGCGAGGAAGGTGCATGTAAACGAACTCCCAATAGAGATAGAAGTGTTCGTCCTGCTTGGATGAAGTTTAGGAATCTATGAATTTAGAAGAAATAACAAAAGCCGTAGAAGGTTTGCCTGCGGGTGAGCAAGAAGGGTTTATGTCTATGTTGTCTGAATACGAGAACTCTTTAAAGAGAGAGCGCGCTCAGAAAGATTTTATGGCGTATGTCAAAGAGATGTGGCCGGGCTTTGTAAACGGGCGGCATCATAAAGTGATGGCAAAGAAGTTTGAAGAAATCGCCGAAGGGAAGTTGAAAAGATTAATTATTTGCCTGCCGCCGAGACACTCAAAAAGCGAATTTGCATCTTATCTCTTACCCTCATGGTTTCTTGGCAAATTCCCCGGCAAGAAAGTCATTCAATCTTCCAATACGGCAGATTTGGCAGTTGGCTTTGGCAGGAAGGTTCGTAACTTAGTCGATAGTGAGCAATACTCAAAAGTATTTCCTAATGTGGGTTTGAGGTCTGACTCTAAAGCGGCGGGAAGATGGAGTACAAATCACAATGGCGAATACTTTGCTATTGGGGTGGGCGGTACGGTTACAGGCAAGGGCGCTGATCTTCTTATTATTGATGATCCACATTCAGAACAAGAAGCTAAGTTAGCGCAAAGCAACCCTGAAGTCTTTGACCAAGTGTATGAGTGGTACACATCTGGACCACGACAACGTTTGCAGCCGGGCGGTTCTATTATTGTTGTACAAACTAGATGGAGCAAAAAAGACTTAGTTGGTAGGATATTACAGAGTTCGGCGGAGCGTGATGGAGAAAAATGGGAACTAATTGAGTTTCCTGCAATACTTCCTTCTGGCAATCCCTTATGGCCTGAGTTTTGGAGCTACGAAGAACTCGCTGCATTAAGAGACGAACTCCCTGCGGCAAAGTGGAACGCGCAGTATCAGCAAAGCCCAACCTCTGAGGAAGGCGCACTTATTAAACGCGAATGGTGGAAAGAGTGGGAAAAAGAAGACCCGCCATCTTGCCAGTATTTATTACAGAGTTGGGATACGGCGTTTTCAAAATCCGAGAGGGCTGACTATTCGGCGTGTACGACTTGGGGCGTGTTTTACCCCAACGAGAACCCAGAAGACCCAAATATCATTTTGTTAGACGCATTTAAAAAACGCATGGAATTTCCAGAATTAAAGGAAATTGCACTAAGATATTACAAAGAATGGGAACCGGATTCATTTATTGTTGAAGCCAAAGCCTCTGGCGCACCGTTAATATATGAATTAAGGGCAATGGGGATTCCTGTACAAGAGTTTACGCCAACTAGGGGTAATGATAAGATTGTGCGCGTAAACGCTATTTCAGATTTATTTGCATCCGGCAAAGTATGGGCGCCTCCTAAAAGATGGGCAGAAGAAGTGATAGAAGAACTAGCAGCCTTCCCAAATGCACAGCATGACGATTTTGTCGATTCAACATCGCAAGCATTACTTAGGTTTAGAAAAGGCGGTTTTATTCGTCTTCAAACGGATGAGATAGATGAACCAAGATCATTTAGGCGCAAAGGCGCTTACTACTAAGGATTAACAATGGAAAAGAGCGTATATGCCGCCCCTCTGGGGATGGACGATCAAGAAGAAGCCGCGCTGGAGATTGAAATCGTTGATCCCAAGATGGTTACGCTATCGGATGGCAGCGTAGAAATTACCTTGATCCCCGATGCCGCAGAAGATGACGATGGTGAGTTTTCCGCCAATCTTGCAGAGACCCTTGACGATGGTGAGCTGCAATCCCTCGCATCCGAATTGCTTGAGTTAGTCGATGGTGATGTGAATAGCCGAAAAGACTGGGCGGATACTTACGTCAAAGGACTTGACGTTCTTGGCTTTAAGTACGAAGAGCGCACAGAACCTTGGCAAGATGCCTGTGGGGTGTACTCAACAGTCCTTGCAGAAGCGGCAATCCGTTTTCAAGCAGAAGCCATGTCAGAGACTTTCCCCTCTGCGGGGCCAGTTCGCACACAGATTATCGGCAAAATTACACGCGAGAAAGAAGACGCTGCCAAACGTGTCGAAGCTGACATGAACTATGAGCTTACGGACGTAATGGTCGAGTACCGCCCAGAACATGAGCGTGCGCTCTACTCGTTAGGCCTAGCGGGTTCGGCGTTTAAGAAAGTCTATTTTGACCCAAGCCTGAACCGACAAGTTTCGATCTATATTCCCGCTGAAGATGTAATTGTGCCTTATGGCGCATCACATATTGAATCGGCAGAACGTGTGACTCACATCATGCGTAAGACTAAGAACGAAGTTAAAAAACTACAGGCTAGTGGTTTTTACTGTGATGTTGATTTAGGCGAGCCAGAGACATTTCACACCGACATTGAGAAGCGCAAAGCCGAAGAGGGTGGCTATACCCTGTCTGATGACGAGCGATATTCGCTGTGCGAAATTCACATTGACTACTGCATCCCCGGCATTGATGATGAAGATGATCTTGCCAAGCCTTACGTCATTACGATTGAAAAAAGTACCTCTACCGTTCTTGCTATTCGCAGAAACTGGAACCCTGACGATGAGTTAAAGCTCAAGCGTCAACACTTCGTGCATTACGTCTACGTCCCCGGCTTTGGCTTTTACGGCATGGGGTTGATTCATATCATCGGGGGGTATGCTCGTGCGGGTACTTCTATTATTCGTCAGCTTGTTGATGCTGGCACTCTTAGTAATCTTCCCGGTGGTCTTAAGTCTCGCGGTCTGCGGGTAAAGGGTGACGACACCCCAATTGGACCGGGCGAGTTCCGTGACGTAGACGTCCCAAGCGGCAGCATCAAAGACAACATCATGATGATGCCGTACAAAGAGCCAAGCCAAACGCTTTTGACTCTTTTGCAAAAGATTACCGATGAGGGTCGCAGGTTAGGTGCAATCAGTGACATGAATATTTCTGACATGAGTGCTAACGCACCTGTCGGAACAACACTTGCTTTGCTTGAGCGCACGCTCAAACCGATGGCAGCAGTGCAGTCGCGCGTCCATTACGCAATGAAACAAGAGTTTAAGCTGCTCAAAGCAATCATGGCAGACTATGCGCCAGATGAGTATGAGTACGAGCCAGACCAAGGCGAGCCAAAAGCTAAGAAATCTGACTACGCATTGGTTGAGGTCATCCCCGTTAGTGATCCTAACAGCAGCACAATGGCGCAACGGGTAGTTCAGTACCAAGCTGTGTTGCAAATGGCACAGCAAGCCCCACAGATTTACGACCTGCCACAGTTGCACCGCCAGATGATTGAGGTGTTGGGCATTAAAAACGCGGATAAGTTGGTTCCAACCACCGACGATCAGAAGCCTAAAGACCCTGTGTCAGAAAACATGGCAATTTTGATCGGCAAACCCGTCAAAGCGTTCATCTACCAAGACCAAGACGCGCATATTGCTGCACATACGTCATTCATGCAAGACCCAATGATCGCCGCAGGCATGGGTCAGAACCCTATGGCACAACAAATGATGGCTGGGCTGCAAGCCCACATCGCAGAACACATGGCATTTAGGTATCGCAAGCAGATTGAAGAGCAATTGGGCGTGACCCTACCCGCACCAGACGAAGAATTGCCAGAAGACATCGAAGTTCAGTTGGCAAGGCTCGTTGCAGACGCTGGCAAGCAGCTAACACAAGTGCATCAGCAAGAAGCCGCCCAGCAACAGGCTCAACAACAGCAGCAAGACCCGTTATTCCAGCTTCAACAGGCTGAAGTACAGATTAAACAGTCTGATGTACAGCGCAAAACGCAAAAAGACCAAGCAGATGTTCAATTAGCCGTGGCTAAGCTTGAATTAGAGCGAGAAAAAATGGGTGTATCGGCTCAAAACGAGGCAAATCGCCTTGCATCGCAGGACAAAAACGCAGAAAACAGCCAAAAACAGGCTGCAAACAGCCATAAATTGGACTTTTTAAAGACCTATATGGCTCCAAATAAACCACCAAAAGGTGAATAAAGCATGGCAAATACCGTCTTTGACGCGCTGATTAAAAAGTTAAACGAGCATAAAAGCTCTGCTACCGAGTTCATGGCTGATGGGGGTTGCAAAGACTACGCCCACTACCGGAATATGTGCGGACTAATTACAGGTCTAAGTCTAGCGCAGCGTGAAATCCTTGACCTAGCGCGTAACTATATGGATGACGACAATGACTGAACAAGTCGAAGTAACTGAAGTAACCGAAGAAGAAATGGAACAGCAGCTACCCAAACCTGTTGGCTACCGTTTACTTATCGCACTGCCCACGATTGAAAAAGAGTTTGACTCTGGGATCGCAAAGGCAGAACGCACGTTGAACGAAGAGCGAATCATGACCACCGTTGGGGTTGTCTTAGATATGGGTGCGGAAGCCTATAGCGACAAAGACCGCTTCCCACATGGCGCTTGGTGCAAGATTGGGGATTATGTTGTTATTCGCCCACACACTGGCACACGGCTAAATGTTAACGGGCAAGAGTTGCGTTTAATTAACGATGACAGCATCGAAGCTGTTGTTGCCGATCCGCGTGGTGTTACGCGTGCTATTTAAAGGATAAATTATGGCTATGGAACCAGTTGAATTTGGATTTCAAGACCTAGATAAACAAGACTTTAAAGTCGAGGTTGAGGGTCGCGCTTCTGAAAAAGAAGTTGAGGTTGAAGTGCCGGAAGATAAAAAGCCGGAAGTAGAAATTGAAATTATTGATGACACGCCGCTTAAGGATCGTGGTCGCAAACCCTCTGATCCGCCAGACGACCCTACAGACGAGGAACTAGAGGGCTACTCTGAGAAAGTGCGTAAGCGCATGAGCCATTTAACCAAGGGCTACCATGATGAACGTCGCGCAAAAGAGGCAGCGCATCGTGAGAAAGAAGAGGCAATCCGGTACGCCCAGCAAATCCTTGAAGAGAACAAAACTCTAAAAGGTACGGTTGGCAAAAACCAAGAGGTTCTTCTTGAGCAAGCCAAACGCGCTACGGCGAGCGAGGTTGAACAAGCCAAAGCTAAGTACAAATTAGCGTACGAATCAGGCGACTCTGATGCCGTTGTTGCAGCGCAAGATGATTTGACTGCTGCAAAGATTAAAGCAGATCGCATAAATAATTTTAGGTTGCCTACTGTACAAGCGCCTGAAGTTGATGTAAAACAACAACATAACGCCCCTGCTCAACCTCAAGTTGATGAAAAGGCTGTGAATTGGCAACAAAACAATTCATGGTTTGGTTCAGATGACGAGATGACGAGCTTTGCTCTGGGGCTGCATCAGAAATTAGTAAAACAGGGTTTAGACCCTCGCTCAGACGAATACTACGAGAAAATCAATTCTCGCATGCGCCAAGTTTTTCCAGACGAGTTCGATGATATTGATGAAGTTGAGGTTGAAAAACCAAAGCCCAAATCAAACGTAGTCGCTCCCGCAACGCGTAGCACCGCGCCAAAAAAGATTGTGCTGACCCCATCTTCAGTAGCCCTTGCCAAACGGCTTGGAGTTCCACTTGAAGAATACGCCAAACAGGTTGCTTTAGGACAAAGGAAATAATCATGGCTCAAAATCGTTTACCACAAGACTTACAAACTCGCGAAACTGAAGTCCGCCCACAAGCTTGGGTTGACCCAGAGACCCTGCCTAGCCCTAAACCGCAAGCAGGTTGGAAGTTTCATTGGGTGCGTATTTCTACACGCGGCGAAGCTGATGCCACGAACTTTTCTTCACAAATTCGTTCTGGATGGGAACCCTGCAAAGCAGTCGATCACCCCGAAATCCAAATTCTGGTCATTGAAAACGCCCAGTTTAAGGACAACATCGTGATTGGTGGTTTGATGCTATGCAAGCAACCGAAAGAACGTGTCGCAGCACGCGAAGCTTACATTAACCAAAAAAATGATAATCAGATGCGTTCTGTTGATAACAACTTCATGAAAGAAAATAATCCTGTTATGCCGCTTTTCAGTGAGCGCAAATCACGGGTTAGTTTCGGTTCCGGTAATCAAACTTAGGAGTCTTAAATGGCTTATCCAATCGTAAGCGCCCCTTACGGGCTAAAGCCGGTCAACTTGATCGGTGGTCAGGTATTTTCTGGCGCAACTCGCTTGATGGAAATCGCTAGTGGCTATGCTGCTAACATTTTCTACGGCGATCTTGTTAAACGCATTTCTGATGGCACAATCGAAAAGGACACCGGTACGGCTACGGCTACTCCTTGCGGCGTGTTTCTCGGCGTGAGCTTCACCAACGCTTCAACAGGTCAAATTCAACAACAGCAATATTATCCTGCCAGCACAGCTATCAAGTCTGGCACGAAGATTTTTGCAGTCGTTGCAGATGATCCAGATACGTTGTTCCAAGTTGCTGTTGTTTCTGGCACAACCGTTATTACCGGTGTTGGCATTTCAGCAATCGGTAACAACGCAACGTTAGTTCAAAACGCTGGCTCGACCACCACTGGTGACTCGAAAGTAGCTCTTTTGGATTCAACCGCCACAACCAACACTCTGCCTATTCGCATTATTGATGTGGTACGAGACACCGCAACCGCTGCTGATAATTTCCCAGAAGTGATCGTCAAGATCAACTTTGGCATGCATCAGTACAACAACGCAACCGGCGTATAAGGAGCTAAATCATGGCTATTTCACGCGCACAACTACTTAAAGAACTTCTGCCGGGCTTAAACGCCTTGTTCGGTCTTGAGTATAAGAAGTATGGCGAACAGCATAAAGAGATTTTTGAAACAGAATCTTCAGAGCGTTCGTTTGAAGAAGAGACCAAGCTGTCTGGTTTTAACGCTGCTCCCGTCAAAGACGAGGGCGCTGCAATGCGTTACGACAATGCACAGGAAGCTTGGACTGCACGTTACAACCACGAAACTATTGCAATGGGTTTCTCAATCACTGAAGAAGCGATTGAAGATAACTTGTACGACTCACTGTCGTCACGTTACACCAAAGCATTGGCTCGCGGCATGGCATACACCAAGCAAGTTAAGGGCGCAAACATCCTTAACAACGCATTTACTGCTGGGTATACCTACGGTGACGGTCAAGTTCTTTGCTCGACTTCACATCCGCTGGTTTCTGGTGGCGTAAACAGCAACACCCCAGCAGTCGCTGCTGACCTGAATGAGACTTCGTTAGAGTCTGCCGTTATTCAGATCGCTGCATGGACTGATGAGCGTGGCCTGCTGATCGCTGCCAAGCCAACCAAGTTGGTCGTTCCTCCCGCATTACAGTTCGTTGCAACTCGTTTGCTCGAAACCAAACTGCGTACAGGCACAACCGATAACGACATCAACGCAATCGAAAACAATGGTTCGATCCCCGGTGGTTACACAATCAATAACTACCTGACCGACACCAATGCTTGGTTCTTGTTGACTGACGTGCCTAACGGTCTGAAACATTTTGTTCGCACTCCAATGCAAACAGGAATGGATTCGGACTTTGACACAGGCAACTCAAGATACAAGGCGCGTGAGCGCTACAGCTTTGGAGTCAGCGATCCTCTCGGTATTTTTGGTTCGCCTGGGGCTTAACGTTTAAAATCAAGCACTTACGCTAGATTGGAACCCCTCTTCGGAGGGGTTTTTCTTTGTTTGTTGACATTATTATACATTTTGATGTATATTACGGACTCATTAGCTTTATACCGGAGATCGTAATGAAAGGTCAATTTATTTACAAAATTATCAATACCGTTAACAACAAGTTTTATGTGGGCAGCACCACTAATACCGTGGAACGTTTCAGAACGCACCGTAACAGGTTACGCAGAAACAAACACCACGCCAAACATTTGCAAGCAGCTTGGAATAAGTACGGCGAAGACGCGTTTGTATTTCATGTTATTGAAACTGTGCCGGTAAACAAGTCACTACAAGATGCAGAAGACGCGTGGTTAACAGCGCATGTGGGCAAATCTTATTGTTACAACAAAAGTCGGTATTCTGATGCGCCCATGCGTGGGGTATATGGCGCGGCGCATCCTAGCTTTGGTAAACCTATATCAGAACAGCAAAAGCAAGACATTTCTAAACGGCTTAAAGAATTTTATGCCGAAGATATTGCCAATCATCCTAGATTTGGGAAGACGCATACCCCAGAATCTATTGAGAAAATGGTTGCAACCCGTAAAGCCAACGGCACTGCATCTGGCAAAAATCACTACCGGTATGGCAAAGAAGTTTCAGCAGAAACTAAACAAAAGATTGGCGATGCACAGCGCGGCGTTAAAAAGGCTCCTAGGACGATTTCTGAGGAAGGCAGGGCTAAGATAAGGGCGGCGGCAGAAGCTGGGCATTACAGCCATTGGGAGGGTCGCAAGCATACAGATGAAGCAAAAGCCAAGATGAGCAAGACTGTCTTTGTTATGCCTGATGGTATTTTGTTTCATAGCCTGACTGCCGTGTTGCAATATTACGGGTTAAAAATGCCAACACTAAGCCGCGCATTGAAATCTGGTAAGCCTTTATCCAAGGGGCGGTTGATGGGGTATTCGTTTAGCTATGGTGGCATTGGCGCAACACAGACGCAAACGGATAAAGATTTAATATCAAACAAACTGCTTGCACCATAACCAAATAAAGCGTATAAATACATTAACTGGAACTACCCAGCTATGTAAACCGATCCAGCGGACGATGCAGAGATTACATAGCTTAGAACTGCAAATAAAGGATTCCATCATGGGTTTCGCCTCACATCTCGGACCGTGGTTACTTGGTACTGTTAAAGACACCACTGGTTCTACCGCTGGTACAGTTCGCAACATGGGTACAACCATCGTTTCGCAAACTAAAAAAGTTAATTACGCTGGCACAACCGTAGCCGCTCCTAACACCACACAAATCGCCGTGTTACCTGCTGGCGCACAGATTATTGACATTAACGTTGATACGCTCGTTGCGTTCACAGGCTCGACTGCGGCTAACGTTGTTGTTGGTTATACCGGCTCAACTGCTGCTTACGTTGCCTCAACAGACATTACCTCGGCTGGTCGTATGGCTGATTCGGCTTTTGCGGCAAAGCTTGGTAACTGGGCTGGTGCAGCTTCTACTGCATCGCCAAATGGTATCGGTGTTGGCTCAACGGACGTATTGGTTAATGCTATTCTGTCGCCTACGGTTGCCACAGCAACTGCTGGTACGGTTCAGTACACCATCGTCTACGCTGTTGCTAACTCAAACGGCTCACAAGCGCCTGTGTCAGCTTAATCTTCTATGGGGGGTTCGCCCCCTGTTTAACATTTAGGAGATTACGATGAGAGCAATAGTCACATCTAAAACCGGTGTTGGCTCGTCTAGCACCATACCAATGGACACATACATTTCCCCGTTTAACGTGGGTTTTGGTGTAGTCGTGTCTGGTACGGTTAATTACTCGGTGCAACATACATTTGACAGCATGTCTAGCGGCACACCAACATGGTTTTCGCACCCGACCATTGCTTCAAAAACTGACAACCAAGACGGTAATTACGCATTCCCTGTAACAGCAATTAAGTTGCTTGTTAATTCAGGCACTGGCACGGCTACACTTACAGTCATTCAAGCTGGTTTGGTTGGCGCATAGTTATGCCTCACGTTGGCTACACGGGCGTTGCAAATCAAGCAAATACCAGCGATGGGTTTGCAACTGATGTTTCTGCGGCTAACGTAGTGGGCGCAACTCCGGGCGACGATGTGGGCGACACAGGCGTGGTAGATTTATACGGAGCCACTGCGGGCGTAAAGTCTTACATACTGATGGAATCAACAGGATACGTCTTGCAGGAAGACAGCAACAAGATAGAATTGGAGTCAAACTGATATGGCTGACCAAAAAATCTCGGCAATGCCATCGGCAGCTACGCTGACCGGCGCAGAGTTAGTTCCGCTCGTGCAGTCTGGCGCTAACGTTAAAACGACGTTAAGCACGTTGCACGCATTCAATTTAAACCACGGTGCATGGCAAGACAATACTACGCAAAGCGGGTCAACCGTTGCGGGTGTGCCGTTTACTTTTAACACCACAGACGTTGCAGACGGTGTTACCTTGGTGTCTGGATCACAGTTAACGGTTCCCGTGGACGGTGTTTATAACATTCAGTGGTCGGGTCAATTTCAAAACCTAGACGTTGCGCCTCAGGATGCCATTATTTGGCTCAAGATAGACGGCACAGACGTAGTTGGCTCGGCTGGTAAAGTCGGCTTGTCAGCTAGAAAAAACCCTAGCGATCCATTCCACGGTGTGTTCGGGTGGAATTATTTTCTATCACTTACTGCGGGTCAATACGTTGAACTGTATTGGTATAAAACCAGCGCTAATATTACTCTGCCTGCGTACGCGGCTTCGACAAGCCCCGTGTATCCGTCCACAGCGTCTGTAATTGTCACCGTGAATCAGGTGGGATAATGGCTAAAAAGAACCCTTCTTTAGCTGTCGGGCGCGGTGAAAAGCTACCCGTATCCAAGGGGGCCGGTTTAACCGCAAAGGGCAGGGCTGTTTATAACAAAGCTACAGGGTCAAACCTAAAGGCTCCACAGCCCGAAGGTGGTCCTCGTAAAAAATCATTTTGCGCTCGCATGTCAGGGATGCCCGGTCCGATGAAAGATGAAAAAGGCAGACCTACACGCAAAGCTGCAAGTCTCAAACGCTGGAAATGCTAATGGACGCTAACCCAATAGAAACTGCTCGTGAATTAGCTACACACGCTAGTGATATCAAGCATTTGCAGGAAGATATGGATAAGCTTGTTTCCGACATGGCTACCGTCAAAGAATCTCTTGCTGAAATCCAAAAGACGTTGTCTGAAGCTCGTGGTGGTTGGAAAGTTTTGATGTGGGCGGGCGGTGCTGTGAGCGCAGTCACTGGAGTTGTTGGTTTTGTTGTTGGTCACTGGGGCAAATAATGCCAAGCACATCCAAAAAACAATCTAATTTTATGGCGGCAGTCGCACATAACCCTGCGTTTGCAAAGAAAGTTGGTGTAGCTCAATCTGTGGGTAAAGACTTTAACGCTGCCGATAAAGGCAAAAAATTCAAGGAAGGTGGTGCTATGGCTACGAAAAAACTATTTGGCGGCAAAGAAACGTTTGGCGAAGAAATGAAAGAAGCCAAGGCAGTTAAGTCAAAAAAGATTACTCCTGCTCAATTTGTAAAGGGTGAGAAGTCTGAAGGTCACAAAGAAGAAAATTCTTCTGCGATTGCCAAGAAAATTGTTTCAGGCAAAATGTCACCTAAACAGTACGCAACAAAAGAAGCCAGTGAGAAATATGCTCGTGGCGGCGGCATTGAGTCTAAGGGTAAAACTAAAGGCAAGATGGTTAAGATGAATCGCGGCGGACGCGCCTGCTAAGGAACCAACATGAAGATGCCACAGCAACCTGAAGATCAAGACACGCTTGTGTCACCCGTAATGGGCAAAGGCAAGAAAGCGCCGATGAAGATGAAAACCCCCGGCATGGGTACGATGATGGGTGCGCCTAAGTACAAGGGTGTCCCCGCAATGGGTAAGATCGAACCCGGCTCGACTCCGTTTGAATCGGGCGGCATGGCAAAGGGTGGCTCGGTTTCTAAACGTGCAGATGGCTGCTGCATCAAGGGCAAAACCAAAGGCAAAATGCTATGAAAAAGAAAAAATTCAACACGGGCGGTAAGTTTGAATTATCAGACGAAGCTAAAGCTTCTGGGCTAAGCATTGGGCGCAATGAGCGCATTAGCGATGCCGACCGTGAGGCGGGGATTGCCGCTGTAGAACGCGCCGTGAACGCCGCTAAGGGCATGTCAGACGACGAAGCTAGTCTGTTAATGAAAAGCAATGTACTGCCCGCTGATATGCAGATCCCTGCGGGTCGCGCAGATGCTATCCCCGTTCCCGCACCTCGCGCAAGTGCAGGGCGTTCGTTGCCTACCCCTCGCGCCACACCTAGCCGTAACGACTACAGCATGAACGAGCAAGAAGGTTCTGGGCGGGGCGTGTCAAATCCCGCCAATCAAAACGACTACAGCATGAACGAACAAGAAGGTTCTGGACGGGGTACATCTACTCGCGCTCCTAGCCGTGGAAGTTATGACCGCCCCGGACCTATTGGCGGCGCTGTTGACGCCATTGGCGAGCTTATTAGCAATCTGCCTCGCGCTCGTGCAGCACGCAAACGCGCACTCCAACGCAAAGACCCATTGGGAACTATGCCAATGAAGAAAGGCGGTGCAGTTAGAGCCAAGCGCGGTGACGGCATTGCTCAACGTGGCAAGACTAAAGGTCGTTTTGTATGAGAGCCTCTCGCGGGATGGGGGCAATCCTCCCATCCAAGATGCCAAAGGGCAAAACGATGCGCCGCAAGGATGGCGATAAGTTTCAGATGTTTGCCGAAGGTGGCAAGATTGGTTTGTACGACAACATCAATGCAAAACGCAAACGGATTGCCGCAGGCTCAGGCGAGAAGATGCGTAAGGTAGGCAGTAAAGGTGCGCCATCGGCGTTCGATTTTAAACAATCTGCTAAGACTGCGAAAAAATAATGGCTGTTTCTGGAACCACTGCGTTTAACCTAGACTTCGCTGAACTGGCAGAAGAGGCGTTTGAGCGTGCCGGTAAAGAAATGCGTACAGGCTACGACCTACGCACAGCTACGCGATCCATGAATTTAATGACCATTGAGTTTCAAAACCGTGGCATTAACATGTGGACAATTGACGAGGGTGAGATCAACCTCGTGCAAGGAC
>Ga0222712_10002445_pt1 | contig 21264 bp, 12 predicted proteins | sample C33_657DmetaG_FD_165043 | JGI IMG/M metagenome (GOLD analysis project Ga0222712, IMG submission 165043) | Estuarine water microbial communities from San Francisco Bay, California, United States - C33_657D | ecosystem: Environmental > Aquatic > Marine > Unclassified | place: USA: California... | reverse complement strand
GCGACGTTCATCAATCAATCAATCAATCAATCAATCAATCAATCAACCATTCGATGGATGAATCACACATCGCATCAAACAATTAATCAATCAATCACATCACATCACATGTGTTACATCACATCACATCACATCGGCGACGCGGCGTTGGATGAATCACATCAATCAATCCCATCCCATCCCATCCCATCCCATCCCATCACATCACATCACATCACATCACATCACATCACATCACTTCACGTCCTCGCTCGATCGCGCGCGTTCGACCCCACGCCGCGGTCGCATTTACATTCACGCCGAACTCCATCGTCGTCGCGTCACCTCGTCGTCGACGCATCACTCGCGTTCGCGCGCGCTCGTTCGCGCGACGCGACGCGCGTCATGCCGCTCGCCGCGCCGTCGTCCTCCTCCTTCGCCACGAAACCGTGCGAGCGGTTCGGCGCGATCGCGATGCAAAACGCCAACGGTCCGTGTCCGTTGCTCGCGTGCGTCAACGCTTTGGCCGCGCGCGGGGAGACCATGAGCGACGTCGACGACAAGCGCGTCGGAGAGGTGAGCGTGGAAGCGTGCGCGAGACGCGCGCGCGAATCCATCGCGTTTCGCGTCGAGCTCGCGAAAGAACGAGGCGACGTCGAACGAGCGCTCGCGCTCGAGCGCGCGATCGAACACGTCGAAGGATTGTCCACAGGGGCGGAAGTCGACGTCGCGTTCGCGTCGTGCGACTCGTTCGTGGACAACGACGCGATCGGCGTGTTCGCGGCGTGCGGGTTGACGCTGAAACACGCGTGGGTCGTGGATGTCCGCGAACACGGGGAAGAAGCGCACGGGATTGCGTCGAGGGCGACGTATAATGCGTTAGTGGAGCGGTTAGCGCACGCGCGGGACGCGAGCGCGCCGAAGTCGAGGGATGGAATCGAGAGAGGCGAAGGCGAACGCGCGAGCGACGACGACGACGACGACGACGACGCGGGGAGGAATCGCGGGAAAGATGTGGATTACGGCGATGGGTGCGAACCTCCCGGGGATGACGTCGAGGCGGACATGGTCGCTCGGGCGTTGGCGATGAGTTTAGGTGAGAGCTCGACGAGGGCGTTGGAGAAACGATCGAGGGCGAGGGATGAGGATGAGAAAATCGCGCGAGCGATGCACGAATGCGCGGTGATCGAGGAATTTTTGACAAACACCGCGGGGCAGTGCACGCAAACGGGGTTGGAGCAGATGCGACAAACCATGCGCGAGGGCGAGTACGTGGTGTTTTTCCGAAATAATCACTTTTCGGTGGCGCATAAACGCGGCGAGCAGCTGTACACGCTCGTCACCGACCAAGGATATTTGGACGAACCCGACGTCGTGTGGGAATGTTTAGGCGGCGCACGCGACGGTGAGTTCGTCACCGCATCGTTTGCGCCGTTTCAGGCGCACGGCGAGGTCGTCCTCGGCGACGTCATCGACGCTCCGTCGCGAGCGTCTGTTCGCGAAAGCGACGCGCTCCCCGCGGATTTCCTCCGCGGCGCGCGCGGCGAGGACGAGCGGCGAATCTTGGCGACACCGATATCGATCGATGCATCACCGAACGACGCCGTCGCACGCGTCGCGCTCGCGTCTTCCGTGGACACGGACGCCGATTACGCCGCCGCGTTGCAGCTTCAATTCGACGCCGAGGACGAAGACCGCCGAAGGCGAGAAACCGCCTCGACGAGCGACCGCGCGAGAGAGAGCGACACCCCCGTCGCGCCCGCGCGCGCGCCCGCTTCGGTCAAGGCGAAATCCAAATCTTCTTCCGATTGCGTCATTAGCTAATAGCTCGAAACATCCCACTCTGACGTTTCTTTCTCGCCTCGCTCGCGTTTCGACGTCACTTCGCCGCTCGCTTCGCTTCGCGCTCTCCATGAGTTTCTGGGACTCGTTCACGAAATCCGCCGCGGACGCCGCGGAGACCACAAAACTCGTCACCATTCGAAGCGCCAAACAGGTTCGTTCGCGCACCGTCGCCGTTCGCATTCGCATTCGCATTCGCGTTCGCGTTCGCGTTCGCCTCTCGCCTTCGCGCGCTCACCTCGCTCGCCTCTCCCTCACCTCACGCGCAGGCGGAGATCATGTACATCGAAACTCAAATCACGCACGCGATGCAACTCTTCGGGTGCGAGTCCTACCCCGCGATGGATGTCGGGGACGTCGAGCGCGCGCAGCGATGCTTCGCCGCCGCCAAGCGCGTCGTCGACGCCCATCGCGCCGACGTCGCGAGCAAGCTTCGCGAGATCGACGACATCAACGACCGGCTCGCGCGCGTGGGAGAGGAAAACCAAACGGTGAACGTTCGTCTCGAACGTCCGATGGACGTGCGACCGACGTCGCGAGGGGCGAACTCGCAGTCGGCGTTGAACGACTTGTAAACGCGAAGCCGCGAGCGGCGAACCCGCGAGCGCGCGCCTAGACGTCATTCCTGATCTCCCTCGATCGCGCGACGGAGAGTTGTAACTTACTATAACGCATTCAACGCACACATTTTCGCGCTCGCGATGAACGCGCGGTCGAGCGAACGCGCGGGCGGCGCGCGCGGACGAGCGAGCGCGTCGCGCGTCGCGAGCGTCGCGCGCGCGCGAGCGAAAGCCAGCGTCCAGCGCGCGTCTCAGCGCGAGCGCGCGAATTTAACGAGCGTGAACGCGAAAGAGTTCGTCGATGACGTCGCGCTCGTTCGCGCGAAATCCAGGGCGAGCCGAAGTTTTGGGCGAAATGAAGACGATTGGACGACGAGCGCGAACGCGCGCGCGGCTACGGGCTACGCGCTCCGAGACCTACGAGCGACGGCGATGGAGACGTTCAAGAATCCCCTCACGATCGCGTTCGTGATCGCGTCTTTGGCGAGTTTTGCCAATCCAACGTTCATGACGAGCGGGCGAGAGGCGATACTGATGAAGCTGTACGAACGCGAGAGCGAAGGGCGAGCGGGGGCGTACGTGAGAGACGGCGTGCTGTATCGCGTGGACGCATCGACGGGGACGATGACGGCGAACGCGCGAGATGGCGTGATGGTGGACCCGCGAGGGGGGATTTGGGTCGTCGTCCCGCAAAAATTCGACGAGACGCTGATCAAAGAGAAGTATTACATGGGACAAATTGAAGACGTGCCGTCGCTGAGCGGGACGCCGACGAAAGAGGAGTTGAAACGGTACGACGAGTACATGGCGAAGACGTTCAAGCCGTTGTTTGAGGATTTGCCAGATTTGAAAAAGGTGTACGATGGGAAGTACCCGGTGCCGATGCGGAAGGAGACGATGGAGTTCGAGCGGCGAGGAGGGTTCGCGAACGACGGCGAGGTTCGCGCCGTGGAAATAGTAAAGTGAATTGCGCAAGGACTCTTCGAGCGCATCGTCGCGGGAGATTTTGGGGACGAGTGATGGCACAATTTAATAACGTTACAACTATGGCTAGTCTACTGTTTTAACACCGCGCGAATGTCCTCGCGCAAGCGGAGAATTTGCGCGTTCTGCTCCGTCTTGATGTCATCGAGCTCGAACCGCAACGAACGGGATCGCTTTTCAATCTCACCAATGATCGACGCGCGTTCGTCCTTCAGGTCGTCGCGCATTTTATCTCGTAATTCTTCGACGATCCCACCTCCGCGGCTCAACGTCGACACGCGCGATGCCACATCCCTCGCGGCGAGTTGCGTCGCGGCGACGGCTTCACGGAGCGACTCGAGTTCGAGCGCGTTTTGCGTTTTGTACGCCTCAAATTCAGCGCGCATTTTCGTGATATCTTCGCACACGTTCGCGATCACGGCGTCATATCTTTTGACGTGGTCAGCTATCGCGGCGGTGAGCGCGTCTACGACCATCACCCCGCGTCTTCGACGTTCGGCTTCGTCTTCGCGCAACGCCTTCATGTCTTCGAGCGCGCGAATCTCTTCGTCCAGCAGCGCGCGTAGGACCACATCTCGCTCCTCGCGTTCGCTCGCGGTGAACCCAAAATCGTCGCGGGCGACGATTTCGCACGATTTCGCCACCTCCGCGCTCGCGTCGCGTACCTCCACCGCGGCCTTGAGCACGAGCGCGCAGTGCTCGCGATTCGCCTCCTCGCAGTGCCGCGGCATCGCCCCGCGCGCGCTGCGAAACAAGCACCCGACTTCGTGAAACTCGCACTGAACTTCAACAAACGCACACTCCGATTCGAGATGCGTTCGCTCTCTGTCTTTGGCGACGACGGCGCCGCACCCCGCCGGGCACCGCGTTTTTCTTTTCGGGCACGTCTGCGCGTGCCGAATCGCGCTTCGCTTCGCGACGAAACGCTGACAATCCACGCACGGCACCGACAATCTCGCGTGCTCGCACACGTTCTCGCGATGAAGCGCTAAACCATGGCGTTTCATAATCGCCGGACACGTCCTCGACGCGTCGTCCTCGTCCTCGTCATCCACGTTCCCGCACGCGACGTCCTTCGCCGGACACGTCTCTTCGTGCCGCGCTCGCGACGACTCGTCTCGCGTCGTCGCCCCGCACCCGTGCGCGCACTTCACCGGTTTCTTTTCGCACACCTCATTATGTTTGCTCGCGTACATCGCGCTCCCGACCCACGCACAGCCGAGGTTTTCGCACCGCCGAGCGACGTACGCGCACGCCTCCCGGTGTTTCCCGAGCTCGCGAGCGACGCACGCCGCGTCGCATCGTTCCTCCCCCTCTGTCGCTCGCGCGCCGCACCGCACGATGCGAAACTCGCACGAACTTTGATGTCGTTCCAAATCCCCGAAACGAACGACGGCGCCGCACGCCCGGGCGCCAAATCCTCGAAAGTCCAACGTCGTCGCGCCCGCGGTCGCGGTCGCGGTCCCGAGCGCGTCGACGCGAAACGCGTGCGCGCAGTGCGTCATCAAGTTCTCCACATCCAGCGTCAACGCGTCGTCGACGATTAAATCACTCAAGTCGCATTTCGACGAGCACGAAGGACACGTCGGCGATGCCGCCACGCGCGCGCGCGCGCAATGCAAGCACAGGACGTGGCCGCACGACGCGCGGCGCGGGACGCGCGGGACGTCGCGACAGAGCGCGCAGAGGAGCGATGACGACGGCGCGGGCGAGGCGAACGCCACGGCGTCGCGCGAAGTGGAGACGTGGATGACGCCAAATCCAGGGACTTGCACCGAACGGAGGACCATGGGGGGAAAGGAGTGAAGACGGCGGAGACGGCGCGCGCGGTTGGAACGCCGAGCGGAAAGGAACGCGACGTCGAGAGGGCCAAGTGTTGGCGTGCGCGGGGTTAGGACGTTAGGACTTCAGGACGTTGGGACGTTATGACATCACAACGTTCGGCGCGCGCGAGTGTCGATTGGATCAGTTTCGGCGCTCGCGTGGGAGTACATGCACGAAGCGCCGTTTCGACACGCGCCTTTTTGCCAAAAAAAACACGGCGCGTCGCGCCGGGGAACGCCGCGAACGTCCGTGGATTTGTGCTCCTCGTACGGCACGTTGGGAAACGTCGGGGAGACGACGAATGACGCGTTCGGGATGAACGAACGCGCGAGAGCGAACACGAGCTGACGGTCGTCGCCTCCGTGGCGTTGTTCGAGGAGCTTGACGACGTCGACGCCGCGGGATCGAACGAGCTCGCACTCGTGCTGAAGCTTCTCATCGCGGTTAATCACCAAACACGCTTCGATGTCCGCGAGTTCGCGAGCGAGCCAATCGGCGACGACGTCTTCGCACATGTACATCTTGAAAACGTACGAGGCGACGGCGAAGTCCACCGCGCCGCCGCACGCTTTAGCGACGCCGCCGTCGCGGACGTCCCACTTCACGAATCGCAACCCCAACCCTTCCGCACACGACCGCCACGACTCCTCGACGTCTAAACTCACTAAATCTAAACTCAACCCCGGGTAGTACGCGGAGCAAAACGCGCGGAAAGCGATGAGCTCGAATCCCGGTCCGCCGCCCATCGACGCCACGCGGACGACCCGCTTCTCGTTCAACGCCTGTCGCAACCGCGCGAACACCCCGATCGCTTCCGCGCGTTCCATGCACGCCCACGTCTCTGTGAACCTCTGTACCGATTTATACTTCACGTACTCGCGCTGGAGACCGATGTGGTTGTATTCCTCTTGCGACCACGTCACGTCGGCGGCGCGTATGTTTGGCTTTTTCGCGTAGATCTCTTTGCCTTGGCTTAACACGCGCGCACGCGATGCGACATCGGCGTGTTCGCGCGCCAATTTATCGTCAAGTATTGCGATGACTTTCCTCGCGTCAGCGAACAGCCCGTCGAGGAGCGCGGCGCCGCGCTCGCACGTTGCAAAAGGCCAACGCTTGTTTCGGTCTTGAAAGTATTCGTACGCGAGCGCGCGCGAGCGCGGGGCGCGCAGGAGGACGCCGGCGAAGACGTCAGCGCGAGCGTCGGTGGTGGAAGCATCAAGATGCGAGACGCGAGATGTCGTCATTCGCGTTGGCGAGCGAGGGAATGGAGGGAAAGAGTGTGAGGTGTGACGACGAGCGCGTCGTCGGCGAGCGGCGAGCGAGGAAAAACGAGACGATGAAGGAAACGTTTACATCGATCACTACAAGTGCAATCTAAAGAAGTCCTATAAATGTGAAGCATAGTATTCGAGTATGGTACAGTTAAGCATTCGTGAAAGCTAGTGCCTGACGACGCCGTCACGAATTTCGCCGTCGAGCTGCGCCGCGCGGCGAGCGGCGAGCGTATTCACGGAGATGAGCCAACACACCGCGATGGCACTGTGACAGCACACGAGCACGGGAAGAGCGCCGATGATGGAGCCGTAAACGAAAATTAAACCTTGCTGCATGAAAGACCCGCCAGTCTTACCGATTTGACTCCCAAGGACGTCCACAGCAGCCTTCCCCTTCGTACGGCTGTCTTCGTCGAGCGTGATGTACACCATTTCCTCAGCCGGTTTGAACAGCGAGAACTTTGCGGCGCGCTCGACGATGTAAATCGCGGCGCCACCGAGAACAAGTAAATATAACAAGGAAGAGTCTTGAGACAACGCGCCGTGACGGAGGGCGTAGATGGATGTCCCGAAGAATACCCAGCCGAGGGCGATGACGGTTTTGGGCGTCACAGACAATGTGCCTTTCCATCCGAGGTGCTTGAACAAGAACGGCGCAGCAATCATAAAAACACCGGTGACCATCCCACTGTACGTCTGAACGTCACCCATGTACGCCGCGTAAGACGTCGGGTCGGGTCGTAAAATACGTAACTGCGTCTTCCACGCCACTTGGAAAATAATAGAGCTCAAACCTTGAGCGACAGCCATGACGGCAAGGCACGCAACCTCGGGAGATTCGAACACGTACGCCACAGATGACAATAATCCAGCTTTCTTCTTCTTCTTTTGATCCTTGGGATCGAGCGCGGCGTCGGCGGCGACGAGACGCTCGTGCTCGCGCAACTTTTCATTCATCGGCGACGTCGCATCCGCCTTGGCTTCGTCGCAAATCCACTTGTGAATACCCATGATGGCGAACCCGCACAGCATCACGACCGCCATGAACAAGCGTAATTTGGCGGCCCACATATCGTCCGCGGAGACCCCGGCGGGGTGCCACTGCGTGGTGACGTACTTCATAAATACCCCGGAGCACGCCTGCGCGATGTTCGCCCCGATGCCGAGCAAAGGATAAATAATACCCGCCTCGCTCACGCGCGTCGTTTCGTTCGCCAAACCCCAAAACAATAAACTCAGCACGACATCGCCCCATAATTCACCGGCGACGTAGAAGAGAGAATACGTCCAATTTGTAAACACGGCGATGCCGCCCGCTAAACCCCGCGGAAGCATCGTCGCCAGCGCCGCCGCGGACGCGGTGGGGTGCAAAATCTCGCGATTCGGATACAAAACCCCGGTAAATAACCCAAAGAATACCAAAAACACCGACACCGCGAGGTAGAACAACCTCTCTCGTCCCAATTTATTCGACAAACGCGCGAAGAGCGACACGAACAGCAACGACATCGGCAGCACCGCGTACACGGTCAAGTACGGAATCTGCTCCGCCCCGCCGAACGCGGTCACCACGAGCGTATCCTTCACCGCATCCATGATCGAATTCGCAAACGCCATGAAATAAAACATCAGCGACATCGGCAACAACCGTCCCCATAACCCTTCCAAAGGTTTCATGAAACTTTTCTTCGCGTTCGCGACGACGCCTCCGAAACTCGCTCCGTTTGCGGCGTTCGCCGCTCGCGCGCGCGCGCGACGTCCTCTTTCCTTTCCTCCACCCCCGCATTTCGCCATTGGTCGCTGCGTTTCCCCTAACCATCCATTCATCGCACGCACTCCTCGTTCGCGTTTCCCATAACTCCCGTCGCCTTCGCGCGAATGGCATCGAAACCCTGCGCTCGCGGAAGACCTCGCATTCGCGCGACGCGCTCGGGTGATTGTTTCCACGCGCGCGACATCGATTTCATTCGCCTTCGCGCGATCGCGCCACGAATGACGCGCCACGAATCGCGTTCGTCGCACGCGTCCGTTATCACCCGTTTTCCAACCCGTCGCCACCCCGTTCGCGCGCTCGCGCGTCATCCATCGCTCGACCGTTAACGCCATCATCGCGCGGTGCGGTCGATGGGCGTGAACGAACTCCGACGACGACGCGCGACGCGCGAGAGGTCGATCGATCGCGCTCGAGGCGATGAAGAAAAAAAAATTCGCGCTCGGCGCCGCGCACACGCGCGTCGGGCGCGCGCGCGCGATGCGATGATGCGATCGCGATGCGATGCGATGCGATGCGATGCGATGCGATCGTCGTCCGTCGTCGGCGATCGGACGGACGGACGTCGATCAACCCGGGTTGTGCGTGATCGCGTTCGCGTGACGTCGAGTACGTCGAGACGAGCGCGCGCGAGAGACCGCGGAAAGAAAGCGATCGAGGGTTGTGCGTGATGGCGTTCGCGTGACGTCGACTACGGAGGTGTGTTCCACGCGCGAGCGAAACCCTCGACGCGAATGCGCGCGATGCGCGTGATGATGAATGATGAATGACGGCGTGAACGACGGAAATGATGAACGGCAGAACACGGCGAAGGACGAACGCGATGGCGCTGCGTTTAAGTCTTCAAGCATCGCGCGCGAATGCGAGGGCGATGTGTACGGAGAGTGGAGCGCGCGCGCGCGGGGCGACGCGGGCGCGCGCGCGCGGACGCGACGGCGCGCGCGAACGCGGGGCGACGACGCGCGCGCGCGCGTCCGTGAGCGACGGAGGAAGGACGAATCGGGAAGGGAATAGTGGTGGAGATTTGAAATCCCAAGGGGGGGTGACGAAACGAAGCGAGGATTTTGGGAAGTGGTATTTGGATTGCATTCGAGAGTGTAAATTGGCGGATTACGGTCCGGCGCGAGGGACGATGGTGATTCGACCGTACGGCTACGCGATCTGGGAAGGGATTCAGCGGTATATGGATGAAAAGTTTAAGCAGACTGGGGTGGAGAATGCGTATTTTCCGCAGTTGATACCGTATTCTTTCATAACAAAGGAGGCGTCGCACGTGGAGGGTTTCGCGCCGGAGCTCGCGCTCGTGACCATGGGGGGCGGGAAAGAGCTCGAAGAGCCGTTGGTGGTGCGACCGACGAGCGAGACGATAGTGAACAACATGCTCTCGCAGTGGATACAGAGTTACCGGGATTTGCCGATGTTGCTGAATCAGTGGTGTAACGTGCACCGGTGGGAAATGCGCACGCGGCCGTTCATACGGACGTTGGAGTTTTTGTGGCAAGAGGGTCACACAGCTCACGCGACGGCGCAGGAGGCGGAGGATAAGGCGATGGAGATGGTGCGTATTTATGCCCAGTTCGCGATCGAAGAAGCGGCGATGCCGGTGATTCCAGGGCGGAAGTCTCGAGTCGAGTCGTTCGCCGGAGCGGACGTGACGTACACGATTGAAGCTATGATGGGAGATAAAAAGGCGCTTCAAGCCGGGACGTCGCACAATTTGGGGCAGAATTTCGCCAAGGCTTTCGACACCAAGTTTTTAGCCGCCGATGGCACGACGCAGTTCGTTTACCAAACCTCCTGGGGTGTTTCTACGCGCATGGTTGGCGGCATCATCATGTCACATGGCGACGACGCCGGCTTGCAGTTGCCCCCACGCTTGGCGCCGATTCAAGTCGTCATCGTTCCTATTTGGAAGAAAGATGATGAAAAGGACGCGGTGATGACGTCAGTGGATAGCATTGTCGGTTCTTTGAAGGCTGGAAACGTGCGCGTGCACGTTGACGCAGATCAAACCAAGTCTCCTGGGTGGAAGTTCAACCAATACGAAATGAAGGGCGTGCCCATCCGCATCGAAGTCGGCCCCAAGGACGTGGCCAAGGGCGCGTGTGTCATCGCGCGTCGGGACGTTCCGGGAAAGGCAGGTAAAGAGTTTGATGTGAGCATTGAAACCAGCGCGCTTCAAACGAAAGTTAAGGAGGTTTTGGAAGACATCCAACGATCCATGTTAGTCAAGGCGACGGAGTTTAGAGACGCGAACATCGTCGACGTGAAGAATATGGATGAATTGAAAAAGGTAATTGAGAACGGGCAGTGGGCGAGATGCGGGTGGGAAGGCAGCGACGCGCAGGAAAAGGCGATCAAGGAGGAAACGGGCGCGACGATTCGATGCTTCCCTTTTGAGCAACCTGCTGGTCCGCACGTGTGCGTGATGAGCGGTAAACAAGCCAAGGAAGTGTGCATCTTCGCCAAGAGCTATTAATATTTTATGCGTACCGAGGTGTGTGGAAAGCGCTTTCATATTCAATATTCTATCGCTAAATTGCATTCATCATGTCTCGCCTACGAGCGCGTGTTTATATCTCGCGCTCACGCGGCCGCTCGCAAGAGCATCGCGCTGTCGCTCTTCACCCTCGCATCGTGGGCGTCGATGGCCGCTTGCAACGCCGCGCCCAACTCGCTCAATGCATGATCCTTCGCGCACCGGTATCGCGATTCAACAATCAAGTCCATGGGAAACCAGCACGCTAAGTGCGCAGTTCGATCGACCGCCGATCGCTTGGACCAGGCGATGAGCTCTTTCAGCGCGAGCTGTGCGGCGTCCTCGTTGAGATCGAAGGCTAAATATATGCGTAAGAGCGCCGTCGGATTCGCCGAGCGCCTCGCCATACCAGAGCCAGTCGTGAGCGACGCGGGATTGATAAACCGTTGCTTAAGCCACATCGGAAGCGCAATACGCGCGTCGACAGAGAGGATAGCCCGCGCACTCGCGTCGGCGAGCGCGAAGTTACGCTCGAGCGTGTCGAATCGTTCAACAAACGCGCGCAACTCTTTCCAATATGTCTCCGCTGATTTAGACGAAGATTCGACGCCAATCAAACCCGAAGTGGCGCTGTTGTTGATGTTATAAGCGCTCCGTCGCTTGGACTCGATGCTTTCGTGAACTATCTCGCTCGGGTCGCCGATTTGACGCATGCTAGCGAAGGCCGCCATGGTGCCAGAGATGATCACGAGCGCCGACGTGAGTCGCTCGCCATCCAGCCACGCCGTGCACAACGTCGTTGCCGCAGAAAAGCACCCAAATTCGATCAAAGATTCGCTCAAAGCCGATATCATCGCCGGATCGTCGTCTTTGGCGCCAAAGCCCAAGGATGAAATATCGCCTCCCGCGTGTAAGAGCTCGAGACGCGCCGCCGACAACGCATATTCCCGCAACACCAACGCAAGTGGACTCTTCTTGGTATCTAAACCGCTCGAAACTACATTCACGGCACCCATATCGTCGTTGCCCTCCATGTCTGCATCGAAATCTCCGGCCTGGTTGTCAAACGACACGGAGCAAACATCAGAGAGAATCGCCAAGGCGTTCGCCGCGGAAAGCAAAGCGGAGGCGTGTCTCGAAAGCGCTTCGACGAGTTTGTCGCACTCAACCACGGGTTTTTGCGCTACTTCTTGGACGAGCGCGCGAAGGCGCTCGGCAAATTTGTGCATGGCCACCGCCGCCTTGGCCGGTTCACCTCGACTGAGGTAAAATCCGTACAGAATTTCACTAGGCGCCGGCGACGAGTCGATAGGCGACGTCGCGGCTCGGCCTTCGAGCGCGTTTGCGACCGTATTATAATGCTGACGGTCGTTATCATCCAAACATAACGTGCTCAAAACCGCCCCGCCATTTTTCGCACCCTTTGCACACACAGCAGCCACTAAGCGTCGCATCGCTGCGGCTTGTCGATGGTCACCCATGGTGCTCGTCGCCGCGCAGTACGCGCCGCGCCAATCTCTGGCATCCACGGCGTACTGCAAGACGTTCGCCCACAATCGTGCGCTTTGGTTCTCATCGTCAACGACTTCATGCAAGGCGGCGTAGGCGGCGGCTGAAGCACCCGCAGCACATCCTAAGCGCTCGAAGAAGAGCATGACGATTTCGTAATACTCTAGTCGAGTGACGATGTCCCCAGGGTAGACCTCCTCAGCGGGATCGTCGCATCCTATCAAGATGCTTCGAATGACGCGCAGGAGCTGGACGAGCAACGCATCGACGGATATTTTTTGTGCTGCCGCTGTCGCTGAATGTGATGTCTCGGGGATAAACGCCGCCGAACGGCTGAAGAGACTCACAGCGCTGTCGACGGAGCGCGCTCGGCGCTCGGCATCTTCGGCGTCGTTGAACCCTGCGAGATCGGCGCAAACCCACAGTGCTTGCAAGAACAACAAAGCCGGCGCATCCGATGGCATAGTGAACTCTGAGCCAGGTACTTGATGACGAGCGAACGCTAAAAGCGTGCCCAAAGCGTCGACTTCACCCGCAGCGTACAGGGTCGTACCGATTTCCACCACACGTCGCGCCTCAGAATCATTCGCATTTTCGCCTGCGACGATGTGCGCTCCCAGCGACTGCCCGGCACTTTGTATTTCTTCCGAAGTCATCGTTTCGCTCGCAGCGGTTAAGTCTCTTAAATTGGCTAGAACAACAGCAAGTCTTGGGGTTTCAGCACCAGAAATCTCTGTGCTCTTGCGCGGCGCCGTCAACAACCAGGACGCAAAAATCATTGATCTGTACACGTTCATCGCGCGAGGAAGGATGTCGGAGACAAAATCCATTGCAGCGTTGGGAAATCCAACTTTAGGTCCGAGACGGATGCATCCGAGGAGCAAAATCAAGCCGCGGCTCACCGCCACGCGCACTCGCACTTGCTGCCGAGCAGAATTCAACACTGCAGTCTCCGCCACCGACTCGCCTCGCGCTCGATCGACGTCATCGGCGCCTTTGATGACGCCACTTGCATCCGACGGCTGCATCACTAAAAAATCCATGCATGCTCGCAGCGCATGCTCAGGATCTGGAATGTTTGACAACGCGTCTTGCAACAGACGAATGATGAGACGCTGCTTCGCACGGTGCGATGCCCTTCTACTTTTCACCTTTGACTCGCTTTCCCCGCTGTCTATCGACGCAAAAACATCGCCTGTGAGAGCGCCGGCGAAAGATTCTAGCCAATCCTGCGAAGTTTGACTTCTCGCATCAATGTCTTCATCGCGCGCATCGAACGCCGAGCTCTTGCTTTCGCTCGACGTATCCGCCGCCAAACCGCTCGCGATCAAATCCATCGCCGAGCACGCCGACGTTCCGAGCACGGAGTTCAAGCGCATGAATAATGCCGTGAGCGCCGCAACCGCTTGTTTGCCCTTGACGTTGAATTTCAACATGGGCGAGTCTTCATTCGTAATCTTCGCACGCGCCACAGATTCTTCGACATCGCTGTTGGCGCGCAAGGCGCTCAGCAGCCCACCGGCGCGCATCAAAAGCGTGGGAGAGTCGCCGATGAACGCCAGCGGCGCATGCGCTTGTCGCCACCCTCGAGCGTATTCGGGAGCCATCTTACACCATGCGCGCACGACGTCTGAGGTCGAGGCGGCGGTCCCCCCAGCGGCGGCGATTAACACGTCTCGCGCGCTCGCATCCGCCGCGTTCTCATCGAGCACTCCGATCGCAGCTCGCGCGAACTCGAGGGCGTACTCGGAAACTAAACCGCGCACACCGATTTCCTCCGTCAGCGCTTTGGCGACAGAGCTCGGGGTGTAGCCATTCAATCGACCGAATCGCGCGAGCAGCTCCGCCGCGGCGCCGTTCCCGCGTCCGCAGTGCCCCCAGTCCGCGAGAGCCGTCGCCTCGACGTCGCCAGACGAAACCTCTCGCGCGCGGTGCAGCGCATTCAATGGCCAGCACAGGACATCCACCACGTCCGCGTCTTCGCCGTCCGCGAGCTCTCGCGCGGCGAGCACGACGTCTTCGGTGATGGCTAACGCTCGAGTCACCCCTTTCGATCCTTCGATGGACGACACGTACACCAGCGATCCGTGTTTCACCGCGTAGAGCGCCAACGTGGCGTCGCCTGGTGCCGAAAATCGTGCGTTTTCTTGCGAATTCGCCACGCGCGAGGAAACGACGATATTCAAATAGTGCCCGTTCGCGCTCGGCGCCGCCGCCATGGCGAGCGCCAGGCGCTCCGGCGCGACATTCGCGCTCCCTGGCGCCGCTGGCAAGAAACCAGCGCACGCGCGCGTGGCCTTGCCCACTTTCCCAACGTTTCCAATCGCAATCACCGCGGTGACGTCCCAGACTTGCACGAACCCATCCGCGCGAAGCAGCGTCACGAGCTCCTTCCCGCCGCACCGCGCCGCGCGCGCGCCGACGTCCACGATCGCTTGCTTCTCCTCCCCGCGAATCCCGCTCAACACTCGACTTAAAGTATTTTCTTTCAATTCGCACATCACCCTTAGGGTGTGCGCGTCCACGACGGCGCCTCTTCCGTCGCCGCCGCCGAACACCAACGCTCGGTTTCCGCACGCGCCGAGACGCGTGACGCGTCCAATCGTCCCTATCGGCCCAGCCCAAACCACGACGTCGTCCACGTCGATCGCGTGCAAATCGCCATCGCACTCGATCGCGATCGATATCGCGAACGACCCGTCGAGGGCGGCGCACGCGAACCGCGGGCGCTCTCCGAGCGTCGCGTCCCCGGGCGTCGCCGCGCACGACGGCGCGAACGCGCTCGGGGCGCGAACGCGCGCGCGCGCGCCCGTGGATGATCGCACGACCACTTCATCGCTTTCACGCTCGAGATCGAGTTCCCAGGTTAACGTGAAGGCGTCGAGGCGAGCGCCGGAGCCGGCGCTCGCGCGCGAGCTCGGACGGGCGAGGGCGTCGAGCGCGTCGCCGCTTCGCCGTCGCTTCGCCGAAGGTGACGCGCACGAGCGCTCGTTCGCGATCGTCACGCCGAAAGAAGCGTCGATGGTGATCACGCGCACGACGGTGGAGGACGAGGGGGGGGTGAGTTTGGGGGTCTCCGCGAGAGGCATCGCGGACGCGCGAGGCGCGAAGTGACGCTCGCGAAAAGAGGGAAGGAGTGATAGGATATACGCACGCCGGTGGTGTCCAAGTATTCGTTTCGCAAGACATCGCTCACCGTCACGTCGACAATCTTTAAGGGCCAAACCTTTGATGTTCGAGAATATGATATGATATACGTACGTAGCATTCATTGAAAATAATCATTTGAGTTACCTATTTCGGCGTCGTGCTTTTCGCGGAGCCGTGTTCAACTCGAACGCGCACACGCGAGACGCGTTATTTTTCGGCAGCCTTGGCGGCTTTTTTCGCTTCGCGCGCCGCCTCCTTCTCGGCGCCCGCTTCGGCGCCCGTGTAGGTGTCTAAATCCCAATCGCTATCGGTCGTCAGTTCTTGCCCAGCAGCGAGCTTGGCGGCGCGAGCCTTCTGAGTAGCCTTGATTTCCTTACGCGACAACGCCTTCTTCGCTTTCTTAACCTTTACGACGTTGCCGAGCGCGTCAATGGTGTCCTCCTGTGGGCCGTCCCATTCAACCTTTTCGGTGGCGCGGCCAGATTTGCCTTGGCCCCACTTGTTACCTTCGACTTCAACGAAGCCAGAACCCGGAACGTTCCAAGTTTCTTCCTTCAAAGCGTCGGCGAATTCGCAATTGTGTGTGATGAGAAGGACACCGCCGCCGAACTCCTTGACAGCCATGGCGAGCGCGCCGAGGGCGTCGCGATCCAAATAGTTCGTCGGTTCATCCATGACGACAATGTGCGGTTGCTGCCACATGGCGGCACCGAGCACGAGCTTAACTTTTTGGCCACCAGAGAGACCCTTAATGCGGTTGTGCGTGGCAAACTCGGCGTCCAGACCAAAATCGATCATGTGCTTTTCGACGTTGGCTTGGGTGAGCGGGCGAGCGTACAAGCCTTGGCGAGCGGCTTCGCGCTCGTCGACGCGGTTCAGGTACTTCAAGAAACCGAACTTTTCGAGCTTTTCGCGTTCCATCCAGGTGTTGGAGTCCATGGAGAGGCCCTTCCATTGGCATTCATACTCGTACTTGTTCTTCTTTTGGCGGCGACCGAGAATCTTCTCGACGACGAGCTTGAGAACACTGCCATCCTCTTGCGTCACCGGAATCTTTTCCTTCATCAAACGCTCCTCCTCTTCGGTGTATTGCGCAGTGACTTTGGTCAAGTTTTCTTTGTCTTCACCAGTGGAGAATCGCCAGCGGATGTATTCATTCGGCGTCTTGTCCAAGTGCTGTTCGACGTGGTGGAACGCGTGCTGGGCGACGTACGCGTAACGCATGTTCGGGTGACGCCACACGGTACCGGCGTCCGGCTCGGCCTCACCGGTGAGAAGTCTGATGAACGTGGACTTACCGGCGCCGTTCGGTCCGAGGCATGCAACGCGGGAGCTCAAAGAAAGCTGGATAGTGGCGTCTTGGATGATTTGACGCGTCGTGTTCGGGTACTTGTACCAGCACTTAGTCGCCTTGACGATGGCCTTGTCCTTGTTCTTCACGCCTTCGAGGAAACCAGGGACCGGGAAGATGAACTTGAGCTCATCGTTGGACAGCTCGGTGTACTTCTTGGCCGCCGGGCATTGCTTGACGAACTCCGTGAGGTTCCCTCGGTAGGTCACCAATTTGCGGTTTTCGTAGTGAATGATGTGTGTGCACACGCGGTCAAGGAAACCAGAATCGTGAGACACAATCATGGAAGAGACTTGGGTTTGCGAGTTGAGGTACTCTTCCAACCAGGCGACGTTCTTGACGTCCAAGTGGTTCGTGGGCTCATCGAGCAACAAAATGTCAGCCTTCATGAGGATGGCGCGCGCGAGCGCGAGCTTCATCTTCCATCCACCGGAGAGGGCGACCACCGGACCGTTAATCATCAAATCCGTGAATTGGAAAGACTGAAGCGTCGCGGTGACTTGTTCCTTAGTAGTACCGTGTTCGCGAATGACGCTGTTGTCGAGAACGAATTCGACGACAGTCATCGTGTGTTGATCTCCTTGGATGTCGTGCTCGACGTAAACGGTGCGAAGCTCCTCCGGGGGCGGGAAGTTTTCGACTTGACCGTTGTTGATAGCCTTCATCAAAGTGGACTTACCGCAGCCGTTGGGGCCGCACAAACCGTAACGCTTACCCTTTTTCATGTGAAGCGTGGCATTGTTGAGCAAGATAAGCGCACCATACGCCAACGAGAAGTCGCACTTGCACAAATCTTCACCTTCTTCGTATTCGACGACGAAAACCTTCTTGGATGCTTCGTAAACGGCATGCGCCTTGGCGACGAGAGACTTGGTCATCGCCTCGGAGTCTTTGAAGAAGAGCGTCATATACGCAGTCGCGCAAGATTTGTTCCACGTGTCGAAGTCAAAGTTCTTCGCGAGAAGAGCGTTGGCGGACAAAGAGCAAATGTAGTCGAAGTAAATCTTGACTTCGGCGGAATCCACAAACTTGACCACGTCATCCTTTGACGAACCAGTGCTTTGGCAGAGAAGATCCAAGAACTGGTCTCTGACGGTCGATTCGTTGTAAACACCCTTGGCTTCGCCTTCGGCGGGTTCCACACCAGATTCGTTACCGGCGGCTTGGAGCAAAGTCTTGTACGCGCGGGTGACGACTTGACGGCACTCCGGATCGGCGACTTCATCCATGGCGCGCTTCAAAAGCGGCAAAAGCTTGGGCAAGAACGGCGCAGCGTCCATGGGATCTTCGACGAGCTTGCACATATTGTCAATAATCACCGCAGATTTACGCTTAATAGCCGTAATTTGCTGGAAAAACAAACCGCGTTGGAGCAACGGACCCATGATCGATAACGTCGGCGATTCCACTTGTTGCACAAAAGTCGTAGCCGCTAGCTTGTGCACGCACTCCGGGACTTCATCGACGTTGTTGATGCATTCAATCAAAGTCGGGATGAACGGCTCGATGTCGATGTTACCGACGCACGTGGACACGTTCGCCATGCACTCAGTGGACGCTTTCTTGACTTCGTCGCGCATGTGCACCATGACTTGCGCGAGTTCGGGAATAATCTCCGGCAAGTTCGCCGCCACCGCCTTGCGGTTACGAGCGATAAAACCGTTCAGAACGCGAATCGATGCCATGGTAGACTGCCAGAACTGCGAGGCGAAACCGATGAAAATCGGTACCAACGCCGGGCGAACGGCAAACTCGGACAACTTGGGCATGATCGCATCCACGGCGGCGTCGCCCGCCGCTCGAACATTCCCCGACTTATTATCCCCCGCGAGCGTGATCGCCACTTCAAGCAGCTGAATCAAATACGGTTCCTCCGCGAACGACGCCGTACTGGCCAGCTGAACGATCGAATCCGCCGCCGCCTTACGCGCGTCCTCCTCCTTCTTCTTCCCGGCGTCCTCTTTAATACGCTCCACGTCGGCGGGCGTAATCTTCGCCGCCGGTGGCACCGTGCACCCTTTCGGAGCCATGTCGCGTGATAGACCTGCGTTCGTTTCTCCCATTCCCTCGTCAGTCCGTCGTCACGCATCATTTCCGTGTCGTTCGCCCTCTCTCTCTCGCGCGCGCGCTTTATTCCCTTTATGGATAACGCTTTTCCACCGTCAACCTAATACGCCTCGACGCGTTCGGCGTTCCATCGACGACGTCGCGCTCGGCGTCGCCCCAGCGCGACGTCGATGAAACGTCAGCGACATCTTTCCCTCATCGTTTCGTTCGAACGAAGGGAAGTCGCACGACCGTTCGCGTTGAAACGCTCGCGCTCGATTCCCTTCCGCCGCCATCGCCGCGCGATCGCGCGCGCGCGCGCGCGCATCCGTGGACGCCGTCGCGCGCGACGCGCGCGCGACGCCGACGGCGATCTGGGCGAAATAGAAAAAAAAATAAAGAGAAATGTAAACGCGATCGACGCGCGTCATCGCGCGCGAAGGCGAAACGTACCGTCGACGAATGCGCGCGATGACGCGCGACGCGCGCCGACCGACGGACGGACGGCTTCGAGCGACGGCCGGCGACCGAGGATGGGTCACGTCGTCGAGTCATCACTCTCCGTGTGTGTGGGGGGCCGAGGCGGCGTGTCCGTGACGAGTCACGTCTCGCGCATGCGCGCGCGCGACTCGACGGCGAGTACATTGCGTCGTCGATTCGAGATCTCGAGGGACACGTGGTGTCCTGAGTGATTTCTCAAGGGTGACGGACAACCACCGACGACCGACGACGACGCGATCGAGCGAGCGATCGAGCGATCGATCGTCACTCGAACGCGGCGCGCGTCGCGCACGTCAACGCGCGATGTTCGTCGCGTTCGCGAAACGCGCGTCGAGGGCTCTGGCGTCGTCTGTGGCGTCGTCCTCGGCGCAACGCTCGCGCGCGCTGGCGTCGAGCGAACGAATTGGAAACGTCGCGCGCGCGGCGACGAACGTGCAACAGTTTAAGATTTATCGATGGAACCCCGACGATGGGGGGAAGCCGACGTATAAGACGTACGATGTGGATACGAATGATTGCGGACCGATGATGTTGGATGTGCTTTTTAAGATTAAGGATGAACAAGACCAGACGCTGAGTTTTCGACGGTCGTGCCGGGAAGGGATCTGCGGGTCGTGCGCGATGAATATTAACGGCACGAATGGGTTGGCGTGCTTGAGCAAGGTGGAAAAGAGTGCGAGCGGGGCGCAAACTATCTCGCCTTTGCCGCACATGTTCGTCATTCGTGATTTAGTGGTAGATATGGCAAACTTTTACGCGCAGTATAAGTCGATTGAGCCGTTTTTGAAGTTGAAGGATGAGACTAAAAAGGACGGTTTGGAACGCTACCAATCCAAGGAGGATCGCGCAAAATTAGATGGCTTGTACGAATGCATCTTGTGCGCGTGCTGCTCGACGTCATGCCCGTCGTACTGGTGGAATAGCGACAAGTACTTGGGCCCGGCGGTGTTGTTGCAAGCGTACCGTTGGATCATCGACTCGCGCGACGAATACACCAAGGAGCGACTGGACAAAGTGAACGACGCGTTCAAGTTGTACCGATGCCACACTATCATGAACTGCAGCAAGGTTTGCCCGAAAGGTTTGAACCCAGCAAAGCAAATAGCCAAGATCAAGGCGATGTGTTAAACCGCGCGAAAGAGTCCATTTTTACCGCGAGCAGAGCACCCTTTTTTAGCCCCCCTCGCCGCGACATTGTAACGACCGCGCGCCGCACTTTTGTTTCAAACGCACGCGACGCGCGTTCACCCACGATCGCGTCTTTTCGCTTTCCCTTGAACGTCTCGTTTTTCGCCGCCAATCTTCAAACGCTTCGCTCGCCAATCCGTGAGCGTCCCCGCGTCGCTCTCGCTCTCGCTCTCGCCCTCGCTCTCGCCCTCGCTCTCGCCCTCGCCCTCGCTCTCGCCCTCGCCCTCATCCGCCTCCATTCTGGCCCTGTCTCTCCTCTCATTCGCCGTCGAATCACCAAACGTCTCCCCGCTCTCGCTCGCTCCCGCGACGCTCTCCGAGCGCTTCCCCTCTCGCTTCGCCTTCGCGCGCGCTCGTAACGCATCGACTCTGTCAAACATCGCTATTTGCTCCGCGATCGTCCGTTGCGCCTTTATCAGTTCCCTTTCGTCCTCTTCCACGTCGTGGCCTTCGCGCTCGACGACGTCGACGCTCGCGACGTCGTCGGCGCGCGCGGCCGCCGCCGCGCCGCGCGCGCGCGCGTCGTCCGCCGTCGTCGTCGTCGTCGTCTCCGTCTTCGTCACCGTCGTCGTCGTCGTCCTCGGGCGATCGAAAAAATCATTCGGCAACTGTTTTGCATCACGACGAAGCGTCGTCGACGCCATCGACGCGGGGATGTGCAGATGTGATGTCGACGACGAGTCGCGCGCGTCGGGACGAGGCGACGACGAACGACGAATGACGACTCGACCATGGGGGGGACGCGACGAGGCGACGACGAACGACGAATGACGACTCGACCATGGGGGGGACGCGACGAGGCGACG
>Ga0222712_10002444_pt1 | contig 21266 bp, 16 predicted proteins | sample C33_657DmetaG_FD_165043 | JGI IMG/M metagenome (GOLD analysis project Ga0222712, IMG submission 165043) | Estuarine water microbial communities from San Francisco Bay, California, United States - C33_657D | ecosystem: Environmental > Aquatic > Marine > Unclassified | place: USA: California... | reverse complement strand
CCGTGCTTCGTTGACATCCAGCCCGCCGCCTTCGCGCCAGCCGGATTTCATCAGGTCGCGCAGCATCGCGCCGGCGCCGTGGGTGGCAGGTCGCGGGCTGGTCAGCACCTTGGGCAGGTCGGGCACGCGCGCCTGCAAAAACTCGGTGGGCAGGATGAACGACAGGATCTCCAGCGAGCCCTGCTGGGACGCCTCCAGCGGCCGGCCAACGTCCATCAGCACCAGCGACTGCGGTCCACACAGCGCGTGCCGGCCGTCCTGTTCAAACTCGAAAGTCCCGCGCTCGACGAACGTCAGCAGCACCCGGCGTTCGGACGGATGTTCCGCCGCGCGTTCGACGCGGGCGCGAATCTCGCCGTTCGCCACGATATGCGACATGCCGAGCATGCCGCAGCGCTGGCCGCTGACCGCCCACTCGTAGTCGGCGCCGGGCTCTTCCGGCGCCAGCACCATCGGCGCATAGGCCTGCTTGATCGCGGTTTCATAGCCGCGCAGGCCGTGGCTGAGTGGGGCGCCCGGCGGGGACGGGCTGAGACGCTGGGGCGAGTTCATACCGTGCGGGTGTGTCCTTGGCCTGTCGGCCAGTGTTGCGTGCGTTGCAGCATCTGCGCGATTGCGCGCGACGCCGAAGCGGAGTGTAGCCACAGACAAGTCCGGGATGTATCCGCAGTCACGCCTGCGCCGGCGAAAGGGCGTAGTTTCCGTGCCACAAACGCACAACACGCCGGCCTCGACCGGCCGAGGGGAGAGCAGCAATGTCCGAAGCAGCAGCATTTGATCTGGTCATACGCGGCGGTCGCGTGGTGGACGGCACCGGTATGCCGTCGTTCATTGGTGACGTCGCCGTGCGCGATGGCAAGGTGGTAGAAACCGGCAGCGTGCGCGGCAAGGGCCGCGAGGAAATCGACGCCACCGGCCTCATCGTCGCGCCCGGCGTGGTCGACGTGCATACCCACTACGACGCCCAGCTGAACTGGGACCCCTACGCCTCGCAGTCCTGCTGGCACGGCGTGACCAGTGTGGTGGTCAGCCTCTGCGGCTTCGGCTTTGCCCCCTGCAAGCCGGCCGATCGGGAACGCGCCATGACCCGTATGACCCGGGTGGAAGCCATCCCGCACGAGTCGATGAAGCAGGGCATGCGCTGGGACTGGGTCAGCCAGCGCGACTATTTTGATTCGCTGGAACGCCACGGGCTGGGCGTGAACGTCGCCGGCTATATCCCGCACTCCGCGCTCCGCGCCTGGGTGCTGGGCGAAGAAGACTCCAAGCGCGCCGAACTCACACCCGCCGAGCTGGAAGAAATGAAGCAGCTGATGCGCGACGGCTACCGCGCCGGCGCCCTCGGCCTGTCCACCGACCACAACCTCATCGACCGCGACCACGACGGCAGCCTGCTGCCGAGCGCGGTGGCGAAAGAAGAAGAACTGCTGGGACTGCTCGGGGTGGCGCGGGAGTTCAATGTCGGCTCCTGCGAAGTCACGCCCTACAACCTGCACCTCGGCGAAGAAGAACTGGCGCTGCTCGAGCGCTACTACCAGGCCAGCGGCCGCCCGGTCATCCACAGCATCATCATTCACTCCAACCACATTCCGGATAAATGGCGGAACTCGCTGGACCTGATTGAAGACTCGAACCGCCGCGGCAACCGCATCCTCGGCCTCGCCGCCGTGCACCGCATCGGCTCGCTGTTCAACCTGCTCGAGTACAACCTGTTCGACGACATGCCGGCGTGGAACGCGGCGCTTGCCTGCCCGGTGCCGCAACGCCTGATAAACCTCAAAGACCCCGCGGTGCGCGCCAAGCTGCAGCACGACGTCGACCATCATCTGGTGCGTGTGTGGTCCGGCCGCTGGGATCGCATGAAGGTGTATGAAACGAAGCAGCCGCAGTACGCCGGTCGCTATATCACCGAGATCGCGCAGGCCGAAGGCAAGACCCCGCTCGAAGCCTTCTGCGACGTGGCGGTGGGCGAAGGCCTCGAAACGCTGTTCTACATCGAAGACCAACTGGGCGATGACGACCACGCCAACGCCGAAATCATGAAGAACCCGTACGTCATTCCCGGCGCGTCCGACGGCGGTGCACACGGCCAGTTCCTGTCGATGGGCAAGTACGCCACCGTGGTGCTGTCGAAGATGGTCCGCGACGACAAGGTCATTTCGCTGGAAGAAGCGCACTTCCGGCTGTCCAAGCAGTCGGCGCTGGGCATTGGTCTGGAGCACCTCGGCACGCTGGAACGCGGCATGCCGGCAGACATCATGATCTACGACCAGGCGAAGCTGAAGGTGACCCCGGATCGCCCGTTCTTCGACCCCATCATTGGCGGCGGCAAGCGGCTGATCGAGAAGTCCGAAGGCTACCGCTACATGATCGTCAACGGCGTGGTGACCTTCGTCGACGGTGAATGCACCGGCAAGCTGCCGGGCCGTGTGCTGCGCACCGCCGCCTACGACCCGAACGCCAAGACGCTGGGAGCAAACTAAGCATGAGCACCGAAGCCACCACGTCCGGCTGCCCCATGAAGGGCATTGCCGACTACAGCCTGCTCGACGCCAACACGCTGGCCGCGCCGTGGGATTTCTACGCGATGCTGCACGCCGACCAGCCGGTGTATCAGATGCCGGAGACCGGCATCTACGTCATCACCAAGTACGACGACATCGTGAAGGTGATGCGCGACCCGGCGACGTTCTCTAACGTCATCCTCGCCATGGAAGCCCTGCAGGGCGACAACGGCCGGCGCTATCAGGACATGCTGCGCGAGAAGGGCTGGGCCCACGTGCACGTGCTCCATCGCGCGGACCCGCCGACGCACGCCCAGCACCGCAAGCTGGTCGACCGCGTGTTCACCGCGCAGCGGGTGAAGGCGCTGGTGCCGCAGGTGGACGCGCTGGCGCAGTCGCTGATCGACCAGTTTGCCGACAAGGGCGAGTGCGATTTGATTCGCGATTTCGCGCTGCCGCTGCCGGGCATGATTCTGGGCGAACAGCTGGGCCTCGACCGCAACGAGTTCGCGCGGTTTCAGTCCTGGGCGCTCGCGATGCTCGCCACCAGCAACGAAATCATGAGCGAAGAACGGCTACGCGAAGTGGCCGATATCGAGCTTGACGCCCAGCACTACCTGGCGAAGATTTTCGAAGCGCGGAAGAAAGAGCCGACGGGCGATCTGATTTCCGATTTAGTCCACGCCGCGCGTGAAGGCGAAGAGCCGTTCACCATGCACGAGCTGCAGAACCTGTTGAATCAGCTCATCACCGGCGGCTATGAGACCACCACCAGCGCCATCACCCACGGCCTGTGGCTGTTGATGCAGAACCCCGAGCAGTACCAGAAGCTGCGCGCCAATCCGGCCTTGTTGAAGCGCTTTGTGGAAGAGGTGCTGCGCATCGAAAGCCCGGTGCAGGGGATCATGCGCACGGTGGTGAAAGACACCGAGCTGAGCGGCACGCCGCTGCCGGCGGGGTCCACGCTGATTCTGCGCTTCGGCGCGGCCAATCAGGATCCGGACAAGTTTCCCTGCCCGCGCAACTTCGATATCGAGCGCTCCAACGCGGGCTCGCATCTGGCCTTCGGCGGCGGCATCCACGCCTGCCTGGGCCAGCAGCTGGCGCGGCAGGAAATCTTCTCCGGTATTCAGGCGTTGCTTGAGCGGCTGGAGAATTTCGAGCTGGCCCGGGCCCTGCCGGAACCGGCGTATGTCTACAGCCTGAACTTCCGACCGCTGAAGGAGTTTCCGATCCGCTTCACCAAGCGCGTCTGAGACCGCCCGGCCTGCGTCAGGGATGACGCAGGCGCCGCAGGTAACGCCGAACTTACGGCTTGGTGTCGCTCACCCCGTCCAGATTGCGGTCAAGCCCGATGCGCCGCCCGGCGCCTGACGGCACACAGGTAAACGTCAGCGCATTGCCGGCACGTCCGGCCGCGTCGAGCAGCTCGGCGTGGAGATGCACGCCGGCGAGCATGGCGACATCCAGCCGCCGGCTGGCGGCGTGTCGAGGCGGTTGAACGCCGCGCCCTCTAAAGCTGCACTGCAAAATAAATTTATCGTTGTGAAAATTTTTTCCGCGTGGAATACTCGGCCGCATGTCGACGCTCCCCGAAACCCTGCGCGCAGCCAATATGCAAAAGCGGCGCACCCGTGTGCTCGCGGCCGCGCATCAGTTGCTCGCCCAGCAGGGTTTTGAAGGCCTCAACCTGCGCGATGTGGCGCATCTCGCGGGCGTTACAGTGCCCACGATCTACAACCTGATCGGCAACAAGGAACGCCTACTCATCACGCTCATCTCGGGCGTTCTGCACGAAATCGAATCTCGCGTGCACACCGTGGGCGACCGCACGCCGCTGGCTCTGGCCGCGGCCGTAGTGACGGAATCGACGGGGCTCTTTGCTGAAGATGAGGCGTACTACCGTTCGGCCTTTCTGGCGGTCGAGGCGCTGGATCAGACCGATGCCCCTCATCCGGAGGCGGCCCGCATCTACGCCTGGGCCGAGCGCCTCGTCACCGAGGGGATTGAGGCCTGTCGCAGCGCCGGGCTGCTCTGTGGGCGAATTCCCGCGAGCGCGATGGGCGAGCTGATCATGCGCAGTTATCGCATCAGCTGTCGGGCATGGGCGCTTCGCCATCTCAGCATCGACGCCTTTCGCCGCACGGCCTTGTCCGACCTTTACGTCACGCTGGCGGCCGACGCGGTGGAGACCTTCCATCGCCGGCTGATGCAGACGTTTGCCGAACTTGCGACCGAGGAGGTCGCACGACCAACCAATAAAAAGACGATAAAAACTAACCGGGGAGATAAGCAATGAAGCAGTCCATGCAGGTCGAGGTCATCAAGGAACTGATCCATCAGATGGATACGAAGACGACCTGCGACGCCGGCAGGATCGTTATCAATCCTGCCAATGTGTATACCGACGCAGCGCTGGCCGAGCGCGAGTGGAAGGCATTCTTTGAGCAGCATCCGCAGGTCATTGGCCTGTCGCCCGAGCTGCCGCGCGCCGGCAGCTATTTCACCAACAGCGACCTCGGCATGCCGATCCTTGCCACCCGCGACAAGGACGGCAAGTTTCACGCCTTCATCAACGCCTGCCGCCATCGCGGCGCGCAGCTGACCGACGAACCGCGGGGCGAGAAGAACCGCTTCATCTGCCCCTTCCATTCCTGGACCTACAGCGCCGACGGTCGCCTGATGGGCATTCGTCAGAGCGAGATGTTTGGCGAAGTCGACAAGGCCTGCCACAACCTGATTGAACTGCCGTCGCAGGAAAAATACGGCTTTTTGGTGGTGCATCCGCAGCTCGACGGCGTGATTGATATCGATGCCCTGCTGGGCGCCGAACTGGCGGCGGAATTCGACTCCTGGCAATTCGACCAGTGCGAGTTTCTGGGGGAGTCCACCATCGACAAGGCGCTTAACTGGAAGCTCGCCAACGACACCTTCGGCGAGAACTATCATTTCTCCAGCTTGCACAAGGACACGCTGATAAACCTCGCGCACAGCGACTATGCGAGCTACCGCGAATACGGCCGCAACCATCGCATCTGCACCGCCAGCCGCTTCCTCGACACCATGCGTCATCAGCCGGAGTCGGAGTGGAATTTCTCGTTCGCCTCGATCGCCGCCTATTACATTTTCCCGAACATCCAGCTGGTGTTCGTGGGCGGCATGGTGATCATGGTGCGCATCTATCCTGACCGTCACGACGTTGCGCATTCCATCAGCCGCGTGTCGCATTTCGGCATGCCGCACGTGAAGGCTGCGTTAAACAGCGACGCGCCGGCGACCACCCTCAAAGCCGACAATGTCTACTCTGCGGACCCCACCGCGCGGATGGAGTTTGACGTCACCGCCGCGATTGAACTGCTCGTCAGCACGGTGGAGCACGAAGACTACGCGGCGGCGGTGAAAACCCAGATCGCGGCGTCCAGCGGCAGGCTCGCGCACTTTCTGTTTGGCCGTAATGAGCCCGCGCTACATCACTTCCACAACAACTATCGTGCCGCGCTGGGCGACGCGCCGCTGGAAGAATATCGCGCGGCCTGATGAGCGAGACCGCCCCGTACCGCGGCGATGGGCGCGCGGTGCGGGTGCGACCAGCGCAGGGCGCCTGTTTCAGCTGCCGGTAAACACCGGCTCGCGACGTTCGGCGGTCGCCTTGATGCCTTCGGCCCAGTCGGAGGTGGTGCGCAGCCAGTTCTGCTCCACCAGTTCATGGTCGGTCTGGCGCGCGATGCGGTCGGCGAGACCCACCCGCAGCGTGGCGCGGGTCGACATCACGGCCAGCGGTGCGCAGCCGGCAATCTCGGCCGCCAGCGCCTGCGCGGTGGCGCGCAGTTCGGCCTGCGGCACGCAGAAATCAGCCAGCCCCCAGGCCGCAGCCTGCTCGCCGTCGATGCGGCGACTGGAGAGACAGAGCAGCGCAGCGCGCTGCTCGCCGATCAGCCGCGGCAGGGTCAGCGTCAGGCCGAAGCCGGGATGAAACCCGAGCTTGGTGAAGTTGGCGCTGAAACGGCCCTCCGGGCAGGTCACGCGGAAGTCGGCCGACACCGCCAGTCCCAGCCCTCCACCAATCGCCGCGCCCTGCACGGCGGCGACCACCGGCTTGGTGCAGCGGAAGATGCGCACCGCCTCGCGATATAGCGCGTTCGACAGCGCGCCCTGCGAGCTGTCTTTCGCATTGCCGGCATCGCTGGCGCCAAAGTTGGCGCCGGCGCAGAAGTTCTTGCCTTCGGCACAGAGCAGGATTGCGCGGCACGCTGGCGTGCGGTCCAGCGCTTCGTAGGTGTCGGCGATCTGACGGATGAGGTCCAGATCGAAAAAGTTATGCGGCGGCCGGCGGATCTCGACGGTGGCCACGTGGTTTTCAAGCGTAATGCCAAGGTCGGCCTGGGCGGGAATACTCATGGTGGGTTTCCTTCTGACGGCTTAGTTAAAGGTCAGCACGGTGCGGGTGACTTCGCCCGCCTCGATGGCGCGGAAGGCGTCGTTGACCTGATCGAGCGGCACGGTGCGGGTGACCATGCCGTCCAGATCCAGCCGGCCCTGACGGTAGAGTTCAAGGTAATGCGGCGCTTCCACGGTGAAGCGATTGGAGCCCATCATGCAGCCGATGATCCGCTTCTCCTGAAAGAAGTGCCCGGGATTGAGCGACACCGTTTGCCCCATCGCAATCGCGCCCACCAGCACCGCCGTGCCGCGCGGCGCCAGACAGTAGAACGCCTGCTCCAACAGTTTCGGCACGCCCACCGCCTCGAACGCGTAGTCGGCGCCGCCGCGAGTCATTTTTTTGATCGCCTTCACCACGTCGGTCTGGTCGGGATTGATAACGTCGGTCGCGCCAAACTTCAGCGCGCTTTCAAGTTTTCGCGGGTTGAGATCGATGGCGATGATCTGTCGCGCGCCAGCAATCCGCGCGCCCTGAATGACCGAAATCCCGACGCCGCCGGCGCCGAAGACCGCCACCGTGGAACCCGGCGCGACCTGCGCGGTGTTGAGCGCCGCGCCGACGCCCGTGGTCACCGCACAGCCGACCAGCGCGGCGCGGTCGAGCGGGATGGACGGGTCAATTTTCACCACCGCGCGGAAGTGCAGCAGCATGGCTTCGGCGAAGCCGCCAAGGTCGACATACGGATGGATCAGTTCGTTACCGTTGCTCATGCGGGGCGCGTCGTCCGCACCGCGGCGGCAGGCGCCGCGGTCCGTACACAGGTGCGGCCAACCGCGCACGCACTGCGGGCAGGCGCCGCAAAAGAGCGAGGTGCAGGCAATGACGTGGTCGCCTACCGCCACATTGCGTACCCGCTCGCCTACCGCCAGCACGATGCCCGCCGGCTCGTGACCCAGCACGGTCGGCAGGGGCGTCGCGATATTGCCCTGCATGGTGTGCAAATCGCTGTGGCAGACGCCGCAGGCCACCGTTTTGACCAGCACTTCTTCCGGGCCCGGGGCCGCCAGATCAACGTCTTCGATGCTGAGGGGCTGGTTGGTCGCGCGCATGACGGCGGCTTTGATTTGCATGGGGGCTCCTTGGGAAATGGGCTAGTGGCGTGCGCCGCAATGGGCGTCGGCGACAAGGGTCGTCGCCTCTGGCGAGGCCGATGCGCGAAGACAAGGTTCACGGGCCGGCCGGGCGCCGTCAAGCCACAGCGTCCGGCAGTGGGCAGGCTCCGGGCTTAGGGCACTTGTCCCTGTCCGCCGAGGTATTTATCGGTGTTCCAGTTACCGCTGGTGCCAAACAAGGGCACGCTGGTGATATTGCCGATGTAGGCGCCTTTCATCATCACGTACACCTTGTAGCTGTAGGTGATGGGATTGGGGCCGGTGGTCGTCGCGGTCGCGGTGACGGTGTGCGCGTGGTAGTGATAGCCGATGTTGTCGTGGTTATGGCCGCCAAAACTGTCCAGCGAGCCGTAGCCCTTCATGGCCGTATCCTGCGTGCGATAAACCCCGAACAGCGCCACCCCGTCGTAGCCGAAGCCGATCAGGGGCGGATGGTTCTTGCCGACGTAGTCCGCATCGCCATACAGCGCGACGCCCGGGCCGCGTTGCCCCTGATAGCCGTCGGCATGGCAGTGTGGCCCGCCGCCGCCCTGCCCGACGTGGCAGCCATTGGCCGTCAACTCGCCCTGTGATTGCGAAAATACCAGCGTGTTGTTGTAGGCCGGAAACATCACCGCGCCGTTGATCATCAGCCCGTTGTCGGCCTTGCTGGCGTAGTTGTAGACGTCCCTGGTCTGGGTGGTGGTGACATCGCCCCACAAGGTGCCAACGCTCTGGCTGTCCATCACGCTGGCATTGTCGGTCACGGCGCTGACCGTGCCGTAGTTTTTCATGGGAATGCGGGTGATGCGCTGTTCCCGGTTGGTGTAGCGGGTGACTTTTGAATTGGGATAGCTGCCGCCGGTGCCGTCGCCCGGCGGGCGCGGCACATCCCTTAGCCCGTGCGGCGTGGCCGGGTTGGCGTAGCTGACCACAATCATGAACGGATGATAGGTGCCACCATCGTCCTGTTCGTTGGTGAAATAGACGTAAGGCACCAGATTCTGACCGGGCGTGCCGTCTGAAATGGCATCGCTGCCAAGGGTGGTCTGGAGCGCGGCGTCGCGGAATGCGATGTACACCGACGGGTCGTAGCGCAGCGTGCCGCCGGCGCCCTCGACCGTCTGCTTGATGAGGGTGAGTTTGGCATCGGCCGCCGTCTTGGTCGTGGGGCTGCTGCCGGCCACCGAGGCCTGTGGTCGATAGGTGGCCCTCAGGTTCTGATAGACCGTCCCGCCGGGGCCTTCGACGGTGGTGTTTTCCAGCTTGGAAATAAACCCCGCGGCGCCGTTGGTGACATAGGGCGTGCTGGTCGGGTTCATGGCCGTCGGAATCGAATAATCCAGCGGCGAATTGTAGAAATAGAAGCTGGTCGCTGACGCCGACGCGGCTACCAGCGTGTACACCCCGCCGGTGAGATTCACGTAGTAGTTGGCCGCGCCAAAGCTGGTGTCGCGGGTGTAGGTGGCGGTGTAGGTCTTGGTGTTGCCACTGGTCACGCTGGCCAGGCTGTAGGTATAGCGCTCGCGGGCCTGCAGTTTTTTCGTGGTGTTGTCGTAACTGAAGGTCACATACCCGTAGGTCGTCGACGCCTTGCCAAAGTTGTTGCGGAATTTCAGCGTGTAGCCGTCGGTAGAGTCGGCATCCAGCGAGTTGTTGGGCTGCAGATGCGAGTCAAAGCGGTAGTAGGTCGCAGTGCCGCTAGCCGCCGTCACGCCCACCGCCTGAATCAGCTTCGAGACATAGGTCTCGTAGGTAGCCGCCGTGCCGATGGTCCCGGACTGCACCGCATAGCCCGTCGTCGCGTTGTAGTCCGACGCACTCGACCCGATGCCGAGATACACCGCCGTGGTGCTGGCGGTCGACTGGTCGGACAGCAGATAGCGGCCGAGCGAGGTCAGCGTCGCCGCCGAACTTAAGCTGCAGGGCGCGTACGCCGTGCTCAGGACGCTCGACCATTGCGCCGGCGTGGCGTAGGTCACCGGGCTGCTCGCGACTGCGGTCGGCGTGGCGGTGGCGGTGCACGACGCCGCGCTGCTGAGCGCGGCGCTGCTGTTGGTTTTCACGCTGCAGGTGTAGCTGGTGCCGTTGGTCAGACCCGTCACCGTGACCGCCGTGGCCGTCGCCTCGGTGCCGGTGGTGGTGATGGGCGTGCTGCTCCCGTTCGCCAGGCAACTGCCGGTGTAGTTCGCCACCGACACCCCGCTCGGTTGCGTGCTGGCAGCCGAAAAATTGACGGTGATCTGGGCATCGCCGGGGGCGACGCTGCGCAAGGTAGGCGCGTTGGGGGCGGAGGGGGAAGCCGGCGTGACGCTCACCGTGCCAGAGGCCGCACTGCTCACGCCGCCGCTGCTTTTAGCCTTGACGCTGCAGGCATAGGTCTTGCCGTTGGTCAGGCCGGTGACGGTGATCGAGGTCGCTGCGGCACTGCTCGAGGTCGCGGTGACCGGCGTGGTGCTGCCGCTCGTGCTGCAGCTGGCGGTGTAACTGGTGATCGTAACGCCCGTCGGCTGGGCCACGGCGGTGTAGCGGACAACGGCCTGACCACTGCTCGCCGTGGCCGTGCCGATGGTTGGCGGATTAGGCGCTGCTACCGGCGTGACCGACACGCTGCCCGAGGCCGTGCTGAAAACGCCTGCGCTGCTTTTGGCCTTGACGCTGCAGCTGTAGGTTTTGCCGTTGGTCAGGCTTGAAACCGTCACGGCGCTCGCCGTCGCGCCGGAGACGGTACCCGTGCGCACGGTGGTCGTGCCGCTGGTGGTGCAACTGGCCGTATAGCTGGAGACCACCACCCCGCGCGGTTGCGCGCTGGCGGGGGTAAATCGAATGGTCGCGGCACCGCTGCTGGTCGTCGCAGTCCCAATGGTGGGCCTCGTTGGTGCGGTGGCTGCCCGCACGGTCGGGGCGCTCAGCAAGCCGCTCGCAAGCAGCGCGAGCAGAGCGAACCTGAACAGTGATCTCCGCATTGCGCCTTCCCCCTGAGTCCATATCGGCTACGCCAGCACTGGCCGGTGATGCTGCGTTCCGGCGCAATAACGAAAGCTTTCGGATCGTCACGCCGCAGGTCGGTCAGTCACAATCCCGAAACCCTCCGAAGCGGAGCGAAAAAACGCATAGGCGACGCGGGCAGCGCCGTCGCGCCGGCTCAGCGCGCCCGCTCCGCGGCCTCAATATCGCCGCGGGCGTCTCGCGTGAATTCAACGCCAAGGTAGTCGGCGGTCAGGGGGAGGTTCAGCGTCATCTGGGTGCAAATCTGGAACGAGATCTCGGCCTCGATGATTTCGCAGGACAGCACGTGCCCGCCGCGCGAGCGGTCGGCGGTGATGAAGTGGAAGTGATACCCCGGCACGTTCACGCTGGGCATGAAGTCCGGCGTGTAGAACCCGACGATCGTGCCCTCTACATTCTCCAGATCGAGCAGCCGCTGCAGCGCGGTGGCGTCCACCAGCGGTGTGTGATTAGCGGTCAAGGGCACCGAGCGGGTTCGCACGCGCGCAAAGCGGCCCTCCACCCGAATGGCGAACATCATGTTTCGCGACAACAGCGAGCGATCGAGAAACGCCTCAAAGGCATGCATGTCGGGAATGCCGCGCACCGACTCCACGCTATACGGATTGAAATCACACACGCCGGCAAAAGGGGTGCACACCTCGGGCGCAGGCCGATGGGCACAGCCATCGGCATCCAAGCGGTAAATGGCCCCGTCCACCATCAGCAGTTCGCCGTCCAGATCGTTGAAGGTACCAATGCCGAAATTGCCGTGAGTGGCCAGTTCCGCCAGCGTCATGGGCGTCTCATACAGCCCTTCAAGAATGGCGTTGATCGGACTGACCAGAAAAATATTGCCGGCGACGTTCATCGTTTCAGCGCTCCTTCAGGGCGTGGAGAGGTAGGGGAACGGATGCGGTAGTGCGCGCTCATGCCCGCTCCCGCTCCAGACACGCCGCGATTTCGCGGGCATCGTTCGACAGCTGGCGAATAATCCAGACCGCGCGCTCAAACAGGCCAGTGGCCAGAACCAGCGCCTCGCGGCTCGCGTTGCCGCTACCCGGCTGCTGCAGGATGCTGTTGCGAGTCTGCAGCATCATGTCACTGCGGTCATGGGTCAGGGCCTCAAGAAAATCTGCGTCGGTGTCTTTAGCGTCGAATTGCTCGGCGAGCAGGCCGAGCAAGAGGTGCAGCGCTTCGGTCATGGCGTGGGGCAGGTCGTGTTCGCCCGAGTGCTCGCGCTGATGTGCGGCAATCTCGTTCACGTATTGATGGATCGTGTCGGCCAGCGAGCGACAGTGGTCGTTGGCACCCTTGAGCAAGAGCAGCCCGCGGATGTCGCTGCTGTGCGGATGCCGGCTCACGGCCTCGCTGATGAACCCGGAAATGCGCGCCAACAGGCCCAGCGTCAGCGCCTGCCGCGCATCGTTGGTGAGGGTCAAGGAGGTGTCGTTCACTTCCTGGCGCAAAGGCGACAGCCCATCGGGCAAAAGAGCGGCTAGCCGCGCCTGCTCCTGCCGGGCGAGCAGAAAAGCCGTTTCGGGGTCGCTGGTGGCCTCGGCAAACAAATACTGCGGTTCAAACACCGCCGGTGCGGGGTCGACCGGGGCCATCGCGTTCAGTAGCCGCTGCAAGGGTGCGCACCACAGGACCGCCAGCGGGGCGCCCGCAAAATTAAGCGCCAGATAGGTCATGGCGATCAGCGTGGGTGTGGAAAAAGCGGCGCTCAGCGTGCCGGCGACCGCGGGCTGCAGGATGAGCAGCACGCCTGCCGGCATCAGCAGCAGCGCCCCGAGGAGTTTGACGGCCGCCTGCCAGAGGGCGAGTTGCCTCGATTCCCCGGCCAGATGCGAAGACGTCCAGACGACGCTCAGGCCTGAGCCGATATGGGCGCCACCGACCATCAGCACGGCATCCTGCAGGCTGAGTAAGCCTGATTCGCTGAAGCTGATGGCGAGAATGGTGACCGTGGAGGACGACTGCAGGGGCAAGGTTATCAGCAGGCCGATGCAAAACTCGACCAGCGGGGAGTCGGCTGAAAACAGAAAAAGCTGTTTCATCCACGCGCTCGCCGCCAGACCGTTGCCGGCCTCTTTCAACATGGCCAAGCCGAGCAGCGTGACCCCGAAGGCGAGTAAGACCCTGCTCAGGCGTTGGCCAGCGTCGGCGCGATGCAGTGACGACAGGTAGAGCACGCCCACCGCCGCCAGCGCGCAGAGCGCGGCGTAGCGCAGGTTGATGGAAGCGACAAAGACCAGCACCGCGGTGCCCACGCCAGCCCAGGCGCTGATCGACAGTGCGCCAGCCATACCGACCGCGCGCGCGTTCAGCAGCCCGATGCAGACATAGGCGGCCGCGCTGCTGCTCTGGGTGGTCGCGCCGAGGAAAATCCCGGCTAGCGCGCTTGACACGCGACCCCGCCCGAGCACCGCAAGCAGTCGCCGCAGCCGCCGCCCGACCAGCGTGCGACTGACCTCCGAGAGCATCTGCAGGCCGGCCAGAAAGAAGCCGAGCCCGGCGAGGGCGAATACGGTCTGGTCGATCACAGGGTGGTGCCGACCGTCGAACGCGCTGAATCTGGCGCTGTGCCGCGTGTCGTCATGCTCAGGTGAAAACGAATTCGACCAGCGAGAAGTCATCATCAAAGCGTGCGCGCCCCTGCAACTGCGCGACCGTTGCGCGCACGCCACCGATGTCGCTCGGCGGCGCGGCGAGCAGCGGGATGAAATCCTCCAGCGCCATTTCCCGGCCGCCGGGCATCTGCACTTCATAGACGCCGTCGCTGTACACGTACAGCCGGCTGCCCGGCGCGACCAGCACGTCGCCAACCGGGTAGTCGATGCCCTCCATCGCGCCGATCGGCAGCGCCGGGAAGCCAAGCTGGGTGGGCGCATTCGATTCGCCCCCGGGCGCAAACAGCAGCGCCGGCGGATGGGCCGCGGTGGCGTAGCGCAGCCTGCGGGTCGGGGCATGGTAGACCCCGTACCAGATGGTGAAATACATGTCGTTGTGGCGCGCCATCGTGAACACCGCATTGAGGCGGGCCAGCACCTGCTCCGGCGCGCGCAAATCAACGTCCTGCAGGGTGTTGAGCGACAGCGTGTTCATCACCGACACCGACAACAGCGCCGCGCCGACGCCGTGCCCACACACATCGAGCAGGTAGGCAGCGAAGTGCTCGTCGTCAAGCCAGTGATAGCCGAACGCATCACCGCCCACCGAGGAACAGGATTCAAAATCCCAGCGCACGCTGAGCGGGCCATGCAGCGGCGCCGGCAACTGCGAGCGCACATAGTCCGCCGCCTCCGCCAGTTCGCCGGCCAGTCGTTGCTGGCTGGCGGCCAGCGCCTCGAAGGCCGCGTTGCGCTGGAGCAAATGGATGTAACCCTGCGAGTGGTGGCGCAGGCGGGCCAGTACCTCGATGCGGTCGGGCAACTTCACCAGATAGTCGTTGGCGCCCTGCGCGAAGGCATCGGCCTTGACGGTCGCATCCTCCTGACTCGACAGCACGATGATGGGCACGTCTTTGGTCTGCGGATGGGCGCGATAGCGCGCCACCAGCGTCAGCCCGTCGATGCCGGGCATGACCAGATCCTGCAGGATGATGGTGGGGCTAAAACGCTCGGCGGCAGCCTGCGCGTCTTCGGATTTCTGGCAAAACTCGAACACCAGGTTCGGTTCGTTGGCGACCATCCGGCGGACGGCTTCGCCGACCATCCGCTGGTCGTCGACCAGCAGGACGCGAATCTGATCGGGAACGGCGTTAGCGGTGCTCACTGGCTGCATGGCGTAGGGCTCGGTTTGAACAGGGAAGTAAAATGGGCGGCGATGCGGTCCAGGGGGAGCACTCCGGCGGCGGCGCCGAGGGCAAGTGCGGCCCCCGGCATGCCGTACACCACGGCGCTGGTTTGGTCCTGGACGAAGGTTGGGAAGCCAGCCTTGCGGACGGCGAGCAGGCCCGCGGCGCCGTCGCAACCCATCCCGGTCAGTAACAGCGCGGCGCTGCCGGCGGGACCGTGTTGCGCGAGGCTGGCGAAGAACACATCGACGGACGGTCGGTGCAGCGCATCCGCCGGCGCCTCGACCTGATGCAAGAAGCCGGCGGGCCCCAGCGTCAGATGCGCGCCAGCATCCGCCACCAGCACCTGACCTGGCCGCAGACGCTGCCCGTGGCCCGCCAGCGCGACCGGCAACCGGGTGCTACTGCCCAGCCAGTCCGCCAGGCCGGCAACGAAGGCATCGTCGATGTGCTGTACGACGACGACCGCGGCAGGAAACTCCGGCGGGAGTGCGCCCAGAATCGTCGCCAGTGCGCCGGGTCCGCCGGTCGAGGCGCCCACCGCCAGCACGGGGGGCACGCGCGCCGACGGCGCCGGCGCGCCGGGCCGTTTGGCGGCGGCCGTGGAACCGTCGTCCGACCGCGGGAGGGCGGCCCTTACGCTGCTGCACAGCGTGTGAATTTTTCGACGCAACACCTGCCCGCTGTCGAGCGCACGCTGGTCACCAATGACCGGTGTGGTGGTGACGTCCATCGCGCCGGCGCCCATGGCGTCGTAGACCATCGTGATATTGCCGGCCACCGTCGCCGTCACCACCAGAATCGGGCAGGGCGTGGCGCGCATGATCTGCCGGGTCGCCTCAACCCCGTTCACCTGCGGCATGATGAGATCCATCAGCACGATGTCGGGCAGCGCCGTGGCACAACGGGCAATCGCTTCGTGTCCGTCGCGGGCGAGCCATAGCACCGTCATGCCAGGGTCGCGCTGGACGATTTTGCACAAGACCTCGGCGGCGATGGCCAGGTCGTTCACTATGCCCACGCGGATCGTCATGCCCTGAACCTACTCACGGGCCGGGCCAATCAAATCGAGCACCGCCTCCAGCAGGGCCGTGTCGCGAAAGCCGCCTTTGGACAGATAGTAGTTGGCGCCTGCCTCAAGGCCGCGTTGGCGGTCTTCCCCGCGGTCCTTGTAGGAGACGACCACCACCGGCAGATCGATAAAGCGTTTTTCGCCGCGAATTTTCCGGACCAGTTCGATGCCGTTCAGACGCGGCATGTCGACGTCGGTCACCACCAGCTCGTAGGGATGCAGGCGGAGCGCGCTCCAGGCTTCCAGCCCGTCGACCGCCACATCAACGGCGTAACCCTGATTTTCCAGCAGTTGCCGCGCCGCCTGACGGACAGTGAGCGAATCGTCGACCACCAAAATGCGCTTGCGCGCGGTTGCTGGGGCATCGACCTCACCGCCCGGCAGGCGTTGCAGCCGGCCACCGCCGATCAGGCCATCGACGTTGCGGACCAGTTCTTCCACGTCGAGGATCAACACCACACCGCCAGCTTCATCGGTGGCGAGGGCCGCGACATCGCGCAGTTCGCCCAGCCGCGGGTCGATCGGCCTGACGACCAAATCGCATTCGCCGGCAAAGGCGTCGACCATCAGCCCGTAGGTGCGCTCACCATCGCGAATGACCACCACCCGCAGCACGCCTGGCTGCCAGTCGGGTGGCGCCAGGGCGAGGACTTCACAGGCCGGCACGAGCGCGATATCGACGCTCTCAAAGCCGAAGTAGGGTCGGCCTTCGATGGTCCGCAAGGCGCCCGCGTCCACGCTCAGCACCCGCTCGATCCCGGCGATCGGGATGGCGTAAGCCTCGTCGGCGATGCTCACGCGCAGCACCCGGACCACCGATCGGGTAACGGGCAGTTCTATGTCAAAGCTCGTGCCGCTGCCCGGCGTGCTGCGGATCCGGACCGTGCCATGTGCGTCCTGCACCATCGCGCGAACGGCATCCAGGCCAACCCCGCGGCCCGAGATTTCGGTCAGCGCGGTAGCGGTCGAAAAGCCCGGCAGAAACAGGAACTCGTAGAGTTCGCTCGCCGACAGCGCCGCCGCGCGCTCGGCGGGCTCGAGGCCGCGGGCGACCACCGCGGCGCGCAGGCGCTCGGGGTCAATGCCCCGCCCGTCGTCGCTCAGCACCACGCGCAGTTTGCCGGCGCGATGATAGGCCTCGAGCAGCAGGCGACCCTCGGCCGGCTTGCCGCAGGCGGTTCGTTCGGCGGGCGATTCAAGCCCGTGATCCAGCGCGTTCCGCAGCAGATGGCCAAGCGGCGCATCCAGCCGGTCCAGCACTTCGCGGTCGATTTGGGTGGACTCGCCGCGCAGCTCAAGACGCCCGTTTTTACCGAGTTCGCGCGTCAGGTCGCGCACCAGCCGCGGGTAGCCGCGCAGGATCGACGCGAAGGGCAGCATGCGGCTGGCCAGGGTTTCGCGCGCAAGTCGCTGCGCCAGCGAACTGGAGCGTCGTGCGTACTGTTCGAGCCGGGCATGGCGCTCGGCCAGCAGGGCGTTCGACTGCGCCAGACTGGCGAAACCGCCGGCCAGACCCGCGTGCAGCGCAGCCGGCCCGGCGCCGCGTTCCAGCAGGGTGTTGAGCTCGGTCAGCGTCTTGTACAGCTCGCCCTGCCGCTCGCGCAGGCTGGAAAAGTCATCGAGCAGGGACTCGAGGCGCGTGGCCTCCACCACCGCCTCCGCGGCGAGGCTGGTGAGGCGGCCCACGGCATCTGCCGTCATGCGGATTGATTTGTCCGCCGCCCGCCCGGGCGCTGCCGACGCTTCGGCCGGCGGTGGCGCAATGGAGGCGGGCGATGCGGGCGCCGGCGCCACGGCGTCTGCGCGGTCCACCGCCGCTGGCGTTGAAGCTGCGGCATCAACCAAGGCCCCGGCGCGCAGGGTGGCGAGCAGGCTAAGGGTGGGCGCCGCGAGTGCGTCCAGCCCCGCCATGCCCGCTTCGCCTGCCGCCAGACCTGCGCTAATCAGGTCGGTCGCGCCCAGCAGCGCGTCCACCGCCGCCCCGCCGAGGGCGAGCTGGTCCCGCAGGGCGGCGACGAAAATATCTTCCAGCGCGTGCGCCAGCTTCACCAGTGCCTCAAGGCCAAGGATGCGGGCCCCGCCCTTTAACGAGTGGGCAGCGCGCATCAGTTCGTCCAGCACGGGCTGTTTGTCGGCGGTGCTTTCCAGCGCGACCAGGCCCTCTGCCAGCGTGGCGATCTGGGCCGTCGCTTCCTCGGCGAACAGCTCGAACATCGACAGGTCGTCGAAGTCGCCGCCGCTCACTGGCAGACCTCGCGCAGCGCTAGCAGCAGTAGTTCATCGTCTAGCAGCACGATGTCGCCGCTGACCCGCTGCACCTTGATTGCGCCCGCCGCGGCGCGCAGTTGCGGCTGCACTGCGTCCAGCTGCACGGCGCGACCCTGCGCGCCGCCCCCGGCCAAGCTGACAAACGTGAACGCCAGACTGAAGACCTGCGCGGCGAACGAGGGCGCGCCCTGACCGACCGTTACCGGCGGGGTACGCAAATCGCCGTGCGGGATCTGGTGCACGCCGTCGACGTCGTCTACCCGGAAGGCCCAGGCCTCGCCCTGACGTTCAATGATGAGCAGGCGCGGCCAGCTTTGCGCGGCGCGCGCAGCGCTCGGCGCGGGGTTAAGGACGCGGCCAAGCTCGATGCAGGGCATGAGTTCGCCGCGCACATTCACCAGCCCCGCGAACCGTGGGTCCCGCCGATGCGGCACGCGATGCGCGGGCACCGGGTCGATGACCTCGCGCAGCAGGGCGGTGGGTAGCGCCAGCCATTCGGTGCCGATGCGAAAGACCACCACCGCCGTCCTCGCGTCGTCCGCCGGCTGGTCTTTGGCCGTCAGACGCTGCTGCCAGTCTTCGATTTGGGCGGCGCTGGGCGGCCGGTCGAGCAGCCGGCGCCCGCTGTCGATGTACACCGGGCAGTTGCGGCAGTGCGTGTGCTCGCGCAAGGCCGCACAGCTGCGGTCGCCCCACACGCCAATGTGCAGGCGACAACTGCCGTCGAGGGTGGCGTCTGGCGTCGTCATTCCGGGGCTGCCGCATGGGCGCTGCGTCGGCGCAGTCGACGGGCGGCAGCGGAGTCCTCGCCGTCGGGGGCCAATAGCGCGAGATGTTCAAGACTGGCCTGATGCGCAGGCGCAAGGTAGAGCGCCCGCGTGAAGCAGCGGCGGGCAGCGGCGACGTCGCCTTCGGCAGCCCGCACCAGACCGAGCAAATACAGGGCCTCGACCTGGTCGTAGTCGCTGGCCAACAGCTGCTCCAGCAGCGCGGCGGCCGGCGCGTAGCGGCCGCGGTCGGCCAAGGCCGCGGCCTCGGCTAGCGGCGCGGGCGCAACGGGGCGCCGGGTCGGCCCCTGCGGTGGCGGGCGCGACGCGGGGTGGGCGCTTCGAGCCTGAGGGGGGGCGTTGCGGCGGGGCGCCGCGTCGACCGGCGCGTGCTCGAATGCGAACGCACCCGGTGGACCGACCGGCTGCAGCCAGCGCGATGGCATCAGCGCCGCTTCGGCGTGGCCCACAATCAGCACGCCGTCGTCGGCCAGGCAGCTCATCCACTGTTCGAGCAGCCGCCGGCGGACCGCCGGGCGGAGGTAGATCATGGCGTTGCGACAGCACAGCACCTGATAGCGTTGCGCGGTCAGCGCCGCGGGCAGCGCCAGCAGATTGGCGTGCTGATACTGCACGCACTCACGCAGCGCTGCGTGCACCAGGTAATGCCCGGTCGCTGTCGGGATTAGCCAGCGCTGGCGCAGGGGCGCTGGCAGATGGCGCAGGACACGGGCCTCGTAGCGTCCCGCCACTGCCGCCTTGAGCCCGCGCTGGCTGAGGTCCAGTGCGGAGACTTGCAGGCGGGACAAGGAGTGGCCGGCTTCCGCCAGCGCGATGGCGATGGAATAGGCTTCTTCACCGTTCGCACAGGGCGCGCTCAGCGCGCGCAGCGGGCTGTCCTGATTGCACCAGCGCGTGGACGCCAGCGCGGTGAGGAGTTCGTAGGGCGCCTGATCGCGAAAAAACCAGCTTTCGCGCACCAGCAGCTCGTCGAGGATTTCGCCGCGTTCCTCGGGCCTTGCCACGCAGCGCGCGGCGTAGTCTTCCAGCGTCGGCGCGCCGCAGATCAGCTGCCGCCGCTTCAGCGCGGCGCGGAGGTGCACATCAGGCACGACCGAGGGTTCAAGGCCGGCCTCGTCGCAGAGCGCGCGCGCAAGCTCGAGCAGGGCGTTCACGTCGGCATGGTCTGACTGAACAAGCTTGCCCGGACCGCCTCGGAGAGCAGTTGCTCGGGCAAGACCTGTTGCACGGGCTGGTGCGCGTGCGGCAGCACGCCGCCGAAACGCGGCGGCGCGGGAGGCGTCAGCCCGGTCTCGAGGAAATCCGCCGGGTTCACCGTCGCGGTGTCGTCGGCCCGCTGCACGCGCAGACCAATTCGGGCGCCGGGTGGTCCGGGGCGATACCGCACCACCAGAATCCGCGTGCTGAGCCGTGCAGGGCAGGGCTGGCCAAGGGTGAGCAGATCCAGATCAATGACCGGGACCAGCGCGGCGCGCCAGGACAGCAGGCCGACGACGCCCGCGGGCATGCCGTGCACCGTCTGCAAAGGCACGGCGGGCAGCACTTCAAGCAGGTCCTGCGCGTCGATCCCGAACCGGTCGTCACCGATATTGAACAGCATCAGCAGCATGCGCGAGCGCTCAGGCCGTGGTGAAACGACCAACGGCAAGTTTCAGGGCATCTACCGCGCTCAGCAGCTGCTGCGCATTGCCGTCCAGTCCAAGCGCCGCCTCTTCCGAGATCAGGGCGGCTTCGCGCAGACGCAGCATCGCTTCGTTGATTTGGCTGGCGCCCAGCACCTGCGCCTGCATGCCGTGGTGGGCGGACTCAAACCGTGGCTTCAGCTTCTCGACGCTGAGAATGATCTCGGCCAGTTCCTCGCCCAGCGTGGTGGCTTCGCTGACCCCGATGCGGACCTGCTCGCCGAACCGGTCCATTTCCATCACGCCGCTCGACACCGAGCTTTGCATCTCGCCGACAATCCGCTCGATGTCCAGCGTCGCGACCGCCGTCTGATCGGCGAGGCGGCGGATTTCGCGCGCGATCACCGAGAAACCCAGCCCGTATTCGCCGGCCTTCTCAGCTTCGATGGCGGCGTTCAGCGACAGCAGATTGGTTTGCTCGGCGACCTTGGTGATGGTGGTGACCACCGCCCCGATATTGCCCGCGCGCTCGGCGATGACGCCGAGCTTGGCAGAAATCGAACCGGTCGCGCTCGACAGGTGCTGCATGGTGTCTTCCATGCGGTCGAGGTCGTGGCGTCCTCTGGCGGCCACGGTCGCCGACTGCGTGGTGGCTTCGTTGACCTCTTTCATCGTTTCCAGCAGTTCGCGCGA
>Ga0222712_10002442_pt1 | contig 21270 bp, 19 predicted proteins | sample C33_657DmetaG_FD_165043 | JGI IMG/M metagenome (GOLD analysis project Ga0222712, IMG submission 165043) | Estuarine water microbial communities from San Francisco Bay, California, United States - C33_657D | ecosystem: Environmental > Aquatic > Marine > Unclassified | place: USA: California... | reverse complement strand
AATTAAATAAGCGTGCGTAGCTCAACGGATAGAGCATCTGACTACGGATCAGAAGGTTAGGGGTTCGAATCCCTTCGCGCGCACAAGTTAAGCCTCGAGTGCCTTTCACACTCGGGGCTTTTCTTCTTTAATTCTGACCACTTCAATGCCCATATCTCCTTGCTCTTGATATCAGCCAGGGGTTCAATATGTCCATGTCCAAACATCTCTGTGGCGAATGCAATTCGCAGATTCGAACCGGCTTCAATTTCTGCCCTTCTTGTGGAAGTGGAATTGAATGGACGAAAGAGAGTAAGACGCCTAGAACTAAGGTGAGCCCATTCGTATACACCGCATATCTCGCGATTATTGTCTTGGTGACAACTCCTATCCTTGGAATCTATAACCAACGAGATGCTGATCTCTTCTCAAAGCTTCGTAATCAAGGCGTTCTGAGTTGGACTGAAGATCTTGAGAGCGAAGCAGTTAGCTCTGCCGGACAATCTGCTCCTGAATTGGCAATCACGACAGCAACAGGTAGCTGTTCACTCTGGCTCTATGAGAATGAAGAGAGCGCTAACGCCGCTCTCGATAACTACATTAACGATAACCTGGAATTCTCTGCTGCCTGGACTGGAAAAGTTGATAAGACAGGGCAGGGCGCAGTTCTGCTTACCCTTGAGACAAATTCATTCTGCTCAGAGGAAGCGGGCAACTTCCTTCATTGGGAGCTCGATTAAGAGTCTGCAGTAAGCACCTACCAATGGCTTCTCAGCCCGGCGAGTGTGTAGCTTGTAAGGTAAAGAAGGTGCAGTTGATTAAGCGCGAATCGCCTTAGCAAACTCCGCAAAGTCTTCAACCAAGATATCAATCTCTTTCTGCGTATGTGCAAGAGAGATCAACCACTGCTCATCAAGTCCTGGTGGGGTAATGATTCCGCGGTTAAGTGCGAAGAGCCAATGTGCTTCTGCAACACCGAAATCTGTCGCCTTGTAATCACGATAATTGCGAACAGGCGTTGTCGACCAAGTAACGCAACCCTTTACTCCGAAACCAACTGTGTGAGCTGGTAACTGATATTCCTCGATAATGTCACCAATGCGCTCAAGTGCCTGGAAGTTAAGTGCTTCAGCAGCGCCTAGCGTCTCCGTGGTTGCAATGCGATCAATCGCACGCACACCGGCCATCGCCAAAGGATTGCCGTTAAATGTGCCGAAGTGAGCCATCTTGTTATTTGTAACAAAATCCATGTACTTCCTCTTGCCACCAAAGGCTGCAAGTGGAAGCCCTCCACCAATCGATTTAGCGAGGGTGATGAGATCTGGCTTTACTCCCAATCGCATAGAAGCACCATGTGCTCCAGCTGTGAGACCTGTCTTTACCTCATCGAAGATGAGAACAACGTTGTATTGATCGCAGAGCTCGCGAACGCGCTCTAGATAACCCGCATCCGGAAGGACGATAGCGAGGTTTTCAAGGACAGGTTCTACGATAAAACATGCAATCTTCTTTGCATTTTTCTTAAACATCTTCTCAAGCGCTTCGATGTTATTAAATGGAACAACATAGATATCGCCTGGCACCAAGTTTGCATCGATATGCGCCTTTGGCTTCTCTGGATTACCAATTTTATCTAGCGGTGGCTTACTTGAGACTACAAATGGGTCATAGCTACCGTGGTAGCCGCCCTCAATCTTGAGGATACCCATCTTCTCGGTAGCGCTACGAGCAACTCGAACTGCGTACATTGTTGACTCGGTACCTGAATTGGTGAAGCGGACCTGATCAATACCGAATCGCTTACAGATGCGCTCTGCGGCATCGGTTGAGGTCGGAGAAGGGGTTACAAAGAGCATGCCCTGCTTGAGTGAGGATTCAATCTCCTCCACAACGACAGGGTTGAGGTGGCCAGCGAGCATTGCTCCAAAGCCCATAGAAAGGTCGAGCAACTTACGTCCATCAACATCGGTCATATATGCGCCATCGGCTGAGACGATGGATATTGGGTATGGATCCCAGTGCTGGAAGCTAGATGTCACGCCAAGGGGGAGGGAGTTAAAGGCTCGCTTAGACTCGACCTCTGAGGCCTTGGTGTTCTTTGTGAAGAGATCCCACTCGGCAGCGAGAACAGCTGCAACCTTTTCTGGAGAGATGGGTGTTGATGTGGCGGGAACTCGACGATATGTATTTGCGTGTGGTGCATTCATCGTATGTGATGTGGTCATTTGTAACGCTGTACTACAAAAGCCTCTAACCTAGAAGCGGTTTTGTTCTGTACTCTCCTTTTATCACGATAAATCGTGAGGGGGCAATTATCTCTGATGGTCTATAAAGTTGCAACTATTAGATAACCATCGTGGCGATAAGCATTTCTACTATGAAATCATCCCATTTTTCCTGTTGCACGGGCTCGGGGACGATGTCATTAACAATCTTTCCAAGCGTATAACTTTGGATGAATACAGCAACTATACAATTATCAAGCTCGGGACGGAATAGACCTTTATTCTTCGCCTCCGCAACTAAATCTTCCAATGCAGAAGTTAAGCGATCTTGTTCAATACCGAGAGCTATTTTAAATCGCTCGGAAGTCTCTGAATTAGCGAGGGTGCGCGCACGATAGAAACGCGTCTGTTGATACTCTACAGATTGAGTGTATTTAGTGAGAATCCGTAAACCTTCAATGATGTCATCACGAGTCTTGGCACTTGAGAGAACCGGCACAATCAATCCAATACTTCGATCGACCCAGGCGGCATATTTGGCCACCTGTGCTGCTTCAAGGAGTTCACCTAAATCGTGAAAGTGGTGATAGAGGCTTCCCTTGGATATCCCTGATTTATCAAGAATCTCATCGACCTGAATATCTTGGGGAAATTGATTCTCTAATAGCCCTGCTGTCGTCTCGATGAGACGAGCTTTAGTTGGATGAGGCGTCAAGGACATGTGCCAATTAAACTCAATAAGGCCAACTATTGGTAGCCTTTCCCATCATGAAAAAGCCAACAATCATTCTCGCAACCAGTAATGGTGTGGGGATGGGGCACCTGGTACGGGCTACAGGCATAGCGATCGAGTTAAAGAAGTATGCCAATCCGATTATCGTCTCAATGGCAGGTGGAATCGCAGAGATTCCTGATTATCTTGGAATTCGAGTTGAATATATCCCGGGCCGCGATCGCGGCTGGATGTCTCGCGATAATTGGGATATCTACTTACGTGATCGTCTTATGGCACTTGTTGATGAGACTGGTGCAACGGTGATGTCCTTTGATGGCGTTGTTCCATATCCAGGTGTAATCGCGGCGAAATTCTCACATCCAAAGTTGGCGCTGGTCTGGGTTCGTCGTGGTCTCTGGCAGAAGAAGCCACAACGTTTTGTTCTCGGAATGCAGTCAAAGATGATGGATCACATTGTTGAGCCTGGGGATATGGCGCGAGCTTATGATTTTGGACCTACCGCCACCCGTAAAGATGCAACGCTCACCTCGCCTGTCTCGCTCTTTAGAGAGGGCGAAGCCCTTTCACGTGAGGAAGCGCGAAAAGTATTGGGACTTGATCTCGATCGCCCCGCAGTTTTAGTACAGCTTGGAACCGGCGATAGTGACGTGAATGAGAAGCTCACCGCAGCGCTCACTGGCCTCATCGGATGGAAAGATCTCCAAGTCATATTGACGAAGCAGCCATTTGATCAAGATGGAAAATCTCTTGCTCCTGATGGTCTTGATATTCGAGTGGTTCGCCACTTCCCACTAGCGCGCGTACTTCATGCATTCGATGCAGGGGTTTCGGCGACTGGTTACAACGGCTTCCACGAGAATCTTCCCGCCTGCCTACCAACTGTCTTTATCTCCAATATTCGCGGAACAGATGATCAAGAAGCTCGTGCACAATGGGGCCACGATTTCGGATATGCAATTCGCGGTAACCAAGCTGACCTTCAAGACATCACTGCTGCTGTGAAGAAATTACAAGACCCAGAGATTCGTGCAAAGTTAGCTGCAAAATGTAAGGAGCTTCCTGTAACTACTGGCGGTTCTGAGATTGCAAAGATTCTCTTTGACCTTGCAACTCGTGAGGAGCCAAAGCGATCATCATGGTTTACTTACAACCGCCTCAAAATGCAGGACCATATCAACCGCGGAAAGCGCCATATTGCCTGGATTGGCCTTCGCCGCCTCGGTCATATCTATCGCACACTCCATCCATATTTAAAGGTCAACGAGATAAAGACTGATACACCTATCTGGGGATCACAGACGAGCGCAAAAGAGCTCCATCCACTTATTAAGGGTGATGTTCGATTTGAACACATCATTGAAGGTGCGTCTGAGGCCTATATAGCGCGCCGCCGTGAGATAGCTGAGAAGGCCTATGGCATTACACGAGAAGTTATTAATATAAAGAAGACTCCTCAATAAATTTCGCTCTGCGCAATCTCAGCGCTCCCACTAAAGTTCATACTTATGAGAGCTCAAACTTCAACGCCAGTCAATGAAATCATCGCCACCCGTCGCAGCCCGCGCTCCTTTAATGCAACTGCAGAACTTTCAGATGGCGATCTTCTTGCGATGTTGGAAGCAGCTCGGTGGGCACCATCTGCCTTTAACGGCCAACCTTGGCGTTACTTTGTGGGCAAACGTGGCAGCGATATTTTTAGCGAGATCCTCTCCTCCTTGGGCGAGTTCAATCAGATGTGGGCGAAGAACGCTTCTGCTCTCATTCTCGTCGCATCGACAACAGTAAAGGGCGATGGCTCCGTGCATGCCGATTATCAATATGACTGCGGACTCTCGGTCGCACAATTGACCATCGAGGCACACGATCGCAACCTCATTGTTCACCAGATGACAGGATTTGATAGAGAGCTCGCCAAGAGCGCTGTTACTATCGGTGATGATTTAGTTGCAGTGGTTGTCGTTGCAGTGGGAACCCAAGATGCACCAGAGAAGTTAGCTGGTCCGCTATTGGAACGTGAACTTGCACCACGTCAACGCCTGCCACTTGAGACAATCGTTGTGAAGGGTCTACCTGCTTAGAAGCGGGATCTAATCTCCCAAAGATCCTTAAAGACTGGGTTAAAGAGGGTGCTGGCAAGGTACTTCACACCGCTAGATCCGCCAGAGCCCATCTTTGCGCCAATCGTGCGCTCCACCATCTTTACATGGCGATAGCGCCACTCTTGAATACCTTCATCGATATCGAGCAGACGTTCAGAGACCATAGCTGCCTCTGCATCACTGCGATGGAGTTCGAGTAAAGAATCTTGAACAACGATATTGCTCTCATATGCAACGCTCTTTGATCGGTTTAGAACCTCTGCAGGAATTACAAAGCCACGACCTGCAACATAAACCAAGAATGAATCCCAGATTGAATTCTTCTCAGTAATTGCTGCGATCTCATCTTGCATTGCAGGTGGTAGGTGTCCTGCCATCTTGCTATCGCGGCGACCGAGGATTGCCTCGACCTTTCTAAATTGAGCAGATTGGAATCCACTCGATGAAGAGAGATAACCACGGAAGGCGTTGAACTGAAGCGGCGTCATCGTCTCCAGAATATCTACCTGCGTGACACAGACCTTCATGATTGTGCGAATGCGACCTAAGAGAGCCAGGGCATAGTGCGAATCACCTGATTCAAGGGCCTTTGCTGCAGCCTCAAATTCATGGAGAAGTTGTTTAAACCAGAGCTCATATGTCTGGTGGATGATGATGAAGAGCATCTCATCATGTTCTGGACCTTCTGAGAGTGGCTTCTGGAGCTGCAATAACTCATCTACTTGAAGATAAGAGGTGTATGTCAGCGCGGAATCGTATTCGCTACTCATGTGACTCGTGAATCCGAACCCTTAATCTCTTCATATTTACGTGAGAGCGTGAGGTCGCGAAGACGCTCAAAGCCATCCCAAATTTCAACATATGAAGTTGGTAGTGGAGCTATTGCCAATCGAATTGCATTAGGTGTTCTGTAATCAGGAATTACATTGGCGAATTTGCGAAGTGCTACACATATCTGAGCAGCTTGTGGATGGCCAATTGAGATATGGCCACCACGCTCATTGGGATCACGCGATGTGAGCAAGGTGTAGCCAAGGTCAGCTAACCATGCATCGTAGAGATCAATCATCATCTGAGTTCCAACCGCTGCCTTATGAGCAATAGCTGAGATGCCAGCCTCTTCAATCATCGAGAAAGCTGTCTGCACACCACGAATACCAATAATTGATGGACTTGCGATTTGAAAGCCACGAATACCTTCGGCCTTCACAAACTCTGCACCCATTCCAAATTGATCATCGTTACTAAACCAACCTTGGATGGGAACTTGGAGCTCCTTTTGAACTCTCTTATTCACATATAACCAGGCAGGAGAACCTGGTCCAGAGTTTCCATACTTATATGTGCAACCCACTGCGAGATCAACGCCGTTGGCATCAAAATTCATTTCAATCGCACCAGCTGCATGACTTGCATCCCAGACAACCCAAGCACCAAATGTGCGGACAAAGTCAGTGATGGATTTGATGTCATTGCGCGCACCAGATCGATATTGAATGACTTCAAATGTCACAAGTGCAACATCCTCGTTCATATATGGCTTCAAGATATCTACAGTAATTCGCTCGTTCTCTGAAATTGCTGGATCTTCATTATCGATAATGACGAGATTGAGTCCTAATTGTTTTGCAATTCCATCAAGGATGTAACGATCGGTCGGAAAGTTTGCTGCATCGGTGATAATCGTCTTTCGACCAGGACGTGAATTGATAGCGGCTAAACAGAGCTGGTAGAAGTTGACCGATGTTGTGTCACAGACAAGGACCTGACCGGGCGCAGCTCCTAGGACGGAGCGGCCAAGGAGGTCTCCAGCAGGTTGAGCTTCATCGACCCAGTGGCTCCATCCAGTGACGACCTCACGGCCCCATTCATGGGTGAGGAAGTCATTGACCGCCTTCACCGTCTCGTGAGGCAGGCGCCCGAGCGAATTGCCATCGAGATAGCAGAGATCGGGATCAGTAATAACGAATCTGCTCTTAAAGTGAGCAAGAGCATCGCTCTTATCGAGTTCGAGAGCGTATTGGCGGTCAGTAACCTTCATGATGGAAAGGTACGCTCTCCTACCGTGGCGCGCAATCTTGTAAACATCGAAGAGGTCTCAAAAGCCTTTGATATTCGCCCACTTCTGACAAAGGTCTCACTCGGCATATCTGAGGGAGAGCGAATCGGAATTGTTGGCCGAAATGGCGCCGGCAAGAGCACGTTGATGCGCATCATTACCGGCGAAGAAGCGCCCGATGCTGGCCGCGTCACAAAATCTAATGCCACCACCATTGGCTATCTCGCTCAGATTGATAACGCGGAGCCTTCGGCAACTGTTGGAGAAGTTGTATTAGGAGATCGCGAAAAACATGAATGGGCAGGGGACTCTCGTATTCGAGAGATCTTCACCGGGCTCTTCGGTGGTTTTGATGATCATCTCTTCGAGCGCACCTTTGGCAAACTCTCTGGCGGAGAGAAGCGTCGTGTGGGTCTTGCAAAATTATTAATTGACGACATCCAACTTATTTTGCTCGATGAGCCAACAAACCACCTTGATGTTGAGGGTGTCGCCTGGCTTGCTGATCATCTCAAGAAGCGCAGTGATTTAGCTGTACTAGTTGTAACTCACGATCGTTGGTTCCTTGATGAAATCACCGAGTGCACTTGGGAAGTAGTACAAGGAAACGTTGAAGAGTATGACGGTGGATACTCCGCATTTGTTCTTGCGAAAGCTGAACGCTCACGTCAATCTGCAGCGACTGAAGCGCGTCGCAATAACCTGATTAGAAAAGAATTAGCGTGGCTTCGCCGCGGTGCTCCCGCTCGCACGACAAAGCCGAAGTTTCGTGTTGATGCCGCTAATGAATTGATTTCAGCAGAGCCTGCACCACGTGATGGAAGTGAACTTCTTAAGTTTGCACTCAATCGTTTAGGAAAGACTGTTCTTGAGACAAACGATATGCAGGTTAAGGCTGGCGATAAAGAGCTACTCTCTCACTTAACATGGAATATCGGACCTGGCGATCGCATAGGTATCGTCGGAATTAATGGTGCAGGCAAGAGCACTCTGATGCGAGTTCTAGCAAGTGAATTGGCACCAGCTGCCGGAAAGCTCACCACTGGAATAACCGTGAAAATAGCCTTCCTTACGCAGCACCTCGATGAACTCGATCCCACATGGCGAGTATTGGAAGCGGTTGAAAAGGTTGCACAATATGTAGAGCTTGGAAAAGGTAAGACCCTCTCTGCTTCACAACTATGTGAGCGACTTGGCTTCGACCGCGATGGCCAATGGACACCAGTCGGAGATCTCTCTGGTGGAGAACGCCGTCGACTCCAATTAACTCGTCTTCTCATGGATGCGCCAAATGTTTTGATGCTCGATGAGCCAACGAATGATTTTGATATTGAAACTCTCACAGAGCTCGAAGATTTACTTGATAGCTATGGCGGAACGTTGCTTGTTGTCTCACACGATCGTTATTTCCTCGAGCGCGTCTGTGATCGCTTTGTTGGTCTCCTTGGAGATTTACAGCTCCGAGACCTGCCACGCGGCGTAGATGAATATCTTGAACTTCGCCATCAACAATCAGCGCCAGCACAAGGCTCGGGCAGCAAGGGTAAAACCTCTAACGCTGCAGAAGAGCGCCAACTCAAGAAAGATTTAGCTCGCGTAGAACGACAGATTGAAAAGGGTAAGGCTGAGATTATTCGCCTCACCGGAGAGCAAGAAGCCTTTGCAATGAATCCAGAGAAGTTAATCGAGATTGCTGAGCAGTTGATAAAAGTCTCCTCTGATTTAGCAAGCCGTGAAGAAGAATGGCTTTCGATTACATTGGCGCTAGAAAGCTAATTGTCATGAGCGGTAAGAACCAACGTCTAGATATCTTGGCAACCATCTCTGGTGTGATGATCGCTCTCCAAGCACGTGCCAATGGTGAACTTTCACATCGCCTTGGAAATGGCGTGCAGGCAGCGCTCATCTCCTTTGGTTCAGGTCTTGCCATCATCGCACTCATTGCGCTCTTCTCACCAGCAATCAAAGAGGGCGCTCGTAATCTCCGCGGCGCGGTCAAGGCAAGACAGATTCCGAAGTGGACCCTCTTTGCTGGGGCTCTCGGTGGAACCTTTGTTGGGATCCAGACCCATGTGGTGCCTGTAATAGGCGTGGCTATTTACTCTGTCGCCTCTATCGCAGGGCAGACGGCGGCATCCTTATTGGTAGATCGCCTAGGTATCACTGGTGGGGGAAAGAAGCAGATCACGGCGCGACGCCTTGCCGCTGCCGCCTTTACCGTCTTCGCAGTCTTTATCTCAGTCTTTGATCGCATCGAGGCTGCAGACCTTGCCCTCTTCGCTGTCTTCTTAGCTGGGGTTGCAGGTGCAGTAGTTGGTGTGCAGCGCGCACTCAATGGACAGATTAATGAGCATTCCCATCAGAGTTACACAACTTCACTCCTTAACTTCATTATGGGTACAACATTTCTCACAATCTTTCTCGCGCTCTTGATCGCATTTGGAGATAGCGAGCTGGCTCCACTACCAGCTGGTCCTTGGTGGATCTATACCGGTGGTGTCATTGGCGTTATCTACATCGCTTTCACATCAAAGATTGTTCAACACCTTGGTGTTCTCACCTTCACGCTCTTTAGCGTTGGTGGAAATTTATTAGGTTCACTTCTGATTGATTTAATATCGCCGACAGATAGTGTGCGCGTGAGCTGGTACTTGGTCACTGGAATCGCCATGACCTATCTTGGAGTTATCGTGGGCGGCGTGAATAATTCACAATCGCGGAGATCACTGAAGCGATAATAAAGAAGGCGGCAATCGCGTAAGAAGAGGTCTTCACCCAAGGTAGAGATGCTGCGTAGTAGCCGGCGAGTGTGATGCCAGCGCCCCAGAGAATGGCACCGATGATATTTGCCGATAGAAACTTGTAGTAATTCATCTTTGAGATTCCGGCAATCGGCGGAACAAAGGTGCGAATCCAAGGGAAGAAGCGGGCGGCAATGACTGCCCACCAGCCGGTCTTCTCATAGAAGCGTTCAGCGCTCACAATCATCGCCTGAATACGCGGAGAATCTCGTTTATCTAAATAAGGTCTTCCCACTACTCGACCAATTACAAATCCGATTTGATCGCCGAAGAATGCGGCAAGGACGATGATCGTGACTAAGAGAGCGATATTGATATTTCCATGAGCTGCAGCCACTAAACCAGCGCTAAATAGGATGGAATCTCCGGGAAGGAAGAAGCCAAAGAGAAGCCCCGTCTCGATAAAGACGATTGCTCCCACCACTAGATAGAGAACAAATGGAGCAAGTGTGGAGAATTGGGCATCGAATGATGCTGCATATGCGCTCATCTCACACCTTACCTCTGCGAAATTTTCTTCACAGCGGCAGCGACCTTTGTGACCACCTGTGGATCAAAGACACTTGGCACGATAAAAGATGCGTTGAGTTGCGATTCCGAGACACAATCTGCAATTGCATCTGCAGCTGCGACGAGGAGCTCATCTGAAATCTTTGTTGCACCGGCATCAAGGAGTCCACGGAAGATGCCAGGAAATGCGAGAACGTTATTGATCTGATTTGGCTGATCACTGCGTCCTGTTGCTACGACAGTTGCATATTTACGTGCAATGGCAGGATCGATTTCAGGTGTTGGGTTGGCAAGAGCGAAGACAATCGAACCCTGAGCCATAGATGCTATATCAGCTTCATTAAGGACATTTGGAGCGCTGACACCGATAAAGACATCGCCACCCTCCATTGCTTGATGAATATCGCCCTGGAAATTTGTTGGATTTGAGTTATCAATAAACCAGCGGCGCATATCTCCCTCGCCCGCTGAACTCTTACAAATTACACCATCTTTATCAAAGGCGATGATGTTCTTCGCACCACTTAATACAAGTAGGCGCGCGATAGCAGTTCCTGCAGCGCCAGCTCCACTCATAACAATCTTCACATCTTCTAAGTTCTTTCGAACTAGGCGGAGTGAATTACGAAGAGCTGCAAGAACAACAATTGCAGTTCCATGTTGATCATCATGAAAGACTGGAATATCAAGAAGATCGCGTAGTCGTGCTTCAATCTCAAAACAACGAGGAGCGGAGATATCTTCGAGATTGATTCCACCATAGACAGGTGCGAGTAATTGAACGGTCCGAACAATCTCATCGACATCTTGGGTGTCGAGACAGACTGGCCAGGCATCGATATCTGCAAAACGCTTGAATAGGACTGCTTTACCTTCCATCACAGGAAGAGCTGCTGCCGGGCCAATATTTCCTAGGCCGAGCACTGCAGAGCCATCGGTAACGACAGCGACGGTATTGCGCTTCATGGTCAGGCGTCGGACATCAGTTGGATCATCGACGATCGCCTGGCAGATGCGAGCAACGCCAGGGGTGTAGGCGCGAGAGAGGTCATCTCGGGTCTTGAGTGGAACCTTCGATGCAATCTCTAGCTTTCCACCGAGGTGGAGTAAGAATGTGCGATCGCTGACCTTACGGACAGTCAAACCTTCATGGGCAGAGAGTGCAGCGTTGATTTCCTGTGCATGATCTTTATCGATGGTGTCGCAGGTAATATCAACAACGACGCGATCAAGGTGTGACTCAACAACATCGAGAGCGGTGATTGTCGCCCCTGCACTTGTGACTGTTGCAGTAACAAGTGCTACAGGTTGAAGTTCTGGAGCGCCTTCAACACGAATTGTGATTCCATACCCTGGCGAGGTTGATGCCACTACACGACTCCGTAGAGACGATCTCCAGCATCACCGAGACCAGGGACGATATATCCATGTTCATTGAGCTTCTCATCGAGTGAACCGGTCACCAAAGTAATTGGTACTCCGGAATCCTTAAATGCATCTTCAACAATCTTGATGCCCTCTGGTGCTGCCAAGAGACAGATTGCCGTGATCTCTGCTGCGCCTCGTTCGATAAGAAAATTGAAAGCGGCAACGAGAGTTCCACCTGTTGCCAACATCGGATCCAAGACAAAACAGTGGCGACCTGAGAGATCATCGGGTAGACGATTGGCATATGTGCTCGCCTGCAGAGTCTTCTCATCTCGAACCATGCCGAGGAATCCCACTTGAGCTGTTGGAAGAAGTCGCGTCATTCCCTCCAACATTCCAAGACCTGCTCGCAAGATTGGAACAACAACAGGACGCGGCTCGGCCATCTTGAGGCCGGTTGTCTCTGTAACTGGGGTCTTAATTGCAACTGAGATCGTCTTTACATCGCGTGTTGCCTCATAGGCAAGGAGAGTGACGAGCTCTTCAACTAAACGTCGGAAAGTCGGTGAATCAGTCTTCTCATCACGGAGAACAGTTAACTTATGAGAGATAAGTGGGTGATTGGCGACATGTACTTTCATGGCTCCAACCTTACCGATAAAGTCGGGCTATGCAGAATAACGAGGAGCTCATGCGCATGGCATTGGATGTGGCACGTATCGCACCACAGACGGGCGATGTTCCTGTGGGGGCGATTGTTATCAACTCCGAAGGCGTTGTCGTTGGAAAAGGTTTTAACGAGCGCGAAGCAGGTAACGATCCCACCGCACATGCCGAGATTGTTGCGATTCGTAGCGCTGCATCTCGCTTGCAGAAATCTCGTCTCGATGGCTGCACCTTAATTGTCACGCTAGAACCATGTGCAATGTGTGCGGGAGCAATAGCCCAGTCACGAATTTCAAAGGTGGTCTTTGGTGCATGGGATGAGAAGGCTGGCGCAGTGGGATCAGTCTGGGATGTTCTCCGCGATCCACGCTCCATCTTTAAGGTAGAGGTGGCAGCAGGCGTCCTTGAAACTGAATGTGCAGAGCTCTTAACTGAATTCTTTAAAGATAAGTAATTAGTTAATTACAAGCTCGTAAGAAGGATTGAGAATCACAAGTGATCCTTCATCTTCTCCGACCATACCTTCGGCACGCACTTCCATACCAACTTCAAGGCCGGCAATTTCACGGCGGCCAAGGAAGTTCAGTGTGACGCCGCCGGTCTCATCCCACACCTCAACCTGAAGTGTGGGCGCACTTCCACTTGGAGCCGTTGAAATAGATGTCACACGTCCCTGGACATGTGCTCGCTTACGCCACTCAATCTTTCCAATAGGAGTGATGTGCTCGGCATAGTGGCTAATTGGAGTAAATGGCATATCAGCACGAGCTGCAGTTGCCTTTGGAGCTTCAGCAACCGGCGCCGGAGTTTGCTTATGTTCTTCGTGCACCAATACTGATTTATCAGAGGTGATGTTATTGACATCGAAAGGAATAATTGTTGCTACCACTCGCTGTAGTTGCGAGATTGGTGCAGCAATTTCTTCAGCTGTTTGATCGTGCAGTAAACGACCTAAGAATCGTGAATATGATCGACGAGGAAGGAGGAGTGTGAGCTCAACATCAGGCTTAGCAGTCTTTCGAATTGCATAGTCGACCGTTGAATTTGCAATGCGGCGATCAGGGCAATCGATGAGTTCGAGCGTAATATCTTCGAGCGCCTCAGATTCTGCCCATGCGCTCTGAATCTCTTCTGCATGGCGATCATCGATAACGAAGTGAACTGCCTTGATCTTATGCGGCTTCAAACTACGCGCATAACGAACAGCACCAACAGTTGCGAGGTCAACGTTATCGACCAAGATAGTCACATCATGGCGCGCCATCGATGTTGCTCGCTCTTGCTCATCCTTGACCTTCAGCGCCTCTTGTTCGCGCACATATTGGCGACGGAAGCGAAGGAATGTCGCCACCATTATTGGCGCAGTGACAAGAACCAACCAAGCGCCTTCGGTGAATTTCACGACCGAGAAGATGATGACGATGATGAGAGAGATTCCACCAGCGAGTGAGTTGATAACAACCTTGATCTTCCAACCATCTGATCGAGTGCGAAGTGCATGACGTGTCATTCCAAAACCAGCGAGTGTAAATCCAGTAAATACACCGAGGGCATAGAAGGCGACGAGGTGCTCAACAGATCCTGCTGTGATGAAGACAAGGAAGAGTCCGCCACCAGAGAGAAGGAAGATTCCGTTAGAGAATGCAAGACGGTGACCGCGCTTCATGAGCTGGCGTGGGAGGTAACCATCTGTGGCAACGAAGTTACAAAGAAGTGGAAATGCGCTATATGTTGTGTTGGCGCCTGCGAAGAGAATTAGCATGGTTGCGAGCTGAACGAGCAAGAACATCACGCCACCGAAGGCGCCCTCACCTACAGCAGCTCTTGCTACCTGTGAAATAACGGTTGGGAAGCCAGATTCATAAGGAACGGCGTGTACATGGCTTGCAAACCAGGAAACTCCCAAGACGAGAGTTCCAAGAAGCACGCTCATAGTTACCAGAGTGCGCTTTGCATTGACATGCTCTGGAGTCTTAAAGAGCGCAACTCCATCGGAGATCGCCTCAAGTCCTGTCAGAGATGATCCACCATTTGCAAAGGCGCGGAGCAAGATAAAGATAGATGCTGCGGTAAGTAATCCTTGTGCCTCACCAATTTCAACTGCACCAGGTGCATATGGATCGAGCATCGGCAAGGTGCCATTGATAAGTCGCCATGTGCCCATACCGAAGACGATAAACATTGTGCCAACAAAGAAGTATGTCGGCATCGCAAATGCTTTACCTGCTTCTTTCACGCCGCGAAGATTTCCGTATGTAAGAATGGCAATGACTGCAACAATCATGTGCATCTTCCAAGGAGCAGCGCTTGGGAAGGTAGAGATAATCGCAGCAACACCTGCCGCAGATTGAATTGCAACTGTAACCAAGTAATCAAGCATCAGTGCAACGGCAGCCACCTGGGCTGTCACCGGACCGAAGTTATCTCGCGCAACTATGTATGCGCCGCCAGTCTTGGTATAAACATCGATGACATTTCGATATGACAAGGTAATGACGATCAAAATTCCAATAACGATTGCTGTCATCGGCATGATGATTCCGAAAGCTGCCAATCCAAATGCAGGCAAGAGAGCGATCAATATCTGTTCAGAGCCATATGCTGATGAGGAGATACAGTCAGAGGAGAGGATTCCGAGCGCATACCTCTTACTTAAGCGCTGGTGGCCGAGAGAGTGGCGGTTATGTGCAGAGCCGAGTAGGCGACGCTTGATCTTGTAGCGAAGCGGATCTTTCAGGTGTGCATGTTCCTGGAGGGCTACTGGCGCTGGTGCGCCATCTGTCCACGACTTCGCCACGATGTGACTCCCTTAATTTCTATAAAATCTCAAGTGGTCTTACCAATGAAGACCTCTTTTGATAGGGTCATCTTATGCGCACACAGTTATATATAGATGGTCAATGGGTCGATGGCAGCGGAACTCTCGATGTAATCGACCCGAGCGATGGCTCTGTGATCGCCAAGGTCGCCACCTCAAGCGATGAGCAGAACCTCGCCGCTGTCGCTGCCGCAGAGCGAGTCTCCGCTGAATGGGCCGCTACCGCCCCACGAGTACGCGCTGAAATCCTCCGCAAGGCATTTGAAATCATGACCACTGAGGCCGATCAGATTGCCGAGCTCATTTCACGTGAAAATGGCAAGGCTCTTCCTGATGCTCGAGGCGAGGTGGGTTATGCCGCTGAATTCTTCCGTTGGTTCTCAGAGGAGGCAGTTCGCACCCCAGGAGATTTCCGCCTCTCACCATCAGGCGATAAGCGCATCTTGGTGACTCACCAACCGATTGGCGTCTCACTCCTTATTACACCGTGGAACTTCCCAGCAGGAATGGCGACTCGAAAGATTGGACCTGCAGTAGCTGCTGGTTGCACGATGATTCTCAAGCCAGCTGGTGAAACCCCACTGACTGCACTTCACATCGTCGACATCATGGAGCGCGCCGGACTGCCAAAGGGCGTTCTCAATGTGATTTTGCCGGCACAGACTGGTCCAGCAATTTCTAAGTTGATGCACGATTCACGAGTAAAGAATCTCTCATTTACCGGATCAACTCAGGTTGGAAAGATCCTCCTTCGCGAAGCAGCTGATCAAGTTATCCGTTGCTCAATGGAGCTAGGTGGAAATGCGCCATTTGTGGTTCTTGATGATGCAAATATCGAAGAGGCAGTTAAGGGCTTAATGCTTGCAAAGATGCGCAATGGAGGAGCGGCATGCACAGCAGCAAACCGCATCTATGTCGCACGTTCTATCGGAGATAAGTTCATCGCTGAATTTGCAAAGGCTATGTCTGCAATGAAGATGGGCGTTGGTCGTGATAACGGAACAACTCTCGGCGCTTCTGTCTCGTTGAAGGAGCGCAACAAGATTGCAGAGCTCGTTGAAGGTGCCACCGCGCGAGGCGGCAAGGTGCATATCGGTGGTCAGACACCTGATGGACCAGGTGCTTTCTATCCACCAACAATTGTTGAAGTTTCAAAGGATGATGAGATTCTCGTCAACGAAGTCTTTGGACCAGTTGCCCCAGTTGTTCTCTTCGATACCGATGAAGAGGCGCTCAAGCTAGCCAATGACACTGATTACGGCCTTATCTCTTATGTTTACTCTGAAGACCTTAAGCGCGCTATTCGCTTTGCAGAGGCGATGGAGTCAGGAATGGTTGCAATCAACCGTGGCATGATCTCTGACCCAGCAGCTCCGTTTGGTGGCGTGAAGCAATCAGGCCTTGGTCGCGAAGGTGGCTTCGATGGTATTCATGAATTCTTGCAGACTAAGTACATTGGCGTGGAGATCTAGTTCAAATCAGAATCATCTACCAACTCTTCACGACGTGTAAAAACTTCATATTGTGAATAACCTCGATCGTATGTGAAGTTCTGCTTTTTCCAAAAAAATTTCCGAACTATTAGTCGGATTACCCTTACCTGAAATGCTACGGGTGGATGACCCTCGCCTTTCCACTGTCCTGTTATTGACTCTTTCGGGTGAGCTTTCCCTTGAGATCTTCGCTTATCTAGCGCTGCACCCTCCAACTTGAATCTCCGTTGGAACTCTCTTTTAGTCGTATATGCCGCAATCGGCATATAACGAAAGTGTTTTGCTTCATCATCATATCGATGAGCGCTAACTACCCAGCGCCCTATCGACTCATCAGTCGGATCTACCTCTGACATTAAACTCCAATCGCGTGATGCAAATGTAGATTAATAGAAGAATGAAATAAAGAGGAAGAAATGTATTCAGGTTTAGCCCAAGATCGATTTAAGACCTTTTTGTAGTGAAGAGTAGGAAATGTAGGGCTATCCCAACAAAGATTGCCCAGATTAAATCAACGGTAATCGTCACTACAGCAGTCACTATGTAAACGCTGACTTCCCGCCATGTTGACCGCAGCTGCTCACGAATACTATTTGGATTGAGAATTCGCACTGAAGTTCCAATAAGAACTCCAGCGATAGCCGGTAGTGGAATGAGTGCGAAGATCGGCGAGAGAAGTAGAACAACAATCAATAAGAAGAGGGCATGGATTATCGCTGCCATCTTTGTCTTGCCGCCTGATCTGATATTCACACTGGTGCGTGCAATGGCACCTGTTGCTGGCTGCCCACCGAAGAGTGAGGCAACCATCGTGGCAAAACCTTGGCCGAAGAGCTCTTTATTTGGTTGGAACTTCTCCTCTGCATGTGACATTCCATCTGCAACGCGGGCTGCCAATAAGGATTCAATCGCTGCAAGTAGCGCAATAAGAATCGCAGGTGTGATCAGAGATGAGGCAAAGTGGAGGTTGGAGCCTTCCCAGATAAAGACATTGCGAGGGATATCGCCAATCTTTGCCACATCAAGCTGAAATATGTAAACAACAAGGGTAGTTATTGCGAGAGCAGAGAAACTTGCTGGAACATAGGGCTTGAGTTTTAAGCGCTCAACTATCTTGACGATATTGAATTTAATCAACAAAGTAAGTAAGAGTATGAGAAGAGTGGAGATGTGGAATCCCTCTTCCACCGCACCCTTCACCGTATTGAATGCAACTTGTAACGTCCGTTCACCTTCGCCCTTTACAACCCCCAGAGCCATTGGCAATTGCTGCAAGGCAATAACAACTGCAATTCCTAAAGTGAAGCCTTCAACAACTGACCAAGGGATTCGGTTGATGATTGTTCCTAATCGAAGGATTGACATCGCAATCACAATCAGACCAGCCATCAAACCCAAGATGGGAATCGCAGCGATGCCATTATTGGCAATAACGGGTATTAAGACGACAGTCATCGCACCTGTCGGACCGCTCACCTGAAAGCGCGAACCACCAAATATTGCGGCGAGAAAACCGGCGATGATTGCGGTGGCGATTCCCGCTTGCGCAGACATTCCTGAAGTGATGCCAAATCCGATAGCCAAGGGGAGTGCGACAATTCCGACTGTTACGCCAGCTACTAGATCTCTACCGAATTGCTCGCGACCTATCCAGAAATCTGCCTTGCGGAAGTTAATTGTCTTCAATTATTTTTTCTTACGAACCTTATTAACTGCGTTAGTGACGTGACCTTTAGTGCGGTTGAGAATAACTTCCGCCCAAGTAAATTCAGATGCAAGAATTGCGAAACCAGCAATCATCATTGGAATGCCCGGAATAACGGGAAGGATCAAACCTGTCAGACCAACGAGCACGAAAGTTCCACCAACAGTGGCCGCTACAACCCAACGAATCGGATGCGGCAGGCGCTTCCAATTGTTCTTGACCCAGAGCCATCGCGCGCGCATGTATTCATTCTAATCGTGAGAGCCAGTGAATTATCTGAGAGCGGAGGATGAGGGATTTGAACCCTCGATAGGTTTCCCTATACACGCTTTCCAAGCGTGCGCACTCGGCCGCTATGCGAATCCTCCCGCGCCTGGCCCCGCGTGAGCGTGACCGGACTGGCTAAGGGTAGCGGTGGGAGAAGTCCCCTCTGACACATAAGATTAGGCTCAGATCTCCGGTGCGACGGCACCGTTCTGAACTCCCCCAGGGTAGGAATACAGCAAGGGTAGGAGCGCTCTGTTGGGTGCACCGGAGGTCCTACAACATCAGATCCTCTGGTCAATTAGAAGTGAATTGAATCAGAGCTATCGAAGGGTATGAAAATGAGCCTCGCTCTCTATCGAAAGTATCGTCCCTCTGTATTTGCAGATGTGATCGGACAGGAACATGTCACGGTTCCACTTTCCAATGCCCTCGAATCCGGTAAGACCCACCACGCATATCTCTTCAGCGGTCCTCGTGGTTGCGGCAAGACTTCTTCTGCGCGAATCATGGCGCGCTCGCTCAATTGCGAAAAGGGTCCCACACCTAATCCATGTGGTGAGTGTCAATCATGTAAAGATTTAGTTGCAAATGGTCCGGGGTCACTCGATGTTATTGAAATTGATGCTGCGACACATGGTCTTGTAGATGATGCCCGCGATCTTCGCGATAAAGCATTCTTTGCACCAGTACAGAGCAAGTACAAGATTTACATCATCGATGAAGCGCATCAATTAGGAACAGGTGCAGCAAATGCACTTCTTAAAGTTGTAGAAGAGCCACCGGCGCACGTGATCTTTATCTTTGCAACAACAGAGCCAGAGAAGTTGATTTCAACTATTCGCTCTCGTACTCACCACTATCCATTCCGCCTTGTTCCACCAGGAACTCTCGCTTCACATTTGGAGAAGGTCTGCGCATCAGAAGGTGTGAAAGTCGCTAAGGGCGTTATTCCACTCGTTGTTCGTGCATCAGGCGGATCTGTTCGCGATGCTCTCTCAGTGCTTGGTCAATTATTGGCCGGCGCCGGAAAAGATGGTGTTAGTTATGAGATTGCAGTTCAACTTCTGGGCTTTACCGATGGCGCACTTCTCGATGATGCGATGGGTGCAATTGCCGCACGCGATGGTGCAACTCTCTTCCAAACAATCGATCGCGTTATTGAGTCAGGACACGATCCACGTCGCTTCACCCAAGATTTACTTGAGCGACTACGCGACTTAATGATTGTTGATGCGCTGCAGGCAACAAATGCCACAAGCATCTTGCGGGAACTTCCAGATGATCAGCTTGAACGAATGCGTGTACAGGCCAAGAACATTGGCCAAGCTTCGCTCTCCCGCGCTGCAGATATCGCCTCTGAGGGCCTTACTCAGATGCGTGGAGCGACAGCTCCACGCTTGATTCTTGAACTTATCTGCGGTCGCATCCTGTTGCCTATTGGTGACAATGGTGAGGCAGGAATGCTCGCTCGTATTGAACGCCTTGAGCGAGTTGAGAACATCGCTCCAACACCACATGCAACATCTGTACCTGTTGCAGCGGCACCAGTAGCAACAGCACCTGCTCCCGCAAAGAAGGTAGAGACTCCTAAAGCTGCAGATCCTGCCGATTACGTCTCACCTGTCACCGCTGAAGCAATTCGTGAGAAAGCTCCAGAGCAGAAGATTGTGGATGCAGTTGCAACCAGTGAACCTGCTGCAAAGATTGATTCGATCGATGTTTCAGGGCTTCGACGTATGTGGCCTGAGGTTATTGAGAATGTTAAGAAGCGTCGCCGTTTAACTTGGTCACTTCTAAGCGCAAGCGCTCAGATTCTCGGAGTTGATGAGAAGAACATCACCATCGGAATCGTAAATGCTGGAGCACGTGACTCATTCCTTCGTAGCGAATCAGATGCCATCTTGCGCGATGCCTTCATTGAGATTGTGGGGCTCGATCGCAAGATTGAGGTAACCGTTGATCCAAGCATCGATACCTCATCAACGCCAGAGGCGCGTGCTCAGCGCACGACAGAGGCTCCAACAGATAAGACTCAGTTAACAGGTGCAGCTCTTCTTGCCGCCGAGCTGGGTGCCACGATTATTAGTGAAACGAAGCACGACTAATGTCTAGTGGAATGTATGAAGGCGCAATTCAAGATCTCATTGACGCTCTAGGTCGCTTGCCTGGTATCGGACCGAAGTCTGCTCAACGTATCGCCTTCCATATCTTGCAATCAGATTCAGAGATTGCAGATTCATTGGTAGAGGCAGTTCGCACAGTTAAAGAGCGCGTGAAGTTCTGTAGCGAATGTGGCAACGTCTCGGAAGAGGCGCAGTGTCGAATCTGCCGCGATCCACGTCGCGATCCATCAAAGATCTGCGTTGTTGAAGAATCTAAAGATGTCATCGCGATTGAAAGAACTCGTGAATTCCGCGGTAAGTACCATGTGCTGGGTGGAGCAATCAGCCCTATCGATGGCATTGGTCCAGATCAGCTTCGTATCCGTGAACTGATGCAACGTCTTTCGGATTCAACAATCACTGAGATCATCTTGGCGACCGA
>Ga0222712_10002441_pt1 | contig 21276 bp, 28 predicted proteins | sample C33_657DmetaG_FD_165043 | JGI IMG/M metagenome (GOLD analysis project Ga0222712, IMG submission 165043) | Estuarine water microbial communities from San Francisco Bay, California, United States - C33_657D | ecosystem: Environmental > Aquatic > Marine > Unclassified | place: USA: California... | reverse complement strand
TATCACCTGCAGTGCCACTCTCTGTCTTGCCGAGCATACCAGAAGCAACACCAAGAATCATTGCGCCAACAGTATCAACTGCAGTTTCTCCTGCAGATGTATCCTTAGCGCCACCAAACATCTTCTTGCCAACATTACGATTCAATGGTATAACAGAATCACCTGGATTCAAATTAGTTTTGGTTGGATTATCTACTACACCTCCCTGTGCCATTGGAGAAACAGGAGATGGTGGCACTGCTGATGGAACTATACCACCTTCAGAAAAAAGAGACGGAGAACCCATGCTCAATAGTCCTTTTTCCAATCCCGTCATCGTTTTGTTACGCTTTTCTATTTCAGCGTCAGAAAGTCCTAAATCACCACTTAATGCTTGTCCATAGGACTTATCAAAGAAATCTTTTCCTACAAAATTTCTAAGCATATCCATTCCCAAGAACGCATAACCTCCCAATGGAATACCAGATCCACCAGATAAAAGAGCACCTATCATATCACCTTCGCTGAGTGCTTTACCAGCAAGTCCAACAGCTAAAGCTTGCTGCGCTCCTGGAAGTAATCTACCAAGTAATCCGCCAGCACCTTTTTTTGCTCCTGCTTCAGCAGCACCCTTCGCGGCATCATCTGCGAAAGGCAACATCTTTTTCCACCATGGCTGCTTTGCTGCTGGAGCAGGAACACCACCACTAGTAGTAACTCTAGGACCACTGCCAGGCATTCTAGGACCAGGAGGTTTGCCTCCACCTCCCTGAGTTACTGGGGATTTTTTAAATGGATTTAATTTTTGTAACCACTTATCAGGGATGAAGTTACTTGCTAAATCGCCAAGTCCAAGTAAATTTAACATCCAATCAAAAGGTCCACCACCCCCGTCATCACCACCTTCTCCATCAGACTTATCCTTTTCAGTTGTATCAAAAGGAGACCTACTACTTGATGTATCCTGTGTTTTTTCTAATTGCTTTTCTGCTCTAGCATATTTTGCTTCTTCTAATGCCTTTCTTCTTAAGTCAGTTTGAGCATCTAATGTTTCTTTGATTGCAGTAAGAGTGCCAGAAGAGCTAGTTGTTGCCGCTAAATTCTGTCCAATGCCATCATTGATTCCACCAAGTTTGGATACCATTACACCAGTATCTTTTAAGATAGCAGTGAATCCACCCGCAATAAATTCTTTTAGTTTAGCAGAACCTTCGACACCATCTGCTTGTGTCGGTGGCGTTACTGGTTTATCTTTTGGTTTATTCCAACTAAATTGCTTCGCCCAATTAGACTTTGCTTTCTTGGACTTGATTGGGTTGAATTGATTTGCTAAAGAAGACTTAAAAAGAGACCCTTTCTTTGGAGTTTCACCTGCTTCCTGCGCCTTCTCTCTTTCTTCCTTAGCATTCTCGGCAGCATCACGAATCTTTGTGCCAATAGATTTAGCTATTCCAATGAGACTTGGACCTTCGCCAGCTTCTGTTGGTGTGGTAGTAAATGCTGCCATTAGTTAAAATCTCCCTGTGATATTTAGGTTATAGATGTGTAATGAGATAGTCTTGCTTTTTCTCTAGCAGCAACCAAAGGATTTGCAGGAACGTTAATGTATTGAGTATCACCCTTAATATAAACTGGCACCTGCTGTATCACAGGAGTAATTGTTTGCACCATAGCAACCGAAGTGCCACTAACAGTATCCTTAGGGATTGGCAGTGGCATCACATTTCCCTGCGGCAATGATGCCTCTCTTACTGGTTTGAATGATGAATCTGGACCATAAGGAGCATAATATTTTCCACCAATTGCCTCTATGGCATCTCTGGGTCCAGTTTGATATCTAAGATTAGATGGTCCTTTTTTGGGGGCACCAAATATTATACGATCCATCAAATCAACAAAACCAGCAACTTGTATTCCGCCTTGTCTTGCTATCTCTTCATATCTATTAAATGCTTTTGCTGGATCTTTATAAACATCAAATGCTTTATTTTGTATAGGAGCAATTAACATTTTATTGCCCACTTGTGCCAGCAATTCAGTGCCATGACCTATTACAGATTGTCCTGCAGTATATTTTGGAGGAACAATATATCCTGTTGGGGGTCCAGATATCTCAAACAATCCACGAATCTGACTAGAAAAATCAGAAGAGATAGTTTGTGCAGTTCCACGAGCAGCAGAAATACCAAATTCTTTTTTCTTCAGTCGTATTCTTTCTCCTAATTCTTTAATTGTTATCTTACCATCTGCAGGATCTTTATCAAGACCCGCATTTTCAGCATACCATCCCTTAACTTCAGACGCAGAAAAATTTCCGTAACCACTAACGATTCCTGTGCCAGATTGTGTAGCAACAACCGAATCATCTGGAGCTCCAACAAATGCTGGTAAGAAAACTGCCGTATATAATTGCCCAGCAGAAGCACCTTTGGGGAGTTTTGCATTCTCCAAATACTTTTGCACAAATGGCATCTGCTCTGCCCTAGACATTTTTCTCAGAGCATCTCTTGTAGTGCCAGCAGCTCTTGCTTGACTGTCCCCCATTTGAATTAATCCAGTGCGCGATCCATTGTCCGACGCAGGATTCAATCCAGATTCAGATGCCATTAATCCCATCAAATCTCCAGCATTGATATTAAAATACTGAGCAACTTTGTTAACTGCTTCTCCAAATGCTGGATCTTGTTTCCAATCAATAGGAACATATCCTCCTGGTGGCGGATCAGCTGCAGTATTTTGATTTCCGTCACCCAAATTAATTCCCAACCATCTGAAAAAATTAGCAAAGAATTTGGTTAATTCTTTAGCACCCTGCTCTTCTGTCATGGCAGCCGAATTAATTTCAGCAGCAAATGCTCCTTGATTTAAACCAAATAATGTTGCCAATCCTCCCAGTAAAGGAGAAAACATCTTAGCAATGACTCCACTAAAAGGACCAGCAGCACTTACTAAACTAGCGAGAGCGCCAGATATTTGAGCACCAATTACTTTAAACGGCATCTCCATTACGTTAGCAAATGGTTGCACTTTCTTCATCAAATCTCCAGCAGCGCCCAGACCAGTAGCAAGAATGTTACTACCAGTGCCCTGTATGACACCACCTTCAGCGAGTTTTTTTGGAGCAGCGCCCCTGATAAGCATCTCAGGACCAGCTTCTCCTATCAATGCTGGGACTGTGGCTCCGACAGATGCAGCACCTTCAGAAAACTTCATTCTCCTACCAAAAGAAGACATTTTAAACCTGTTTCTCTTTGGCACATCACCTGTTATTTTAGGACCACTTCTTCTGGTAGTAGACCTCTGACCACCTCCCTTTATTTTCTTTGCAATATCTCTAGTATCATCTGCTGCCATCAACAAATCAAACCAATCTAATCCACCTTCAGACTTGCCAAGTAAACCACTAAAATCAATAGATGGGATATTCACATCACCAGGAGCAGCCTGTTGTGCCATTGCTTCATCAGACCCAGAATCAATTTCAACACCAACCATCTTAGATATAGATGTTAATATACCTTCTAATAAATCTGAATTTCTTTCACTGGCATTAACAAGTTGCTCTAATGTCTGTGTCTGTTTTGTTATTTGACTGTTAATTACTCCTAAAGCAGCAGATACTTTTTTAAATCCAGTTGCTAAATCACGTATCTCGTTTGCTTTCTTTTTCTTCTTGGGGTCTGAATCTCCATAGTCAAATTGGTCTCCAAATCCTGCTTTAGATTTGGATTGTTTAGATGGCATACTCTCAATGAATGCCCCAAATGTTTTATCAAATGCTTGTCCACCAAACTGATAACCTATAGACTTCTTGATAAAATATCCAGGCTCTAATACTTCTTGAGGTATATCAGCGCCATTAGACTGTGCTTCTAATGCTCTTTCTTTCTGCTCTTTGGCATCTTGGAATGCCTTGTTCACTTTTTTACCTAACCAGGATCCAAGTGATAATAAAGATGGACCTTCACCTTCTGCGCTGCTTCCTCCACCCCCTGCTGACCCTCCAGAGAATAATGTTTTACCTATATAAGATCCAGTCTTCTTAAGACCGCCACCAAGCATTCTACCGAGACGCTTTCTTCTACTTGGTGGCGTAGGTGGTTCATTACCGCCAGCTGAGGGTGCTTTTGGTTTCTTTTTTTTCTTAACTGTATTCTTAGGTCTCTTAAGTTTTCTTCTGGAAGGTTTTTTCTTTTTTTTCTCAGTCTTAGGAACAGTTTCACTTCCCTCCCAAGGATCAGCAGGTCTTTGATACTCACTACGAGGAGGATTCATATCCTCCTTAATTGCTTCTAATACTTCTACCTTATCTTCTATGACAGCAGCAACTTCTGATTTAGTTTCTGCTTCCTTAATTTCTTCTTGTGCTTCAGGAAATACTCTGTTTAATACCTGCTCTGTCTTAGCATCAATCTTTTCATTTACTTCCTCACGAAATGGTTTCTCAAGAAACTCTTCTACCAACCACTTCTGATATGCTTCATTGTTGTATGCACCACCATACTTATCATTTTGATTAACTTGTGGATACTGACCATACTTTTTGATGTTTGCAATCAATCTATCAGCATCAGCATCACCAAGTTTTACATACGATGTAAAGTTTTCACTCAATCCTGGCACTGGTCTGCCAGTCAGCTTACCTTTCAGACGCAACCAAGTAACCTCACCAACCCTATCAGCAGGCCAATAAGGTTGTTGGGGATCTAGTATTCCTTCTGGTGGTTGTGCTGGGTTCATTGTTGTTGACTATTCTTTTGCTCTTCTAGATAATTACTAAGCATAGCAACATAAACTTCTCTCTCCCAAGGTATCATATTATCTAATTCAGTTAATGAAAACTTATGGTGATACATTAAATTGAAATTAGTTTGATAAAAGTTAGCGAGATTTTCATGGAAGAGACTTATGCGAAAAAATTTGTGAGCCCCTCAAGAGTATACTCAGATTCAACACCTGTCTTAGGATTCTTCAACTTAAATGTATGAGATACCTTAGGCATGGTGGCAAAGAAGTTTTGAATTGCTTCAAACTGTTTGCTTGTTAGACCCTCAAGGTAATCAGAGATATCCTTCTTAGAAAGACTCGACCCTTCCCATACCTCATCACCGTCAAAAATTTGCTCAACGCAATCAACAATGACATCAAATATTTCTTGAGTTGACTGCTCTTTCTGTAAGATTTGAGATGTAATAAACTGCTCCATGCCAGGATACTTCATAATCAAACCAGCATTATCAGTTAGCATCACTTTTTTATCATGACCTTCTGGTTTGATAACATCTACTTCCTCAAGATTTAACTTGTATGGAATAGATGTCTCTCCATCATCCTTAGCAGTGAAAATCATCTCAACGATTTCGCCTACAGACTTAGACCTAATTCTCAAGAAGACATATTCTAAATCAAACATAGGCAACTCATCGACCTTGATGCCTCTGGTAGTAATGCAAGACTTCAGTGTTTCAATAATAGCATTACGAATCTCTTTATCATCTTGACTCTCCGTTGCCATCAGAAGAATCTTTTCTTCTTTAACTAGGAATGGTCTGTATTTAATTGTCTTGCCAGATGAGGGAAGTTGCAACTCATATGTTGGCACTGGGGGCTTTGGTAAAGACATAATTTAACTCCTTTATAATATTATATAGTTAAAAATTTTTTATTAGTTTCCTCCTACTGATCCAGCACCACTGAGTCCAGTAAATGCCCAATTCCTATAATAAAAACTGGCAGTAACTTTTAAAAGTTGAGAAGATCCATATGATACTGGAGTGCTTTGAATAGCATAAGGCCATACCTCATTGAAAGTATATTTACCTGCTTGTCTTCCTAAAGTATCACTACCATTTCTTTCCGCTTTAAGAATAGTCATTGTGCGACACATATAATCAACTGGGTAATTCAATCTAGTAGTAGTATATCTTCCTGGATTTCCATCACTTTCCGAAAAAATTGCTCTCATCCACCCATTTAAAAATTTTAATGGAAGTAAGTTTGCATCACATGTCCACCCGAGAGTGAGATCTTGATACGATTTTGTATGTGCATAATTTACTTGTCCTTCGCCCAGATATTTTCCTGTAGTTTGTCCTGTGTTGGCCATCATTCCAGGTAATGACGCTTCCTCACATAACCATGTAAGTAGACTTTCAGCGCCACCAATACTACTGCTTCTAGTGAATCCTGCTTTTCGTATCTCTTCTTCGGCAGCAGCCCCAAGTTGTCCAAACTTTACTTCATAAGTATTTGAGTAAGCAACTCCACCAGATTTTGCAACCGCAGATAAAAATTGTTTGATAGACGCCATCTAAATATTAGGAGGGACATTATATATTATTTATGGCGTACTCTGGGAAATACAGACCAGTAAATCCACAGAAATACAAAGGGAATCCGATGAACATCATCTATCGTTCTCTTTGGGAAAGAAAGTTTATGATATTCTGTGATAACAATCCTAACATATTACAATGGGGTAGTGAAGAATGTGTGATACCTTATCGCTCACCACTAGATGGTAGAGTGCATCGTTACTACGTTGACTTCTACATTAAGTTGCAGACGAAGAGTGGTGAGATTAAAAAGTATCTAATTGAAATCAAACCCAAGAAACAAACTGTCCCACCAGACCCACAGAAAAAACAAACAAAAGTTTATAAAGATAAGGTGCTAACCTATTGTAAGAATAGAGCGAAGTGGGAGGCAGCAAAAGAATGGTGCGAAGATAGACGTATGGAATTTCTTATACTCACGGAAGATCATTTAGGAATCTAAGATGGCAAAAGGATTCGGAAAAGATACTAAGTCTTCTGGAAAAAATTACGAAACTATCTTTGAGCGTGTGCAGAAGCTCACTGGAGGTGAAGATAAAACTTGGTCTTGGTATAGACAAAACGTTAAGAAGATAGCTCTTGAATATAAAAAACATCCTGAAAAAACTGTCAAGGAAGAGAGAAGAGACAGAGTGCAAGATGAGGAGCAACAAGATAAAAATGAGCTAAGAAGATTTGCTAGACAGGGAAGACTATTTTTGTTTGAATACAAAGCTGTATCTAAGTATCTTCCATACTACGACGAGTTTCCTCTAGCATATGTATTGAGAGCAAGTAAAGACCACTTCATTGCTGCTAACCTACACTATGTCCATCCAAATAAAAGATTGAAGATAGTTGCGGACTTGATGGAAGGAAAGATTAACTTTCCTTCCTGTATCATTCATAAATATATAACGGACCATATAAATGGATTTCTTCTTGACCTAGCTTCAGTGGAATGGGAGACCTCTATAGCATTACCTGTTGAAAGTTTCGTTAAAAACAAAGGTGGCGTGTTAGTGCCATATAAATCTGTTGATGTATGGAAAGAGACTAACGAAAAATTCTATACAAAATTCAAAGCAAAGAGAATCATTAAAGGATACGGCAAACCAACAGATATCGAGGACGTAGAATGAGGACTAAAACACAAGTTAGTAATGTTGGTGGAGGTGGAGGTTGGCCATCCTCTGCTCAAATAAGATACCCAAATCAGGTATTGAATAGCGACTCTGACTACGTTAAAATAGAATTTTATGAATACCGTCCGCCATTCAGCTCACAAGGATTTGAACGAGGTGGTATATCAGCGTATAACCGAAGTGTTGGCGACGGAATAGGAATAGGACAAAAAAAGGGCGGTACACTATACTTATACATGCCACAAGATGTGAGTGTGCAATATGGAGCACAGTGGGATGATATGAATATTAGTAATATCGCAAGAGGAGCGTTAGGATCTGCAGGAAAAGCATTCGATAGTAAACCAGCAGAAGCACTGGGTGAGTTTTTTAACACTGTCGGTGACTCTATAAAAAATGCTACTAGTAAAGGCACAATAGTAGCAAAAGCATTATCAGAAGCTTTGCGAGCAACAAACTTTGGCAATGTATCAGTGAATGATATTTACGCTGGTATAACTGGACAAATATTAAATCCAAATACAGAAGTATTATACAAAGGTCCAAAGATGAGAGGATTTAGTTTAGAATTTAAAATGGTTCCAGAAGATAATACAGAAGCAAAAGCAATAAAGGATATTATAACATCATTTAAATATGCAACACTTCCAACATTTGGAAATGTCGGTACCGATAGCGTAGCATCATTTGTTAAAGTGCCAGCAATAGTAGATGTTACATTTATGACTGGAAATAGTCCAAACCCAAATGTAACTCAATTTAAACCATGTGCCATAACAGATTTAGACATTTCTTATACTCCAGATGGAGCTTGGTCAACATATACAGATGGGTCTCCAGTAGCAACTACTCTAAAAGTAACATTACAGGAATTAAAGATGCTTTACGCAGACGAAATCAAGGACGGATACTGATATGTATTTTTCATTTGTACCAGATATTAAATACGACGAGAAACCAATCAGGTTTCCATTCTCACAATCAGAGTATATCACTGCGAAGAATTTCTTTCGTCGTTTCAAAATAGATGAAGATTACTTTCAGTATTCAGTATACTTTAATAAGTATGCTGTCACTGATGTAGATAGACTAGACACTATCTCTGAAGAATTTTACGGTAATCCTTTCTACGATTGGGTGATTGCTCTCACCAATAATATTATCAACACTCAGTTTGATTGGCCAGTAAGAGAGTGGCAGATTAGAGACATGGTAGAGAATCCTGATGCTACTCACCACTATGAAACACTAGAGGTAGTGAATGCTGAGGGTAACACTGTGCTACAAGCAGGACTTACAGTAGATGAAAGGTTTGTAAACAGCGTATTCAAATACGTTGACAAGACTACACCCACTGTCATCTATACTACAAGAGCTGGCACTAATGTTACTCGCAGGATTACCAATCTAGACCAAGCAATCAAAGAGAATGATGCTAAGAGAGAAATCTATATTCTGAAACCAATCTATTTACAGAGTTTCGTAACAGAATTTAGAAAGCAAAATCTTTATTCAGAATCTACTAATTACATTAGTAGCACACTAAAACAAACAGGTTAAACTTTTTAGACAAAAAAATTGGGCGGAAATTTTTTCCGCCCTTTTGATTTTTAACTATGGATTTTGGATTCAGTCTTCCTCAGCGAGGCGAGCGAAGTAACTGAGTGCATCATCTTCATCTTCATCAGCACCCACAGTTGCAGCAACCTTAGGAAGGGAAGGCTCACGACGGGGAGCAACAAAGTCTTCCTCATCTGCAATCTCTTCATCCAGAGTAGGACGGGCAACTTGTGCGCGAGCAACAGAAGGAGTCTGAGTGATACCGAGCACCAGATTTAGACGCTCTTCAAGCTCTTCATAGGTCTTGAAGTTAGAAGGTGCAACAAACTCCTGAAGAGAGTTTGCTTGACGCCAAATTTTCTCCAGCGTATCATCGTCTGCTGCGAGTGCAGCGGGAGCAGCAAACTCAGATTTGTCGTAATTCCAGTAACCAGCAACATTAGTAATCTTCAGTTTGAAGTTAGCACCTTCCCACATATCAAAAGGATTGATGGGAGTTTCATCTTCAAACTCAGGTTGCATGGAAGCCATAATCTTGTCAAAGATTTTCTTGCCATACTTATAGAGAAACACCTTACCCTCATTCTCAGGGTTTGCCTTGTCACTCACAACATAGATGTTGGAGTAGTAGGACAGTTTGCGCTTCTGCTTACGAGCAGTTTCTTTATCAGAATCACGACCACTATTCCACAGTTTACGATTCACTTCGCCAACAGGATCTTTGCCACCGTTAGTGGTCAGAGAGTTTTCAATATACCAACCACCTGGACCTTGGAAGGCATGACTGTAGAGCTTAACGAATGGCAGGTCTTCGCCATCGGGAGCAGGCAGGAAACGAATAACAGCAAAACCATTGCCAGCGGTGTCAACACTGGGCTTCCAGAAACGCTCATCAGCACTGGAAGTAGAGTTTGCTTTCTCCAACTCTTTAGTAAGAGTTGCGAAATTGTTTTGCGACTTACGCTTAAGGTCAGCAAAAGACATAGGATTACCTCGGATTAATTTGGATTTGGTCTGTGTGACGCCTGCCACGGATTCATCATAACACGGCAGAGGGGCGGCGTCAACCCTCTGCCTCTATCTCCTTCTCAAATTCGTCGAGCTTGGACAGCATGGACTTCATCAGAGTGAGCACGTCGGCGGTCTCCCACCACCCGTAGAGCATCTTAGCACCCTGCTCAATCTGCTCACACATCTCTACCGCTCTAGGGTCATCTGAGAGCTTTAGACGGGTGTAAAAGATTTGCTGCTTCTCGATGAGAGACCTAACAGTGCGAATATATTCAAGTTGATCTTCGTTGCTACCCTGCATAGGACTAGCAAGAGTCATCTCCATTGCTTTCATCTGTAGAAACTCCATTTCACGAGCTTCATTCTGTACTATTTCGGAGTCGAAGAAGTCATTCATACCAACATTAGTTTTGCGCGAGATGTTTTCTTGATGAAGTTTAATTTTTGTGCATCAAACTTCAACTTTTCTTTGAGTGGTTTTGTAATCAGTTTCGATACTGTTTCAACTTCAATGTTATTGATATCACAGTAATGTAAGATAGCATCAATATAATTCATATCATTATGTGATGCAATCTTCTCAACTTCCTGTGAGAATTTTGCACTTGTCATAAATTTATCCTCTAATAGGCTTTCTTTATCCATAGGTTTTTTTATACAGGTCTATGTAACCGATTAATTTTTGAAGGTATTCCTTCTTTGGTGTTTCTACAAACACCTGAGTGTCTCCGCTTTCACAAGCGATGATGGTAACAATTTTATTAACTTTTAGTTTGTATTGCTCATACAGCATACAACCGTAGGCTGTTTCCTGAATGAGATAGTCTTCAATCCATTCAATCTTTTTCTCTTCCGCAGAAGTTTTGAAGTCGATGATGGATAATTCCCCGTCAAATTCCGCAATGCAATCAACCCTACCAGCAATCTCAAGGTGGTCTGAATATAGTGCCGCCTCTTGAGCGTAGATGTTATTGATTCTGTTTAGTGTTGGTTTTGCATTCTTAAACATCATCAAGGGCAAATGTTTGTCCTTGAATTTAGTTTCATCGTATCTATTATTTAGGTAGTCTTCACACATAAGGTGAAACGCCGTGCCGCGTGTGGCAGCACGGTTAGAAATTCGATTTGCTTTTTCTTCACCTACTCTTTGTCTCCACTTCATTATACCAGCTTTCTTCTCTGGATTGCAAGAGAGCACTGTAGTAATAGAAGGATACTTATTGCCAGATGGCACAGCATACAATCTACGATTGTCTACCATCTCCGCCATTAATTCAATTGGAGTCAAAGGCACATGATTAAAAAGCATATCAGAGTCCTAGATTTGTTTTACTAATGAGATAACTACGGACAAGTCCGCTACGTACAATGTCTTCGATTTGGAATTCGACTGTTGCAAACTCATCCATTGTTTCAATGATACGCATGAAATCAATGATGCCATTACGCTCATGAGTTTTGATGAGGTCAGACTGTCTAACATCTCCAGAGAAAATAATCTTTGAGTCTTGACCTACGCGAGTGATAATCGAATCTAATTCATGGAAGTTTAGATTCTGCATCTCGTCAATCAGAATGATGCAGTTGTCTAGAGTAGTGCCACGAATAAACGATGTGCTCCAGAAAGAAATGGTTTCCTGTGCTTTGAGATTATAATAGAGCTTATCAAACTCATCATCATTAGGCATCTCAAACATATACTTTACCATATTCTTATACGGAATTTGATAAAGGGAAGACTTGTCTTCGTGATCGCCTGGCAGGAAACCAATCTCCCTAGTAGCGACCAGTGAGCGGACAATATAAATCTTTTCGTATGGGGTATTCTCATTAAGAACATCTTTCAATGCCAAATACAAAGCGATAAATGTCTTACCTGTGCCTGCACAACCATAGGCAAACATGTTTTTATCCTTAGCATACTCTTCAAAGTATTTTCTTTGGTTGTCAGTAAGAGGCTCAATGTCTGTGAGTAACTCAGCATTGATTGGTTTCTTCCTCTTCATTTGCTTCAGACTCATACCAGGAGGCACGACTGCTCCATTCTTCTTTCTAGATTTTACAGGCATAATTAGATTTTCTCTACAGTAGAACCAGGGACATTTGCTACCCTGTTGATTACTTCTCGCCAACCAGGATTGCGGTTGCCGAGTCTGTTTTGCCAGTCACCGACTTCACCAGGAGATGCACATCCCTCTGACCAGTCGCGCTGCCACTCAGGGTTATCTTTATACCATTGAGTGATGTCATGCACACTCATCTCAATGACTTTCTTTTCACCCGTTTCTTTGTGAATGATTGGATAGATTGCCATATTAACTTTCAATAAACCATGTTGGGATAGTTGCTGGAGATTTCCATCTTGCAAAGGAAACTTTTTCTCCGATGTAATAGTTTCGATATGACTGGATAGAATCACCAGGCACTTTATATATATCTGGCATAGCAGGGGGCGGATCTTGCCATCCATTGTCTTTGAGATTGAATGGTGCTACCCAAAGATAACTAATCAAACTCTCACTACTATGATAGTTTTTGTATCTACGAGTGTATTCTACGCAACAGTGTTGAAACAAATCAAACAACCAACGATAGTGTGACTTGGATTGTCTAACCCATGCAGCAGATGGGTGATTGATGTGACATGCTTTGTATAATATATTTTCTCTTGGAGAAGGAAGCATATAACGTTGCACTGTCTTTCCCTTTGGGGACTTTTCCTTATAAGGAATGCCGTCAAGCACTCGATGAGCAGTGGAGAGAAGTTGAGCATACTCAACAATCATCTTAACCACATGCTTATCACAGTGCTCGGCGGCACAGGTTCTTGGGTCGTAACTCAAGTAGAAGATATTCATAACGAAATTTCTTGGGGAACCGCTCTTCCCCTTATTCTATCACCGTCTACCCATAAACGCAATAGCCCAATGCGGTCAGAGTATTCGATGAGACACTTACCAGATATCTCATCCCACTCGATGAGTTGACAAGATACTGGAGTGCCGTTGAGGTCGCATTCATAATACATATTAGTCTTCTCTCAGTCTAACTCTCCACATTTCCACAACCTGATCGAAGATACCACCAGCGCATGTTTCCATCCATCCAGCAGAATCGGGATGTGGAAATATAACTTTTGCTAATTCTTTTTCGGTATCTACTTCCAAAATGTCACAAGGAATCCACCCTCTATCTACAGAAGCAAGAAATTCATATGGGAATCGCATCTTGCTATTTTTATTGATAGCAAGATTAGTCTTTCCAGATGTTACCTCTTCAAATTGTCTATGCAATTCTGCTATATCTGGTTTATTATTCATATCACCACTCCAATGCTTCTGCTACTGTTGGAAACTGTTGTTTGAATACTTCACGACATTGCTCAGCGATAATCATATGCTCTTTCTGAGTGCCATGTGCTGAGCGTAAATCAATATAATGTATCCATGACCTGCACGAGCCAGTCATATAGATACGAGTTGGCACTGCTAGAGGAAGCACCATGCGAGCACATTCCTTTGCAACTCCATGACTAAGAAGACGTTTGTAAAGACGATTTGCAGATTCAAAATGCTCTTGAATCTCACCTTCTAGTTTAAGTTTTAGATAACCTTCAAGGTCATCCGTAGAATTCTGTCGGTTCTTTTCATCCTGACGACGAAGATCTGGCACAGGAATATGGTCCGTTAGCAGAGAAGTATCTGCATAGCGTTGTGAAAATTCTTGATATGTAAAACTACGGTGACGCAAAATCTGAGCACAGATTGCACGAGTAGTTTCAATCTCAAGAGTCATATGAGCTTGCTCAAACACAGACCAATGATTATGCTTGATGCAATAACGAAGTAGCCCTGCATAGTTTTCATTCTCTTGGTTGCTAGGATTAGACACTCTAGCAACGTACGCCATTGTCTTTTCTGCATCAGGCGTAACAGAAATCAGTTTAACATTAGACATCATTTTCTACACGACGAATTTCACGGATGTTGCTCTTCATATAACGCTTATACTTTTTGATGAGTTTATTAATCTCATCCTGTTTAATGGTAGCAGTGACTGGGAGTTTTAGATTTTCATCAAACCCTTTTGTATTTTCATCTGTATACTCTTCTTGCCACTCTGTTGGAAATTGAGGGAGATTAGAAACTTCTGCTCTGCGCTCTTCAATTTGTTTTAGTCCTTCTTCACTAGGTCCATCAATAAAAGTAGGATCTGGAATATTCATTCCATCCTTTGTTATTCTTTCTTGCGGAATATTTTCAATATGTTCTGATGTCACATCAATAATTTCATCTGACATGTTTTACCTCAACTCATACTAGTTTATCAAAAATTTTTCTCGATGTCAAATCAGCGAGATAGACACAGTAATTGTTACCGTATCACCAGGATTAGCAATCGTAAAGGGTCCAGAATTAAATCTCTCTGCAGCAATTACTTCCCCCGAATCTTTGCCTACAAGATAGTAACCATAGATTTGACCAACAAAAGTTTGGAAAGAAAAGAATAATGGATTTGTAGTTGCAGTGCCTGCATTAATAGACCAATTAGATGCAGTCAAAGTCTTAGCTTCATACCCGCCAACGTCTTGCACCTCCACAAAAGTATCAGAAGCACTAACTAAAGTTGGTGTCGCATTGTTTATATACAACTTAAGAATCAACTCTTCCGTTTGAGTATTAATACCAACAAAGTTTTTTAAAATATTATCATTGCCAGTATTAGTAATTTGAATTGCCACAATTACCTCCTTTTCTTTTCTTCTTTTGGTTTATTACCCCATAGTTTTGGGTTTACTCTTCCTTCAGATTGCTTCCAACCTTTCAGACCTTCTCTATATCTATCCCAGTAGTAATCAAAGATCTCTACTTGTTTGTCTGGGATAACTAAGTCATATGCAATTGCTCCATCGATTTCATAGGTAACTAGGTAAGCATTGTAAGGCAAACTTCTATCGTTTGCTAATTCAGGGTCACAGTTTTGATGGAGAATCTTCATCAACCACGTCCTCCCCATTGAATGTTAGGGAATGTTTCTTGAATCAACGTCTTTGAAATACGAGTGTATTTTTTCTGCAGTGCTTTATCTTTGACCGCACACAATACTTCTGCTTCTTCTGCATGTAGAGTTTCTAGAAGTCCAATGAAGATTTCTTCACGCTTCATGTTGCTAACTGTCAGTCCGCCCTTTACGAAATAAGCAAACTTCTTCTGCTCATTCTCTAGATAGGTATGGTCAAGTCCTTTGGCAGCGGGATTCTTGCGGTAGGGCACGTCTCCATCTGGAAGAAGAGACTGCACACTCTCATCAAAATTCCAAATCAAAAGACTACGAAGAGCTTGAGAATTATACTCTTGAAGTAGTTTGCTCTTCTCTGCTTTGGTCTTTGCGTTGTTTACTTTTTGTAGAATCTCAGAAATTAAAAGTTTCATATCACTTATTATTAAAGGTCAGTGTATTCTTGCGGAAGAAATATTCCTGCATTAAGTCATTGAGTTGATGCTCCTTAAAATATTCTAGGGGCACTTGTTTCTCTTGACTATTTAGTGACAGATATTCATCGACTATTTTCTGCTCCAAGTCACGGGGAATACAAGTAAGGTCAATGAGATTTCTATTTCTCTCATAGTTATCCATCAACTCTTTTGTATTACAGAAAACAGATGGGTCTAGCTTCACCCATTTTTCTAAGTTTTTCTTACTTATAGGTTTCTGTCTCTTACCTACCACAAATGTATCGTCGTCAGATAAGAAATTAGGTATGCCATCTGACTTATCTCCCTTAAGGATATGTTCGAGGATGTATGTCTTGGGGTCGTCATGTTTAATTTCTTTTTTCAAGATGGGATTAAACTGCTTCACAAAAGGATATCGTTGCAGTTGAATGAAATCTTTATCACCAGAGAGAATCAAAACTTCTTCTAACTTTTCCCCTGCTTTGTGTCGCTTGATGTTTACTTTTGCTTGATGCTTAACGAGAGATGAAATAACATCATCTGCTTCAGCACCATATACTTCCACAACTTTATATGGAAAGTAGGTTTTAATCTCATCACGAATCTTATTCAAGACTTCAAAGATAGCATTCCAATCAAGCTCAGATGCTTCTCTATCTTTCTTTCTATTTTGTTTGTAGTATGAGAAAGATTCTTTTCGCCAGTAGTGCTTGCTATCATAAGCAAGCACCATCTCTCCATACTTTGAAGTGTATTGTTTTTCGTAAGAGCGAAGACCAGTGAGGACCATATGCCTTACCAGATTTTCATTCAACACACTCATCTTCAGTTGCATCATCAGATTACTAATCATAATCTGATTCATATCAATTAGAATCATTTAGTCCTCGTCGTCATACTCATCATCATCTTCTACAAATGTGACTCTTAGCAAGTCATCTCTATACATTTCACCATTCTCATCAAACATTTCTGGATGTAGGATGTGCTTGGCATAACCAGCATTCTCATACCACATGTCAAAAATGTCTTTTAGATTCCATACTAATACTCCTCCTAGAATGAATGCACCCACAGTGAGGAAAAAAGCAATGAATAAAAACGGTGCTGTTGCTTCCATGAGTCTACTCCCTTGAATTGATTCTGTCAATCCTCAGAGACTCTCCAATGTAAATTTGAATTGTCTTCGGAGGATACTAAACGTTTTGCTAAAGATGATACCAGATTTCTCTGGTGGACATAAAGACTTCTTCCTCCGAAGCATTAACTCCACACCTTTATTTATTTGTAACTGCTGATTGTTTCTTTTTGTTTTTGCTTCCTGGTTTTCTTCCAGGTCTTTTTTCTTGCTCATATTTTTCAGCATCATCAATAATCTTCATGAGATATTCTTTGTATTTTCTAGCTCGTGGTTTTCCCATCCAACCATAAACTTCTCTCAAATCAGCAACGTCTGGACCACCGAAAAGATATAAATCAAGATGAGAAATTTCATCTCTCATTTGAGAAACTAAAGAGCTACCAAGAAAAGATTTAATTTCTGGTCCCTTTATGTTTTCTCCTTTGAGAAAAGAATAAAAATTCAATTGATACTTCTCAGTAGTAACAGCAGCGTCAATTGCCGTATTAACAATGTTGTAGATTTCGTCGCTGTTTGTTTTCATTTTACTTCTTCGGTGGTTCTACGAGTCCTTTTTCTAGGAAAAGTTTTGCTGTCTCTACTAGACCACCTATTTCTTTTCCATCAATAACTACATGAGGATACCCAGATGCTGTTGGAAATTTCATTCTAAAATCCTCAGAAGAGATGTCTCTATTAATAGAGACTTCTGTATAAGGAACAGATGCTCTCTTGAAAAGTTGTTTAAGAGTTGTGCAATATGAGCATCCAGAATTTGTATACGCTACGACTTCCATTAGATTCCCCTCATAATAATCTGTATGTTTTGTTGTTTTGATTCTAGCGCAGCAACCAAGTATTTGCAAGCTTGGGCTGGTGCTGTATGGTCGCCACAAGTAAAGATGTCTACGGCAGCATAACCTTTCTCAGGCCATGTGTGAATACTAATGTGACTTTCTGATAGTAGACAAACAGCAGTGATTCCCTGTGGCGTGAATTCGTATTTAACTTCTTCAATCAGTGTTGCGTTAGCGTGTTCTACTGCTTGCCTAAGGGAAGTGCTAATGAATTCAGAATCATTCAAAAGGTCTACATTACATTCACATAACTCTGCGATGTGATGCACACCAAGCACTTCTTTAACCATCAATGTATCTCCAATGTCGTTGTGTATTTATCCTAATAAAAAAAGGGGGATTGCTCCCCCCAGTGTATCAGGTTTTACCCTAGATGTCAACCGATTGCAGGTGCGGTGAGAGCAACAGGAGTTGCACTAGCAGCAGCAAGGTCCAGAGGAAAATTGTGAGCATTCCTTTCATGCATCACCTCCATCCCAAGACCACCACGATTAAGGATGTCCGCCCAAGTGTTAATCACATGACCCTGACTATCCTGAATGGATTGGTTAAAGTTGAATCCGTTGAGGTTGAACGCCATTGTTGATACGCCAAGGGCAGTAAACCAGATACCGACAACAGGCCAAGCAGCAAGGAAGAAGTGTAGCGAACGAGAGTTATTGAACGATGCATACTGGAAGATCAGACGACCGAAGTAACCATGAGCAGCTACAATGTTGTAGGTCTCTTCTTCTTGTCCGAACTTGTAACCATAGTTTTGGGACTCAGTTTCTGTCGTCTCACGGACGAGAGAAGAGGTGACAAGAGATCCATGCATAGCAGAGAAAAGAGAACCACCGAAGACACCAGCAACTCCCAGCATGTGGAAAGGATGCATGAGAATGTTGTGTTCTGCCTGGAAAACAAGCATGTAGTTGAAAGTTCCCGAAATCCCCAGAGGCATCGCATCAGAGAAGGATCCTTGACCGAAGGGATAGACCAAAAACACTGCGCTAGCAGCAGCAACGGGTGCGCTGTAGGCAACACAAATCCAAGGACGCATACCAAGTCGGTAAGAAAGTTCCCATTCGCGTCCCATGTAGGCATAGATACCGATTAGAAAATGGAAGACGACCAGTTGAAATGGTCCACCATTATATAGCCATTCGTCAAGTGAGTTAGCTTCCCAGATGGGATAGAAATGGAGACCGATAGCGTTAGACGAAGGAACAACAGCACCAGAAATGATGTTGTTACCATACATGAGTGAACCAGCAACAGGCTCACGGATGCCGTCAATATCGACGGGAGGTGCAGCGACGAAAGCAACGATGAAGCAGATTGCTGCAGCGAGAAGGGTTGGAATCATTAATGTTCCAAACCAGCCAACATAAAGACGGTTGTTGGTGCTGGTAACCCACTCACAGAATTGCTCCCAAGTGTTGCTACCACGCTGATTAGCGATGGATGCAGTCATTTTTTAATACTCCGAGTAATTGGGGGATATGTATTATTAAGGAATGTGTCGATTCCTTAACATTTATTTATAGTAGCACGGTTTCCACCACCTGTCAAGCCCCCCTGCCACCCGATTTATAAATAACATAAATAGAAACCTTTTTGCGTTCGTGTAATGGCAAACCGCTTCCCTTTGATTGTCAATCCAGACACTAAAGAAATTCAAGAATTAAAGTTAAATGATAACTTAGACCTAACTGGCAATGGAATATATGCTAATGGAAGTCTAGGATCTAATGGACAAGTTTTAACAAGTAATGGATCCACTGTAGAATGGAGAATAGAAACAGATAATTTATTCACTGCATCCCCAGCAGGCTCGATTACAGAAACAAATAAAACAAATTGGGATACTGCATACAGTTGGGGAGATCATGCTTCAGTTGGATACCTAACTTCTTATACCGAAACTGATCCTGTATTTTCAGCATCCGAAGCAGCTTCTATTACTTCAACAGATACTTCTAATTGGGATACTGCATACAGTTGGGGTAATCATGCTTCAGCTGGATACCTAACTTCTTATACCTATACAGAAACTGATCCAGTCTTTAGTGCATCCCCAGCAGGCTCGATTACAGAAACAAATAAAACAAATTGGAATACAGCATACGGATGGGGCAATCATGCTTCTGTTGGATACTTAACTTCTTATACAGAAACTGATCCAGTCTTTAGTGCATCCCCAGCAGGATCGATTACAGAAACAAATAAAACAAATTGGAATACAGCATACGGATGGGGTAATCATAGTACTCAGGGTTATCTCAAATCTGGAGACCCTATTAATCTCATAAAAGTTACTGAAACGGTAGTAAATAATTTCAGTACTTCACTTACTCCTGCATCTGGCACTTTAACAATAGATGCTTCCCTAGGAACTGTTGTTCTTGGAAACTTAAGTGCTTCTGTAACTACTTGGGCGTTTACTAACGTCTCTACTGCCAACAGCAAAGCAACTACTATCACAGTAATCATCGATGGTGATACAACAGAAACTTATGGTGATGCTTGTAGTGTAAATGGTTCTGCTGTTACTGGTGGTATTAGATGGTCTGGTGGTTCGGCACCTACACCAACAGTCAACTTTGATATCATATCATTTACAATTATAAAAGATAGTGCTGGCACTATTAATGTATTTGGTTCTGACAATACAAACTTTAGTTGAGGTTAGATAAATGAGTCCATTAGCATTTGGTTTGGGAAGTAATAGAGCATTTGGTATAGCAAAACCTACACTTAAAATATATGATGAAGTAGCAGGAGCAATAGCATCATATAGTAACTTATCCACATCAGCTTCATTTACAAAATTTAATACACGTGCTTCTATAAAATTACCAAATACACAAACTCCAAATCCATTCATATCATGTGCAAATGTTAGTCAATCTAATGTTTTAACTATAGAAATGTGGAAATATATTAACGTTCCTGCAACTAATGATACAATATTTGAAATCAAATATTTAAATGACAATTATACTTATTTAAGTTATGACGGAACTATCTACACATTTACTTCACTAGGTGCTACTTCAACAGGCACCCGTAATTGGCCAAATACAGTCGATACTTGGAGACATTATGTAATGGTATTACAAAATAGTCCCGTTAAAGTAATAGGTGCATTAGATGGAAATAGAGGATCTATTATCAATAAATCAACTGAGTTTTCCACAGATACTACAAGTCTAAATCTTAGATTTATTAGTTCGGCTGGTTCGCAGATACTATCTACAGGTTTTGTAGATGAAATAAGAATAAGTGGTGGAGATAGATACAATTTAATAAATAATACAACTTATACAGTTCCAACTGCTGCTTTTACTGTAGATGCATATACTAAACATCTGTTTAGAGTCAAGTCTATTTAATAAAAAAGGGGGTCGAAAGACCCCCTTTAAAGTATCACCAAATGCCAGGAATAATCTGACCAGTGGTTGCATATGTGCCAACAGCAATGACGAAACCAAGCATTGCCAGACGGGAGTTGAGGATTTCAGCCTCAGGGGTAAAACCGAATTTCATAATTGAACTCCTAGTAACGATACAGTTTTGAAATGAGATAGGGAGAGCGAAGAGTTTCTACAAAAGATAATATAGAAAGTTTTTCTTTTTCTTCTAGGGATAGAGAACCCCAGCGGATCTCCGCTAACAAATATTTAAGCATTATATGGATGTTTTTGTTTCAACTCAGGGTTTAATTGTGAAGGAACAACTGGGTTCCTTGATTTGTTTTTGATTACGATGAAAGCGTCATTCTGGTAGCTGACAGTTCCAAATGGTTTTGCCCATTTTGGATTTGCGTTTGGGCTTGTAGCAGTTCCTGTG
>Ga0222712_10002439_pt1 | contig 21283 bp, 27 predicted proteins | sample C33_657DmetaG_FD_165043 | JGI IMG/M metagenome (GOLD analysis project Ga0222712, IMG submission 165043) | Estuarine water microbial communities from San Francisco Bay, California, United States - C33_657D | ecosystem: Environmental > Aquatic > Marine > Unclassified | place: USA: California... | reverse complement strand
GCCTTGGACGCCGCCCACTTCAGCGTATCAATCAGCAGCCGATCTGCTGCGCTAGAGTGATTCGTACTCTCCCGCGCAATCTTGATCGCCTCCTCCGCCAGCGCCTGCGCCAGTAAGCGCTTGGCCTGCTCGTAGCGCTCCGTCCATTCCGGCTCCCGCCGGAACCACTGACGGACTGCGCCAGCGCTGACCTTCAGGCCCAGACTGGCCACCGCATCGGCTACGGTCTGCCCCTCCGCCATCCGCGCCAAGACCTGCTCCATCGTCGCGTACTGCGCGTCCTTCGCTGCTGCGGCCATCTGTTCTCCCGTTGACATGTACCAGTATCCTGTGATGCGCTGCCCCCATGATAGCACGCGCTGACTGCCGTTGACAAGTACCCAGCTGGCTCTGGCCGTGTGGGGGTGGTACCGCGTGTGCGCGTGCGCTCGGCGGGGGATACCCCCCCCGGCGGTCCTCGCACGGCGCACGTTCTCTTCGCTGCACAGTGCGCGACCGAGCGCGACCGAGAGCGCCGAGAGCGGCGGCAGAGTGAGCGCGTGCGCTGTCAGCGTCTGTTCGCCATAGAGTGGAACGCGCATGCGCAGGGACAACATGCACCACGCTGCAGCGCCTCCCCTCTACACGCCATCACGCATGCACGATCCGGTCCCATGCGCACCATGGCCACGCCTGCCCTTGGCACAGCCTTGGCAGCTAAGTGGTTAATTTTCAAGCACTTAACACGAGGGGTTGACAGCTGCCAAAGGCCGACAGTAAGTTTCCGGTGTCAGCAACAGGAAGTCGCCGCACCGCTGTCGGGAGACACCGGATTGCAGAGAGCGAGGGTTGATAACTGACTCTGGCCCTACCAATGGGCCGCAAGATATTTGACAATCGACAGACACTCCGGACGTAGACTGGCGCCCCATTGCGAGGGAGAACGTCAGCCGTCCGCCCTGCATGCCTAGCGAGCATGGCAGGAGGCCGAAACCTCGGCGCTCTCTCTGTCCCGACTGGACATTGCAGCAGAGCGCCATGGTCCAGACGTAGTGCGTCTGCTGACGAGGCTCAGTGTGCCCTCTCTCTCACCATTCCCGCCAAGGAGTCCGTATGCCCACGTTCGAACTGCTCACCGAAGCTGCCGCCAGCCCGAAGCTCGCCCACGAATTGGGCCTGACGCTAGAGCACGACAGCGCCGTGCTGTATCTCTCTCCGGAGCGCTCTGCAGGACGTGGCAACGTCTGCAGCGCTGCGACGGCAGAGTGTATCTCTGGCTGCCTTGGGCCGCACTCTGGCCGCGCAGCGATCATCAAGGCTGGCGAAGTCACCAATGCCATCCTGCAGGCTCGCCATCGCAGGACGCAGCTGTTTTTTGACGACACTGACGCATTCTTGGCAAAGCTTACCCGTGACACTGGCAAGCATCACGCATGGTGCTCAGAGCGTGGCCGTAAGGCTGCGCAGCGACTCAATGGCGCAAGCGATGTCCCGTGGGAGCGCGTTTGCCCCGAACTCTTCGCAGAGTTCTCAGAGGTGCAATTTTACGATTACACCAAGATCCCCCCTCGGAAGCGCAGCAATCTGCCGTCGAATTACTCTCTGACGCAGAGTTTCTCTGGCCACAATTTTGACGATTGCTTCGAAGCGCTCGCCATGGGGCGCAATGTGGCCGCCGTGGTTCGGGTGAAGCCGTCAGAGGCGATGCCAGAGTTCGTCGGTGACATCGCCCCGAAGCACCCGTTCGCCTCTCTCCCGATGATCGACGGTGACATTCACGACCAGCGCTTTCTTGACCCGAAGAACGTCGTCGTCGGGCTGCGTGCCAAGGGCAAGCTGCGCAAGATCTTCAACACTGCATTCGTGATCGACTGATTTTCCCTCTGCAGTCCCTCTGGGGAGCGGTACTCTGCCGCTCCCTCTCTCACTCCCTCTGGAGACTTTCCATGTCCACGACCTTCCCCTGCCTCTACGAAATCACATGCTACGAGGTCCATCACTGCAAGCGCACCAATTTCTTCGTCGTCGTCAACACACTTGACATGACCGAAGGCCTTTTCGACACGCTGGCCGAAGCGCTTGAATACGCCGACAACGGCGAGCTGTCGCCGGAAGCTCAACGCATCCTCAAGGCCTACGAAGTCTGATTCCCCTCTGGGGCGCATCACTTCCGGTGCGCCCCTCTTCCCTCCCTCTGGAGACTCCCGCCATGTTTTTCGTTGCCATTGCCTCTGCCATCCGTCCTAGCATCGCCCTGCATGCGGTGGGCTGCCACATGACTCACCACTCCCTCACTCGCCAGTGCGTGATGTGGGACGTTTCCGCTCCCACCACCGCCGAAGCGCTCGCCATGGTCAGACGCGACGAGGAACCCGACGAACGCGGCCTCACTCTCGCGGCTTGCCCCTGCTGCTACGAGGTGGAGAACGACGAGACGCTGTGCCCCTGCTGCCTTGGGAGGGAAGACTGATACACACCATCCTGCTCGCTAACTCTCTCACACTTTCTCTGGAGACTCCCGCCGTGAACGCCTTCACCCATCCGCACCTTGCCATGCAGGTGCCGCACCTCTACGACACACCGACACTTCTCGCTATCTACGCAGAGTGCGCCCCGTGGTGCGAGACAGCCACGCTCAAGGCCATGCAGGACGAAATTGCTCGACGTGGCGTAGCGATTCCCACCCTCAACTTCTGACACTGCCATGCACACCGTCCTGCTCTCTCGCTCGTACCCTCTCTCTGCCACCAGCAGCGCCCGTGTGGACCTGCTGCAGGACACCGACACGCTGCACAGAGTGTGGGAGGTCACCGTGATTGTGCGAACGTCCAAGGGTGTGACCCTTGGCAGCGTCACACGCCGCAAGACGCGCAGCGAAGCGATGCGCACGGTTCGTCGTCTGCTTGCCACCTCGTAACTCGCTGCACTGCACCACGCTTGCACTGTCGCTGACAGTGCGCTACTCTTCCCGCTGGTCTCGCACTGACGCGAGGCCAGCACTACACCCCGCCATAGGAGATTCACCCATGCCGTTCATCCCGACTCCCCTCTCGAACACCTCGACGCTCTCCGCTGGGCGCTACACTCGCACCGACAGCAAGGCGCTGAAGGTCGTTCTCGCTTCGCAGAGCGATACCCGCAAAGCGTTCGACGCCTCCCCGTATCGGGGGGACAAGGCCAGCGTGTTCTGCCTCAACCCATCGCCCAATGGCACCACGATTCCCAAGTCATGCGGTGCCATCGTCGTCGATGTGACTGGGGCGAAGCTGCTCTCTGTGCTGTTCGTCTGGCGCGATGCGGCTGGCGCCGTTGTCGCTGGACTGGCACACGATGTCCCCGTCCAGCACTTCGTCACGCAGCGAGGCGCTCCCCGTCTGCCGGGCGAGCCGATGCCGGGCAGCACCGGCACCGGCGGCGTCCAGCATGCGCCTGCCAAAACTCCTGCCAAGCCTGCCACTTCGCAGGGTCCCACGGTTACCCGCTCTGCAGGGCAGAGCAGCGACGGCGTGGCTGATGCCCTCGAGACGCTGCGCCAAGCGCTGCAGCCCAAGGCCACGGTGGACGAGGATGCAGTGCGTGCCATCGTCGAGGAGATGCTGCGCTCTCCTGCTGCAGCGAAGGGACGTGCTCGCCTCGCCGTAGCGCAGGCCAGCAGTACCAACCCAATCACCGCTGCCCTGCAGCAGCGCTACGTGGCAGGGCAGGAGGCTGCAGCTAACGCGCTGCTGGTCGCACCGCCCTCGCTGGGCAAGACGTTCGCGGTGCGGGAGTTCGGCAAGCTGTACGACGTGTATCTGGAGCACGGCTGCACCGACGACCTCGACGAGGTGGCCACGCTGCTGGGTGGCCCTGTGCCAGACGGCAACGGCGGCTTCCTCGTGATCGACGGGGTGCTGACGCAGGCGGTACGCGCTGCCTCGCAGGGGCAGACGGTGCTGCTTCTCCTCGACGAGGTGCTGCGCATGGGTGATCGTCCGCAGGAGTGGCTGCTCTCGTTCCTCACTGGCGTGAAGACTCCGACTGGCCGTGTGTACCGACTGCGCACTCGCAAGGCCGACAACGGTGTGCTGGAGGTGATCGAATGCCCCACTGCCAACCTGCACATCGTCGCAGCAGCCAACCTCGGCGCTCGTCACCCGCAGGACGCCTTCTGGTCTCGCTGGGATGTGGTGCGGTTCGCCTTCGACGCGCAGACGGTGGAGAGCGTGGCCACCACGGTTGCTGACAGCTACGGCATCACCTCGTCGGACAAGGTGGGCAAGCACTTCGCGGCAGCCCTTGCGATGAGCCGCGCCTTCATCACGTCGAACACACTGCGCTACCCGCTCGACATCCGCACGCTGGAGCGAGCCTGCCAGTTGGCCCCGTCGAACACCGCCGATGATGTGTTGAGCTACGTGGCAGGGCGCGTCTCTGACACCTGCGCTCACTGGTCCATCGATCTGGGTGAGACAGACCAGACTTCGATCCTCGCTGTCGAAGCGATCAAGCAGGCCCTCACTGCCACCAACTAACCGGAGACCCCGCCATGACGACGACAACCAAGCAGCCCCTCACTGCCGCTCAGATTGCCAAGCGAGCGATCAAGCGCTCGCTTCGCCCCGATGGAGCACTCTGCAAGCTGGGCACTGACACAGGTGCAGCAGTCGACGCTGCTGTGAACAGCGATGTGACAGGGACGTGGCGCTTTGAGAACAACAGCCATGTCATTCGCCTTGGCAGCGGCTTTGTCAAAGCGATGCGCGATGGTGCTCGCGGTGTTCGCTCTGACTCTGGCCGTCAGCGAGCCGCTGTCGACTTCGGGGTGCGCATCCTGCGACATGAAGCATGGCATGGTCGCGTGACGGTGCGCGATCTCAACGCTGTTGCCAAACAGTGCCGCGCTCGCAGCATCCCATTCCTCCTCGTGAACCTGATGGAGGACATGCGACTGGAGCACCTCGCTCGTGAGAGTGAGCGGACGAAGTTCGATTGGCGCGACTTCATGGACGTTCAGTCTGCAACGAACCCGATGCATGCGCTGATGAACATGGTGATACTAGAGTGGAGCGTCTCTAACCGGTTCACTCACCCCTCGAACCCCAAGGGCAACGCGTGGCAAGAGAAGGTGACAGAGTTCGCCAATCGCATCAAGGCTGCCGCTGATACGTGGGCAGTGATCGACATCGCACAGGAGTGGCTGGAGTACTGGCGAGCAGAAGGCTGGGCAGACGACACGCAGCGTGTGCCAAAGGGACCGAAGGTGAGTGACAGTATCGGCGGTGACACCGATGGCAGCGAGGCAGCGTTCACGCAGGATCGCACCGCAGCCCCAGTGCAGACGGTGTCGAACAACTCGCAGAACACCGCGCCTGTTGCGCCTCGCGAGCCACGGCGTGTCCCGATTGGCCACTTCAACTACTCGACCGGAGCGAACGCGATCAACAGCAGCGAGGCAGAGGCGATTGCCAACGAGATGCGCACGATCCTCGCTCGCACCACCTCGCAGCACTCCGCTCGCACCTCGACGAGCGGGTCGCGACTGCACATCGCTGGCATCGCTGCCAACAGCGAGCGAGCGTTCCGCAGCTACGGCAAGACGGGTGGCAAGCCGCACCTCGTCACGCTGCTCGACTTCAGTGGCAGCATGGCGCGTGACTGGCACAACCATGGGCGGCTGTTCGCTGCCGCCGTGTTGCGCCTCCTGCGCAGCGGCCAGATCACTGGCAAGGTGTTCGCAACAGGCGGCGGCATGCTGGCAGAGATCCCCGCGACGACCACCGACGAGCAGTTGAATGCCATCTCGCCGCGCATGCAGGGCGAGAACATCCGCGACAGCCTGACTGCCCTGCGGCGGGACATCGAACAGGCCAACGCGGTGCTGGTCTACACCGATGGCGAACTGATCGACGGGCACGTAGACGCTGGCGAGTGGCGGCGAAAGGGGGTCGATCTGGTTGGCTCTGTGGTGATCCCCTCCCACAAGGGGGAGGACTTCCGCGAGAAGAAGATCGCCATGATGACGCAGCACTTCGGCGCTCCGGTTACCGCTGAGAACGGCAGGAGCCTCGCACGAAAGTTGGCGCAGTACCTTGGCGCACGGTGGCGCTGAGTGTATATTGGGAGTACGGCTCTTGGCGGGGTCGTACTCCCTGTAGTGAGAGACAAGAACCCCCAGTGCCCGAAAGGGTGCTGGGGGTTTCTTGCTTCAGGTCGGTTGCTTCGCGCTGCCCTTGTCGATCCAGTGCTGCCGCCATCGCTCTGCCCTGCGCTGCCGCTGGATGCGGTCGCGATGCGCTTGCTGCCCCTGCGTGAGTGTCCCTCGCGGCGTGGCTGGTGGCATGCGCAGCACCGCCAGTGGCACATCGTCGATCCACACGTAGGCTGGTGGCAGGAACGAGAACTGTCGCACCACCTCTGCCGCCGCATGCACGGCAGACGGCGCATCGATCTGCGCGACTGTGCGCACTGGCTGGTTTGGCAACGTGAGCGTGACGATAAACATCACCGTGTTCCTCTTGGGCGGGGCATCATGTCTCTCCTGTGGTGAGTCGTTGTATTTCGTTGCGGTACTGGTTGATCAGGTCTACGTACAAGAGTTTGTCGGCTGGCATTACACCGATGGTCTCTGCGATCTGCAGGCAAGCACGTTCGATCCGGTGCAAGGCTTGGTCTCGCTGCCGCGCACTGGTCTCTGTGCGGTACGCGGCAATCGCACGAAGCACCGTGTGACACTGCACCTCCATCTGCCGTAGAACTTTTGGCAGATCACTGCTCACGCGCTCGCCTCCTGCTCGGCAGCTTCGACGGCAGCTGGCAACGCCACGCGGATCGCATCAAGCACAATATCAAGATCGACATGGTGCAGCCCTTCGATTGTCCGCTGCGTCATGCGGCGTACAACCTTCTCACTTGGCTCCCGCAGCGCGGCAAGGATGCGCCGGAGCCGCACGATCTCGTCGGCCATTGCGCCGGTGTCGTAGTACTGTGTCACGGTGCCGCGGGTGAATTCGGCCAGCACGTCGCGGCGGCTCATACGCCCTCCTCCTCGCAGTCGTGCAGCATCGACGCGAACACCTTAGTGTGCGTGTCTCGTAGCTGCTCGCGCAGCCGGTCGATCTCGGCGCAGAGGATCAGTCCCTCCCCCGCGTTCAACGTGCCGCCCTTGCGTGCCCAGTATTCCGCGTTCGCCAGCTTGTCGTTCGCGTAGCCGGTGCGGTGGGAACCGGCGCTGCCAAAGTTCCCATCCGCTTTCGCGTCGGTCGGGTCTGGGGTCTGGCTCATGCGCCTAGCTCCATGTCGTCTGTCAGGCACTCCTCCACCACCATCGGGGATAAACTCCCGATGGCCTCTTCGATGGAGAGATGCATGACGATGTTCACGCGCTTAGCCTGCAACACGGCAAGTTCTTTCAGGATAACGCTGATACGGGCGTCGATTTCAGAGAGCGCGGTCGGGCCGTGGTCGGAGATAGCTTTAGTGAGATTCATGGCGAGGTTCTGAGAGAGTCCAAATGGTGATGGTGGCACCAGCGGTGTCTTTGCTACGCGGGAGATGATCAAGCATGGCCCAGCATTCCTCGCGGACCTGACTGTCATCTTCCCAGATGGCACCACCCATGGTGATGCCGTCCTTCAAGTTCTTGCTGAAGTTGATATCGCGTCGGCGCTTGTCTGGCTCTCTGATGCTGACCGCCAACGCAATGCGCTCCGATGTACACACCCAGTGATGCTTCTTCGCGGCAGCCACAGAGAGCGCGGCGATGAACGCTTTGCTCTCACGGTACTCTCGAGAGAGGATGTAGCCTGTGACGTACTTGCGGTTGTCGCTGCACAGCGCAGACCATGGCACATCGAAGATCAGCCTCGGTCCTTCCACTTTGGGATCAGCCTGCCGTGCTTCTCCTCCGATTCCGTGATCGATGGGATGCGGCTCGACAGACGGAGCGTCCGGTAGTCCCACTGCACGGGGAGATCCGTGATTGCGCCGTGTCGATTTTTGTCTACGATGAGCCATGTGTCTGCGAGATTCGCGGTGCGAGTGAAACGAGAGTGATCGAACAGCAGCACTTGGTGACTATCGTTCTCCAGTGAGCTACCACCCATAAGGCCTTGCGCGGTGGGACGCTCGGCTCTGTTGCGACTGGTCTCGCGGTTGAACTGGGAGAGCAAGACCATCACCACGTTGTAGGTCAGCGCAGCATCTCGCAACTGATGCGCCACGATCTCCGTGCGGTCGGCAATGCTGGTGGTCTTGTCCGTCCAGACCAACTGCAGGTAGTCGATGACGAAGTACCGACTGCCAAGCACCTCGACGTTGTGCTTGATGGACGCCATGACATCCTGCAGCTTGGACAAGGGGCGACGATTCATCAGCACCTCGCCGCCCGTTGTCCGCTTCATGCTGTCCATCGTCGACTGCGCACGGCGAAAGGTGTCCGCGTTGAACGATGGCCCCTGATCCAGACAGGAGATGCTCTCGCCACTGGAGATCGCCATCAAGCGCGTGGCCAGTTCGCTGCGCCCCATCTCCAAGCTGATGAACGAGACCGTCTCACCGTTCGCTGCTGCCGTGTGCGCAAGGTTCAGCCCCAGCAGTGTCTTGCCTGTGCCTGTGTTCGCCCCGATGGTGACGACCCAGCCACGCGCCAACCCCTTGCCGCCACCACCGCCTCCGCACAGGACGTCCCATGTGCCCAGCCCTGTCGGGACAGAGTCGATGGGAGCCAGCTTCTCTGTGAGCAGGTGGTCCAGCACATCACCACTGACGCTGTCAAACACCACGACCGGAGAGGCTGCGCCGATGTGCGTAGCGGTGTCGAGAATGGTGCGCCATGCATCAGCCCAGACATCGCCGTGCGACTGCACTGCCTGATGCAGATCGCAGAAGTCCTTGATGGCTGCGCCCTTGTACGACACCTCACTCAGCACCTTCGCCTTGGGGAAGGAGGCAGAGACCTTACCCACCATGGTCGCGCCTCCCTCGTCAGGCTCCTGCCACACCACCACCTCACGCCCTGCCAACAGCTGCGCGAACTCTGGCTTCCACATCGACGCGCCGGGGAGGCCAACTGCACACACCCCGCGCTGCCAAGCCGCATGGCAGTCGGACTCGCCCTCGACCAGCAGCACAGGGCCGCTCAACTGCGAGAGCATCCACTGCCCGTAGAGCGGAGTGCCCGTCCCGTCTGACAACCAGAACGTGCCCTTGCGAGTGCGGCACTTGGTGCGCAGCAGTGTGCCATTGGCATCGAAGTACGGGATCGCTACGACCGACTGCCCGTACTTCCCCTCCATGTCGTACACCTTCGCTCGCGTCAGCGTGTCGAGCGCGATCCCCTTCCGCTCGGCATACTCTGCCATCGACAGTCCCGTGCCGCTCTGCTCCTTGGGCAGCTCGACACCAAACGTCTCCGCCAGTGTGTGCAATCCTTCGGTGAAGCCACAGGCAGAGCAGCCCCATGCATGGTCGCCCAACCACGCCGATGCGGTCGAGTCGTTGTGGCGTGGGCACCGGAAGGCGATGCTCTTCCCACTCTTCTTGGCGCTGTATCGACCACGCAGGATGTGCGACTTCAGGAGGCCATGTGCGTCGAGGGTATTCACTCAAAACTCCACGCTTGATCTTGCCGCTTGATCTTCGGCACTCCATCTACCTCGGTGAACGACTTGTCGTGAATGAGCAACTGATCTTGCGGCACCCACGAGAAGCGACCGCAGGTGTTGGCGACCACCCAGAGATGCTTGTGCTGCGCGGGTTCCATGCCGAAGCCGTCCTTCATGTGGTCCACGGCGAACCACAGATAGCCGTATTCGATGGTCAGCTTGTGGTCCTCGTCCAGCAACTGCACCCGCATCTCGTCGAGGTACGGCGGCTGCACGATCTCCGCATTCCAGCCGTAGCAATCCCATGTGAAGTACTTGGCAGCCAGCGGAAGAAGCGTGTCGGTCGGCTCTTTCTCCGTGTGCCAGCGCAGCGCATGGAGCGGGAGGTCCACGACCATCGCGCCGTTCTCCAGCACCACATGACACCCCAGCACGCGGTTTGGTTGGACGCTAACGCCCCACCAGACGGCAGGGATCAGGTCGTAGGACGTTATGCCCTCGTCTTCCTTGCACACGTAATGCGACATCACCCACACGTAGCGATGACGGGGGAGGCTGATGTTGTGCGCCATTAGCGGATGCCCTTGGCAACATCCTGCGCCCAGACAGCTAACTCTCTGCCGTGCGAGGACGCCCGATGTGACTTGCGGCGTTCGGTGGTCTTGCGGATCACGCCCCGCTTGGCAAGGCCGTTCATCACCGCCCCGACCGCGTTGTTCGCGTTCATGCCAGCGTCATCGCGAGGGAGGCCAACGCGCTCCACGACATCTTCCGATGTGAAGTGCCAGCCACGGGACGCCAACTCAGTCGCGGCGGCGATGAACTTTGCCTTCCACTCCTGCACATCCCGCGCCTGCCGTGCCTGCGCCATGCCGATCTCTTTGAGTTCCAGCCCAAGTTGGTCGCTCATACGCCCCCCGCCAAGCGGTCGAACTCTGCCGTGTCCTGCCCAGACCGCGCCCACTCCTCGCGAGTGCGCCCGTAGACACGCGGCTGCAGCTTGTAGTGTTCCCATGCGCCATCCGCAAAGAACTTGTGGATGGTCTTCACGTAGCGCGGTTCGACCTGCTTGCGCTGGACCTCCTCCGCGTACAGGACAGCAGACGCTACCAGCCGCTGGGGGTTTGCGCCATCCTCCAGACAGGCGGCAATGGCGCGGATGGCTGGGGGGTACAGGTGCGGGGTGTCCCGCTTGGGGTATACGTCCCAGATCGAACCGCACACCTCCTGCGCAACCTTCCGGATATCGTTCTTCTTATCGTTCTTCTTATCGTTTGGGTGACTCAGCTGAGTCAGGGGTGGGGTGACAGAGCTGTGTCGGGGGTGGGGTGACTCCTCTGTCGCCCCCTCCCGCTGCTGCAGTACCACCTCGTACACCGTGGTGCGGCCCATCCGCTCCACCTTGGTGAGGTAGCCGCGCTCCAGCAGGACGGGCAGCGCCCGTTGGACGGTACGGGGGGAGAGGCTGCAGGCCTTGGCCATCGTGGCGACACTGGCCCAAACGTTCCCGCCAAGGCGGCTGGTGAACGATCCTACGGCACAAAGGACGCGAAGCTGGGTGTCGCTTAGGTCAGGGTCAGCAACGGCGTTAGCGGGGATAATAGAGAGTTGCGGCATGGCGGGGTCTGGTGAGAGTTATTTCTTGTGTCTGGAATGCGAGCCACGGTTCCCTCCTCTATCGCGCAGCGGGACACCGTGCCGCTTCAGGAGGCCGTAGACCGCCTGAAAGGTGATGCCCATGCGCTCCCCGCAGTCTCGCAGGGAGAGGCCGCTGCGGTACAGCATCGCCGCGATCTGGCGCTTCTCGTCGTTCGGCTTGTTCCCTGTATGTCGGAAGTAGAAGTATTCCTTAGCCACGGCGCAGATCCTCCTGCCACTGTTCACAGAACTGGGCCACATCGCAGTAGTGCTGGCACCGCTTGTACTCCCCGACACGATGCTCCACGATGTAGCCAGCAGGGACGGCGCTCTCTTCGACGGGGGCATCGTACACCCGCAAGGCGCGAGCACCCGCCTGCTTGACCACGGCCCACTTGCTGCCAGAGTACCAGCGCTCCTCGTCGGTACACTTGACGGCGTTCCCCTTTCGGGCCTGCTGGTGCAGGTGGACCCGCTCTTCGATGTAGTCCTGCGTCTCCTGCAGATCCCAGACAGGCACGGCGATGGACTGGATCGCGGCTCGCGGGTAGTCGCTGTTGCGCTCGGCCTCCACCTTTCGCCAGTCGCGGAAGATGGCGATGATCTCCAGCGTGTTGATCTCGTACCCGTTCTGGTGGGCCAGCCAGCGCAAGACGTTCAACTGCTGCGTCCACTTGTCGGAGCCGCCGCTCTTGTAGGTGGTGGTGACCTTGTAATCCGTGATGGTCCCCAAGTCGAGGTTCATCACATCGAACTGGCCAGAGACCTTCCACCCCAGCACCTCCGCGAAGAGGCGCTGTTCGGCCACCATGCCCTCCTGCCGCAGCCCTGCCCGTTCCAGAATGGTGTGGACCGCCTGCCCCAGCAGGGACCAGACGCGCTCCGATACATCGACGACGATCTTGTCGTGATGCGCACGGGACAGTTCGGATATCTGGGGCGCGTCGATCAGCTTGGTCGCGGAGATGTCCCCGCCGCCCGTGTACGGGTCGTTGGTCACGGCTGCCACGATACTCTGTGGCAGGCCGTGGACGTTGGTGATGCGTGTCATGAGATCAGTCCGGTGGGTTCGGTGGTGTCCGTCAGGGGGCCGATCAGCTTGGTGATCAGCGCTTCGGCGGTCGCCTCCACGCCGGGGGAGGTGAGGAGCATGACATGCTCGCGCCCCCGCTCCTCGTCGTGCTGCATCACGGCGATGCCCAGCGCCACCAACGAGACGAGGGTGGCGTGTTCCATGGGCGAGAACTCAATGGCGATAGAGCGCATCAGCGGGTCACCTTGATGAAGATGGTGGCGGCTGCCGACTGGATCGCGGCGGCGTCGATGGGGATGCCAGCCTCCTCGCATCGTGCGCCAAGGGTCGCCATCGCGTGCGCCACGCACTCGCCGTAGAGGGATGCCGCTTCCCCGACCGTCATGCGCGGAGTCGCGGCGGCAGCCGCAGGACGCGCAGCGGCAGGGGCCGACTCCGATCCAGCCGCCGCACGGGAGATGTTGGTGTACGTGGTGCCGTTCTTCTTGATCTGCTCCAAGTGCAGCGTCTGGCCAACGACCGTCTCAAGGTCCAGCTGCAGACGGGCCAGCTGCTTCGCGGCAGTGAGCGAGGAGATGTAGACATCTACGCCGTCTGTTGACGACAGCTTCACCTGCTCACCGTAGTTACCCTGCACGGTTTCCGTTGCCGTCACGGTGATCGTGATCGGTCCTTCTGCAAGCTTGTGGATAGGCATACGTACTCCATAGAGAGAGAAAGAAAGACTCCGCTCAAGTCAGGCGACGAGAGCGGAGTCAATACTACACCAGCTGTGGAATCAGCGCAAGGGGCTATTTCCCTCGGAGCATCTGCTTGACCTGTGTGATGAAGGCGTCAAGCTCAAGGCCAAGGGGATCGGTCTTCCGCCCAAGGGGACGAGCCGTAAGTGCGTGAGTGGTGATGCGGGATGGGGAGATATTATAGAAGCGACACAGCAACGCGCAGGTGCGGACGGCCTCAAACACCTGAGACGCAGGGAAGGCTTCCCCGTCGTTCCGGTTGCTGAGGCAGACACCGATGGAAAAGTCGTTGACATCAGACACCCCATCCATCTCCGACTTCCCCGCATGCCATGCCCGATTCTCCGGATGCACCAGCGAGAACACATTGCCAGTGCGTCCGATCAGGACATGGTAGCTCACCTTGGACTCTGGCCGACGACACCAATCCAGCGACTGGTCAACGCGGTTGGAGGCGTCAGCGTGGAGCACAATCGCCGTGGGCCGCATGTCATTGGGCCGACTGTTGTGGTTCGGTGAGGGGCGTGATTGCCAGTGACGCGGTGGGGTGAACGAGATCACGGTCAGCCCTTCTTGCCCTTGGCATAGTGCATGGCATAGGCCAGCACTGTCCCGATCACCGCCTTCACCGCGTCCTGATCAACGTGACTTAGGCAGTTTACGCCAGCGTCTGCGTTGCACTGGAAGTCCACGCCAGCGAGTGTCCCCAGCGCGGTCAGCGCAATGGCAATGACCATCACCGCGATGCGCTTGGCAGTAGGTGGCAGGGCATCGACGGTGACCGACAGCGACTTGAGTCCCTGCATCACCACAAAGGCGAGCGGACCAATGACCAGCGGAAGCAGGGCGTTGGTGATGAACGACGGCATAGGTTACCTCATGCGGTTAGAGGGTGCGAGCGGCTGCTCGCTGGGCTGGTTGTACATGGATGCACCACCAGTAAGCATACCAAGCAGGCCAAGGTTGCGCAGGACAGAGATGCGGTCTGGATCAAAGATAGCGTAGTTCCTGACGCTTGGGTTTTGAGAGCCAAAAGCTCTCACCCCCTGAATCCCAGCGTCTTCCAGCAGCTTGGATCCTTCTGCCGTGCGAATTCTTGAGTTCAGCAGGTTGTTGTATCTCATCAACTGTTGAGCACCTTCAAACGACGGGCTTCTGTTTAGGTCACGCGCAATCACCGGCCCCTTTAAACCAAGAGCATCCATCACCGCTTGCTGTACAAACGGTGTCTGCTCGTACAGTTCCTTCTCGTAATCCAGCAGCTTGCTTGGGTCGGCGTCGATGCCAAGCTCAAGTATTGTCCCCGGCCTTTCGATATGCGCAACGCCTTCGTCTGATGCCGTGAGGAGATTGTACAGCAAGTCGCGACTTTCGTTCATCTCCTCAAGACGCTTCATCTGCAAGTTCTTAGTCTTGCGCATGTGCGCCGTGTCAAACGCTTTCCTGACAAGCTCTTCCTTTGTTGCCACCAGTTTCTGCTGGGCTTGTATTGCGTCTTCTAGCGATGTCTTCCCTGCTCGGAGATATGAAGCCATGTCCATTGGCACATCAACTTTGTTGCCCTTGCTGGTAACAATGTAGGACTGGCCGAAATTAGGGGGAAGCTTTGACCTGATGTAGTTAACCGCTTCTCCCAAGTGGGTCGTGCCGTATCCTGCCACGCCTAACTTGTTCAATCCCTTGCCCATCTTTTCACGCAAGAACTTGGAGAACGGTTCAGCGCCGGTGCCATGGTACAGCGTGGGGATGCGCTCGGCCAGTGACTTTGCCAACGGCGCTGCCGCCTTGCGTGTTGCGCCAGCTACCATACCCACAGGCGATGACACATCAGAGGCCATGTCAACCAGCTCATCGATTGTCATCTGACGCGGACGACTGGGCGCGTTCAGTTCCTCAAGATCCTGCGGGATACGCGCCTTCCATGCAGCCATGGTAGGGCCGGGACGACCGGCCCCATCAGGCGTAGCAGGGATGCCACTGAGTAGGTTGCGAAGACTATTGGGTGGCTTCATTCCCCCCTCCCGATCCGTCCTTCAAGGTGTGCGATCTGCGTCAGCGCCTGACGCAGCAACGTGTACATCTCGCCCATGTCCCGCCGGATGTCGCGCACATCCCGCTCCATGCGCGACACCGTGGTACGGAGCACCGCGTAGGACATGGCCCCACCGATGAGCGCCGAGAACAGTGGGACGATCAGGGCGCTAGATCCAGTGGTTACGTTCGAGGCCTGCTGAATGGCAGCCGATGCAATAGCCATCGTGCCACCGATGGCTACGCTTGCGGAAGGGGCTGTCATGACTCATCTCCCTCTGGGTTGATGCCATACTCGTTCTTGAGATAGTCGCTGAGTTCTCGGCGTACCGACCGGACTGCGTCGAGAATCATGCGCTTCTGGTCTTCTGGCGTGGCCATGTTGTAGTCATTGCTCTGCACCAGCTCGGTCAGATCCTGACGGATGACACGCCCTGCCTCGCGCTGACGGTAGTTGTACATCTCCGTCGTCTCGCCCTTCGCTCTGGACATGGCAGAGATGTTCACCCCCACGCGACTAAGTTCCTTCACCAGCGGGTCCGTCTCACGGACATCTGAGGTCGATGTCAGCGGATTGATCATGGTGTTCAGCACACCACCGCCACTCTGCACCGGCTCACCAAAGATGTTCAGGCGCACCGGAGCGGCCTCCTGCAGGCCGGGGATGCGTGAGGCTACCTCTTGGAGCAGGTTCTCCGGACGGCGCTGAACCCCCTCGGTGCGTGCCGCCTGTGCGACAACCGTTGGCACAAACGACCCTGCCATGCTCCCGATAAAGTCCTCTAGCGGGTTGTCGCCACCGCGCTGCGAACGACCCGTCAGCGCAGCAAGCGCTTCCTGCGGACCCGTCACCATGGGCTGGTTCAAGACAGAGCCAAGTGTGGACTCCGCGCCTTCGGTCAGCCCTTCGTAGATGCGCTGTCCAACGCTGGCGCTCTGGTCGATCTTCTCGGCGTTGTTTAGAACAGAGGCAGCCAGCGTCATCATCCCACCATACGGAGAGATGCGAGAGATCGGCAGCCATTCCCCGTTGATCAGGATCGACTCAGGCTTCTTCCCTTCCAGCGCCCACTGCTCGCGCTCGGCAGGGCTTTCGGGGAACTCACCCGTGATGCGCCCCTTGTTGTACAGCATGGCCCCCAGCGCAAACATCGTTGCGCCAGTCGCCTGCTTGGTCAACATCTCAATCATCCGGCGCTGCGAGCGAGCCAGCTCCGGACCATTCTGCCGGAGCGCAGCAACCGCCAGCTCCTTGGTCCAGTCGCGAGCCGCCTTCCCTGCCATGATCGTGCCAACTCCCGGCGAATACTCGAGCGCACGGGACAGGATGTTGGCAGGCGTGCGGCGGAACGGCATGATGAACCGCGCACCGGCACGGACCAGCGCCCCGTTCCCTCGCTTGCCAGCTTCTGCAGCGGCAGCAAACCGCTCAATCGCCCCGGCAATCCCGTTGGCAATCGTGCCGTCGTTAGTGAACGTGATCACATCTGCCGCCTGCTTGGCGTTCAGGAGCATCTCGTCCGTTGGGTTGGCCAGTATCTCGTCTACCGACTTGCCCGTCCGCTTGGCAAGAAGACGCGCCTGTTCGTTTAGCGATCCCTTTAGAGCCGCCGTGTTGATGATCTTGTCGGTGACGCCAGCAGAACGCATGATCGCCTTGCTGTACGTATCCAAGAAGACGTTCGCCTTCTCCCCAATCCGTCCGGAGAACAAGTCGATGTTCGTAAGCGACGGAACCTCAAGGCGCTTCGCCATGTCCGGATCAATCTCGGCCTGACGGATTGCGTTGACCCATGCGTCGAGACCGCCCTTCCGTGCGGCGTTGAACCCCATCGACTCAGCGGCTGCGTACAGCCCTTCTTTCGCCCCGCCAAGCACGCTGGCAAACTCGTCTTTGGTTGGCGCAAGCATCGTGCGGTACTGATCCGCTGTTCCGCCAAGACGGTTGGCCACAATCTTCGCCACAGTGGCATCGGCCAGTGCGCCGGGGTAGCGCTGGATAACCGTGCTGATGTAGTTCGCGCTTGTGGAGATGGCGTCACGCAGGCGTCCGGGGAGCGCCGTGAGCAAGCCAGACGCACGCAGGCTGGCAACCTGCTCCGCCTTCGACGACTTCTGAATGCTTGCCAAATACTGCAGCAGCTTCTTCGGGTCCGCCTCACGGGTCAGCTTGTCGATCTGCAGCTTCTCCGCATCAGACAAAAGGCGACCGTTGTTCATCCGGGTGGCCTTGATGTACCAGTACGTCGGGTCGGTGATCTCCTGCGCCATGTACTGGCGTGTAGCCAGCGCACGACCGGCAGCCGTATCCCCCGCCATGATCTTGGCAAGGAACTTTGCGCTCATGTTATCCAGCGCTTCGATGTCATCGCCAAGCGCAGCGATGTCGTCAGGGTCCGTTGCCTTGCCCAACAGCTCCACGCGCTGCGCTACCTGCTTGCGCAGATCGCGATGCAGCGAGAGCAGCGCTAGCGATTCCGCAGGCGTGATGCGCTCAGGGTTGAGCGCCAGCATCTGTGAAAGCGTCTTGTTGCCAGTGATCTTATCAGCCTCGGCGCGGACATCCGCTTCCTTCATCGGGCGCGTGATCGTCGGTTCGATCTCACGGACCCGATTCTGAAAGAGCATCTCCTCGGCAGGACCAAGGTCGGACACTCCGGATCGCCGGAACAACGGCTCCCGGTTCTCTGGGAAATCAGCCATTGGAGTGCCAGTCTTTGGCGGGGACACCGGCTTTTGACGGATGCGGCGTGCCATGTCGTCTGCGGCATTTACCGCATCAGCGCCTGCGCCGGTGCCCCCTCCCTTAAAAAAACGTGCGCCTCCAAACCCAAGCCCAGCCCCAGCCGCGCCATAGGCCAGCGCGTTGGCAAGGCGCTGCTCAGGCGTGTCTCCTTCCGTGCCGCCGTACAGTCCACCAGCCGCTCCGCCAGACAGCATAGACAATAGCTCGGCAGACACAGCGCCACGGCGAGTACGAGCCGCTCGCATCATGGCAGGACGCGGAGGCGTCATAGCCGCCAGCTCTTCTTGGGTGAGCGGACCCAACCGTGTACGACCACGACCGATGTTTGCAGCGGCCTCGGCTAGCATCTCCGATTCAGAAATCAACGGATCGTTAATGGCAAGGAACGCCTGTTGGTCAGCCAACGGCATCTTCCCGGTTTGCATGGCGCGAATGTTCTCAGGGAAATCTGCGAACCCAAGCTTTTGCGCATCTTTCTTCTGACGGAGACGCTCGGCGGCACGCTCCAGCACCGTCGTGCGCTCTGCCCCAGCCGCCTCGATCTGCGAGCGCAGCCGCTCCATTCGCGCCTTTGCGCCACGGCGAGCGTTCCTATCCTGCAGATACTGCGCCACTTCTTTTGCCGTCGCACCCTTCGGCATTTCCTGCTCAAACTGAGGACGCGATGCCCTGTACTCTTCTCGCGTTCGCGCTGACCGGCGGCCACGATCCGGCAGAGGGCTTGCCTGATACGGCCCGTAGTCATAGAAGTCAGGCAGGGGGCTGGCTTGGTATGGGCCATAGTCATACGAGTCGGGCAGGGGGCTGGCACGGAACGGGCCAACCTGCGCAGCCGCCTCTTCGCCAGCACGGAGTGCTCGCTCCTTCGCTGCACGACGGGCGGCGAGTCCTCCTTCAAGCAAGCCACCTGCGCCAGAGAACAGAATGTTCTCGGCAACAGCACCAGCCGCCCCCGGAAGCAGTATGCCGCTTTCTTCCCCAGCGCCCTGAACGATTTCAACCGGCGCACTGATCCCTGCCGAAGTTAGCGCACGGCGAAGCACACCGCCTTTCTCTAGACCGGCGACAGCAGCTCTCGCCCCAGCTGCAACCTTTGGCGCGTTGCGAGCGACACGCGCAGCGTTGCCAAGGAGGCTAAGTCCACCTTTGACCAGACCAGTCCCGCCCAGCGCCGTGCCAATCTCATATGCGCCACGCCCTGTTAGCTGCCCAAGTTTGCTGGCAAGTCCTTCCGGATCTTCAACGGTTGCCTTGCGGTATTCTTCCGCCAGCGTTTGCATGTCACGCCCACCACTGCGTAGCGTGCGTGATCCGGCCAACTCGCCAATGCCACGCACGGTTGAGCCAATGCCGCTGAACCCACCAGCAATCGCAGAGCGACCGAAGTCACCAGCAGCAGACAGGCCAGACTCCAGCAGCGTCGGCTCCGTATCGTCTTTGTAGCGCTGACGATACTGTGCCGCACTCTCCCCCTTGCGAATAGGGTTCTTTGCGATCCATTCGGTTGGTGTAGGACGCGCCATGTTAGCTCCCTCTCTTTGCTGCGGCTATGTCGAACTCATCCATTACTGGTGCCGGAGGTTGCGCAAAACTAGGCTTTGCCTTAGCAGCAGCTGGAGGAGTGGAGCCGGGAGGCGTCCCAAAGCGACCGCCGCCCTTAGAAGTTGGAGTTTTCGGAACAGACGCCGCCCCTTGCACGGCCATATAGATCAGCTCACGCGCAGGTCGTGTGGGGTACGCCTTCCGCAAAGACTTGAACGCAGAGGAAATCGCCGCAGCCTGCGCAGGGTCGAGGCCCGTCGTGTTAAAGATGGCCTCGGCTTCTTCCATGTCCCGCCTCTCCTGCAGTCTTTGGTACGCCGTAAGCTGGCTTTCCTGATCCGGTTCAGGGTACAGCCCTTCGAACGCCCCTTTGTTTGTTGCACGTAGGCGGATAGCGGCATCAGAGAAACGACCGCCCTTTCGTGCGGCAGCAATGTCAGCGTTCAGTTGCTTGTCCGCTTCCGCCTTGTCGCGCATCCGTTCGGCGCGAGCCAACGACTTGGCCATCACATCGCCGCGGTGCTTCTCTGCTTGCGCAATGCTTGGGATGTAGACGTACTCTTTCCCGCCCACCGTCTGGCGCATCGTTGGCTCCATGGACGGGAGCGGAGTCGCTCCCGGCATGGTCATCGACGGCAATCGGCTGGCAGAGATAAAGCCAGAGTCCACCAGTTGACGCTCTTCTTCGCGGAGCGCAGCCTCGTCTTGCGCCTTCTGTCGCTGCTCAAGAAGCGTGCGCTGGCGCTTCTGCTCGGCCAGCACTTCACGCTGCTGCAGCCCCTCGCCTACTCCAACTGCGGCCCCTAGCGCTGCCCGGAGCGCCGTGCTGCCAAATCCTCGCCGTGCCATGTCGTCTCCGGGTTAGTCGTTGGTGCGGTTAGGGTCGTTTAATTCGTTGTTGTTTACGTTAGTGCCAGCAGTGACGATGTTGCGAATCTGCGTCGGCGTAAGCGTGCCAAGTGCCTGCGCGAGCTGCATGAACAACTGGTTCTCCGCCAGTCTCTGCTGCGCTGACGCTGCCTGACGTTCGATGGCAATGCGCTCGGCGTTCTGCATAAAGTTCCGGGCAAACTGCGACTCCTGATACGTCAGCTCGTTGCTCTGCAGTGCGCGACGAAGATCGCGTTCAAGCGCCGTCTCGCCACGCTGGAACGTCTGCTCCGCGCTCTGTAGCTGGGTACGCAGTGCGCGTTCCGCTGCGGTTTCCCCGCGCTGGAACGTTTGCTCCGCTGTCTGCATCCGCTCACGCAACGCCCGTTCCAAGCTGGACTCGGACACACCCGTCTGCCGTGCAGCAATCGCTTCGTTGATTCGAGCCTGCTCCAGATTGTTCTGCGCCGCGTTCTGCGCGGTCTGTGCAGAAAGCTGCTGACCAAACTGCATAGCCTGATTCTGGACCTTCTGCGTCTCCAGTCCAAGCTCCTGCAGGGAAATGCCATACTGCTGCAGGCGAGCCGCCTGCTGCTCGTTCAGCGACAGACCAAACTGTGCCGCCTGATTGGCCACGCGCTGCGCTTCCAGCCCGACCTGCTGCTGCTGAATCCCCAGTCCACCAAGCCCAAGCTGCTGCTGCAACGCCTGCTGGATGTCGAACTGCCGACGCTGTTCGGCCTGCTGACTAGCGGCCAGCGTCTGCATCCCGCCGACCTGCCCCGTCAGCTCACCCAAGCGCAAGCCCAGCTCGCTGCCAAACTGCATCCCGGCCTGTTCCGCCTGCGCTGCCTGTAGCGCCTGCTGCGTTCCCTGCTCGTACTGCTGCTGCCCAAACTGCGCGGCACGGAGCTGGTTCTCGAACTCCGCTGCCTGCGCCACACGGTTCGCCTCAAACTGCGACAAGTCCTGCGACCCTGCCAACTCCGCAAGGCCCTGACCCGCCTGCAGCAACTGGGCGCGATCCTGTGCCTGCGTCTCTGCCGCTCGCTGCAGCAGCTGTGCGTCGAGGTCTGCCAAGGCGCGAGCCTGTTGGCCAGCCAGATCGCCCATGCGCCCA
>Ga0222712_10002437_pt1 | contig 21290 bp, 16 predicted proteins | sample C33_657DmetaG_FD_165043 | JGI IMG/M metagenome (GOLD analysis project Ga0222712, IMG submission 165043) | Estuarine water microbial communities from San Francisco Bay, California, United States - C33_657D | ecosystem: Environmental > Aquatic > Marine > Unclassified | place: USA: California... | reverse complement strand
TGTTGACTAAAATCTTTCATTCCTTTCCATCCACCATGTACAACTTTATATTTATCACCTTTCTTTGCAAGTACCATCCATTTTTTACCAGGACGTGTAGATTGTTTTTTAACACCTACTTTAGTAAATCCTAAGTTTTTGTAGCGTGCAGGAATTGTACCTCCTTCTGCCATTTGATACATTTGACCACCTAGTTCTTTAGCAAAGTTTCTTGCAAAGTTTGCTTTCTTAACCATTTCTGGTGAGTACTCTTCTTTATTATTTAAAATGTGTTCTGCAGCTTCTTGTACAGACATACCCATTTTAGTTGCTTGTGCTTTAAATGTACCTTTCTTTTTAGGATCTAATTTAATACCACCATATTTCATGTCGTCATCAGATGATAACATTTCTTGAGAAGTATCTTCAATATCCTCAGTATCTAAAGGAACATCTTCCTCTTCTATATCTGATTCAGAAATATCATTTTGTGCTGACTCAATAATTTGCTGACCTTGTTCTTCAGATACACCTTGCTCTACTAACATTTTTAAAATGTCATTAGGATCAGTTCCATTTTCTAACATCATAGAAATTTCTCCAAGAGCATCATCAATGTTTCCTGATTGTTGTGTTTCTTCAGGTTGTTGTTGCTGTTGTGGATGAATTTCACCCCCTTCTTGATGAACATAGTAACCACCCTCTGGTGCTGGAGCCCATGGTTCACCACTTGCTAAAAATTCTTGATAGTTTGCAGGACGTCCTGGATTTCCAGGTGTAGTAACTGGTTTTCTTACTTGTGCTGCAATCTCTTGTTTTTTTCTAGCAAGCATTGCCTCATCAAAAGCTTGTTGTTGTTGAGGAGTAGCATTATCATAGTTTACAAATCTTTTAAGATTGTTTTCTGGTGATACTTGAAAAGGAGATTGTTGTGCTGGTTGTGTTTGTTGTGCAGCAAAGTTTTTATTTGCTGTTGCAAAATCAGAACCATAATCAGTTCTTACACCATTAATCTCAGTACTAACTTTTGGTACCATTTGATTAAGAGTCTTTAAACCTAAGAATCCATCTACTCTTGATATACCATTTTTAAAACTATTTGCAGTTCTTACTCCCATTTGACCTGAAGGTGTATTACCTGCAGCCATACTCAAGAAATAAGACTGATAGTCTTTTACTTTATCCTTATCAATTGCAGCATTAGGATTTTCTTCATTGTATTTTTTAATAAGTTCATATCCTAGTTTCTTGTCATGATTATATCTATCATCAGAAGCAGCTCCACTTTTTTTAGCATACTTGATAAACTCATTCCAGTTATTAAGATCTTGAGAAGTTAATGAATTTATTTCAGGTTCACCACCTTCAGCCATTTTACTCATTATTTTTTGTTGAACATACTCAGGTAATGCATTAAAACCAGGATTATTTGGAGTTCCACCATTAGACATAACTTCCATACCAAATTCTGCTTTTCTCCAACCACCACCATGTTGTTTATACCACTTTGCAGCAAAACCATTTGCATATGCAGAAGGATAGACATCATATTTAGATTTGGCAGCAGACTTAGCTCTTGACCATAATTCAGGATTAGTAGGAACATTTCCTCCTTTTGCCATCATATCTAGTTCATTATAATCTTTCATTGTAAAGTTGTTTTCTATTAAATTTTCTCCACCAAACTCATTTCTTTTATGATTGTAGTCAATGCGTTTGCTTGATGTTTTTGATCTTTTAAATTTATCTTTTTCAGACTGACTAAGTTCAGAAGCTGTTTTTGGTGTTTCGCTACTAATTCTTTTAGAAGGACGACATGCTGGATAACCTGCTCTACTTTCTCCTTCTTGTCTACCACAAGCTTTATCTGTCTTTACATCAACCCACTTCTCTGCAAACCATCTATCTAATCCACCATGTTGACCACCGTTTTTCATTACACCTGCCATTGTTAAAAATTCATTGAGATCATATTTAACGTTATCTCTTTTAAAATCTTTAATCATGTTATTTGCAACTTCTTGTCTGTTATTAAGATCTTTAACTTGAGATAGAATATCAGCAATACCCACAACCATTTCTCTGTCATTATTTTTTTGTCCACCTTGTTTTTTCATTGGTGTTTCAATAACATAATCACCACCAAATAGATATTCACCACCTGGCATCATTAATTGTGAGTTACCCAAATTATCAATTCCTTGTACTGGAAAATCTACATCCTTCATTGTAATTCTATTTGAAGGAATCACATTAATAGGATTATTGACATCAGGGCTACTATTTTTGTAACCCTGTGTGCTAATAAATTTCATCAATACATTATTTGCATCTTTCATTATCTTGAACTATTAAGATGTTTTGAATTTGTCAGTTTTAAAATCATTTTCTTATCACCACTTACATTCTTGCGTAATATCACTTTGTTTCCATAATGTCTAAACTTCTTATGTTCAGTTGGTGTCTTAAAGTAATTTACATAATCTGGATTAATTGATCTTTCATATCCTGAGCATTTTGTAATCCACATAGGTGTATCATTTCCTGAATACTCACCTCTATCTTTTGTGATATCCCAGAACTGATTAAATCTGAATTTATTCTCTTCTTTTGAATAAAGTATGTCAATTCCATTTGCAGATATCTGTGGATAGTTAACCATATCTAAAGGATTATTCTTTCCTTTAATTTTAAGTTTTAACAATCCAGACATTTGTTCTGAGTTGTGAATAATTGCTCTATCAAAGTTTTCATCTAAGATATGATTAAAATCTTTACCATCATTAAAGAATTTGTATACATCAAGAGTATATTCTATACTTCTTAGTGTAGTAATATTATTAGGTGTTGTCACAGGATATTCTACTTCCCATGGATAATCTACTCCATAGTAATTAGCAAAACTATCCCATCTATCATTATGTTTCCAGAAACCTTTACCTTTAATTGTAAAGAAATGCTCATGTGATGGCATCAACAAACTAGGTTTCCAATCATGGAAACTAATCCATAGTTTTTGTTTTGGATCATAACTAATTGTCCAACCACATGGAGTAAAACATTTAGGATCATCATATGCACAAGGACACTTAATTAGAGCTGGTTGATTTACAATTACTTCTAATTCACATATATTAGTGATATCACCTTTTGTACTAATTAATTGATAAACAGTATTTACAACAGGAGAAACAGTCATTGAATCTGTTGCTCCAACCAGTATGTTACCTGGCATTAGAATTACTGAATCTGGTGTACCTTGAACTGACCATGTTAATGTTACAGATTGTCCTAAATTAATAGTATATGGATTTGACTCAAAAGTACATTCTAGTGGTACTTCTGGACAAGGAACATTTAAAATAGTATCTGAAATAACTCCTGCCACAATACCAGTTGGAACATAATTAGCTACACCACCAGTTGTATTTGCATATACATCATGAAGTGCTTGTAATTGTGTTAATGTTAATCCACCATCACCAGGAGCAGTAAGAATTGGATATATTCTTATATCTGCAACTGCAGCAGCATTTGCTATATTTTGAACACTTACATCATCTATACCTACTGTATATGAGTCATCATTTCCAGAAGGTGGCGCATCTGTAATCATTATAATTACCTTAATTGCATTACTTCTAAATGCACCAGCATCACCATTAATTGCCATTTGTATACCAATATCAGTAGGTTCTGGAATACCACAACCATTTCCAAGTGTAACGGTTTGCAAATCAGTATTAAATGCTGTAATGTTATTATTGGACATAGAATGTACAACTGTGTTATGAACAGCACAATTTTGATCAACAGTAATTAATCCAAATCTATAGTCATTGTTTGATTTTATTACAGCATCTGCTGCAATATTTGATATACTTGTTTTTAAATTATTCAAAACCCCACCCATACTACCTGTAATATCTAATACAAATACCAAATCAAGTGGTGCTGTACATGGCGTAGATGGAGACTCAGCCAATAAAGAAGGTGTTTCAATTATATTTAAAGGTGATGTTCCAACAGGTGTTGTAATATCCCCAGTTGAACCACAGATATAATATGGTACACCAGATGGGTCATCAAAATGTAAGTCTGATCTCAAAGGAATGTAGTCTTTCTTTGTAAAGTAAACTAATTCATATTGAGGATCATATATTGATTGTACACCAATACCTGCAACAGGATTGTCATACAATGGATAATCAGGATATTGACGTAATAACTCAGATGGTAAGTTTTCTGCAAACCAGAATTTCATACCATTTCTTGAAATCTCATCAAGATTACCTGCATAATGCATTATCTTACCTGACTTCTGAGAAGCATAAAATAAACCATGAGGAGTATTGATAGCTGATCTTGAAGATATACATGCACCATATTCCATAGTGTCATCAGCATTTGTAATGCTTTGCATATTTTGCTGGAATAATCCACCATCTCCAATAGTAACTTTTACACCACCTTTAGTTTGCAGTGTGTCTACACCAATAAATTGAGTAGGTTCTGCATTTTCAAATAGTATAACAGCACCTGTACCATTTAATGATTTTATTGTACTAATTTTTCCTCCAAAATCTTTATAGTTAAGAGGTAAGAAGTTTCTCCAGTTATCGCGTTTAAGACCTGACTGCTGTTGGAGAGAATACACTCCACGTTTAGGGTAGTACTCAAAACATGTGTTATATATGGCTGGGTCATAGTCCCTTGGAAGAATTTGTCCCCAGGTTGCAAAGTTGTTGAATAATTTTGATGTGCTAAGTGATAAATCATACTTGTTGTATATTGGTTTAGTTATTAGATCTGATCTAAACATAGTAGCCTCATCATTAAATGAGTTACCATATACATCATAAAACTTTTGAAAATCTTCTTCACCATAGTCTCTAAATGCCATGTTAAGTTCAGACTCAGTATAAAAATCTCTAATACCATTATGAAACAAATATGCAAAGCAATTTCTTAAAGTCCAAGTACCAGTGCCTCCAGCTCTGTCCATTCTATGAAAATCACTAGGAGTTGTAAAACTTACACCACTTGACAAACTGATACTAACATTGAAGTCAGTTACATCAAATTTATCATAATTAATCCAATACCTAGGAACAGGTCCGTTAACATAATTCTTATAGTCATATTCAGTGCCATTAGGCATATCATACATCCATGTGTTAAAGAACATGTATGGATTCTTTTCAGTATATCTGTTAATATAGATATCACCACCAAATATTGTTGATGTAGAGTATTTTGTAGTTAACTGAGGTTCTGTTGAATAAATACATGAATCAGTTGGTAATTGAACAATTGATGTTAACTGACCATACTGATTTTCAAAATCTACTTTTAATGCACCATAATATGCAACAGTTGTAGTCTTTATAGATTCTTTAGTTGGGTTTGAACGATCAATCCCACCATCTTGAACTCTATGTTTTGTATTATCTGTAGTTGATGCTACATCTGGTAAATCAGATGTTAACTTGATTGCTACATATTTATTTCTATTTAGATTGTTAATTCTGTATGTAGCATCAAAGTCATGTATACCAGAACCAATATATTTAGCTCCAGAATCAGCAATTTTTCTTCTAAATGCTTTTGGTAATCCAGATGGAACTGCAGAATTAGAAACTCCAGAGTATGAGTCATAAAAACCATGACTATTATACTGAAGCATAAATTGTCTTTCTTTACCAAGTTTTCTGAATATATCCATTACTTGGTCAGTTGCTTGACCCCAATAGTAAACACCACTTACAATCATTACAGCAACGGAAGCAATAGCAGCTGCAGCATTACCTGCACCAAATCCAGATGCACCTGATGTAATACCATACGTGGTTAAATCACCAATTATAGATGCTGGACCAGCTTCTTTACTTACTTGTGTTCCACCATAGTAACCACCTGTACCAAGTGCTAAAGCCCAAGGAGCAATCTCTGAAGTTAATGTAGTTTTACCTACAGAAGCAACAAGAGCAATACCCAAACCTACAACACCAGCTGTTACAAATGCAGCATCAGTTAAAATTACATGCTTAGGATGTTTATGTGGAAACTCATATTTACCAATAACAGTTCCTCTTTCTTCTGTATAAATTTTTACATAGTTTGAACCAATGTATGGTTTAACAAAGTTTGTTTCTACAGCATGAAAAGATAAATAATCTCTTTTGTGAGTATCAAGTTTAGACGCGGATTCAACACCAGACTGACTCCCCTTACCTTCATCTAATACAGAAAAATCATTAGTTAAAAAATTATCAGGTCTGATATCATTATATGGATAGTTTTGAAATAGTCCTTTTCTACCTGTACTACCTTGAATATCAAATTCAAACATGTTGTTAAATAAACCTTTAGCAACAATGGTTCTATTTCCTTCTCTAGATCCTCTTAATATTTCATATCCAACAATGTCTTTAATAGGTTGTAAATTTTCATCTACAGGATGTTGAATATTGGAAAACTCTACACCAAGATTATAAATATAATCACCACCTTGACTATGGATATGTATTGTTTCATTAGATGGCATCTTGTGATGTCTAATATGTTTTCCACAAAGCTCACCCCAAACTTCTGGTTTATCATCTGGATACTTTTCAGTTGATTCCCAGTATGCCATGTTACCTTTTGCAATAACAATACCACCATCTTTTGTAGTACCTGAAGCTAAATATTTTGTAGAAGTATCATATACTTGCCATATTTTAGTTTCATTTGGATAAACAACATCACTTGTAGATACTGGATTATTATCAATACCTGTAGCTAATCTACCTGGAATATGAAATGAAGCACTTCTGGCCCCTGTTTTATATACCCATCTGATAAAGAAAGCATATACCTCATCACGCAAATATCCTGTAACATTACCACCATTGTGATAATATCCAGAAGGATATTGAGCTGCAACCCACTCTACTTTAATATCATTTGCTTGTTTTTGATAATTAAAATAAGGTTGTGTAGTTACTCCTGTTCTGATAAGATAGTTGTTGACAGAGTGCATTTTTTCACTCTTTTCATACACAACAGACTTTAATGGAATAACAGCTAATTCTACTGTTTCTAAACTCTGATTATATAAATCTAAATGAACAGAAGTTTGTCTTACTGAATAGTAACCAATTTTTTTAGCAATTGTTTGTTGATTTATAACAGCAATTACAACTAATTCATACTCTTCATAATCCTTATCAAGATTATCAATTGTAATATCTAATGCACCACCAATACCTGTATGATCCCACAATGCTTGCGGTTGACTTGGAATAGAATAGTCAGTAAGTCTTATTCCATTTTCAGAATAAGCTACAACAGCCATGTAACTACCATTATTTAATTGTCCAGCACCTTGCGCTTTTTTAACATTTACACAAGGTTGTGTAACAAGTGGGTGCAATCTTAAAGCATCACAATCTAACTCTGTTGTATATTCTGGAATAAAACAATCAGGATCTTGTGATAAGTTATTCCCTGTTGTTTTATATGGAACTCTATCTAAATTTAATGTTCTGTCAGGATTTAAATTATCCTGAAAATATGTTGAGAAAGTACAGTCATAGTTTTCTTTTGTAACTGCTGTAATAAGATGTGTCTTTTTAAAACCAAGACAGGGATCATTTACAATTTTTTTGTAAGAACAATCTCTTTCATCAAATATACCAATCTCTGAAGAAACGTCATTAGTAGAAAATATAACCCATGATGTCTTAACTTTATGAGACATACCAATAACATCATAAGTTGCGTTAACACAAAACTTATTAGATGGTTCATTACCTATAGAACCAGTCTCACCATAGTGAGCATTATTAATAGCATTTACTGCATTGGTCCATAAACCTTCTGATATGTAAATATCAGTATAGTCTTTAACCATGCCTTTATTAAAAGCATTTGTTTTAGCAGCACTTGTATTTGTTAAATTTTCGCTCATTACTCTTTGATGTTGTAATTTTTTTGACGCAATACTTTATAAATTGTTTCAGTCAAATGACCAACTAACCATGCTGTAGACTCTTCATCTGTTATATTAATATCAGTTAAGATTCTGACAGCTAAATGATACACCTCATGTGAGATTAAATTAATTGTGAGCTTGTCTGCTTCATAAACAATATAATACTCTAAGCCATTTTTACCAGGCATATCAAATACACAACCATAACTATCAGTGACATCAACTAATGATTTAGTTCGTTTGTCAATATAGTCTTGCATATCTTGCATGCTTTCTACTACACGTAGATTTACAATAGCATCATAGATAGCTAGGTTTATTTTTTTTTTAAATATTTTAGCAGCCATTAGATTCTACTCTTAAACATGTTATAGTAATTATGATACTGAGCTTTTCTATTTAACTCCCAAGTTTTCTTTAACTCTCTAAAGTCAGGAGTATTAATAAATGATAAAGCGTTATTTCTAGCTGCTCTTAGTTTTTGTTCTACTAATTGCAAATAGTTAAGTACATTTTCTCCAGACATATACAAGTTCTCATATATTCTCTGTTTCAAAGCATACTCATAATATTCATTAACTAATGGATGTTCCATAACCAAAAGGTTTCCTTTATCATCTTCCATCAAACTTTGATAGTTAATATAAACAACACCTTCATCAAAGTTTGTAACTAAAAAACCATTTTTAATGTGAGCTACATTTGGGTCATGACTATCTATATTAAAACAATCAGCAGATACTGATTTGCTTTTTTCTATTCTTAAAGGAATTAATTGTGAGTGCTCATATCTTCTTCCATTTAAGTTGTATGCTACAACTTTTTTACCACTTGCATCACTAACAATTTCAGCACTTGTTCCACCACTTGTAGTTGCTATTGAGTTACCACCCATAACAACAATTCTAACCTCTGTAATTACTTCATCAGATTCAGAGATTAATTCAAAACTATTATTATCAAGGTGATGTATTTCAAAAGATAAAATATTACCATCAATCCCTAAAGCTTGAACAATAATGTTTGGAGTTCCTATGTTATGAATAATAACATTGATTCCTGGTACTATATTTCTAATAGTATTGTATTGTCTTACATTACTACCACCTGTTAACTTAAACATTTTTTGTGCTAACAAAACACCTTCAAGCATACCCTCTGTGTATGTTTTTGATCTTTCCTGTAAATAGTATGCATTGTGACCTTCACATACTAATGCAAAGTTTAATACATAAAAATCTTGAGGTAATTTACCTTTACCTTTATGTATTTCAATAGCTTTTGAACGTGATGGATTTACCTTAAGACCAAGATCATAGTTCACTTTCATAGCAACTTTAATTAGTTGCTGTGGATCAATTGAACTTTCAAGATCATAAGTTCTCATATCTATCTTGACACTCTCAAGTAGTTCATCAAATTCTTTATATTGTACTTCTGTCAACATAGCTTTTTGTATTAAAATTATCTAGCAGTGTGTTTAAGATCTTGTGCAGTATCTTGTGGAATTTGCATCATTAATCCTAAATCTCTCATAGCAAGTTGTTCAATTTCAGGAAATAAATGTTCAGGAACATTATAAGGACTATCTTGAATAAATTGGCAATCATCTGCAGGATCACAATTATACTTTGAAATATCACCTTCAAATACACCTTCAATCCTAACTGCATCCCATTCTAAATTTGGAAAGTATAAATAACCATCTAAATACCAATAATATTTTTTCTTATTGTACTTAAATGTTTTTTGTCTCTCCATTTGCTGGTATGTAGTAGGATATGTACTTGTAAGATCTTCTGATAAGTCTAATGATGTCACAGCTCTAATAAGTGGACCCCAATAACCATCATATAGTTCTGGTAATTTATCCTTAGTTCTTTTAAAATAACAACCAGTATCAATACCATGACATTGAGCTTGTGCTCTATCAACTTCAATTAACTCTACAAAATCTAGAGTTTGAAATACAGATTGATACTTCATAATGCGATTCAAGTTATCTTGTCTACGCATCATTAGTTTTGCATGTTTATTAACAAGAGAATACAAGAAACGGTCAGTCAGGAAAGCATCCTGCTTAACAGCTTTTACTTGGTTACGCACCCTTGATAATACTTCACCTATTGTAATCATTTGTTATAGTTCAAATTCGTTATACATTGAAATGTCTTGCTCAACTTGTTCTTTAAAAGATTCATAACCTTTTGTTCTGAACATGCTTGATATTTTTATTTTTGGGTCAATCTCTACATATTGTTTCCATTTTTCAGGATATGTTTTGCTAACCATTCTTTTAAATGCTCTTGTAGGTTTGAATCCCCAAAGTTCATGATTTTTAAATCTATACTTTGTACCATACGTAGTATAGAAAATCTTTGCTAAATGTTGATCACTTTCCCAGTTGCGAAACTCTATGACTTTCATAAACTCAGCACTGGTCTTGTAGTCAACATTTGGACTGCGCCTTGGTTGACAAGTTCCTATGAAGAGATGTCCTATTTGCTCAGGAATCTCAACACCATCTCTGTTTTCAATCACAGTGGACCAAAGATCTGTGTTAAAAGTGTGAATGATTTTCTTCACATCAGCAGCACTAAGATCTTTGGCAGAAGGTACTTTTTGTTTAAGTAACTCAATAAATTCTGAGTTTAAAGTTCCTTCAGCACTAGGTCTGAAACGAGGCGCATTGAGATTTGGTTTTCTTGCATCTTTCATATGATACCTACAATAAGAATTTACTAAATTTTTGGGACATTATAAAGAACTTCTTTGATTAATTAGACTGTATATGTAAATTCACTAATCAATCCTTTAGATGAGTCATGAATATGCATAATAGCTGAACGTGTATTTCCCACATATTTATTGTGGTAATGATAGTAATCAGAAGAAGTTAAGGCAGGTATGATTCTGGTAACAAAGCCATTTTGTTCATTTTCAGTAACAAACTGAGTTGTTTTACGTCCATGATAATGACCTGTGTAAAGCATTCTATACTTAGAAGATCCCCACTCATTAGGAAACTCTACAGCATATACTAATGGGTTATTTTTAGCAGTTACGTCCCCATGCTCAAAACAAAGCATGTTTAATCCATAGGTTAACACCTTTCTCTCTGCGTAGGTAACATTAAATTCTATGTCCTCCCAAGTCTTAAATGCTTGAGAAACAGCATGTAACAAATGAAATGAACTAAGTCTATCATGATTACCTGGTATAAACAATACCTCAAGTTTCTCACAAAATTGTTTAGCAGTTCCAATAGCTTGGCAAATACCATCAAAAGCTTTAATGTATGCCTCAGTTGCCATCTCTGAGTTTTCAACGGGAGTTCCCTTAGTAGTTGTACCTCCAAAGGTATCCATATTAAGCGTATCTGGGCCTATTACAAAGACTATCTTTTCTAAGACATAGTTTCTATTAGCTTTGTCAATTAAGTAACTCACAGAGTCATTTAATATCTGTGCCATGTCTTCATTACCTACTTTACCAAAATGTAAGTCTTGTAAAGAAAGAACCCCACAAACTTTTTCTTGAGAACTTGTGTTCTGCCAAAAAGCTGCAGGGTCTAGTGGAGTTATTTGTGGAACTTGATATGTTTCAAGTAACTCTAAAAAAGTACTTTGTATTTTCTCTTCTTGTGGTACTCTACTTACTAATGCAGATACTAACCACTTTGTTCCTTTTTCTTTATTCCAATATTGAGATAGTTTCCATTTCTTTGTATCTATCTTCAATAATGTAATAATTTCTTCAGCACTACGTGGCTCTGTTGCAGACAGGCCAACAATCTTACTGGTTCCAGATTCTAAGTCTTCATGAATTTCAATTCTTTTAGAATCTTCTTCTTTGTTATGGAATCTATCTTTTTCAGAAATTCCAAGTTGTTGTTCAAGTTCAAATAAAATTTCTTCATTTGATACTGAATCAGTTTTTTTTGTTAAATTTGCTTCTACCATTTTAATGATTACAGAATCTATTCTTGAACCTGCTTCATTTAAAACTTTGATCACTTCTTCTTTTATCTTTTGGTAGTAAGATAAAGAAATACCAAGTCTTTGAGATTCAGCTTCTGCTGATTTTTTTCTTTTTAAACTATGGTATACTGCTGAAATAATATTCATAGGTTATTTTGTATGGTTAAACATTAGCAAAAATAGGAAATTAAATTATAATTTCTTATAAATATACTGGTTTTTAAAAAGATACCCCCAGCTTACGCCAGGGGCACTTCCATCAAAACAATAGGAAAACCAACAAACCTAGAGCATGATTATTGTCTTTATTAGAAATTAATTGTGTCAATTGTATTATCATGACCTGTTACAGCTGCTGAACATATATAGGCTCCTTGTGAGAAATATGCTCCTTGATTACAAGCATTAATAGATCCACTATTTTGACCAGCTGGAATAAATACAGTAAATCCTTGTGTATTAGGAGATGCGCAACTACCGCCAACTAATTGAGTCCAATATACATTTACATTTACGTTTGTATCCATTGATACTGGCGCATCTAATGTAACACTTGCTGACATGTAATCATCAATTGTTCCACCAATACAAGGCTCCATTGAACCATAAGCACCTGTTACATTGATTATATTTCCTTCACCACAAGGTCCATTAGCTGTTAAACTACATTCATTAGCTAATATTACACTACCTTCTTTTGCACAGAATGTTGTTGCATCATATCCACTAACACCTCCAATAGTTACTTGTCCAATTCCACCAGTACAATCTATGTATGCTGAAGTTTGTCCTTGAGCTGAGGAAGTTGATATTGTGTAAGATACACAATTAATAAGCTCAATACTGGTAAATGATTTTTCACAAACAATTTTGTCAGTACCTACAATTACTTCAAATGTATAAGTATAGTTTTCATTAGAACCAAGTCCTGAAAGTACTTGAGCCAAAGGACCTTGAAAACTTGGATTTGGACTTATTGCACCTGTTGAAACAAGATTATTAGTACCATCAAGTAATGTATAAGCCCCATATACTGCATCACCACTTAATGTTGGTAAAAATATAGTTGCGCTACCACTGCTTAAAGAAGGGTCAAGCAAATCAGGACATGCAGGTTTACCTTTTGTTACTGTAGAACTTTCTGTTGGTCCTCCTTCTAAACATACATTTACAATACGATATATATAAAGTGTGTTAAGCACTACTGTTGTATCAGTATATGTATTTTCTGGTGGAGCCAATGAAGCTATATCAGACCATCCTCCGCCTGACGCAAGAGCACGTTGAACAATTTGTCCAGTGCTATTTGCATCATTTACAGGTGTCCAGTTTAATATTATTGTTGCCATTTTATATTTCTTTTATTTTTAGTTTTTAAGATGCTGTTAAATTTGTTGGAGCTAAACAATCAAGTGGAGCAGGTTTACATGCTGCTTTTGTAAACAATGTTGCTACAAGTGCAGAAGTTCCAAAGTTTTCACAAAGTGTTAAAACTCTTACTTGATATGAATTACCAGCAATTAAACCTAAGTTAAAAAAGTTAACTGAACCTGAACCACCACCTGGTACACTAGCAGTTTGTGTATCTACTAAGATACCACCTGCTGTCATATCATATAAAGAAAATTCTAATGATAATGTGTTAAGACCTGTTGCTGTAGCAGTAGCAGTAACACCATTATCTGTATGTGTACAAACTTCTACAACTGATAAATTTACAGGATCAGGACATACCATAGGTGGATTACCGCAATCAGGAGTTGTAATCTGTTGTGTAATCCATATAGAATCTCCTAGAGAACATTTTGTTTTAACTCTTACATTGTAAGTTGTATTTGCAATTAAACCGCCAACACTTATTGTATTTGGTCCAGCAAGAGTTGTTGTTAAAGCTCCTCCAATTGTCCATGTTGGTGCTCCTACTGCTTGATATTCCATTGTAACACTTGGTTCCGCTGAATTATACCCAACAGTAACAACAAATGTATCACAAGCATCTGAGGTAACTCCAAATTCAGGAGTTGGACAAGGTATGTTAATTGTACAACTTTCTGTTTCTATTAACACAGGACATGGTGCACCACCACAAGAAGCAGGTGTTATCACAGTTCTTGTTCTTGTTCTCTCTATTCCATCACATACTGACCATGCACTCCAATCTGAAACTACACAATCTACTGGTAAGCAACATGATCTTGTTTCTGTTAAAGTAGGACATGCAACTCCACCACATGAAGCAGGTGTAACAACTGTTCTAGTTCTTGTTTGTTGACCACCAATACAGTCAGACCAAACTGACCAATCAGAAACAACACAATCTACAGGAGTACAACATTCTCTTGTTTCAATTAAATCAGGACAAGCAGTGCCTCCATTTTGTGGTGCTTGAATTACTGTTCTTGTTCTTGTTTGAATACCATCTACACATTCTGACCAAGCAGACCAGTCTGATACTTGACAATCAACAACTGGAGGTGTACCATCACAACAATCACAAAGTCTATTTGCAATTATTTGTAATACTTGATTAATGTTTTGACCTGTGGTAATTCCAAGACATGGAATTGCTGGTCCTGTATATCTTACACATGTGTCAAGAACAATTTCTTCACATGGTTCTCCAGTACAATCTGGTGGTGCAGGAAGCTCAACACAAGGTTCAGGTTCGTGACACTGATGACAATATTGATTAGGATACATTATATTTAAAATTTTATTTGTTTCTACTTAATTTAACATTGAACTACACCATCACAAAATACTGCCCTTTCAGAATCAATTGATACTGCACAACTATATTGTTTAGTTTCTAAAGTACATGGTTCTGATGGAGCACATTTTTTAGTCAATTGAGAATAATATGTATAAGAAGCAGAAGTAACTCCAGTTCCTATTACAAAATTTCTTGTTGTTGTTGGACTGATAACACAATCACCTGTATTCTCATAAGATAATACTACTGTGATTGGTGCTCCTGTATTTGCTATAGTTGCTCCTGTGTTAATATTTTTCAAAGTAACAGTTGTTGTTCTTTGACGATCTTGATATGTTTCACCATTACATGTTGTAGTTACATCAGCAGCATTAACATCTAATACTTCAACACAATAGTCAATTGTTGTTAATGCAATTTTTCCAACAGCAGTTGTTACAGTTGATACATCACATGAGTACTCAGCTATTATTTGAACTTGATAATTTTTAGTAGCATCAGGTACAGCTGTAATTGTATGTGAATTAGTACCAAATGGTTTTACTACACTAACAACTGGAGAACCAACTGTTGCAGAACCATTCCACTCATATACTTTTAAACTATATTCAATTGGCGCTTCTGCACTTAATGTATTAGGAGCATCCCAAGTTATAGTAGAACCTGTACTAGTTAAATTTGTAATTTGGATATTTGATACTGGAACAGGAACACAAACAGATGTAGTTGTCAAACTATTTGTGATTGCAGTTCTCATATCACATATTGTCAACCACATGTTTACTATTGTTTCTGACAAAGTTGTTGGTGTTGCAACCCATCCAGCAATTTGTGACATTGTATTATCAGGATTGGTAAGTTGAGGTGTTGAATCTAAACTTGCACATTCTGTGCCTATTGCTGTTGATAAAGCAGCATTAGTTCCCAACAATGTTGTTAATTGACAAAATTTATTTTCAAATGCTGAAAATGCTTGTCCAATTGGAACAACTGTGCCAGGTATTGGATTACTTGCACATTGTGCAACAACAGAAATTGTTGTTCCTGTTGAACCACCTGAACCACTACTTGCTTCTAATGCAGTAACTCTACCTTGTAAATTGTCTAACGTTGAATTTATACTTGCAACATCATCAATGATTTCACATATTTTAGATGCTAAATATGCACTATATGCACTTGGTAATAAAGAAGTAATTTGATCTCCACCTTCTGTATAATACAAACAAGGTGGTAAAGAAATAGGTAATATAGAACCACCACTTCCAGAACCATCAGTGCAACAAGTTTCAATAAACATTAACTGTTTATCAATAAGTAGTTGTAATGTATCAATAAGATTTGTAGGTCTTGCTTGTCCTTCAGGAACTAATAATCCAAAATCAAGAGTAGAAAGATCAATTACTCCATCAGTAATTTCACACAACTTAGTTGCAAGATCAAAAATAACATCTGTAATAGTATCTCCTTTACATAGATCTATACATGGAATATCTGGACCTTGCCAAATAACACAAGAAGATGATGTTTTAGTACATCCATCTTCTGGTTTTAATCTTAAGTTACTGTGTACTGGTTTCATTATATTGTCTTGATTTTTTCTTCAATACTAATTTTTGAGCAACCACCACCAAATGTTAACCCACAAGTATTCATTTCAAGAGTTCTTAAATAGATATCTCTCAAATCACTTGCGTATTCTGCATCAACTGTTGCCTTACAAGATTTCAAACCATAACGTGTTTTCTTGTAAGAAACAAATACTGAATCAGCAAATACTTCACTTATGCGTTCAATTGGATCCATGTTTATGTGTTGCTTGTTTTATTTACATCTGTAATCAAAGGATACTTGTTCACTTGATTATCAGCGTGTGCTTTCAATTTAAGTTGATTCTCATAGTTTGCAGCACATGTGCTACATACTTCTTTACCATCAGATGCTACTCTCTTTTGACATCCACATGATAGTTTTGATCCACAGTTTTGACAGTTCATATTATATTTGGTTTAAAGAATTTGTCTTAGTGATGATGACCATGAGATCCATGTGTATAACCTCCATGAGATCCGTTGCAACTTACGCAACAACCAGTCATGTATTTTTTTAGCAACTTGTCAGCATAAGCCAACATTTCAACACCTTGCTTTGGTGAGTGACAATATTCTGTCTTTGCTTTTGCAGCATCAATATACATTTTGATATAACGTAAATCATGCAATTTTTGATGTTGTTCTGCAGAAGGTTCACAAGGTTCTAATTGTACTTTACAAAGTTCCTTGTAATAAGCATTCATAATTGTTGTTGTTCTCAAATGATAATATTCAACATAAACTTTATCATTAGGAGAAACACTATATTTGATTGTATACAATCCATCAGGCAAAGAAATCAAATGCTCTGCTTGAGGATGTTGTAAATGAAAATCTTTTGCATTCAAATTAAGTGCAAAACCTGGAGCAATCTTTGGTTCTGTAATATACAAAGGTTCTGCAAAACCAGGAAAGAATATATCTAACCTAGGGCAGTCTACAGGTAACGTCTCAGCATAACTAGAACTATCCCATATTTTTAGGATAGTATCACATGCTGTGTCTGGAATATCAAGTGCCAGAATATGTTTTATTGCCATTGTTTGAGTTTATTATAATAGAATCTCTACACTTAGAATTTACAAAAAATATCTAACAAAAACAAAAAAAGGAGGGAAGAGTTGTACCCTTCTCCTCCTTCTTTGTAATGTATGGAAAGCAAGATCAGTTATTACAACTGAACTTGAAGTTGTACATGGTTACCAGAACTAGCCAACAATGTGTCCATATAAGTTTCAAAAGCTGCATCACGAGCGTCTACAACAATTTTAACTAAATATTGATCAGCATCCATCATACCAGTTGGGTTGCTCTTACGAGGAACACTGTGTAAGATGTGGTAAGCATAGTACTTAGCTGAACGAGACAACTCAGTAAGAGTAGTGTCATCCAACACTTCACGTAAACGTACATCTTGAGTCCAAGGCTCTTGTTGGTATCTTTTAGCTAAGATTAACTCTCTAACTAAAGTTTCACCATAACCTTTTCCTTGGTAAGCTTGAGTTAACTCAGTTACAAAGAAACAAGTCTCAGAACATGGATCACCAGTAGAATCTACTGCAGATGCATAAATGTAAACTGGTTCAATTTCAAAATGATCTTTAGGATCAAAAGAACAGTTACCAAATTTAGTGTCTACATAAGCACCAGTCAATTTCAATTGTACCCATTTGTCACCCAAAGCAATTGAACCCCAGTTAGCAGGCTTTGTAGTAGTAACTACAGGAGATGCACCAGAATTGTCAGTGTATAACAATGAAGCAGAAATGAATTTACCTAAGATGGCGTCAGCAGCAATTGCAGCAGCCCATGCTTCGTAAACAATAGCTGAATCAACTAATGTTCCAGCAACATCACCTTCGCAACATCCTGTGAAAGCATCAACAGTTTTGTAAGCGTTGTGAGTTAAGAAACGTAATGCAGGAGAACCTTTAACATCTACACGTAAACGGTAGGTTGTGTTACATTTGATATCACAAGGAGCAGCAGCACCAACAGTGATAACGTGGTTTACAGCATTAGCTGGTTCAGTTACATAGAATGCACTGATGTACTTAGGGTTGATACCTTTAGACTTTACAGTCTCTTTGTATCCACCGTGGAAAGGACCAATCTTGTCGCTAGCGTGGAAGCTACCTTGTGCAAGATAAATCAATGGTGTTGCAGCATATGTAGGTGCAGCAGCTAAATCTTGGATTAAGTTGTCTTGTGCAGACACTACACCAATTTCACCAGCAACCAATGCTAATGTGTTTTGCCCATCTTTAGTAGAGAAACCATCAGTTCCTACTAAGAGTTTTTGGAAGGCGTGTGGAAAGTAAGCCATAATGTTTAAAATATTTAAGGTTAAAAAAATTTATTTTTGTTTTGTTTTCATTACTTTAAGAAAAGCAATTTGTATTTAATTGAGTTGATAGTACTTTTGACATTATCTAGATCATTTACAATTTCACTATAAGGTGTAATTGCTTGCAAACCAGATACCATTTCCTTCATCTCTCTTAAATAAGATAATGCTTCTTCTACAGAATTCAAAATTCTTGGTGCAGAATCTTCATAATTTAGCAATTTTTCTGATGCACCTTGGAATCCTTCTGCAATATCATCAGCATGTCCTGGTAATGCATCATATAAATCATTTAAAGCTTTATGAGATGAGAATGATCCCAATCCTGTAACTTTTAAATGTAGTTTATGAAAACTAACTGCAGCATTCATCAATTCAGTAACGCATGCTGCTGTTTGTGATTCCAAAGAAGATGCAGCTGGATATCCAGTAGTTGTTCTTTTTAATGATTTGTATTGTCCAGCAAAGTCCATATATTAGTTATTTAATGTTGCTTGTTGTTTTTCTCTTGTATATTGGTTAAATAGTTCTATATCACCAGCTATAATTGAACATGTTTCATCAATGATCATTTCAACAATATCATCCTTTAGTTCACACTGTACATCAACATCAGGATTACCAGTTGAAGGATTTATACAACCCAAGAATGAAATATTTCTTGGTTTTCTATAATAAACCAACTTAGGCGTTGCAAGATCAAATTCTCCATTTGTATAAATTCTGAATTTGTTACTTTGCATTGTTGAAAATGTTTCACCCCATTGAGCACTAGGTTTTCTAAAATCATCAGCCAATAATGAGTCTACGTCTGCAACTTGTGCTAAGTAAACAATTATAGGTCTTTCAGGGCAACAATCTGTTATAGCATTTACTGATATTCTTTTATAAAACATGTAATCTGCAGGAATAGCAGCAGTTTCATAATACAAAGGAAATTTAGTAGTGGGAATGTTTTGCTCTACTATAAGTATTTGCAAATCATCAATATTCATAATTGTTTGTTCACTACCTTCTTTACCTTGGTTATGACCATGAACTTGCCTACGTACCCATTCCAGCTGAGCTTTATTAAAAGCCTCAACAATCTGCCAACATTCTATGTTGTCATAATCAAGAGAAGCTAGTTTATTTAGCCTCTCTTTGATTTTAATTTGTAGTAGGTTATTATTCATTAGTTATTCCAGTATTTTTCTACATTCTTAGTTATATCTACCAGTACTTCTTCATTCAACGGATTCTTCAAATATTCTACAACATCAGAAGAATTTTTACCTAGCAAACTACTGCTCTTCATGTGATAGATAAATCCATCAGCTCTGGTAGCAATAATTTTATAGAAATTAGCATCTTTAACAAGAGATCTTAATTTCAATGTTTCCATGTCCATTGAACATACATCAAGGAATCTTTCTGCAGTTTTACGTTTATCTTTATCTACAGTTTCACCATTAATGTATTTATCCATGTTGTCATAAAGAATGTCAAGTGGTGTAGATTTTTTATACTGCGTAGAGTTACCATCTACCACTTTACAAACATAAAACAACTTGTTTGTATTCTTATCAAATAACTTTTGCAATTCAGCCAATGCCTTATTGCGTAATTTCTTAACTTCAGTTCTTACAGAAGCAGTCTCTTCATACTTATCTAAGTAAAACTTAGGAGGTACAGGAGCTGTTCTTGCAACTTCTAGATTCTTAACAACAGCAGAAAAACCACCAGCTTCAATTGCTTTTAGTTTAATCAGGTCATAAGGATCATTAGCAGGATCTAAATAGATTGGTTCATTACCAAATCTCATGACAATCTTACTCCAAAACTCATCATTGTCTGGTCTAAGCAATTTTACTTTATTCCAGAAATGTTCATCAGTAGGATCAATGACATTAGATGCAAGTTCTTTTTCAAGTTGAGCAACAGTCATACGAATCTGTTTAATTGCTGCTTCTCTTTCATCTTCATCAAGTTGTTTGATCTCAGGAGCAAATTCATTCAATCCTGTTACATACCTTTTGATGCCATTGTTTTCCAAACAAGCTAATTGTTCCTCGTGGAACACTCCCTCAAAAAGTACCATGTCATACTTCTCAAGTCCCATGTTTGAATTTCTTGTGTCAATGAACGGACGTACTGCTAAAGTACTTGACCTTTTAAAGGTCTGATGTTTTTCAATCATTGTTACTTCCATAATTTGTTTTTGTTGGTTAAATAATTTTCTTCTTTTTCTTTCTGTTTTAGCAACTTCTAGTTTAAAGCTCCTGAACCACGTCAAGGTAGTTGCTTCTCAGGAGAACCTGGGGATTAACCCAGGCAAGTATTTGTCAAGTTTTACCCTGACGTGAGGAGGTGGAGTCTTGCTTAAAAGCAGTGACCTAGGGGAATTATACCCCTAGGTTTGCTTAGTGCCTTCAAGGATCCTTAGAATGATCCTCCAGTGATAGGATTTCTCATAACAATTTTGAGAACTTTAGTAGGGTCTTTAACCCAGATAGAAGGCATAGTCTGAGTCATGAATACTCTATAACCATTGAAATTACCTGAAGATGCAAAACCTTGAGTTCTTCCCATGTAGTCCATAGTTCCATTTTGGTAGAACCATTTCATTTCACTATCCCACTTCAATTTCAACAAGTAAATGTTGTCATTGGTGTTGTCAGTGATGTCAAACACGATGAAGTTATAAGAAGACAATGGGAAA
>Ga0222712_10002436_pt1 | contig 21295 bp, 18 predicted proteins | sample C33_657DmetaG_FD_165043 | JGI IMG/M metagenome (GOLD analysis project Ga0222712, IMG submission 165043) | Estuarine water microbial communities from San Francisco Bay, California, United States - C33_657D | ecosystem: Environmental > Aquatic > Marine > Unclassified | place: USA: California... | reverse complement strand
CCAGGCACTAATTCATTGGCGATTTCCTGCGCGCGCATGCCACTTAAAGTAATGGCACGCCAAATATTTATTTGCGCACCAAAATCTAAAATAATTGAAATGATAATTACAAATCCAAAACTGGTAATTAATTGTTCTGTATAAAAGGAGGTTTGTGTTAAAAATCCTGGACCAATAGATGAATTAGCCATCAAAAATGCAGCGCCCAAACTCAAGCCTGTCATTGATTTTAAAACAGGATTGGAATTAGGTGTATTTGATTTCAATATTATTTTGTTTTAATACTTCATGCAGTTTTGTGGCAATAGGAATAGCATTTAATCCATCCCCATGTATACAAATAGTATCTGCTATTATTGAAATATCCTCCTCGTGAATCGTGGACACTTTTTTTTCAAAAATTATTTTTAATGCTTGTGCACTCGCGATTTCCGGATCGTATATAAGTGCGTTGTCTAAATACCTTGGTGTGAGTTGTCCATTATTTTGATAAGTGCGATCCGCAAATACTTCGTTAGCAAAAGGTTGCCCAAAGTTTTTTGCTTGTTGTATGGTGTGGCTCCCACTTAATCCGTACACAATTAAATCAGAATTAATGGCTTGAATGGTTTGAATAAAAATTTTACTTAATCCAGCATCCTTTGCACAATCATTATATAAAGCGCCATGTAATTTAATATGGTGTAAGGAAAGGCCCATGGGGATGGAAACTTTTTCAAACAAGTATAATTGATCGGAAATTAATTCGGCTAATTCGAGTAAGGAAACAAAATGGGATTGTCTGCCAAAATTAATTCTGTCATCGTAACTCGGATGCACGCCAATGGCAACATTATGTTCCAACGCCAAATCGATGGTACGCTTAATGCTATCCTCATCCCCTGCGTGAAAACCACATGCGATATTTGCACTGCTAATAAAAGGCATGAGCTCTGCTTCATTGTGAAACCCTTCGCCCATGTCGCAGTTAATATCAATATGCTTTTTTATTTCTTGCATGGAGTCCGGCATTGTCTCATTAAATTTTAGCTAAACCATTGTTGCATTTGTTTGTATTCCGAATGTGCTGTTGCAACATTGGTTAAGTTCAAATGAAAAAGGGTGTCACTTTTGTGCTGTACTAATTTAGGTAAATCTACCAAAATTATTTGACCAATATTCGCATAGCCGCCAATGGTCTGGTGATTTGCCATCAGTACAATCACTTCTCCATTGGGTAGCAATTGCATCGTACCTCTGGTGACAGCGCTCGATAGGTAAGTTTTTTCTTCCATTAATTGTAGGGATTGACCTTTTAATTGGTATCCCATGCGATTGGAATTCAAACTGGTATAAAAGGGTTGCTTTAAAATATTTGATATGGATTCCGTACTTAAATCATTCCACTGTGGCCCAGGAATAAATCGTATTTCATTTGAATTAAAAATATGTTTTTGAACTTTATCAATGATGCTTTGTTGATTTTGTTGTTCAGTAGGATTGTTGCTATTTTTATTAATGTCCGCATCCCATGCGATTATATTAAATTGGTCATTGGTTTTTATTTGGGCAATAAAATCACTTTTGCTATTCAGCCATAAACTACTATCTATATTTCCTTTGATAGCTAAGTAACAGGTTTTACCCAATAGGGGTTGCATGAAATGAAGGGTGTCGTTTTTGCAAATATGCATTGCCGTATTCATCGCAACGCTTTTATCATTTAATACTGGAACAAAATTTGCTCCTGAAATACAAATGGTTTGTTCCTCCTTAAAAATAAAACTGCTCGCAGGAAAATGTAATTCAAAAATGGGGGCATCTATTGGGTTGCCTACAATTACGTTTGAAAGTTGCGCCGATAAATAATCCAAATAGCCACAAGGAGGGATGCCGATATGCTGAAAGCCATATCTGCCCTTATCTTGAAGGGTATCCATGATACCATGTTTTACAATTTGGACGGACATTTATGTATAATTATTTAAGTTCGTTTTGATTTAATGTTTCAAATTCAGCTCGCGTGATGGGATAAAATTTTATTTGATCTCCCATCTTGAATTTTGATAACACTTCTGGATCCTTGTCAAAAATTTTAAGTGGGGTACGGCCAATAATTTGCCAACCACCTGGTGAATGCATCGGATATATTCCTGTCTGAGCACCTGCAATACCCACACTACCGGCGGATACATTTTGTCGTGGTTGTGGATGCCTTGCTGTTTGAATTTTAGTATTCACATCACCCATATAGGCAAAGCCTGGCATAAATCCCAAACAATACACTTGATAAATATTTTGTGTGTGTATTTTTATTATTTCAGTAATTGATAAATTTAATTTTGATGACATACTTATTAAATCAATGCCAAAACTTTCATCATAACAAACAGGGACGTCGATAATTTTATTTAACTCCTTATTAGGCAAGTTGATTTCACGCTGACTTTTATATTTTTCAATTAAGTCATTTGCAAAATCTAAGGGCGTATTCATGAGTTCAATATCGTAAATCAAAGTAAGTGTATGATATGAGGGGATGATGTCTTTTATTCCTTTTGCCGCTGCTGCGACAATAAAGTCATTGAAGTTTTTTATTTCGCCTATGACCCTTGGATCCATGATTGGGGGCAGGTAAAACTGAATAGCATGATCACCTAAGGTTTTTACATTCCAGTTAAAATTTGAAAAAATCTTAGTCATGATTTTGAAATAGTGAATCATTAAAAGTAGCTTTTTTAACGAGTGTCTTGGCTTATATTAAGCTAGATTTTAACTTTTGAGCATAAAAATGTACCTATTTAACCTAGAACCTTTTCTATACGTTGTGTTCAAAATAATACGTATATAATTGAAAATCAATAATATATGTATTTTTCCCACAAATATTTATTAAAAAAGGGGTAAAAAAACCCTCCCCTTTTTTTGTTAACATAATCATAATGCCGTAATATTATAGTACGATTGAGACATTTTAAACAAAATTTATTAACCTTAAAAAGCAAGTTGAATTGATTTTTGAGATTACCATTATTTCAATATCACTTAAACTTCATTTTTAAACAGACCAAACATCATTCTTATGAAAAGTATGCTTTTAGTTTTTTGTAGTGTACTGTGTATGTTCTCCGCAACATTTGCACAGACAAGACAGGTTACCGGTAAGGTAACAGGTTCTGACAATCAGGCTGTAGCATCTGCTACAATCAAGGTCAAGGGTAGCAACGCTGCTACTACAACCAATGCTGATGGAACATTTAGTTTGAAAGCACCAGCTGGTAGCTTTGTATTACAAGTCTCTTCATTGGGATTTGAAGCCAAAGAAGTTACTGTAGGCGCTTCTCAAGCAACAGCTAATGTTTCTTTAACAAATGCATCAAGTGACTTATCTGAAGTCGTTGTAACTGCATTAGGTATTAAGCGTGAAAAGAAATCATTAACTTATGCATCACAGCAAGTTGCGGGTGATGAGCTTAGAAGAGCTGCCGGTCCTAACTTTATGGAAGGATTAAGTGGTAAAGCTGCTGGTATCGATATTAAAATCAGTGGATCAGGTGCTGGTGGATCTACTAAAGCAGTTTTAAGAGGTGCGAAATCTCTTCTTGGAACTAGTGAAGCACTTTATGTTATTGACGGGGTTCCAATGGTGAATAACAAAGGTGGTCAACCAGGTTCTTATGGTGGAAACGACCGTGGTGATGGATTATCTGCTATCAACCCTGCTGATATTGAAAATATTAGTGTTTTAAGAGGCGCAAACGCATCTATCCTATATGGTAGCCAAGGTGCGAATGGTGTTATCTTAATTACAACTAAAAAAGGTAAAGCAGGTAAAACTGTCGTTGATTTCAATTCAAGTACTGTATTTGAGCAAGTAACAGGAATCCCTGATTTACAATTTGATTATGGTACTGTAGGTGGCGATCTTAACTGGTCAAAAGTGAAAGGAAATTATCAAAAAGATTATGTTAACGATTTCTTTCAAACAGGTATGACTGCTACAAATTCAGTGAACGTGAGTGGTGGAAATAATCAAACAACTGCCTATTTCTCTTATTCTAATATTTCAGCTAAAGGAACATTGCCTACAAATACTTATGATAAGAATACGGTTACATTGAACCAGTCAACTAAGTTATTTAATGATAAAATTACTTTGAGTTCAAATGTAATTTTCTCTAACGAAAAATCTTTCAACCGTCCAGGTGCGGGTTACTATAATAACCCTTTGACTGGTTTGTATACTTTTGCACGTGATAGAGATTTTGCTGCTTACAAAAAAGATTACCAAGTTTTTGATCCAGCTAGAAACCTTTACAAGCAAAACTGGTATTCAACTTATGAATTTCAAAATAACCCATATTTTGAAATTAACAATAACTCAAAATTGGCAACAAACAGTCGTGTAATTGCGAACGTGAAATTGTCATATGATATTGCTAAACACATTAAGTTTGAAACAAGAGGTAACATTGACTACAATGATGTTTTATATGATAACAGGTATGTTGCTGGGGGAAACTCAGTAAGTGTAAGTCCTAATGGATCTTGGTCTTATTCAAAATATAAGGATCAGTCTTTATATGCGGATGGAATCTTCACTTATAACAATAATTTTGGTGACTTTAGTGTTTCAGGATTATTGGGAGCTAGTTTGACAAAAAACAAATTTAGCGATGGTATGAACGTTGCTAATGGAACTGTTTCTTTACAATATCCTAACTTCTTCTCTTTCTCAAACATGCCTTACAACGTGATCTTCAACTCAACTTTGAGCAGAACATTGAAGCAAGGTGCATTTGCAAGTGCAAATATTGGTTACAAGGAAATGTTATTCTTAGATGTTTCAGCGCGTAATGACTGGGCTTCTACATTAGCATTAACTGGAAACCAATCTTATTTATATCCAGCGTTTGGTTTGTCAGCAATTATCAGCCAAATGGTTGCATTACCTGAAGTTATTTCTTATTTAAAAGTAAGAGCTTCTCATTCTGAAACTGGTAATGAGGTTCCTTTTAACGTTGTTAACCCATGGAACTCAATTGGTGGTGCAGGTGGTCCTTCTGGTATCGGTGGTATTAACCGTAACACACAGGTTCCTTTCACTAACTTAAACGCTGAGATTATTAAAAGTGATGAGATAGGTGCTGAAGTTAGATTCTTGAAAGGTAGATTAGGACTTGATGTTACTTATTATAATGCAGTAAGTACTAATCAATTTTTATCATTAGCAGCACCTTCTGGTTCTGGTTATTCTTCTTACTATGTTAACGCCGGAAAAATCGTTAACAAAGGTTTTGAGGTTACAATTGATGCTGAACCAATTAGAACAAATGATTTCAAGTGGAAAACAGCCATTAACTTGTCTCAAAATAAAAATGAAATTGTTGAGTTGATCGCTTCTAATCCTAACTACCAAGTGGGTGGTGATGATGAAGGTTTTGCTTCTATCATTAAAGCAGGTGGTTCATTTCTTGATTTATACATTTTTAAATTTGCTAGAAATGCTGGCGGACAAATTATTTTAAGCGCTGCTGGTGTTCCTACAAAAGCAGCAACGCAAGTAAAAGTGGGTAATGTAAATCCTGATTTAATTGCAGGATGGAATAACAACTTTACGTACAAAGATTTCTTTGCTAGCGTGCTTATCAATGGTAAGTTTGGTGGTGTCGCTTTCTCTAAAACTGAAGCGTTCTTGGATTCTTATGGTGCAAGCCAAAGAACTGCTGATGCAAGAGCTAATGCAACTATGCCAATAAATGCAATTTCAAGTACTGGTACTGCTGTTACTTCTATTGATCCAGCGCTTTATTATTCAGCGATTGGAGATAGAAATAAGATCATGGAACCGTATGTTTTTTCTAGAACAAACATTAGATTAGGTCAATTAGCTTTAGGGTATACTTTAAAAATCAAAAATGCTAATTTACCAATCAAAGATGCTTCATTCTCTTTAGTAGGAAGAAACTTATTCTTCTTCTTCAAAGAAGCACCATTTGATCCTGAGCAATCAATGAGTACTGGAAATGGAATGCAGTCTAATGATGTATTTAGCATGCCTTCTACAAGATCAGTTGGATTTAACATCAAGTTAACTTTCTAAAAAAACAAAATTATTTTATATGAAAAAAATACTAATTGCGTCATTAATGTTGATTGCTATGGTGTCTTGTACTAAAGACTTTGAAAGTACAAACCAAAATCCCAATCAAATTTCTGATCAGCTACTTAAGCAAGACTTTAACCTGGTAGGTTCGCCTTTTTCAGGTTTATTGTTAAACCTTTTCGGAGGTCAAATTGAAGAGGATCTTTGTTATGATTCTTGGATGGGGTATATGAATACACCTACTGACTTTGTTGGTAACGTAAACAATACTACTTATTATATTCGTTGGAACTCATACTGGGGTCGCGTTTATGGTAGTGTAATGTCACCTTCGAAGCAAGTTATTCAATTAGCAGCTACAAACAATTTGCCTTTATTTGCAACTTGGGCTAAGTTAATTAGAGTATTGGCTGTTTCTAAATTAACTGCGGTTCATGGGCCAGTGATTTATACAAAATACGGTTCTACTGCAGCTCAAATCGATTATGATAAAGAGTCTGATTTGTATAACACCTTCTTCTTACAATTGGATTCCATCCAAACTGACTTTGCTGCGAACAAAACTTATACTGGTTTTGCTAAGTTTGACCCTAGCTACAAAGGAAATATTTCTGCTTGGATGAAAGTGGTTAACTCTTTAAGATTAAGATTAGCGATTCGGTTGTCTAAAGTATCTCCAAGTGTTGCTAAAACACAAGGTGAAAAAGCAATGGCTGATCCAGCTGGCTTAATTTCAGCAAATTCTGAAAACTTCTTAGTTTCATTGAATGGTACTATTATGCCGTTAGCGCAAATTTGTTTCCAATGGGATGACACTCGTATGGGTGGCGTTATGGAATCATTTTTAGTTGGATTGAAAGATGGTCGTCTTTCTAAGTTCTATTCACCTGTAACAGATGCTACCTTATATGCTGACCATCCTACAGTTCCTTACAAAGGAATCCGTAATGGTTCATATAATATAGCTAAAGCAGATAAAGTACCTTATTCTAAAGCTTCTAATGACTTTAACAATGCGCAAACAAGACGTGCATTTACTGCATCTGAAGTTGCTTTCTTAAAGGCAGAAGCTGCTTTAAGAGGATGGACTGGTGCTGGAACTGCAAAAGCAAACTATGAGAATGGTGTTAAATTATCATTCGAAGATTGGGGAGCAGGTGGTGTTGATGCTTATTTAGCTGATGCTACAAGCAAGCCAATTGATTATGTAGATCCTAAGGATGCGCGTAATAGCAATAAAGCTGCTTCAAAAATTACAGTAGCTTGGAGTGATGCTGATAATAATGAGTTGAAATTAGAAAAAATTCTTACTCAAAAGTATATCAACACATTTACCAATGGTTTAGAAGCTTGGGTTGATTTCAGAAGAACTGGATATCCTAAGATTCCAAATGTTGCTAAGAATGATTCTGGTCCAGATTGGGGAATTATTCCTGCAAATGAGTGGATCAAGAGAATGCCATTCATCAATGCTGAAAGAACTGGTAACACTGCTGCTGTTGCTGCTGCTGTTGCTACAATGGGTGCTGGTGCGAAAGATGATATCGCAACACGCTTATGGTGGGATACTGGTGTTGCTACAAACTTCTAATCAAGTTCAAGGTAATATATTAAAAGCCTCCTTCCGAGAAATCGGAAGGAGGCTTTTTCATTTAGGGGGTGCGTAATACTTGGAAAATTTATGCAGTTTCCATTTGCGAACAATGAATAAGTGTATTAACTTTAAGTGTAATTATTTTATTATTTAAGCAGAAACATACGTCGAAAATTTATTAAAATAACAGGTAAAAAATATCCTATGTCAACAAATGCAAATACCTATGATGCCATTGTTATTGGATCTGGAATTAGTGGTGGCTGGGCCGCAAAAGAATTATGTGAGAAAGGATTAAAAACCTTGGTGCTGGAGCGAGGTCGTGATGTGGTTCATTTAAAAGATTATCCAACAGCAACAAAAAATCCTTGGGATTTTTCCCATCGCGGTAAAAAAACAAATGCATTGACCAAGGACAATCCAGTGGTTAGTAAGTGTTATGCGTATAATGAAACTTCAGAACACTTTTTTGTTAAGGATGCAGAGCATCCTTACATACAAGAGAAACCCTATGATTGGATCAGAGGTTATCAAGTAGGCGGTAAATCCTTATTATGGGCAAGGCAAACGCAGCGTTGGAGTAAATTTGATTTTGAAGGACCGGCACGCGATGGTTTTGGAAATTGGCCCATCACTTACAATGAGTTAGCACCATGGTATACGCATGTGGAAATATTTGCAGGGATTAGTGGTAACTACGATAAGTTGGAAACCTTGCCGGATGGCTCTTTTTTGCCCGCCTGGGAAATGAACTGTGTTGAAAAAGATATGCAGGCCAGTATACATAAAAAATTTACCGATCGTCATGTCATTCAAGGGCGTTGTGCGCATTTAACCGTGCCGCAACCCATACATATTGAACAGGGTAGGCAACAATGTCAAGCTAGGTCCTTATGTGAAAGAGGCTGTCCCTTTGGTGGTTATTTTAGCTCAAATGCTTCAACGATTCCTTGGGCACAAAAAACAGGAAATTTAACATTGCAAGTAAATTCAGTAGTGCATTCTATTATTTATGATGAAGGAAGTCAAAAAGCATCAGGTGTAAGAGTGATTGATAGTGAAACAAAAAAAGTCACAGAGTATTATGCTAAAATTATTTTTCTAAATGCTGCTACACTCAATACCAATTTAATTTTATTAAACTCCACTTCGAAACGATTTCCGAATGGGTTAGGCAATGACAATGGCTTGTTAGGAAAATATGTGGCATTTCATAATTATCGTGGGGGCTTGGCTGCGAATATTGATGGGCCCTTAGATAAATATTATTATGGTCGTCGTCCTACACAACCCATGATGCCTAATTTTAGAAATGTCCATAAACAAGAAACTGATTTTCAAAGAGGCTATATGGTATTTTTTGGTGCAGCTCGTGGCCTTGCATCTGCACAAGGCGTTGGTGCTGAATTTAAGGAACAAGCAACTGAATTAGGGGGATGGCATGTATCCATGATGATGCAAGGGGAAACAGTGCCTAAAAAAACCAATCATGTTCGATTAAGCGCGGATAAAAAAGATGCATGGGGTATTCCGCAATTAATAACAAGTATCGACTATGATGCCAATGATGAATTATTATTAAAGGACTTTTTACAAACAGGTAGTGAACTATTAGATGCTGCAGGTTGCAAGGATATTCATTCCTGGGATACCAAACAGTCGCCTGGTTTAGACATACATGAAATGGGTGGTGTACGCATGGGAAAGGATCCTGAAACTTCCTTATTGAATGAATGGAATCAAATGCACCATTGTAAAAATGTTTTTGTTACGGATGGTGCTTGCATGGTAAGCACGGGTACCCAAAATCCTTCACTCACTTTTATGGCCTTAACTGCGCGCGCAGCGAATTATGCAGTGGAGCAGATGAAGAAAAATAATTTATAACATTTTACTTGAATTTATTTTAATAATGGATGAAATTTAAATAGCAATACTTTGAAAAAACATTTTTTACAAATAGTATTTACTTCGTTTTGTGTATTTATTTTTTCCTTCCTACAAGGACAGCAAAAAATAGGGAAGCCTAATATTATATATATTTATGCGGATGATTTGGGGTATGGGGAATTAGGGTCCTACGGACAAAAAAAAATAAAAACGCCTTACTTGGATCAAATGGCCCGAGAAGGGATGCGCTTTACGCAACATTATAGTAGTGCGCCAGTTTGTGCGCCGTCGCGTTGTATGCTGATGACGGGAAAAAATCCAGGACATACTTATATCAGAGGTAATTATGAATTAGGTGGATTTGCAGATAATGAAGAAGGTGGACAAATGCCTTTGCATGAAGGCGCTTATACCATGGCTAAAATGTTGAAAGAAAGAGGATATGCAACTGCATTGGTAGGAAAGTGGGGTATGGGTGTTACTGGAACTACAGGCACTCCATTAAAGCAAGGGTTTGATTATTATTATGGTTACTTAGATCAAAAGCAAGCGCATAATTATTATCCTACTCATTTATGGGAGAATGATCATTGGGATACATTAAACAATCCATTTATCAATGTGCATTCGTCTATCAATCCTGCCACTGCAACGGATGCTGATTTTGAAAAATATCGTGGCAAGGATTATGCACCAGCGAAAATGACTGAAAAGGCTTTAGGCTTTATTGAAAAAAATAAAAGCAACGCTTTTTTTCTTTACCTACCTTATACCATTCCGCATTTGTCATTACAAGCGCCAGCCGAATATGTACAAAAGTATATTGGACAATTTGACGAGCAGCCTTATTATGGTGACAAGGGTTATGCGCCTAATAAATATCCATTAAGTACTTATGCGGCCATGATCAGTTTCTTGGATGAACAAGTGGGAATTATCATGAATAAGATTAAGTCCTTGGGCTTAGATGAGAATACCATAATTATGTTTTCGAGCGATAATGGAGCCACTTTTTCAGCTGGGGTGGATACAAAGTTCTTTAATAGCGTAAGTGGCTTCAGAGGCCTTAAAATGGAAGTATATGAAGGGGGGATTCGTGTTCCCTTCATTGCAAGATGGCCTGGCAAAATAAAGGAAAATACAACTTCCGATTTGTTGTCAGTACAGTATGATATTATGCCCACATTGGCCGATTTAACAGGGAAGCCATTGAAGGATATGGATGGGGTTTCTATATTGCCCACTTTATTAAGTAAGCAAGTGCCACAAACAAAACATGAATTCATGTATTTTGAATATCCAGAAAATGGGGGGCAAATTGCCCTGCGATTAGGCAATTGGAAGGGCGTTCAAATGAATGTTCGAAAAAATCCATTAGGAAATTGGGAGTTATATGATATCGCGAAGGATCCATTTGAAAAAAACAATATTGCATTAGCAAATCCCGCAATCATTTCGCAAATGAAATTAATTGCTAAGCAGCAACACATGCACCCACAAGTATTGGATTGGGAATTTATCGATCCTAAAATTAAAAAGGCAAATTCAAATTAAAAAAAACACCCTCCGCTTGCGCAAAGGGTGTTTGAAATATTGGTTTGTCAACAGAAACTTAGTAGCCTTAATTTCAAGCGTAACGTATCAAAACTTAATTAATCGTTTGCTCTGTAATTTTTCCGGTTGCTTTATTTTTTAGGATTAACTTTTTCGCTCCATAGTGGGTCATTTCTTCCTTCACTAAATAATGATCAGCATCATATTCAACTAAATGACTTTCCTTGGTTAATCCGGTTTTTCCTCTCCAAATATCTAATTGAACAGGCTCCCATAATTTTGTTTTCGCTGATTTGTATGCAGCATCTAAAATTGCATTCACCACATAACCATCATAAAAAGTTTCCTTTGGCGCAACGCCTTTTTCCATGGCGTTAAACATATCCATAAACATATGGTTGTATCCTAATTCATTAAGTTCATCACCCACAGGGAATAACCAGCCACTATTGCTTTCAGACTTTTCTGAAATATAATCACCGCCTTTACCAGTGGTGAACATTTCAAATCCTGTTCTTAAAAAACTATTAATCCAAATAGTACCTTCTGTACCCATCACTTCATCTCTTAAGTCCAAGCCACCTCTGAAAGTCCAGCTTACTTCAAATTGACCGATAGCACCGTTTTCATATTTCACTAAGCCAATTGCATGATCTTCGGCGTCAATGGGTTTTACTTGCGTATCTGCCCAGCACATTACTTCAATAGGTTTGATATCCTTTCCAATATAACTGCGTGAAATTTCAACGCAATGACATCCTAAATCTAAAATACAACCACCACCTGCTTGCTCAATATCCCAAAACCAATCACTGTGCGGCCCAGGGTGGGTTTCACGGGACTTAGCCCATAAAACACGTCCGATAGCACCTTCTTTAACACTTTGCTGTGCTTTAATAAATTTAGGCGTATACACTAAGTCCTCCAAGTAACCGTTAAAAATACCTGCTTCTTCCACTGCAATCAGCATACGTTTTGCCTCATCACTATTACGGCCTAGTGGCTTGGTGGTCATTACTGCTTTTTTATGTTTGCAACAAAGCATCACTGCAATTTCATGAATATTATTTGGAAGGGCAATACATACCACATCCACATCAGGATGGCTAATGGCTGCTTCCATATCGGTGGTCCAATGCGCACAGTTATAATCGGCAGCAAATTTTGTAGCCGACTCCTCGCGTCGCGCATAAATGCTTACCACTTTGTCCTTACTACGGTAACCTTGTAAAGCATCGGCATAAAACCTGCCAATAAATCCTGCTCCTAACATCGCAATTCTCATCTTAAATTGTTTTATATTATTAATTTATTTTTCTTCTGTTATTTGTGGTTTTGAATCTTAGTTATCAATGCCATTTATTTTACACTAATTTAGTTAGTAGCGCTTGTTTCCTTCTTCTCATTAAAAAATAAAATAAAAGCAATTAATACCGCGCCAGCGATAGCGGCAGGGGTTAACCAAATGGTTGCCCAATTGTGTTGTACGGCTCCTACAACTGCATCCGTTATTTTATTTTGATCCACCACGTAACCACTATATTTGGTTCCTATAAACATACCAACGCCATAGGTGGCAAAGGTAAATAATCCTTGTGCAGCATTTTTAATTTTTTCTCCTGCTTTTTTCTCGGTGTACATATAACCTGTTACAAAAAAGAAATCATAACATATACCGTGTAAAATAATACCTGCATATAACATCCAACTTGTATCCATATTACCATAAGCAAAAAATACATAACGCAATAACCAAGCAGAAACACCTAAAATCAACATATTTTTTACGCCAACACGATTAAACATAAATGGAATCGCTAAAATGAATATGGCTTCTGATACCTGACCTAAAGTCATTTTTCCTGCAGCGTTTTGTAATCCAATTTCATTTAAAAATGGATTGGCAAATCCATAATAAAAAGATAAGGGGATACATATTAAAATTGCTGAAATGAAAAAGACAAAGAAAGATCTTGTTTTAAATAGTACAAAAGCATCGGTTCCTAAAATAGCTAAAGCATTTGCTTTTTCACCTTTCCCTTTAGGCGGCGTGTTGGGTAATGCAAAACTTAATAATCCTAATACAATGGATACGCCAGCAGCCACTTGAAAAGTGCCAGCTGTTTTTTCAATACCTAATTGACTAATGATTAAACCTGCAGCAATCCAACCTAATGTTCCAAATACGCGAATCCAAGGAAATTGTTTTCCTGCATCCGTCATTTGTGCAAATGCCACACTATTACTTAAAGCGATGGTTGGCATATACAATAAGGAGTAAACCAGAATAACCCAATAAAAACTATCATTGTTTACTTGTGTTGCATAGTAGAGCAGGGCAGCACCTAATAAATGTAATACACCCATAATTTTTTGTGCTGCAAAAAAACGATCTGCAATCATCCCAACAAAAAATGGACTTATGATAGTAGCAATCGCACCTGCGCTATAGGCAGCACCAATGTTTATTCCTGATGATTTTAATACCTCACCCATATAAGTTCCCATGGTTACATACCACGCGCCCCAGATATAATATTGTAAAAACATCATGGAAGATAATAAGACACTTATTTTTGTTTTCATTGGTTGGTTTTAAGCGAATTCAATATACAAAAATTTAGCAATTTAAGGAAGGGAAATGACCAAAAATAACTAACAAATAAGCCTACTCATGTGAATTGAGTAGGCTTATCGAATTAATTGGATAAATCAGAATGAATCTTCCGATTTTTATATGGAAATTAGGTTTAACAAGCTTCTAACGCTTGTAATATATCTCCTAAAATATCTTCCCGATGTTCGAGTCCAGCGGATATACGAATCAATCCTGGTGTGATGCTTACTGCTTCGCGTTCTGCTGCTGATAATTTTGCATGCGTAGTACTTGCAGGATGAGATGCAATACTTCGTGTATCACCAAGGTTGGCGGTTAGTGATAACATTTTTAATGCGTTCAGAAATGTTTGGCCAGCTTCAATGCCTCCTTTTAATTCAAAACAAACAATACCCCCACCATTTTTCATTTGCTTTTTTGCAATAGCTACATGTGGGTGTGTGTTTAAGAAAGGGTACTTTACAAAATTTATTTTTTGATGTCCTTCCAATTTTTCAGCGATAAATAATGCGTTGTTACCATGTCTTTCCATTCTCACTTCCAAGGTTTCTAAACTCTTACTTAATACCCATGCATTAAAGGGAGATAGGGAAGGTCCAGTGGATCGGCAAAATAAATAAATTTCATGAATTAAATCTTTGCGTCCAACAACAGCGCCGCCCAATACACGACCCTGTCCATCAATCCATTTGGTCGCAGAGTGTACCACAAGGTCAGCGCCTAAATCCATGGGTGTTTGTCCAATAGGTGTTGCAAAACAATTATCGACATTTAATATGATCTTATGTTTTTTAGCAATCGCACTGATCATGCTAATATCCAACACATCTAATCCAGGATTGGTAGGGGTTTCTAAATAAATCATTTTAGTTTGCGGGGTAATCGCTGCTTCCCATTCGGCTGCTGTAGCATTAGCGCCTAAATAACTATAATCAATGCCATATTTGGGTAAATATTTTGAAATCACTGTATGCGTACTTCCGAAAATTGAATTGCAGGATAATAAATGATCTCCTTTTTTTAATAAGGCCATAAAAGAACCAAAAACCGCACTCATGCCACTCGCTGTTGCAAAGCCTGCTTCTGCATTTTCTAAAACACATAAACGATCTACAAATTCTTGCACACTTGGGTTGGAAAAACGGCTATAAATATTCGCATCCGTTTCATCCGCAAATGCAGCACGCATATCTTCCGCATTATCAAAAGTAAAACTGCTTGTTAAAAACAAGGGAGAGGAATGTTCATGCTCAGAAGTTTGAGGAACCCTGGTTCTGATTAGTTTGGATTGATTATGTTTCATGCTGCTTATATTAAAATGTGATCTTGCTTAATTTGATTTTTGCTTGTTGAAAAATTGTATTACAACATTTCAACGGTCCATGTAATTTTCGCGCCAGCTGCGATTAAGGTAGCTGCTACGGAACAATATTTATCAATAGAAAGTGCGCAAGCTTTTTCGGCTCTTTCTTTTGTCATGGTCCCTTTAAATTTAAAAACAATGTGAATGGTTTCCCATAAAGCTGGTTCTTTGCCCACTTGACGTTCCCCATTGATCTCCATTTCTAAAACTTCAATCGTTTCTTTTTGTTTCTTTAGTATCATCACAATATCAACCCCACTGCATCCGCCTAATGCACTTAATAAAGCTTGCATAGGTCTCACGCCATTGCCATGTCCACCTTGGTCTACAGGAATATCCAAAGTTAGGAGTTGTCCAGTTTCATCGGTCGTAACAAATTGATAGTCGTCGTCAATCCGCTTTAAATTTATAGTCGCCATAGGTGAATGCTTGTTAGTAGTTAAGAAGTATAAAATTTGTACCTTTGGCAAAGGTAATTCAAATAGATACTTACTTAGCACTAGAATTCGAAAAAATGGGTCCAACAATATATCAATATAATCAGCCTTTTGCACTTGAATGTGGGGTCAGTTTGCCAAAGCTCAAAATAGCCTACCATACTTATGGGGAATATGCACCTGGTAAAAAAGTAGCTTGGGTTTGCCATGCTTTAACGGCCAATTCAGAAGTAATAGATTGGTGGAAGGGTTTGATAGGTGAGGGGGCCTTAATAAATCCGAATGATTATTATATTATTTGTGCAAATATCATTGGTTCCTGTTATGGATCTACCGGGCCATTAAGCGTTGAAGATTTAGGTACCGAAATTAGTTTAAATAACTTTCCAACATTGACCATTCGTGATATGGTGCAAGCGCATATTTTACTGCGCCAACATTTAGCAATAGAAAGTATTGATTTATTATTAGGCGGAAGTATGGGTGGCTACCAAGCATTAGAGTGGGCCATCTTTGAACCGAGTGTAATAAAAAAAATGTTTTTGATTGCAACCTCGCCTTCTGAAAGTGCATGGGGTGTGGCCGTACATACGGCACAGCGTTTGGCCATTGAAGCAGATTGTACTTGGAAGGAAGCAACCCCTAATGCGGGTGCAAAGGGTTTAAAAGCTGCGCGCGCCATTGGTATGTTAACTTATCGCAACTATGGTATTTTTCAAGAAAAACAAACCGACGAGGATCCAGAAAAGATAGACAACTTTAAAGCATCTTCCTATATCGAATACCAAGGGGATAAATTAGTAAAACGTTTTAATGCTTATAGCTATTGGTTATTAACGAAGTCCATGGATAGTCATCACTTAGCACGTAAAAGAGGGGGAGATTTAATCAAAACCTTAGGAACCATTCAAATCCCTTCTTTTATAATGGGAATTAATAGCGATATTTTATGTCCATTGGATGAGCAGCGTTTTATGGAACAACATATGCCCAATGCAACTTTGGTGGCCATTGACTCCTTGTATGGGCACGATGGATTTATCATTGAATCAATACAAATTACCAAGCATTTAAGTACTTGGCTCAATACACATTGCTAATTTAAAATTAATTTTATGGGTATCTGGAATCAATTTGGGGAGTATTTATTTATCAAAAAAAGAGATCCAAATCAACAACGCACCAAGTGGATGGGTTACATGCATGGCATGAATCGCATTTCTTTATTCATGTTCATTATCGGATTGCTAGTCATGTTATTTCGATTTGTGATTTTGCCCCTGCTTAAATAAAATTTATTTAAGCTCCTCCATGATGATTTGCGCAGCTACTTCACTTGCATTGTTACCAGTAGTTAATATATTTTTTAAACTAGTATAGTCGTTTTTAATTTGGGACTGCGCGGTTGCATTAGTTAACAATGTATTCAATTCCGCTACTAGGTTTTTAGTGGTCAAATTTTCCTGAATCAATTCCTTCACTACTTCTTTGTCCATAATTAAATTAACTAAGGCAATGAATTTAATTTTCACAAACCTTTTGGCGAGCATCAATGTAATGCTGTTGCCTTTATAACAAACTACTTCAGGCACGTTCAATAATGCTGTTTCAAGCGTCGCTGTTCCGCTGGTGACAAGTGCTGCTTTGCTATGGTTTAAAATAGCGTAGGTATTATTTTTAACAATATGGACATTGGGTAAATTAGGCATCAATGTGTTGAACCAATCATCTGCTAATCCTGGGGCTTGTGCCACGGCAAAATGTTCATTAGGAAAATGTGCAGCCACCGATAACATCATGGGTAGCATCTTTTCAATTTCTTGCTTTCTGCTTCCTGGTAATAATGCAATGACAGCTTGCTCATTTAATTCGGTTAAAGGGTGGGGTAAATTCACTTGTGAAGCAAGCACTTGCATTAAAGGATGTCCTACATAATCGACCTCCCAATTCCAGCGGTCCTTAAAATATTTTTTCTCAAAAGGCAGGATACATAATAATCGATCAATATTTGCGCGCATGGCAGGCACCCTATTTTCCTTCCAAGCCCAAACCTGCGGTGCAATAAAATAAATCACTTTTAAACCTTTTTGCTTCGCCCATTTGGCAATGCGTAAATTAAAGCCAGGGTAATCAATACAGATTAACACATCGGGGTTAAAATCAGTTATATCTTGTTTACAAAACTTTATATTCTTTACAATGGTAGATAAATTCATCACCACTTCCACTAATCCCATAAAGGCCAATGAACGGTAATGCTTTACCACATTTCCGCCTGCAGCTTGCATTAAATCACCACCCCAACATTGGATAACAGCAGCTGCATCCTTTGCTTTGATAGATTTAATTAAATTAGATCCATGTAAATCGCCGCTGGCTTCTCCAGCTATTATATAATATCGCATTTATAAAAACCATTTACATGCAATTGCAGCAATTGCATAAATACAAGTGGTGAAAAATATGCCCTTCGCAGTTTTATCTGCCTGTTTTTGAAAAAAGTAAGTGAGTACGCCTCCATTCAATAGTAAGGATACACTAATCATTGCCGACAAGATCGATTTTTGTTGAATAAGTAAATCGCTAAATTCCGTAAAGGAGAACACGCTAAACTTCCATTCGTAAAAAAGGTAAAATCCTAAAAATGGGAGCACTAGTCCAACCATCACACCTAATATATAATTGTCCTTTACCATTTCCATTTTTTACTTAGTTTTTCCTTTAGCAAATGATTGGTTAAATCAAATTGAACAGGAACCACGCTTACATAATTATTTTTTAAGGCCCATACATCCGTATCCTTTGACTTATCAAAGTTGACAAACTCACCCGTCAACCAATAATATTTTTTACCATGTGGGTCGGTACGCTCAATAAATTTTTCATCATACTTTGCATAGGACTGTTTGCAAATTTTAATCCCTTTAATCAAAGCGGTTTTCACATTCGGGATATTGACATTTAAGCAAAGGTGTTTATCTATATTTTTATCGGCTAGTAATTGCTTCACTATGATGCGCGCATAATGTTGCGCAGCGGTAAAATCGGCCCCATTGCTTAAATCCATTAAGCTAAATCCAATACTCGGAATACTTTCAATGGAAGCTTCCAATGCCGCCGACATGGTGCCAGAATAAATGACATTGATAGAATGATTGGCGCCATGATTAATCCCGCTCAAGCAAATGGATGGCTTGCGGTGTAAAACTTTATCTACCGCTAATTTTACGCAATCCACGGGTGTCCCGCTACAAGTGTAGGCTTCAACGCCGTCAACAATATGTGCTTTTTGTAACCTTAAATGTTGTCCAAGGGTGATGGCATGTCCCATACCGCTTTGTGGTTTGTCGGGTGCTACCACAATTACTTTACCTAAATCCTTCACCGCTTCCACTAATGCCTTAATGCCTGGTGCACTAATACTGTCATCGTTGGTAATTAAGATAACCGGCTTTTCTGCTTTTGTTTTTGCCATACTGCAAGTTACCGAGATAGGGGGTTGCCACAAAATAAAAGGAGTTGACTGGGATAATTTGGGGAATAAATAAGTTTTGGTTCCGTTATCGGAATTAGATGATTTACTAAGATGTTGAAAAAAAAGTCTAAAAATATTTGGAAATACTAAATATATTAGTAAATTGCACTAAAATAATTAGTTATGTCATACGCAGGAAAAAATTTAAAATACATCAGAAAGCAGCGCGAATGGACACAAGAGGAAATGGCCAATCAACTTCAAATTAAGCGATCCTTGGTAGGGGCTTATGAGGAGGAGCGCGCCGAACCAAGGTTGGATGTGCAGGAAGTCATCTGTGCTAAATTTAATATCAGTTTAGAGCAATTCTTGTTTGAGGATTTATCTGAAACAGGGGGATTGTCGGCAGGTTCGAATAATAGCTATTTAGAACGTCGTCGCTCTATGAAGTCCGATAAGTCAATCAGTTTAGCACCTATTGTGCCCTTTGTGCCTGTTAAGGCTGCAGCGGGATACTTGGCAGGTTATGCTGATCCAGAGTTCCTAGATGAGCTCAATACTTTCACTTTACCTATGTTGGCGCCTGGTGATTACCGTGCGTTTGAAATCATTGGGGACAGTATGCTACCCACCCCAAGTGGGAGTGTTATAGTGGGTGAAAAAGTGGATAATATGAAGGAAGTAAAGAATAGTAATACCTATATCGTCGTCTCAAATGCAGATGGAGTAGTATATAAAAGAGTAATCACCAATGAAGCTGTTACTGAACGACTTACTTTATTGAGTGACAATCCATTATACGAGCCATATCAAGTAAATACACAAGATATAGTGGAGATATGGAAAGCCGTTTATATTATCCAAAAAGCAGGGGCGCAACCCATGTGGAATGTGGACCAATTAGCCGGGGTGGTTAATAATTTACAGGATCAAATTACCAATATGAAGCGCAAGATGAACTAGTTGTTTATTAATAGTAAGCTATTCCCACTCAATAGTTGCAGGTGGTTTGCTGCTTATATCATATACCACACGGTTAATACCTCTTACTTCATTGATAATTGAGTTGCTCATATGGGCTAGGAATTCATAAGGTAAATGTGCCCAGTCGGCAGTCATTCCATCAACCGAGGTTACGGCTCTTAAAGCAACGGTGAATTCATAGGTTCTTTCGTCACCCATCACACCCACACTTTTTACAGGTAAAAGAATAGTGCCTGCTTGCCATACCTTATCATACAATCCGAATTCTTTTAGTCCATTCATGTATATCGCATCAGCACGTTGAAGGAGGTCCACCTTTTCGGCGGTGACTTCCCCTAATATACGAATGGCTAGTCCAGGTCCTGGGAAAGGATGTCTGGCGATCATGGCAGTTGGTATCCCTAGTTCAAGACCTACTCGGCGAACCTCATCTTTAAATAAGCTCCTTAATGGCTCCACTAAAGTAAGGTGCAATGATTCAGGTAAGCCACCCACATTGTGGTGCGACTTTATGGTTTGAGAAGGGCCATGAACGCTTACGCTTTCAATTACATCAGGATATATTGTTCCTTGACCTAAAAACTTAGCTTCCAGCATTTTAGATGCCTCTACTTGAAATATATCTATAAATAGTTTTCCTATTACTTTTCGCTTTTCTTCGGGTTCTGATTTGCCAGCTAGACCATCGTAGAACATTTGCTTCGCATCAATGCCTCTTACATTTAATCCGATCCTGTTATAGGTGTCCAATACCTGCTGAAATTCGTCCTTACGTAAAACACCATTGTCTACAAAAATACCATGAAGGCGATCTCCGATGGCCTTATGAATTAGGGTGGCAGCTACGGTACTATCCACTCCGCCACTTAAGGCCATAATCACATGACCCTCTCCAATTTGTTCCTTTAGCTTTTGAACCGTTTCCGTAACAAAGGATGCTGGGGTCCAATTTTGATGGCAACCACATATATCCACCAAAAAGTTTTTGATCATCACTTTACCTTGAGAGGAATGGTATACTTCTGGATGAAATTGTAAGCCATGCAAACTGTTGCCATCGTCCTGCTTTTTGCGAAAAGCGGCTACGGGAATGCTGTCAGTATCGGCTAAAAGTTCAAAGTTCTCTGGGAGTTGGGTAATAGAGTCGCTATGGCTCATCCAAACCTGGCTATTATCTTCAATATCTTTAAATAGGATGTCCTCTTTCTTTACTCTTAGTTGGGCACGCCCGTATTCTCTTTTGTTCGATTTTTCAACCTTACCACCAAAATTCTTAGCACTTAACTGGGCACCATA
>Ga0222712_10002435_pt1 | contig 21310 bp, 37 predicted proteins | sample C33_657DmetaG_FD_165043 | JGI IMG/M metagenome (GOLD analysis project Ga0222712, IMG submission 165043) | Estuarine water microbial communities from San Francisco Bay, California, United States - C33_657D | ecosystem: Environmental > Aquatic > Marine > Unclassified | place: USA: California... | reverse complement strand
TATCCCGGGGACAATCCATTCGTGCCCGGCGGCGGCCCGTTCTTCCACAAGATCCCGAAGTCGGCCTGGCTGTGGAACCTGCTGGAATGGACAATCCGGTCATGGACCCGCGCGGTCCCGCTCTGCCAAGGCCAGGGCGTCTGCCCGATCTACGACGCCGGCAACCTGTATCGTGTGGGCGACCTACTGACGCTGGGAACAGGCCGTGAATCCGGCGGCACCATCCCGTCTTACTACGTTACCGAGGCCGGACACGACATCCTGATCGCCAATGGCGTGGTGGCCTACAAGGACCAAGACGCCGGCGGCAATGATTACTGGTACGTTCCCGCGGTCAATCTGGCCACCTATTGCGACAGCCGCGGCTTCTTCTCATGGAACTTCGACACCGAGAACGGTGAGCCAAACATCGCCGTGCCCGTTGCCTCCACAGCCTACGACAAACTCCGGAACTACGGCACCGGCGAGCGCAGCCAGTCGGGTGGCTACTACGACGTGACGGCTGGAGCCGACAAGTACCTGTCCATCAGATACGTCGACTTGAGGCTTCCAAACGAGCTTGGAGCCTGATTTTCGACACCCGTTTGACCCGCATAAACATTGGGTTTTCGTCAAAATCTACAGAAAATCACTTTTCTCTGTAGACGGCAGGCTGCGGATCGGCCATCTTCATCACGTCGAAAGCAACAACAGCAAACCAAAGCAAAACATGAGCAACATCACCATCAAGTTCGAGAACGTCCCAACCATCGAAGAGCACATGGCAATCGCCGCTCTCCGTGTTGCGGGAGACAATGGTAACCTTACCCGCAATGAAGCCGCCTCTGTCCTTCGTGATGTGGTTAAGGCTGCTTACGTCCACATCGGTGGCGGCCACATTGCCCTCTGCCGCGGCTGGCATCGGGTGGCCCTTGTGACCAGCACACACCCCGACTGGAACTGATTTAGGTCTTGCTGAACCCATCAGCACATCCGGCCCGGGATGAATCCGAGGCAACCAGGGGCGCGACTGGCCAACGCGCAACACAGCAAACCACAGCAATCCATAGCAATGAACCTCCACAGCTTAATCTCGGCCCTGATGATCGTAGAGTCTTCCGGCAATGACCAAGCCATCGGCGACAACGGACGCGCCCTAGGCCCCCTGCAGATCCACCGCGGTGTTGTCCTGGATGTGAACCGGATCACCGGCAGCAACTATCGGCACCAGGACATGACCAACCGCGTGGCAGCCCGGGCAGTTTGTCAGGCCTACCTCGAGCACTACGGCCGCGGAAAGACTCTAGAACAACAGGCCCGGATCTGGAATGGCGGCCCGACCGGGGACAGGAAGCCCGTCACGCTGGCCTACTGGCGCCGGGTGCAGAAGGCCATCAAATGATTTTCAAGGCCCGACCAGCAGAGGCCCGGCGAGGCCAGGCCCGGCGAGGCGGGGCGAGGCTAGGCAAAACGCCTGCCGGTGGGCGGTATCATCGGACACTTTCGGTAAACAAAAACAAGGCAACCAAAGCAAAACAACATGAAGCAAATCAAAGTCAAACTCACCGGGCTGCGGCCCCTCATCATGCACAACGGTCTGATGGCAGATCCGACAAACCCATACACGGTGGCGATCAAGAAGATCACCGCCAAGGGATCCAAGAAGATGACCATTCACGACCACCAGGAGCGCGACCGCCTCGAGTGGGAAGCCGGGCTTTACTGGTCGGAGGCCGAGGGCGGCATGGTCATGCCTTCCGACAACATCGAGCGCTGCATCCAGGAGGGCGCCAAGAAGTCCAGGCTGGGTAAAGACTTCGCCGCCGCGGTGTTTGTATCGGAGCCCGAGGTGGTTGTTCACCATCGGAAGATCGGCCAGAGCAAAGAGCAGATTTACGCGGACCCGGCCTACACCATCCGGAAAGGCGTCAAGGTGCAGCTCGCCCGGATCATTCGGATTCGGCCTTTGGTTCCGACCGGCTGGTGGCTGACGTGCACCATCGAGTTCGACGAGAGTATCGTGAACCAGGCGCAGGTGATCGACTCCACACGGGAGGCCGGCGCCATCATCGGCCTGGGCGACTGGCGGCCCAAGTTCGGCCGTTTCACCGTCGAGGTTGTTTGATTTTCTCATGGCGTGGCCCAGCAAGGCGAGGCATGGCGAGGCAGGGCGCGGCATGGCATGGCAACACGCGACCCGGCGCGGTATCCGGGACAATTTTCTCACGGCCCCGTCCGGCGAGGCACGGCGGGGCGAGGCCGGGTGAGGCACGGTCCGGTGTGGACTGGTTTGGAGAGGACGGGCGTGGCAAGGCAACAACGCTTTCCGGTGTGCGGTAACACCGGGCAACTTTCAGAAAATGGAAACACAAGACATGATCAACGAAGAAGAGATCCGGCGCCTTCCACTCTGGAAGGACTGGATCGACCGCAACGAGCACCGGCTGGCCTACGGCCTGACGGTTACCACCGAGGAGATGGAGGCCGCCCTCGAGGAGAAGGCGCACTCGATGGCCTTTCAGATGGCCATGCACAACATCCGGGTGGTGCTCAGGCACCGAGGCATGAACTTCAGCCAGCGCGGCCTCCGCGGGGCCGGCTTCCAGATCCTACCGCCCAACACCAACGCCGACGAAATGGAGCACCTGAACCGGGTGGCCTTGAACAGCCTTAAGGCCTCGGTGATCCTTGGCACCAGGACCGATGTCAGGCTGCTGTCAGAATGTGAACGCAAGCGGCATGAGGCCGTCACCGAGAAGATGGCGCACCGGCTCGCCCTCCTGGGACGGTCGAACACCAACCTCGGCCAGGAGATTGCAAAGCAGATCACCCAATGACCAAACCAAAGACAATCAACGTGACCACTGAAACCCACAAGGCACTCAGAGCCTATTGCCTGCAAACCGGCCTCAAACTGCAGGCCGTGGCCGACAAGGCGATTCAGGCCTGGCTGAGAAAGGCCTCGAAGTGAAGCGCATCCTTGCCATCGACCCGGGCCTTTCAGGCGGCCTAGCCTACCTGGGCGCCTCCGGCATCATTCTCGACTCGATGCCAACCACCGACCAGGACGTCTGCATCCTGGTCATGGACAGGCTGGCCATCTCGGATGTGTGCTACATCGAGAAGGTTGGTGGGTACGTCGGAGGCAAGGGCGCCCCGGGAAGCTCCATGTTCCAGTTCGGAAGGAATGTCGGATTCCTGCATGGCCTGATCGCAGCCAGCCGGACCCGTGTGATCGAGGTGCCTCCTCAAACGTGGCAGAAGACCATCCAGGCCGGCACAAAAGCTACCCATGGCACCAGGTGGAAGGCTCACCTCAAAGGCATCGCCCAGCAGAGGCAGCCGAGGCTGGTGATCACACTGAAGACGGCCGATGCCGTCCTGATCCTCGAGCACGCCATGCTGTCGGAGGGCGTCAAATGAGCAACACCCCGAGAACGGATGAAGCGCAGTTTGGAACTGGACGGGTCAGTGTCAACTTCGCTTGCCAGTTAGAACGCGAACTCAACGCGGCAAACTCAATCATCCGGCAGCAGCAATTATTGGATGAGGAAAATCTGCGGCTTCAAGACCGCATCAAGCGGCTGGAGGAGGCTCTTGAGTCCATTCGAGAATACTGGAACCGAGACAACATCAATCGAGCATTGATAGACGCTTGCTGGTACGCAATCGACAAAGCGGCAGAAGCACTTGAAGCCAAGGAGGCCAAGCCGTGAGTGAATACGAACACAATGAGCATTTGCTCGACGAGATTGAGCGACTCCGTGAATCCAACTTCCAACTTCGCCAAGGTGCGGAGGAACAGAGGCAGCGCATCAAGCGGCTGGAGGAGGCGGGAGATGGATTGCTTGAGTTATGCGAAACTGAAGTGAACCAGCACCATCTTGCGGACCAGATTGACGCTCGGTGCAAGTCATGGCGCAAAGCCAAGGAGGCCAAGCCGTGAAAACCCTACCCGACAGCTTTTGCGTAGCGTTCGTCTACAAGCACAAGATGACCAGCGAAGTGCTTGTGGTGGACATCGACCGCGCACGGGAACTCGACGCAGCCAGACCATATTGGCAGCACGTTTCCACGGTGGACCCTATCACACTGCTTCAACTCATCGTGCGAGCAAAGGGACGCGAGCGGAACACGATCATCAAAGAACTAAGCGAGATACCATGAGAACCGACACACCCATGACAGACGCCGTTTGCTGGCCATTGATACCGGGAGACAAACACCCGGCGAACCAGGTGGCGCCGGCTGAAGTCTGCCGCAACATCGAGCGAATGCTCTACGCCGTCGAGCACCGGGCCGATGTGCTGGAGGCTGTCCTGGCTGAGATCAAGAGGAAGGTCGAGGAATGACCAAGCACCTGCACGAACTCCCACCAGACCACCGTTTGCGTAACGTAGCCATCCAAGACATCGACGTCCGGATCAAATGCCGTCACACCGGCGCCACCCGGGATCCGCGCAGCTGGAAGATAAAGGCCGATACCTACAACAGGTTGGGTGAAACATGGAAGGCCAACTTCGATTTCATCATCCAGCCAGCATGACCACCCACTATTACGGCTACCTGCGCAGCGCGTGCGGACGATCCCTGCCAAACCTCACCGAAGATAAATCCAAAGTGACCTGCATCTCATGCCGAAGAACCCACCTATTCCACCGACCCGACTCAACACTCTCGCAGAACTCTACCAAGCCGCCCAAGCGAAGAAAGCCGTGACCGTTGGAATGATCCACCGCAAGCCGACGCCGGCAGCATGGGTCCTCAGCTACCAAGGCTATCTGATTCACCGGCTTCTGGAAACCGGCATCTACCTCTACACGAAACCCACTCCATGACCTACTCCCAATCAGGCCAGCTGCCAGCACACCAGTACTGCTGGGTCGATGCCTCGTTCATAAGTAATGAGCACGGGTTCAAACCCTGCGTCTGGTTCGGCTTGGTCTCGATCCCTGGACGTGCCTGGGGCTGCACGGTCATGCTGGAATGCGGCGCGATCTACCGGGCTGTGCCACCGCACGCGCTAGCATTCCATGAGAACCCAGAGCCTGACTGGCGCATCGAGCACGCTCAACGCTGGGACTGCTACGGCCGGGAGTTCTCGACGATCGAGTACACCTATCTGCGCGGCGTCACCGCCGAGGCGAAGGCTGGTAGCCTGCTTCGCAAAGGCCAGTACCTCTTCACCGCCGCGCCCATCGACGACGGCTTCTCTCGGTATCCCGAACAGGCCAAGGAGTTCTGCTTCATCCAACTGGACAACGGCCGGCTCACGATCCAGCCGACCGACAAGGTCCTGTTCCACGACTACTCTTTCTGTGCGCCCGAGTGGCCAACGGATCTCAAAACCACAACCGAAATCTACAGCTGCGAATGAACCTCATACACCGCATCAAAAAACTCCTCGGCCTCATCAAACCATTAGGCCGGCCGCGCATCCCAATCGAGAAGCAACTGGCAATCAGAGGCGCGCCACCGCACGTGACCGATGTCGAGCTAGCACATATCCTTGATGTCTCTTACGCAACCATCCAACGCTACCGTCACAACCATGGAACCCAATGCCGCAAACGACGAACTCTCCAGATTCAAAGCGATAGCCCACCAGCTGCATGAACGCATCGCCTGCGGCTGTCACCCAGATCCATGCTGGACCTGTCAGCAGGTCTCGAAGCGCTACATCGCCATGACCCGTGAAGACGCCCGCATCATCGAAGCAATCCACCGGCATCCATCGGATCGCTCTCTCCGGTAACCGGGTTGTCGTGATCGACACCAAGGACCTCAGCGAGCGCGCTCGCAAGGATCTCATTGGAATCTGCGTATCCAACTCGCAGGATCCTGACGCGCTCCTGGAGAATCTCCGCAGGATTCCAGGCGTGCTATCAGCCAACTTCGGGTAACCGACGTGGTCGGGATGGTTTCTTAGTTTTTCCCATCCATCGGCTTGGTATCGGCCTATCCCTCTCTCGGTCTGGACGCCGGGGGAGGGAGCCCAAATAAAAACCCCCTAGGACCTCTCAATCCTAGGGGGCTAGACAACTATGAACAGCACTACAAGCGGTGGTATCCTACTTCTTACGACCCCCAACCGCAAGTGTTTTGATTGCCCGATCGCGAAACTCCTTTGACGGACGGAACACGACCTTCGGCCGGGGCGGAATCGCGATCTCGACATCGGGCTTCAGCGGGTTCCGTCCGATCATCGGCTTGGTCATTCGGGTCTCCAGCACGCCGAATCCGCGTACCTCAAACCCACCTGCCAATGTTGCGTCCATCATCAGGTCGAACATCCGATCGACAATCTGCCGGGCGTGAGGCACCAGCAGACCACACTCCTCGGCTAGCGCATGGATCAGGTCAGTCTTTGTCATCGGGTTTGCTTTGCGATTGCACCAACTCCTCGATCGCACGCCGAGCTACCATGCCGGCGATCAACGCGGCAGACGGCTCAGGCACGGTGCCATCGGTGGGCAGCGGCGGTTCGGAGTTAATCAACAGGCTGAATCCACCTTCAGCGTCCTCGATCACGATGGTTACTTTGCGATTCATTGCACGATCCTCCCTTGAGCACGGACGGTGCGGCCAACAGCGGCGACGACTCGGGGGTCGGTGACAGGCTGGATGGTCTTCACGATCTGGTTGACCTGCGTGTTGCCGCCCGGCGAATTCACGACCACGCCCTGCACCCGCACGGTGCGGCGCTTCTCGTTGATCTCCTTCATCTGGTCGGAACGCCGCTGGCGATCTTCATCAGTGATGGTCTTCGGTTTGCCACGGCCGCGACGGCCGAGTTTCGAGGCTGCAATCTGCACCTCGGTTGGTTCAACTGGTGTTTCGTTTTCCATAATCTGTTCCCGCGTTACTGGCGCGGAGAGGGTGGTCGGACACGCCGGCCACCGTGCTCCGTGTCATTTCGCTGCGACGACTCGGTCATGCACTCGCTTCCAGTACACCCCGCCCGGGCGTTTCCACCCGTTCGGTCCGTGATGCCAGATCAGTGCAAGGTCCCTGTCAGTCGCCGGCCGGCCGATACGCTTCGACCAGTGGGTCAGGTAAATATCAGCCACCTTCGTGGCAACGACTCGGTTGGTCATGTCAGCCCATCGGTAATTTCCCCCGACGACTCGGTTGACGTCCGTGACGACACAGCGTCGCACCTGGAGAGCACCGAGTTCGCCGTGCCGGCCCCGAGCCAGGTCGTTTCCGCCGGATTCCACGGCGATCAGTGCTGCTAGCAGTTCAGGTTTCATGCGTAACCTCAATCTCAATCAGTACACCGTAATCCGTTTCCCGCAGTAGTCAACGGCCAACACGACCAGATCCCGAGCGGAATCCTTCGTCAGTCGGCGCTCACGACGGCGCAGACAACCGGCCAGAAACTCCTCGGCCCCGACCGGCAGGTCACGACCCCACCTGCGGATTTCCCGCGCTAGCAGCAGGGCATCGTAGGCCGAGAGCATCGGACCACGGACGGACTCAGGCCCGACCAGCGCGGCCAAGCGGGTTGAAAGTTCGGCTTCGGCGAGGGTCATTCGTCCTCCCCGGGCAGGTGGTTCAGACTTGGCTTCCGGTACGTGCTGCCGTCGATCACGTCCGCATCTGGGTAAGCGATCACCGCCTCATCCAGCGTATCGAAGTCATCCAGCCAGACGCGCCGGCTCTGGCCTTCCAGCACGGATCCGCGCTCGTAGACGCCGTGCTCGTACACCGTCCAGCGGTCCGTCGCGTAGGTCGCACCTCGGCCGCGCTCGATGGTCAGGTCACTCATTGCCACGCTCCTTCATGTTGGCCAGCACGTCCCGCACTGCCGCCCCGATTATCATCCTTGCGTGACCCGGCCACCCGCCTTTTAAGCGCTCTGCGACACGGTCAATCAGCGGCTCGTAGTACCCTTCCGGGATATGCTCTTGAGCCTCCAATTCAGCTATCGCTAGCGCGGCCAGCGCCACTCTCGTCAGAGTGTCCAGACTGGCGTTCTCCATCCGTGCGCCGAGCATCGCAGCTGCGAAGGCGGCATCAAAGGCGTTAGGTTCACGTTTCACAACGCACCTCCCTTGGCCACCTTCAGCACCGCCTGAGCCCGATCAAACAATTCCGCCGGCATATCGTCGCCGCCGTCCGATTCCATCCACCATTGGAGGATTCCGTCCAATGCCGCCAACAACTCCGGAGCCGCTGCGATCAGGCCAGCGTCGGCTTCCATCGCGGGTGTCGGCATTCCGTCGTATTCGGCATCCCACGTTTGAGCGACTCGGTTTTTTCCGGCGTAAATCGTGCATCCTTGTGTGTGCCACGGGCCGGGGGTGTAGTGTTGTTCTGTCTTCATAGTTTTTCTGGTCAGTCCTTACTGGGGACCGATCCGCAGGTGGCTCGCCTGTCACGCCAGCCACCGCCGGGTCAGTCCTCCATGTAAACCTTTTCGAGGTCCGCCCGGTCAAACACCGGCTCACCTTCCACGGTCAACACCGTCACCCGGTCCCCGTCGATCGCCTGAACGAATCCGGTTATCCCTCCCGGGCACGTCACCACGTCCCCGAGCCCGAGCGTCTCCCTCCCCTGCACCGCCGACACCGCCAGCAATTCAACTCGGCCGGCGTGCTCGCGGTTCATCTTCTCCAGCTGCGCCATCCCTTCCGCGTTCCACGCCACGGCCACCGGCCGCATCCCGTCGGCAATCTCCTGAGCCTGAGCCTTGAACGCCTTCGGGATCCAGCTGACCGCCGCTGCGACGACTCCGGTCGGGATCGGTAGGTCACGCCATTCTCCATCCACGGTCCCGGCGAACACGGCCCGGCCGGCCAGCAGCTGCTCGCCCCCGAGGATCCAGTGGTCCGCCCCGTCGCGGAGCATTCCCTCTTCGTCAATCCAGCAGTCAACGCCGGATCCGCACCGCACGCACTCCAGCAGGTCCGCCCCGATCCATTCCCGGGCACTCTCGAAAGAGTCCAGCGCCGGCGTGATGGTTCCGGCCGCTGGGTCAACCCGCAGGGTATTAAACCGCACCTGTCCTTTGTTTTTCTTCATGGCATCTACTCAACAACCGGGACCGGCCCGGCACCGTCGGCCCACTCTGGGCAGAGAGGACCAGCCCCGCAGGGCCGGCCGTGCTCTGCTCAGGCCGGGATTCCCAGCACCGCCTCGGCCTGTTCTTTCAGCCACGCCGCCCGGCCGTCGGGCCTGATTGCCGATAGCTTTTCGATGTTCAGGACTACGTCCCCGTCGGCCACCGTGATGGTCCCGCCGCAACCATACCCGGCCGGCAGGTCCGCCACGGTCTCCATCCAGCGGAACGCCACCCGCCGGAACGCTGAGGGATGCATCCCGGCCACAACCCGTGGCAGGTCCAGCGGCTCTTCGGCCGCTTTCAAACGGTGCCGGATTTCCAGCATCGTTGACCCCCACGCCACGGCATAGGCGACCACGATTTCCACCCGCACGCCTCGGGCTTCCAGCGCATCGGCCGCCGCCGCCAGCATGACGGCCGCCGTGCGCATCATTTCGGCCGTCACGTGATACGCCACCCGGCCACCGAGGAGGAGCCGGACAACCCGCCCCGCCGCCGGCACGGGCTCAGGCATCCAAGCCACCATGTTCTCGGGCTCGCCTTCCAGATATCGCGCCACGTCGGCATCATCGCCGGCCACGTCCCAAACGGGGGCCGGCCGCTCGCACGTCAGACTGTCGGCCGTTTCGGCGCCCAGCTGGGCACTCAGGGCCCGGGCCTGTTCGGCACCTTCCGGCCACCCGTCGCGCATAATCTGGACCGCCTCCGCATAAGATCGGCTCCCAGTAAATTCCGCCGATCCAGACTCGCTGGAGTCGCGATCCAGAGCCAACCGGGGCCCCGGGCTCAGGAACGCCGCCAGCCCGTCGCATTCGATCGTGGTCCGCTTCACTTGCAGCCCCCTTCCACTCGGGCCCGGGCATCGGCCGGCATCCCACGCCAGAGGACCATTTCCTCAACCCAGAACCGGCCCACGCCGGCCGCTAGCAGCGCCACGCCGGCCTGAGTCGCTCGCGGCGAAACCACGGCACGCACCTGTTGTTTCTCGCACGCCGCACGCACGGCACGCACCCGGCCCAGCCACCCGGCCGGATCCACCAACCCGCCCCGGGCCACGTCCAGCGCCGGAGCCGGAGCCGGGAGGCCGATCATCGCGGCTTCCAGTCCTTCGTCCACTGGCCAGTCCAAAACGGCGAAGCGGTCCAGCGTGGCGGCGTCCAGCTGGTTGCGGCCCACATACTGCCGGGAGGCCCCCTGCCCGTAGGTGTTCGCCCCGGCCACCGTCAGAAACCGGGGGGACCGGCTCACCATACCGGCCGGCGTGGCCATCACGTCGCCGGCCAGCGCCGCATTCAGGACCGTCAGCACGCCGGCGTTTCCAGCGTCAATCTCGTCCAAGAGGAACACGCCGCCGTCGCGGTAGGCTTGGACAAACAGGCTCTCCCGGTAGGTCCCCCCAGCGTCGATGAAGCCCAGCAGGTCAGACTTGGAAGTCTGGGGCCCGACGCTCAGGCATGAGAACCCAAGCCCGAGGGCCTCCGCCGCTTTCCGTGCCGCCGTGGTTTTCCCGGTGCCGGCCGGGCCCACCAACAACACGTTCAGGCCGACGGCCAGCGTCTGAAGCAACAGGGGAAACCGCTCATGCTGCCGGGACATTTCAACCTCGGGCCGATCGGGGACCACAACCCGAATCGTCGGCGGGGCCGGGATCTCTTCGCGAATCAGGGCCCTCACCCGTTCCTCGTCCATCCCGGGGGCCGGCATGAGTGCGGCCAGTGCGGCCGTCAGTGCCGCCGCTGGATCGGATGCAGGGGCCGGGGCCGGCCATGCATTGGCCCGGAGGGCCGATTGCAACGTGGCTTTGGAAGCGCCGGCAATTTGCATTCCAGTGCCAAGCTTCAGTTTCCGGCATTCATCGCGGAGGGCTTGCACCGTCGCGGTTTCGATTTCGTTGTATTCCATAGTTTCGGTTTGGTTTGGGTTAGTGGTTGGGGAGTCCGGCCTGAGTTTCGAGCCAGCCCAAAAGGGCCAGAACAGCCAGCGCCAGCAGCGCCAGCGCTACGTTTCGGAGAGTGCGTTTCGTTGTGTTTTTCATACCGTGGAGCCGTAGTCTTGCATAGAGCGCTTTATGTGTCAACCCCTCAGAATCAGATTTCACGGAAAACCTCGGCAAACATTGGTTGAAATTGGGGTTGCGTCAGTCATTGTCAGTCATGCCGACGCTAGAAAAAGTCACCCCCGATTTGAGCCCGAAAAGTCTGAGCCGAAGAGAACACCGGACGGGGACGGTTCTAGCGGTCGCAAGGGCCACGCTGCCGGCTCAAATGGTTCTCCGCCTGCGTCGCGTTGCCGGGGACCTCGGGGACATTGCCGAAAACCCGACCGCACCTGCCGACGAAAGGATCTCCGCCGCCAAGGCCATGGTCTCGGTGCAGGACCAGCTAATCGACCTCCTCGGGATCCCCCGCCGCCCCGCCGCATCTGGTGGAAAGCGCCCCTCCGCCCCGATGCTGGACGTGAGCCCGGCCGTTCCCCCTGACCTCGGTGCCTGAGCCGGTGCTAGCATGGCCGGCCGACGGTGCTAGCACGGCATGCTGCCCGGGTCTCTGGCCGTGGGACCCATAAAGGATACCTTACGGGCTGGACCGTCCCCACGGGGTGGGGTGGGAGGGGGCCCGGCCCGGTGACTGGTCGCCGTGGGACCCCCTCCCCAATACCTAGGACACTTTCCAAACCAAACTAGGGGGTTAGAGGGGGCTAGTAGGGGTATCCTCAGACCCTCACCCCACGTTTTTGCCCTCATTCTCAGCACTTAACTCTCTTCTGGTAGTGGTAGTATGGGGTAAAGCTGATATTAATGGTTCCGCAATGCGGGTTTATGTGTGGCTTCGTCGGCAAACGAAGCAGAAACGTTTCCTGCATTTGGAACCAATAAGTTTAAGCCACCCCCCTACTTTTCGGATTATTTTCCGGAAACCCTTAAGAACCAGGCGAAAAACGCTGGTGAGGGTACGGCTACACCCCTCACAGGCCCTACAAAACACCCCCTACTAGAGGGGGTGAGAATTTACGCGTTTACTTGAATGACCAGATGATGACTCGCTCTTTGTGCCTTTTCTTCACCAATTTCGGAAAGTGCTTTGCCAGGAGTCGAAGATGTAGTTCGAGGGTTTCGATCTTGGGTCGAGGGTTCAGTTGAGCCTCCCAGATATCCTTGAGGGTATGTGTGCCGCCGTCTGGGAAGTCGATTTCTCGGCCTTCGTTGGCTATGATGAGGTCGATCTTAGGGCAGTTGTAATTCGAGGTGATGGAGAATTCTGTGATCTCCAGATGCGGCATGAGTTTCGCCAGCATCACTGCTCGTTCCCAAACGGCAGGATGGTGTACACCACGGTGGAGTCCTCCGTCTGCTCGCAGGCGCATGAGTCGGGTGAGGATATTCACTGTGGATCCTTGATGAAGGTGTCGATGAGGTCGTATTCCTCGGGGATTTCCCGGACTCGCCAGGGGCGGTTAGAGCACTTGGTCATGCGATCAAAGCACTTAGTCGCTTCGTTGAAGATCCGTAGACGACGACCGAATGAGGTGAGCGTCTCTGGATCGCGGACGTAGGCCTTGAGTTCAGTGGTCGTGCCTGTCCATCCAACCGGAGGCAGGTTTTTGATCCAGTTGAATCCACGGCGGTACCCGTCGGGACCGAAGATGATCGGTGGGTCGTAACGCTTCGGATCGTTGATGCAGACGATGTAATTGCCTTGGACGGCAAACCCACCCATCTGATCTGCCTCGGAGGCCATAGCTCCAGAGATGAGGATGCTCTCTCCGGGTTTCATGTTGCGTAGTATGGTTTTTGTATTCATGCGATCGCACGATGACGCGTTTATGCGATGGTGTCAACTCCACGTCTCCGTTTTCTGTGGCGGTGAGATGGCCCACTTCACCTTACCGCCTGCCTTGGTCTTCTTGATGCGCTCCGGATCCTGCTCATGCAGCCGAGCGAGGTAGACTCCGCAGGCGGTGTTGAACCGGAAGAGCCGGTCGGCCTCCCTGGAATACTTGGAGTCACGGAGGAGGGTTTCGAGGTCGGCGGCCGTTCCTCTCCAGGTGAGGAATTCGTTCTCGAAGATCACGGTGTCGATGAGGCCGATGAGTTGGTGCTCCGGTGACAGCTGCATGAGTTCTTCGAGGATGGCTGGGTGCTGGTAGGCCTTGAGGCCGCAGCGGGGTTCGACGAGGTGCTCAGGGACGGTGAGGCCGTCGAGGTAGTGGGCGAAGGCGGCGAGTTCGGTTTCGAGGATGTCCTTGAGGACTTCGATTTCGGGGCCGGGCCACGGGAGGGTCTGGCGGACGCAGCGGAGGATAATGAGTTTGTCCATGAGGGACGGGTCGAGGGGCGGGAGGACCTGGAGGTTCTCGGGTTCGTCGTTGAGGGAGATGGACATAGCCCAGATGGGCTTGAGGGTGATGGCTTGGCGGTTCTTGGGGTGGCAGGACTGGTTCTGGGCGAACAGCATGGATTTGATGTTCGAGCCGAGCGTGCGCCGGGAGTGGATGTCGCGGCCAGGGGCTTCGTCTTCGATACAGAGGTGCTCGGAGGTGAAGAGGTCGCCGTTGAAGTCCGTGGCGCCACTCATGTAGCGGTAGGGCTTGGCGATGCGGCCGCCGAGCAGGCGCGTGATGATGGCGGACTGCACGAAGGACTTGCCGCACGCAGCGGGGCCGACCAGCGCGAGTGCCTGACTGGATCGCCAGATGCCTGTCAGGACGGCCTGCCGACGGAGCGCAAGCCAGTAGATGAGGCGCCAGTACTGGTCGTCGTTCTGGTCGAGGAGGTTGTGGAGGTAGGTCTGGAGACGGCCGCAGAAGCCGGGGACGCCAGCGAGCGGTACGACGGAGCGCGTGACGAGGATCGTGCCGTACAGGCCAGCGCGGTGGCCGGCGAGTGGGCCGGCGTATTCGATCAGGGTATCGCGGGTGCGCCGGAGGAGTTCACGATCGACGTCAGAGGATCCGGTCTGGTCTTTGACGTGGGAGACGCCGGACTCAGTGAGGAACGTGCGGACGCGCTCGCCGTTGATCTGGGCGTAATCGCCCCAGGCGTTGCGGGTCCACCACTGGCCGGAATTAGGGTCGTAGTGGAGGTCGTCAAGCGGATTAGGTGACGCAGCCTGCGGCTCAGCGGGAACCGGGCGTGGTGGATCGCCAGCGGCGTCGAGGAGGCCCTGGATGGATACGTCAGGTGGGATTGGATCAGCGAGGTCCCAGCCCTCGGGGAGGAAATCGGGGAGTGATACGAGGCGGGCGGCGGGCAGGCGGGCTTTCAGGTAGACCATGGCGTCGCGGCCGGGTTTGTCGGCGTCGGGCCACAGGACGATCGGGGTGGCGCGGGTCAGGAGAGGGTCGATAGCAGCACGGGCGACCCGCTTGGAACCGCCCTGCCAGGTGAGGACGACGTGGGACGGGAAGAGCTTGGATGCTGCGACGGCGGTTTTCTCGCCCTCAACGATGAGGACGGGGTCGTTCGGGCGCCGGGCGAGGAGGTGGAGGTTGAAGAGGGGGACCTCCTCGGGAGCGACCCAGCCCTTCCAGCGCCAGTGGCGTGGGTTGAGGAGGTCGGGTGGGACGTTATCGGGCGGCAGGAACCGGAGGGGGCGGACGTCCTTGGAGCCGTCAGGGAGGTCGAAGCGGACGACGTAGGCCTGGATGGTGCCGTCGGCGTCGGGATAAGGCCAGGCAGCGGAGCCGTAGCGGTACGGCTGGGAGGCGTCGTTGCGGTGGCCGTGTTTGAGGGGATCGAATCGGCGGGGTTCAGGCTGGTAATCGTCGCGGATACCGAGGAATTCGCGTGCCCACTGGGCAGCACGGGCCTTGGGGTAGACGTGGTGCTGACCGATAAGTTCGAGGAGATCGCCGCCCTGACCAGCGGCGTGGTCGTACCACAGGCCCTGCTTGGGGCCAGCGAGTTCGACGTAACAGGAGTCGCCAGCGTCGCCGAAGACGTTGCCGACGATCCACTGGTTGCCGACCTGACGGCCGGCAGGGAGGAGTTGAGCGCAGAGTTCTGCGACACGGACGGAGAGTGCGTCCGAGAGTTCGGTGAGGGTCATGCTTGTAGTGAGGGGTGGTTAGTCGTGGTTCATATCGTACTCGACCGCTTCCAGCTGCGCGATCCGGAGTTGCTCAGGGGTTGCTACCGCGTTGCCGCACAGGATGCCGAGGCGTTCATAGAAACGGTACTTGGCTTCGGCTGAGAGGTTTTCTGGTGCTGTTTGCAGGAGGGCTTGTGTTGTAGTTGCTGTGTCGCTCATAGGTTGTCTGTATCGCTAACGGATCGTGCAATGATGGCGTGACCGCCGGAAAGGTTGACCTGCTCAAGCCAGTTGGATTGATCGGGCCGGACCTTGCCGGTGGGTGTTTTGACTTCGATGGAGAGGAACTGGGCGATGGGTTTACCGACCATGTCGGGTGTGACTGTAACCGTGCGCCAGCCGATCAGGTCACCAGAGCCCGGGAATAATCCCATGCGAACGTGGCGGGCGTCGTGCAGGAAGACGCCTTCAGGATCGCGGAGAGCCTTGCCGACGTAGCCCTCCCCGACTTGGTTGCGGAAGACGCGGACGTGGGATTTCGATCCAGCTGCGCGGAGGATCAGGGCTTGGAGTTCGGATTCGGTCATAGAGATGTACGTTGGCGGGCCTTCCAGCGGAAGTAAGCCCATCCCGGTTTGTAGCCACGTTTTGCGGCGAGGGAACGAAAATCGTCCAAGGTTTTGCACTTTCCTTCTTCGCGGCGTTCATCTCGTTTCTTTTGGATGTCCTCGATGGACAGTCGCTGGAGTTCGCCATCGACTTCTTCGATCTCCCGAGGGGCGATCTCCCGTGCGGATCCGCACTGCGGGCAGGCGGTTCCGGCGAAGATCGCGAAGCACTTCGAGCACTGCTTGGTTTCAACGGGGCGTGACTTGGCCTTGCGCTTCTCGCGGCCTTCGAGGTCCCACTCGCGTTCCTGCTCAGCCAGCCCATGGCGCAGGCAGTTCCCGACGTGATCAAGGATGACCGCGTGGGTCTTGCCTGGGTACGGCCGAAGAGCGCGCCCGACCTGTTGCAGGTGCATTGACAGCGACTGCGTAGGCCGGAGAAGAATCGCCGCGTTGACTGTCGGCAGATCGAAGCCCTCGGAGATCAGTTCGCAGGAGGTCAGGACAAGAATCTTACCAGCTGTGAGATCATCGACGCGCTGCTTGCGAACCTCGGGTTCCAGTGTTCCGTCGATGCTAGCAGCCGGAATCCCGCAGGAGTTGAACGTATCGGCGACCTGCTGCGCGTGCGCCACTGAGATGCAGAACGCCACTGCGCGCTGCCGATTGCAGAACCGGACGTAATGGGTGACGGCATCGCCAGTGATGCGCGGCGTGTTCACGACTTCCTCGGCCTCGGAGCGGTCGAAGTCGCCGGCGATCGTGTGGACTTGGCTGAGATCCACAGCTTCGCGAGGTGCGTAGTAGACCGGCTTGGCCAGGAATCCGTTGTCGATGAGCCACTGGACCGACGGCCCCATGACCATGCGGTCGAACATGACGCCGAGGCCCTTGCCATCGAGTCGTTCAGGGGTGGCCGTGACGCCGATGAACTTGGCTTTCGGCCATGCGGCGAACATCTGGACGTAGGACTTGGAGACCGAGTGATGCGCTTCGTCGATGATAACGAGGTCTGGAGGAGTGACCGTATCCAGCCGGCGCGCAAGGGTCTGAATCGAGGCGACCATGGCAGATTGTTGAGCCATGAATTTACCAGACTGGATAAATCCGTGCGGCACGTTGACGCGTTTCAAAGTCGCGCTGATCTGCTCAAGGATTTCCTTCCGATGCGCCACGATGATCACCCGGGATCCGCGTTTGAGGACCTGGCTGGTGATGTAGCTGAAGAGAACCGTCTTGCCGGATCCAGTGGGGCTGACCGCCAGCGGCCGCTTGGCGCCGGACCCGAATGCAGAACGGATGTCCTGAGCAAGCTGGTTTTGGTAGGGGCGGAGTTCCATCGTGAGCCGTAGGCTGCGTTCTGCGGCTTGACGTGTCAAGCACAAGCTGCACACTCGCCGGCATGAGTAACACAATTCGAGTGAGTTACCGGCTGCCGATTGAGGTCGCCCAGATGCTGGAAGATGAGGCAATTCGATCCCGGCGCACGAAGACGGCGGTGTTGATCATTGCGATTGAGGATCATGTCCTGCGGGGCGAAGACGATCTTCCAGAGGTGATCAAGAAACCCGTTGACACTCGGAAGGCGCGCTAGCAGCATTCCGCCACGACGCATAGCTTGGTTTCGTCAACCAAGCGCGAACTGGGCGCGTTATTCCAGTTGGCAAAGAGCGCCGAAGGGCGTTCGCCGGTTCCACGGCTCGGGCTCGCCACCGAGGTTGGATTGATGGTCTTAACAGACCTGCAATCTGCCTCGTTGTCTCGGAGGGGTAGGTGAAGAAAACCCCCGGGGCAGGAGAGCCAATATGGCCAGTGGAAATGTAATCAGCTGTAAGCAGTTCGCTTCCTTCCTCGTCTCGCAGGAACCTGTGTATGACAAGGAAGTTCTCAAAGATGTCCGTCCGTTTGACGGATTGATCGGATACTACAACACCGGATCGTTCGACGCGTACTCCGGCACCACCCATCGTTTCGACCGCTTCAACAGCGTGTTCCCGAACGTGACTGGCGCCTGGGAAAACTCGACTGGCGACAGTTGCGTTGGTCAGCCGTGCGACCCGTCCGAAAACAAGATCGGTTGGGGCTACACCCGCAGCACCTACTCGCTTGAAAAGCAGGCGTGGGGCTCGGACATTCTGTGCTTCGACCAGATCATGACGAAGACGAAGGCCAAGGAGCACTTCCGTCAGATCATCGACGACGTTCTTCGCCCTGCGACGAACTGGATCACCACCTACTACCTCCAGCGCAAGGCGATGGAATTGTCTGGTTACACCCCTACCGGCATCAGCGGCGGCGCTTTTGCTTGTAAGGCGGGTCTCCCGGCGATTTCGTTCTCCTGGGTTGGCGCTGGTTACACCACCCTGCGCGTTCTCGACAGCGCCAGCGCGCCTGTTACGGCTGCTAGCTTGGGCTTGTTGACTCCGGACATTCTCCGCAGTCGCGTGACCCGCCAGTACTTCCTGGGTGCTATCCAGGCCGGTAAGGAAGGTTACGACAGCCTCCAGCTGCACACCGACAAGGAAACCTTCCGTTACCTCGCCAAGTCCAACAGCCAGCTGACTGACTCCTGGCGCTTCGGTGAGTTCGCTCCCGCTGCCAAGGAGTTCTACAAGTTCGGTTTCATGGGCTTCGTCGGCGACTTCATGGTGAAGGTGCTGCAATTCCCGCTGCGTTTTAACGCGACGGCGACCCCGGGCAACTACACCTTGGTCCTGCCGTACAAGAACGTCGCCGCGAGCGAAGGCATCCGTTCTGAATTCAACGGTGATTACGATCGGGCTCAGTACCAGATCAGCTACATCAACAACCCCCGCGCTCTGCGTGTGTTGCCGTTCCGCCCCGAGGCCGTGAACCCGAATATGCCGTTCATGGTTCGGGATTACGGTGGGCGTTGGAAGTTCGCGACCAACGACTTGGGCGCGGACTGCTCCGGCCGACCGATCGACAACAGCCGTGGAAACAAGGGCAAGTTCATCGCTGACTTCCAGTTGGCCGTGAAGCCTGAGCATCCGGAATGGCTTGAAGCGATCTTCCACAAGGTCAATGGTGCCTGCCCTGTGATTATCGCTGGCTGCGCTGCTGATCCGGGCGATCCTGCCCAGGACTACAACTCCACGAACGCTGTCTGCAATCCGACGATTCAGTTCACGGCGACTCCGGTCACCGGTGGAACGAACTTCGTGTTGAACGCGAATGAGAGCATCCTGTGCAACGACAACTACATCACCAGCGCGGCTATCAACGCCGCCAACGTGGCTGCTCTTGTTGTCGCCTTGCAGACTGTCTGGGATGCCGAGTTCGGCTCCGCTGCTGGTACTTGGAGCGTTGTCTCTGGCAACGTCATCCAGCTGGCTAGCAGCGCGTTCGGTACGACCACCGAGGTTGTGCCTTGCACCAACGTTACGTTGGAGTTCTCGATCTAACCAATCAATCAACGGGGACTCTCCTTCGGGAGGGTCCCCTTTTGAGGTGCTGGCAGCCGCCCGGAGCGTCCGGGATGCTGGCAGCCTCTCACCAAGGAAAGGATTTTACGATGTACGGACAAATGATGCGGAAGCGAAAAATGGACGGCATGGGCCGCATGGAATCTGAAGTCGAAACGGTCGAGTTTACTCCGCCCAAAGAACTGAAGCTCGAAGGCGACTCCGGCACCGCCATGGTTGATTGGCGCGTTACGCCGCGTGGCACCGTTGAGATCATCGGATTCGACGGCATCACGCTTGGTGAGACCGGTAAGCAGGACATGGAAGAGGATACTGCTGAGGGTGAATCCATGGATATGGAGGAGGAAGCCTGATATGCCTGCATTGACGCCTCAAGAATTGGCCACGCTCGGTGGCTGCTTTGACTGCATGGAGCCTGGCTTGCAGCAGACGATGATCATCACGCTGCTTCAGCAGATTCAGGCCGCTTCGCCAGGTGCCCCTCTAACCACGACCAGCCTGGGTGGGCTGCGGACTGTAACCGCTACATCTGCTGCCAACCCGGCGCGGAAGAAATTCACGCTCCAGAACCAGAAGAACGAAGAGTTGTATGTGAAGTTCGGAACCGGGGCTAGCACCTTGGATTACCACATTGCGCTTGCGCCACACAACCCTGGTTCTAAGCACTCTGACCCTTTGATGCTGGACGGATACATCGGCGCAATCAGCGTCGCTGCGGCCACCGGCTCCCCCTCCTACACGTTCGCTGAATTTGTCTGACCTATGGCTACCCCCGCAATTCAAACCCTGCTGTCGGATGCTCAGCAGGTCCTGAACCTCAACTCGTTGTCCGAGGTTCGGTCAACAATGGCCGCCGCGCTTGCCAACGCAAACGTCGGAACGCCGCTTAACCCGAACCTGACCACGCAACAACTGTGGGACGAGTTCTACCTGATCGTTCGCCAGCCCGAGAGCGACATCGAGTCGATCATCACCAACCAGTTGATGAAGTTCCTGTACGCTCCGCCGGCTCCGAATGGCGTAGCTGGTAACAAGCGAGTTATCTTCAATGATAACGGAGTACTAGCAACCGACAAAGATTTCACATACGACAAGGCTACTGATACGTTGTATGTGGACGGCACCGCCACCCTCGCCTCCGCCACCATCACCGGCGATCTGACGGTGCGGACGAATCGACTTGCCACTACGACTACTGGTGTTGGTATTGGGACGGCGAGTCCGAGTTACGATCTTCAAGTCAATGGATCTACAAACGGACGAATTCAAGTTGAAGGTGCGTCTGGATTCGGAATGGTGTTCATTCAAGCATCCAGCGGAAATAGCGCACAGCTTCAATTAAACTCAAGCGGTGGATCTGGGCGAAGATTTGCCGTAAATTCAAATTCGTCTGGGCAGCTTACCATTAGTGACGAAACGGCTGCTTCTACTCGCTTTGCAATCGACTCCACGGGGGTATTTACGTTCCAGAACGTCGGCGGATTCGCTGGCACCGCCATGACCCTCAACAGCACGGGGCTGGGCGTGGGGGGAAGTCCGGCTTCGAAGCTGTATGCTTATGGATCAAATGTTTCAACAATTGGACAATTCCGAATTGATTGTCCTGCGGCTGGAACTGCACAGCAGACATTTGCGATCAATGGCACCTATCAGGGTCAGTTGTTTACCGATGGAACTAAGTTTGTCATCGGCACACCCAATTCGACGTCGATTGTTTTCCGAACGAATCTGACGGAAGCGCTTACGATTGATGCTTCGCAAAACGTGGGCGTGGGGGTTACGCCGAGTGCGTGGCGCAATACTCAGCGAGCGTTGCAGATCGGCGCGGTTGGAACCTACTTCTCGTCCGCTGCAAGCGCTGGTTCTACCTGCATCGGACGTAATGTCTACGAAAGCGCGGCTGGTAACTTTACTTACATCGTAAACGACGAAGCCACTCTTTACGAACAGTCCGCAACAGGACAGCACGCTTGGTACACCGCTGCCGCTAATACTGGAACAATAGCCTTCACCCAAGCGATGACGCTGGATGCGAGTGGGAATCTGTTGGTGGCGAAGTCTACGGCTGGTTCACTTGGAACAGTTGGTCATGAACTTAAGGCTAACGGAGAAGTGTTTGCGACACAAAGTTCTTCAAACAACGTTGCTACAACTTTTCACGCTTATTCATCCGGTGCTGCT
>Ga0222712_10002434_pt1 | contig 21311 bp, 41 predicted proteins | sample C33_657DmetaG_FD_165043 | JGI IMG/M metagenome (GOLD analysis project Ga0222712, IMG submission 165043) | Estuarine water microbial communities from San Francisco Bay, California, United States - C33_657D | ecosystem: Environmental > Aquatic > Marine > Unclassified | place: USA: California... | reverse complement strand
CCGCCTAAGTCTGATCTAATTCTATTCTATGAAATTGTAGAGCCTAAGAATGGCATACGCTGGGGCGGGGGAGATGTCAAGTCTGCTATGCAGTGGCTATACCTGGCACCTGTTGGCTCACGCATACTGGTATCAGCGTGGGATAGTGATGAAGAGGATGCTCACCTAGTAGGGCAGACGATAGACATAACAGAGATCATTCAGCAAGCAAGGGAGGTAGGACTATGAGTTACTGGCTAGGTTTAGCTGCAGTTATGGTGGTAGTCTATCTACTTATTGTATGGGAGGACAAGATCAATGGAGAGTAGAGAGGTAAGCGGGAAGCAGTCTATTCATTACCGTAACTATCGAAGAGCTAGAGATCGAGCGCTTGTGCGCTTGTCTCATTTATACGCTGACGAATACAGGCAGTTGCTTGTAGAAGAGAGGGAGTTAGATGAGCAAGAAGGCAAAAAGTGGATTGGTGTTGCTGATAGTACCCGTCTTACTATTACTACACATACACGGGCGAACGCCGTCCCTGCATTTACCGGTAGTACCGGAGATGCAGGCGAGAACGAAAGCGACAATGGAGGAGAAGCGTGAAAACAAGACACTTACGATTAGTTACGCAAGAGCACTCGGATACAATGACAATCAAGTCAGATGTCTTGTCGAGCTTTGGACCCGTGAGTCCCGGTTCGACCACCTTGCTCGCCCAAGAGACTCTCAGGGTAAACCAGCTTCGTCAGCTTACGGAATTGCTCAACTCCTTAGAGAGCGTAGTAGCCAACCTGAATTACAGATCCTCCACGGTATTAGATACCTTGCTCACCGCTACTCAGGGAGTGCGTGCAGCGCTAAGCGCCACTCCGATAGAAGAGGGTGGTACTAAGGTGTGATAGCATAATCTTGCTAAGGGTTTCTAACCCTTTCCCTTAGCTAACAAAGACCCACTGGTAACGGGAACCGGTGGGTCTTTTGCTTTGCTTAAAGTTTACGCAACCAAACTTGTAGACCCTGCTCTAGTAACTCATACTCACCAGCGTGACGCTCTAAGAATAGATCAATGCCTAGTTTGGGTGACTTAGATGCAGGTAGTTCTGCGCCCCATTGGTAATCATCAAAGGCTATGATGCCACCAGACTTAAGCAGTGGCCAGGATAACTCACCATCTAGTAATGCACCAGCTGCGGTGTGGTCTGCATCTACGTAGATGAAGTCGTACTCAATAAAACCTGGTATTGAATACTTGAATAGGTAATCAAAAGTTGTGCACTTATATTTGTTTGTACGACCCTTGACTTTCTCATCATAGACAGACTCAACCTCAGAGAAGTTCATCTTCTTATGTGCTTCCTCGTCGCTACCTTCCCAAGTATCTACATCTGTTAGCATCAAAGGTTTAATGTTGTCTAGCATCCACACGCTAGCGTCCCCTGTGTATGCACCAAGTTGAAGGAACTCTAAATTATCCACGCCCGCTAACGGAATTAGATACTTCTCGAAGTTAGGCTTAGCTGTCATACTAAACCAATCAGGAAACTTATCCGCCGTTGACATAGAACCCTCCGCCTTTGAACTGGATACTAGGTGCATCAAACTTACGGACCATCTCTATGTGACAGTCAAAGCAAGAAGGCGAACGCGGTTCATCGTGGATGCTACGCTCAATAGTTATCTCACTGTTGCACTCTGTGCAACGATAGTCATACATCATAGTTGTACTGCCTCTTCGATTGCTAGGTAACCTACTAACTTACTAATCTTTTGTGAACGTGAGAACTCGGTAGTCGCTGGCATCCAGTGGCTTACCCAGTCAGGTTCAGGTACATCCATTAGGTCAAAAGAAAAGACACCTTTCGGTGTCGAGTTGATGTAGAACGGGATGAGATCTCGCTCTGCTGCCTGCGTTATCAGCTTGCGGTACTTCATCTCTTCAATCAGCAACGTATCGTAGTGAGTGTAACGACACTTCAACTCTATGTAGTGACCAGCTGCCATACTGAAGCAGTCGAAGGCATCATAGATGCCAGGGCTACGCTCTAAGTCTGGATACAAACTAGACTTGAGGAAATCAAATAGGTCTTGCTCTTTCATTGCCACGGACTGGGGCCTCCGAGCTGTTCAATTAGTTTACGCATAGCGTTGTTGCATCTGCGATCTGCAGTAGATACTGCACACTCAACCACCTGTGCGATCTGTTGTAGGGTTGCGCTCTCGTGGTGACGTAGGCGCAGCAAGGTCTGCTCATCTGGATCTAGTGATAGGTATGCACGCTTGATGTCAATGAGAGTAGCAAGTAGGTTGCCACCTTCTGCCGGACTGGACTTACCCTTGGGTTGTCCGTCCTGCACCATCTGTTGTACCTGTTCTAATACTGTGCCATCAATGACTGATGCAATAACAAAAGGTAGCAACTGTCCGATACCAGCTGACTCATAGTAGGCTTCATCTGTTGTCTGATAGCCAGACTTAGATGCCTTCTCTTTACGAGCATAGCGTTCTGCTACACGTCGCATTTGGTATGCGATGCGTTGCTCGTTGTGCTTGCGTCGCTCTTCGTTCTCTTCACTCATCTGCTCAGTGATGTAAGCAGTACGAGTAATAGCCCAAGCCATACACTCCTGCTTGATGTCATCACGTTCAACGTAGTTCTTGTACCTGCGATAGATAGTCCCAGCTACGCTAGGTGCTAGGTCATACACAACTGGGTGTAACTCAGTCATTGTCCTGCACTTCAGGCCATACGCCATCGAGTACCATCATTGCAATAGCTGAGTAGTTCAGTAAGTCTAAGAAAGAATCACGCAGTGACTCGTTACTTGGCTTAACGCCTGAGTCTAATAGGTTATTGATACGAGCTATCTTGTCCCACATACGTACACGCAAACCATTAAGTGGTCCACCTGGTGAGTGAGCAATGTTCTTTGGGCCGTAGTCGTGATGCTTACGCACCAAGAGATTACCCGCTTGGTCCATTATGCGCCAGACATCTGCGATAAAGGCAGCATCTATCTTGTCTGTGTAGGTCGAATCAAGAGTGTCTCGGTTTCCGTATTGATCTCTAGGATCTGGAAGCCCATATGCTGCAAAATCTGTACCATCTGTAGCCATTCACTCTTATCCAATCTGCTCACCTACTAGCAAAGCACGTGTGGCATCTGCCCCGTGTGCTAGGTAGTAGTCATTGATGTCCATACCTGGTGGTAGTGTAACAATAACTGAGTTCATTACCTCGTTAGCAACACGCTTGGCAAACTCAGCTCCAGGATTAGACCCATCTTCTTTGATGTCGTTGTCACCAACAACGTAGATAGTTTCGTAGCCATTAAATAGTTTTGGAAAGTGTGGCTTCCAAGCAGCAACACCTGGCACACCCACTGCTGGGATACCAAGCACACCGCTAGTAATTACTGCATCTAGTTCACCCTCGCACACAACGATGTGTGGTGAGTCAATGGTGATGTCGCATACGTTATACAGGTGTGCCTTCTGCCCTGTAGGTGAGCCGTACTTAGGCTTACCATCATCTATGCGTCTGAACTTAAAGCCTACGCAACTACCACTGGCAGTGATGTATGGAATAGACAGCCAACCCTCGTGCATCTCGTGTCCATTGTGTGGCTCATAAACTGTGCCTAGTTGAAACTTAGCTGCAACTAATTCAGATATCCCACGTGCGGCTAGCACGTCTAGCACCTCTGGACTTATTGCCTGTGCGTATCGCTGCGCCGCTTCCAGCAGCAATTTCGACTGCACGTTTGAGGCCATCTATAAACTCCAAGTTCTCTAGTATGCAGACTATGTTGACTGCATTGCCACCCTTACCACAGGTTTGACAGTAGTAAAGGTTGGTATCTACGTTCATTGAGGCAGATCTATGTGAGTCATTGTGCATCAAGCACTTGACTCTTATCTCGCCGGTGCCACCTCTTGTTTCACCGCCGAAGAAACTTACGATTGGTTCTATTGGGATGGTGTTAGCTTGGACTCTGTTACCTTTACTAGTCCTGGACCAGTCTTGTGTTGACATACGCACCCCTTGAAGTCGCACTTAGAGTGCCAGTGTGAGGCACGCTTGAAGTGGCTAGCTCTGTTCTCAGCCCCACCCTTAAGACAGTTCTGGCAGATCATCTTGCACTAACTCCTCTACCACTTCAACTAACTGCTCATCATCTTCAATAGCAGCAACAGCCTCAGCTGATTCAACCTCTACTGGCGCTTGCCATAGTTCTGTTGTTGTAATTTCTCCACCTGGTACTGGCATTACTTCTTCTCCTTTAGCCATTGAGTTAAGTCTTGGATTACCCAAGCCTGATCTATTGAAGCGTTGCGACGCTTAACTACAACGTATGAAAGAGGCACTTCCCCGAGACCCCTAGCCTTTGCGTAGTTAAGCGCCTCAACTTGCGCTTCTCTCCAGAACTCCGGCAGCGATAGCGTCTGCCTGTTCTTTAGTTCAAGGATGTAGGTTTCTCCAGATATGATAACAACCATATCTCCCTCATCCTTTGCCCCAGCCTTAGTCAAACGTTCTGCCATAACTCCCGCACCGCGAAGCCATTTCATAACGTCTGTCTCAAACTGAGAACCCTTGCGTCCGTTCTTATTAGCCATCTAGCTTGACCTTGTTGACTGCATAAACCTGAACGCCATCTTCTTCTTTAACTTCAACGATACCTGCTTGAATTAAGAGCGAAGCAAAGGCAGCAAAGTCCTTCTCTAATTTAACAATGCGGTTCTTTACATACTGCATCTCTGTGTTAGCCATTGGTTTCCTCGTAGTTCATTAAGTAGTCGGCGTACTGTCTAATCAATTCATTGGTAGAGATACCCCTGTCCTTAGCTTCAGAGTTCAGCGTTTGCTTCTGCTCTTTGCTCAGACGTATCTGTAATGTCTCACGCATATCATCTCTGTAACGCAAAGACCAAACGTTCTCAGGATCTTTTAGTCTTGTCATACGTTGTATCCTCCTTGATACCCAGCCATTGCATCTCTTCTTAACATCCAACCAAACTCATCCTGGTCACCGATCTGACAGGCTGCATAGTTTACTAGCAGTTGTGCATAATCGGAAGCATCTGCTGTGTGTGGACCAAAGCGGTTCTTCACAGCTGCTACTGCCAAAGTGTTTTGATTCGGGTCGTAGCCCAGTGTAAGAATCAATGCAGGTAACTGACTGACCTTACCGTGGATAGACCTACGTGCTGGTGGCTTAGTAGTTGACCCGTACTCTGATTGCTCAGAGACGTGGTGCAACACCATTACACAAGCCTCAGTCTTACGTGCCATATCGTGCAGTTCCATCATAATCGCACGTAGTCCTGACCATTCATTGTCTGTCTCTGCTGCCACGTTCATTAGGTTATCTATGATGATGAGTTCAGGTGCTTCACCGTAGAGTTCTACGTAAGCTCTGATCTCTAACTCAAGATCATCTATCGTTGGTGACGAATCAAAGACCCACTTGATGTGGTCAATCTTCTGGAAGTGATGGTCGTAGTGGTGGCTATCGCTAGCCAAGTTTGCCTCAACAGTAATCTGTGAGTGACCGGATGTATGCGATGCTGCTCGCATCATCACGGTAGTTGTATCAGTGTCGGCAGAGAAGAACAAGGTAGGCACCTTTGCTTTGATTGCATAGATCAATGCGAACATTGACTTACCAGCATTAGGTGCTGCTGCAACCATACATACTTGCCCACGTCTGAACTTAATCTGCTTGGCAGCTAAGCCATCCCATACATCAGGCAGTGGTGTTGCTTTGGTAAGCACACCGCCCCACGCACGGGATAGATTAAGCAACGTCTTCCTCCTGATTAACTCTGATCCCACGCTTGCGTCTGATTAGTCGGCGGTCCACATCTGACAACCCACCCCAGATACCAAAGTTTTCTTTTTGGATACCCCACTCAGCGCATTCGTTTTTGTGGAGGCAAGAAGCACAGATTGTTTTAGCAAACTGATTCTCATACTTGCTGGCATCCTTCTCAGGAAACCAGAAATCTCCACCTACTGTTGCACAACTTGGCGACTCAAATTGTTCTGGTCGCCGTAGCATTTATCGAACCCAGATGGTGTCGCACTTGTCTGTTGCACCCTTTGGTGCAGCACACATATAGCCCTTCCAAGGTCCTCGTGCTGATGTTCCTTCACGCAGTGCCATCACACCGTGACGGCAGGTATTGCCACCGCCTGCTGGTGCAGCTGGTGCTGCCTGTACTGGTGTTGCACCAAATGCCTGAGCAACTGACTCAACTGTTGGTGCTGACGCAACGTTGCGTGGACCTGTATAAAGCTCTGCCTCTGTTGACTTAATCAAAGCAGAGATCATTGAGATGTCAGTGATCTGTGTTTCTAATTCTTTAATGCTATCTGCATAGATGTTTACCAAGGTACCGTCTTTGTGTGTCTTGAAATTGATCTGGTACTTAGTTGTTTCTGAAGCCATATTACTTACCTCCACTTTGCTTTATAGATAGTCGCTGGCTTTCAGCTCCTACCTTCTTAGGGACAAACCCTAATAGTTTTTCTACCTCGCTACTGTCAACGGATTCACGTCCCTTAACAGTTGTCCAACTTACTTCGATACCGCTAGGTGTAACACCGAGCAGTCCTTCAAAGCTGGCCTTGAGTGAGTCTTGCTGTTTCTCAAGATCTTTAATCTGTGCTGCTAACTGTAAGTACAGCAGTGCATTCTTGTCAACATCTGCATCATCAATGATTACATCACTGACTGCGGTAAGTTCTTTTTTTAGACCAACGCATCCCATCTGCCCACTTGCGTCATAGAACTTGCAGTAATGCTGACAGTAACTTGCATCCTTCTCAGGTGCTGGCGCTTCCTTTGCTTCCTTAACAGCCGCTAGCCAACCGAGTGCCTCTAGTGCAATGGACTCATCGTAGTCTTCGGTGTGAACCTTGACATCGCGTTCGTCCCCGTCCCTGGCAATTGCAACCAGTGACACTCGGTTGACCGCATAGCCGTTCTTAGCTAGGAGGTAGCCGTATAGCTGTACCTGCCACCGTTGCTGCGTTGATGGAAAGTAAGAAAGGTTCCGGACCTTGCTTGTCTTCCAGTCAATCACATCACCAGTACCAGGTACAAAGCAGTCAACGTGTGCTTTCATACCGTTGTATTCAACTTCTGTTTCAATTAAAACATCTTTGTTATCTGCCAGCGCCTTCTCAATCTCAGCGTGGATAGCAGTACCCATAATTGCAGCGAGCTTGAGTTCGTGGTCATTAGTTTCAGGTTGATCGTTAAGTCGGTACCACACCTTGCGTCGGCAACCGCCTACCTCAGATGGACCAATCTGTACCTGAGTAGATCGTGAACGCTTAGCATCACCTGCACGTAGTGCAGTAAGTAGTAGTTCCTTTGGGTCAGTCGTTGCCATTACAACTCCTTCTCAAAGCACCATCAATAATTCTTTCAAGCACACCAACTTGTGCTGCATACTTATCGCATTGCTTTTCAGATCGCTCGTACTTTTCTTTCCAGTACTGAACCTGACCTTCCAATGACTCAGGCATTTTGTCATTGAGCATACTGTTAATAAGATTATTGTAGGCATTGCCCATTAATGATGGGAAACCATACTGTTGCGTCTTGATAGTTAGGTAATCTTCTTTAGGTGCTGCCTTCTTTTTCTTTGGTGCAGCTTTCTTTTTAGTTGTCATCGTTAGCCTCTTCGTGCAACTTGTATGCTAAACGACAAGCCATCCAACCCATCTGATAAAAGTAATGAGCAGCGTATTCATCTGTCATTGGTATTGATTTAATTTCCATTAGAACTCCAACCCGATAAACCAAAACCCAAGATTCAAGTCTATGTTGTATCTAGTAATACTAAAACCAATACCAAATCCGTTGAGCTTGCCATAAGCAATCCAACCGTTTCCAATTTCTATTTGTTTCATAGCTCCTCCTAGAACCGTTCTTGTACTACCAACTGTAAAGGCTTACCAGTATTGGCGTCAAGTACCGAAGCTATATCAACTGCTTTACGGGCGTGTCTCTTTGCGTAGGCTAACTCCATATCAGGTTTGACAATTGAAGAAAGGTAGCCGAGAGCAAACTGGCCACCACTACCGATGCCGTAAATTCCGACATCGCTTTGGAAAAAAGAGAGATCACAAGCAACCCTAAAGATGTTACCGTTAAAAGCAATGAGATAATCAAAACCGCCATCTTTGTCCACCTTGTTGTAGTCGTAGTTGTTGTCGTTAAAAACTGCGTTGATACTTGGGATTACTTTCTTTCCCATAAACTGAACAGGATCTTCGCCCCGATATAGAGGTGGCTTCCAGTTATACGAAAGGATGTCACCTGGTCTGGTGTCACCTGAGATACCGACGAGGAACTTACCTACCTCTACAATCTTGGGTGTAGTAACGGCTAGCGTTACTAAGTTGTCCTCGGTGATCTGTGAGTCTGCAACTAGCACAGCGTAATCAATGCCTTGCACACCTGCGATAGTTGTCATAGCTGCATCCTATCATTACAACGGTGTGTCGCACCTGCGACACCTACCTGTCGGACTACAATATGAGCCGTGAGGCGAATTAAACAGGACCGGCGACCCCTCAAGGGTCGCAGTAGCAACGGTACAGCCTACCGCCTGCTCCGTCTACTCACCCTGCAATCATTACGACGCAGCCACGATACCCTTCCTGAGCCTTTTGGCAGCGATTTAAGGGCCTTTGGCCCGATCCACGTCTGTCCGTGTGGGTCTCAGGTCTTCAGCGTTATGTGCTCCTTTGATGACTACGAGCTGGTCTGGTACTTCCTTGATGCTACCTGTGTTAACTGTGGCAATATCGTGACAGTTCCCTGCCCTGCAGACAAAGAATAAAACGGCATAAAAAAAGAAGGCCGGTCCCCGTAGGGACCGACCTCCTGTGTTGCCTCGCGCTATCGGTTACTTAGAACCGCGACCAAACTCTGCAGCCTTTGGGTCTAATGCCTTAAGCAGTGGACCTGCAACTGCAGCTAGTGCTGCTGATGCTAGGGCTTTTGGATCTGTTACGCCTGCAAGGTACAAAGCGATTACTGATGCAACACCAGCACGTAGGTACGTAGCTGTCATTGCCTTTAACTTGTTCTTATCCATTGTTACTCCTTTGGACTTGTTGGTTCTTTCTTCTTAGGCAAGCGCTTAACTGCAGCCTTTACCTTTGCGACAGCCTTTGGTGTACCCAACCAAGGGAACCAAGGGGAAGTGTCGTCTCCACATCCTTCTTTGATGGAGATGTGAAGATGTTTATTGTGCTTATTCGGACCGGTGTATTCACGCAGTCCTCTTTCTCTTGACCAGATTTTGCCCTGGAAAATCAAGTAACTCACACGTGGGTCACCTTGTAGCTTCTGGAACAATACGAAGCAGTCAATGCCACCTAGCTTGTCGTGAGTTAAATCTACTGCGTGACCTGTGTTGTGGTCACTGTTGGGATTCTGATGAATATGCGACTTCGATGGGAGCAATCCATCGGAGGCTTTCATACGCAATGGTGCTATCGCTGTGGCCTGGCGCAGAACAGCAATAGCGGCAGGTGTGGCTTTCTTGGCAACAGGTTTCATCGGTCATCTCTTTCCCTCTTGGACAATTATCTGATACAGAATTTCTACTTTTTCTTCTAGCCTGATGACTGAGTCCTTAAGACTGGAGCCAGAGTTAGGCTTGAGTTCATTCAGGTAATGCTTTACTAACCAACGCACTGCGGTGGCAAAGCCGCCTACGATTGTGCATACGGCTACGGCTACGGTTGCATAGTCTTGCGCTGTCATTAAACGCTCCGGATGGTTACTAAGAGCAAGCCTCCATAGCCGGAGAATCGCTTATCGGTTGGTGTACGGTTGATGAAATCCATCTCTTCGATTAGACCGATGTAGTTCTCACCAGTTCTAAAGTCTTCGATACGGATGGTGTCACCAATATTTTCTACTGATTCAAGCTGTGACATACGAGCAAATGCTGAACCTTCGTAGCCAACCTCATTGTTGAACTTATCCATCTCGTGGTCATAGCACATCACTGGATACTGGATAAGTCGCTGACGTGGAATAGCAGGCAATGCCTTGACTTGGTAGCCAGTAAACAATGGTCCCTGTGTAGCATCGTTCTCATCACGATACATAGTGAAGTTAAAGCCAAGGTATTCTTGAGAACCGATTGGATAGTTAACGTTTACCTCTGGCACGGTTTGACCTTGTGCAAAGGTACCGATGTTGTAGGTTCCACCTTCTGCAGTAACAGAGTCCATACCAAAAGCACCGTGTGCTGTATTGATACGTGCGTTAATCAGCTTAAAGATCTTGCCTTCAAGTGTGTTGTAACGTACGAAACCTGTACGCAATGAACCACTCGGAATTAAATCTGTTGCTGATTCAACATAGACATAACCATTAGCTCCGTTACCTGCGTTGCAGAATGCAAGGCGGTTGGTATCTCCAAGGAAAGCACACGCTGTGGTGTAGTGGCCTAGAGAATCTGCTGGGTCATACAAGTCCCAAGCATAGGCAAATACCAACTGGCCAATCTCTTGACCAAGGTTTACACGTGTAACACCAACCTGTCCTTCTACGCCAGTTGCAGCCCAGATAAACTTATCTCGGAAAGCAAAGTCATAGACTGGTTGATCTGATTGGAACAACAGTGGACCGTAGTTAATAGAACCATCAGCATCTGATAGTGCAGCAACTCGCATACCTAGGTTTGTACCAATGCACATATAACCCAGGTAGTAAGAAATCTTAAATGCCTTTTCACCTACTGGAAGTTCTGCTGCAGTGATGGCATTAGTTGTTAGGTTTGGCATAGCGCCAGTGGAATCAAGGGTAAACTTTTGAATCGTTGACTGGATGTTTGTAAACCCAGAAAGATACACAGCAGCACCCGATGAAGTGATACTTGTATAAACAAAGTTATCAGTTGGGTGGGTGTAATTTTCAGTAGGTAAAGAAGTAGCACTTGTTGCAAATGAATAAACTTTATTGTTAGCAGCAAGGATAAGGCGCTGCTTTGTGTATTCAATAACAGCGTTAGTAACTACAATACCTGTGGCATTAAACATCAGGGTTGGAGATACGCTTGAATCATCTGACAACAACTTCTTGTAGACGTGCATCTTCTTTGCACCGCCTGATGTCTGGTTAGTTACCCAGTAGGCGTACTCACCATCATCACAGATAGCAAAGACTGGGTCATCAGTACCTGCGTTGTAGTCAATGAAGTGGGTTACATCTGAAGTTCCAGTACCTGGTGGTGTAACTGCAGCCGATGGTACGTTAGATGCAGTCTTAGCATAGGTAAAGGTGGTGCTTGTAGGCACACCTGTAATGCGGTACTCACCATTGAAGGTTGCATCTACATTGGTAATTGTTATCTGCATACCTACTGCAAGACCGTGAGCTGTGCTGGTAGTCAGCGTTGCTACATTTGTAGTAAGAGCCTTGTTAGTAATAGATACAGTGATGCGTGGAAGGATCTTGTCCACATCATACTCATCTAACATCAGCACACCGTTGTAGGTGTTACCGTTTTTCTCCCACTTAATAGAACGAAGCATCTGGTTAGGACGGCCATTGGCCTGCAGTCCACCAGTGGTTGTATGGATACCACCATCTACATCCTTAAGCAGCGTTGCCTGTCCTCTGGTCCAAACATCTACACCCTTTGATGAAGTGTACTGAAAGCGTAGCGATTCATCTTGGATAGGCTCAAAGAACTTGATGCCTTGTCCGTAATGAAACGAAGACTGAGAACGTAGCCACCAACCGGTAAGCGTCTGCTCACCTGGTTCACGCGACTGGTCAATCTGTTGCTTACGATACTGCGCTGTTACGCGACGATATGGTGACTCATCTAGTGGTGAAATGAAGAATGGCAAACCAGCAATGGCAATGTCATAGGCATAACCAGTTGGTGTATAGGTCGTAGATCCAGCTGGGTTTGATAGTACATAGGGTAAACCCTCGCTGATGTCATCGCCATAGGCCATTACTTACTCCTTGATCGTTGTTGTTTAATGCTGGGTTTTACTTAGAAAGTGCTGCGATCTCTTCTGCTGTCAAGCCAAGCGCTGTGAGTTTTGCTTCTGCTGAAGCCTTAGCCTCAGCAACAGCTGCTGCTGCCGCTTCTTCTTCGTGACGGCGTGCTTCTGCGTGTGCCTGCATTTCTTGGCGTGCGGTTACTTCTGCTGCTGTCATCTCACGCTCTGTTGAGATTCCAGTTGAGCAGTCAACCTCGATTACTGTTGGCATTGTTTATCCTTTCGTGATTCCATAGAGTGAAAATGTTGTGTATTGCTGAAAAACCTCACCACCGCAATCCACTTGAAGTGATGTAATTGCGTTTGTATAGCGCCACAAGTTTGCCGCCAAATATTGCCTTGCAGTAGTTGCATTGTTTTCTGATACAGAATCAATAATCAATTGTTTAAAGTTTGATGTATTTGCATAATTTGGAATATAAATTGTGTGCGAAGAAAATGTGTTTGCAGTTTGCGAAGCATCGTTTGTATATCCAAAAGTTGAGTATGCAGAATTACCCGAAGATGAAACGCTTGAACCGTTACCAATAAGTTCTCTAAAACTAGCATTTGATGGATAACCAGTACCATTAAAATATGCACCAATAAGTCTTACGCCACCAGTTCCATTGGTTCGTGAACTAATAACAATTTGCAAATCTGTAAATGTTTGAGGAATATTATTAAAGCTAATTACAGTTGTTCCACCAGCTCCAACAGTCTGCGTATAAATCGGTTGTAAAAATACAGACATTATTTATGCTCCTGTCGCAGTTGAAGTTGAGATGCCGTAAAGATCTACACGACTGTATTGTGAAAAATTACCAAAAGTTGCTATTTCTAAACGGTTAATTGCATTAGTATTAAACCATCCAGAGCTAGTCAACCCAGTCCATCCAGCAGAAGGACTTGAGCCACCATTATTGTCCCAACCAAAAATCGCTCGCATTGTTTTGCTTTTGTTTGTATTAGCATAATCTAATATATCAATTACTACATTACCAAATACATTTGCTGTATGAAATGCGTCTGGAACTGCAAGAGGGATACGAAAAACATTGTCAGATGTAAGGTTTGCGCTACTCACACTTGATCCATCGCCTCTTAGTTGATGATATGCAAACTCAGTAGGATTTGTTCCATTGACTGTTAGAGTTAAATCATATGGAGTTGACTGTGATGATGTAGCCCTAACAAAACAACGTAATTGCAAATGAGTAAAAGTAGAGGGGATATTGGTAAAGTTAAAACTAGCCGCTGCACCGCTATTCATATTGATGCTTGCTAAAGGAAACATAGACATATTACTGACCTACCGATCTGATTCCATATAAGCTCATTGTAGAACCTGTTGCATAGTTACCTGACACAGTGTTGACACCCAAAGAGGTAATCGCTGCTGGTGTTGCTCTCCATAACCCAACTGTCAATCGAGTTAATCCTGATCCGTTAAGGTCTGCTGCTTGACGAATAAGAACAGTCTTAAATGCTGAGGTGCTTGTGTAGTTCAATATGTGAAAAGTAGTAGATGAAAAAATACCAGAAGTAGCCGAAGCTGCTGGCATACCGTCAACGCAGTAGAGCTGTGAAAAGTTTGTGTCGCGACCTGATGATACAGATGATCCATTTCCATTTAACCAAGTTGCTGAATAACTTGAAGAGCCTGTGTCACCATTAAAAAACATAATTGCCTGAGTTGTTGTTGACGCATTTGTAGATCGAGCGTTAAGAACAATCATCAAGTCTTGATAATTTGAAGGTATATTACTAAATGACAATGAGTTGCTTGAACCACTAGCAGCAACATTTGCAATCGGCACCATTGCGCCGTGCATTGAAGCAGCTGATGATGAGGCTAATGATACTGGCATTAGGCTGTCACATCCCCTACTAATACCCAAGTATCAGTGCCACGCTTGATAAGCGTTGCAAAAGACCATTGAGCACGAAGTTTACCTGCGTTAGTTCCAGCAGATGGAGACACGTTAAGTGTCACGCCAGCAGTTACTGCAACGTTTACTTGACCTGCACCTGTCTGTAGCAACTGGATCTGTGAACCTGTTGGGTAAGCAACAGATGAGTTGAGTGGAATTGTTGCTGTAATTGCTGAAGCATTATTGAATTCAACTACAGTATTGTTTGCGTCAGATAAGACGAATGTATACGTAGTTCCAGTCTGAGCGTTAGTTGCAAGCGCAGCTGATGCTTGAACGGTACCGCCTACGATTGATACTGACATTATGAAATCTCCGATCCAAATGCTGAGAATGAACTGGTGCCAGTTGTTGAGTAAATTGTAATAACATCTGTTGTGGCAAGAGTTGCACCTGTTGTCCAGGTGTATACAGAACCTGGTGGAACCTGTAACCCAAATGCTTGATAGTGCTGGTTAGCAAGAGAAGCACCTGCAGGGCGTATTGCTATACGAATCAGATCAGCAGATCCGCCAATATTAGCAACGTTAATGCTGGAAATAATTGCACTTGTTGCCGAAGGCACCGTATACAGCGTTGTCGCTGTAGCAGCTGATGGGGCTGACTGCCCTAGGACTTTATATACTGTAGGCATTAGGCTGTGATATCTCCTGTCAATAGAAACGTATTAGTAGCAATGCAAACTATTGTGGCAATTGAGTACTGAGCACGGGTCTTAACTCCAGGGTTTGAAACGATTGTGCTTGTTCCATCTCCCTGGAATGTTACTTGCCCTGCTCCTAGTTGCAAGAAGTTAATCTGCTGGCCTACTGTAAAGACTCCATTAGGAATAGTTACTGTAATTGCACTGGCGTTGTTAAGAGTTACTAGCTTGTTAGCATCAGTTGATACTGCTGTGTATGTTGTACCAGTCTGTGCATTAAGTACTAATGATGGGCTAAATGGTGTAGACCACTTGATGCCCATTGTTGCTGCTGCATCTGCTGTAAGCACTTGACCATCTGTACCAACCGCAAGGTTATCTGGAACGCCTGACGCTGTCGCACCTACGATGTCACCCTTGGCTGTTACTAACGCCTTTGGAATTGCAGCATTTGCAGTTGCTACACCTGCTGTAAAGAATGTTGCGTCATCACCGGTAAGCACGTGCTTAACAGTTGCACCTGCTGTGTGTGCAATACCTGACACACCTGCGGTTCCTGTTCCTGCTTGTCCACGTGAGATTGTGAAGGTGTCTGTTGCTACCTGCGTAATCCAGACGATCTCTTCGTTCTGTGTATCTACATCGAGTGCTACAGCAAACGAGTCAACGTTACCTGCTGCGAGGCTAACTCCACCCATAAGCGCAGCACCAGTGCCAGCAGCTACAGTCATAGATGTAGCAGTTGTATTGATGCTAGCCGAAAGGGTTGTGGCAACCGAAGTCGTACTATATTTTCTGGTCATTGTTTATGCTGCCTTTTCTTTAACGGGTGAAGTGAACGCGAATTGGGAACTTGTCAGATAGCTTGAGTGACTCATCCTGCAAGCGCTGTTGATAGAGCGCATAGATGTATCTGGAGTTTGTAGAACCAGCAGCACCTGGCACCTTGCTATCGGCAAGGTCAGATTCTGCAGAGGTCAAGTTGATACGACCAGGATCTACGAATGAGAGCAGACGATAAGCTGCGCCATATACAACTACGTCACGGCAAGACTCTGGCAAACCAGTTACTGCGCTGAAGTCATCTGTTCCAGATGTCATAGTCTGTGGTGTTGCTGCATACCAAACCTGAATAGTTCTACCAGGCTGTACGTTCTCGTAGATGTTAATAGTCTTTTGTGTGTTAAATGTTGCAACGTTAGCCATAAGATCTGCACGCCACTTCTTCAGTGGTAGCCACTCACGGCTAGAACCTGTTGTCTGCCAAGACATATACAGAACATTCTGTACATCATCTGGCAAAGCGTATGTAACCTGTGAAGCATTGAAGGTAAATGTGTATGAGTAAACAGCCCACAACTTTGGGTACACTGAGTTGATAGTGTCGTTGATGGCTTGCTTGATGTTGGTGCGGGGATATGTAGGTGTCAGAATAACCTGAGAGTTAACTGCGTGTGGCGATGGTGAAGTACCTTGGTAGCCACGTCCAAAGCCTGGAGCGGCATTCATTGTGTTGTTCTCTTTAGTAAAGTTATCAATCCAGATAAGTTCATCACCAATCTCAATGATGCCTTTAGCTAGGTTATTAGATGAGCCAATAGGAATTGCTGTATCTGTTGTGGACAAAGCACTCGTCAGATACGAGATGCGATCTTGACGCAGGGTAAAACCTGCGAGTGAAGATCTAACCTCACCTATCAGATCATTTAACGTTGCCATTCATTTTCTCCTTATAGAAAGCCAGGTTATTAACCAAGCGCTCATCGTTTGGACTTATCTTTACTGCTTCTTTACCGTACTTGTATGCCATCTTCCAACGACCTAGTTGCCAGCAACTAATCGCTGCTAAGTCATAGGCCATTGGCCCCCACGCCCAAGACTCTGCAAGGAACTGTGAAGGCTTCTCATTAAACTTCAGTGCTTTCTCAGAAACCAACAAGCATTCATCCCACATTGAATTAACGTAGTAATGGTTTGCAAGGGCTAGGATTGACTCCCTACTTGCAAACTCTTCGGTGCCTTTGATTAACCACTCTTCAGCATTGTCTGGTTCGCACTTAGATAAGATGCGACAAGCAGCTGAACGTTCTTCTGGAAAGATACTTAACTCTAGGTATTTCTTAAGAGACTCTGCAGACTGTTCGTGTTGCTGATGGTAAGACTGTTCTCTACCTAAGTAGTACAGGTTTCTAGCATCTGGGTTCTCACGTACTGCCATCTCAAGCATTGGCAGGTATTGTCCACGAGACTTTGTTCTATCCTGCAAGTGGTGAGTTTCAAAGCCGTAGATAAAGTCTTTAACTTCTTCACGTTCTTCATACCAGTGAGGTACCTCGTGAATCGGATAGTGCCAGCGAATACCATCTCGCCTGTGTACTTTGAATCCATTAAACTCTGAAGCTACTGAGCCATCATCATTAAAGGCTTCAATGCGTCTATATGTTGGCCTGTCAATACCTCTGGCTAGCGCTTCCTCTAGTGGCTTGCGCCAATCAGGTGTAAGCACTTCATCCATATCAAGTGCTATGCAGTAGTCAACATCTTTTGGAACTACGGCAAGCGATGCGTTTCTTGCGTCATCGAACCTAAATGGGAAAATATGGATCGGGACAACCGTGATACCAAGAGATCTAGCAATCTCAACTGTTCGGTCTGTTGACCCTGTATCTGCGATGATGTGGTAATCAGCCTCTTTCGTGGACTCATACCAACGCTCAACGTGTTTTTCCTCATTCTTTGAAATCGTATAGATTGCTATTTTCATTTATACCAACTTAGATAGTCAACATCTTTTAACATTAAATCTGAGTAGCTTGGGTACTGCTTTACCAATGCGTGCTTAGCAGCATATGCTCTGCACTGTCTGTGTATCAATCGGTAAGCAACATCAATATGCTCAGGGTATGTTCTGGCTTGTGCTAATGCTTTATCCTTAAACTTAGGATTGATGCAGTAAGCGTGTAGGGAAGATGTGTCCATCGCCCGGACCATCATCCAGTTGCAGTGTTCGCTGTTTAGCAGCACCGCACCTAGGTAAAAGATGTCCCAGTCTTCAGGTAGTAACTCTATGAAATTGTCAAAGCGTTCTTGGAAGTTTTCCATAAACAACGCATCATCTTCAAGGATGAGCGTTAGTCCTTCGCTTTGTTCTAGCACCTGTATGTGGCTTTGCCTGCAGGCCTGTATAGGATCTATACCCAGCTCTACTGCATCTACTGCAGAGAAGCGTTCGTACTCAATGCCTAACTCTTTCAACTGGGCATCAAGCTGTTCCATACGATCTGTCCTGCGGTCTAGGTTTATCACCACGACCTTGTCGAAAAACTCGTTGACTCTCATTAGAGAAGTCTACATTCCACCTAGCATTAAGATGTCTGGCAGCGCAGTTGCACTTGCGCCTGTCGCACCCGTAGCACCAGTTGCACCAGTAGCGCCGGTAGCACCTGTAGAACCAGTTGGACCGGTAGGTCCAGTAGCACCTGCACTACCTGTGGCACCAGTTGGACCAGTAGGTCCTTGTGCTCCAGTAGCACCAGTTGCACCGGTTGGACCTGTAGGTCCTGGCACTGTGCTTGCCGCTCCAGTGGCTCCTGTAGGCCCTGTAGGGCCTGTAGCGCCTGTATCACCGGTAGGTCCAGTAGAACCTGTGGCTCCTGTAGCACCAGTAGGTCCTTGAGGACCTGTCGGTCCGGTGGCTCCTATTGGTCCTGTCGGCCCTGTTGCGCCAGTGGCACCGGTGGCACCGGTAGCTCCAGTAGCACCTGTAGGTCCGATAGGACCTGTTGCTCCTGTAGCACCCGTAGCTCCTGTGCTTCCTGTGGCTCCAGTGGGTCCTTGTGGTCCAGTATCGCCAGTCGGTCCAGTCGCTCCCGTATTACCTGTCGCTCCCGTGGATCCAGTTGGTCCCGTCGCTCCAGTGTTGCCAGTAGGACCAGTAGGCCCAGTACTGCCAGTGGGACCAGTAGGGCCAGTAGACCCAGTATTTCCAGTTGCACCTGTTGCTCCTGTCGCTCCTGTTGCACCGGTTGCACCGGTGCTTCCTGTAGGTCCAGTTGCGCCAGTAGATCCGGTGGCCCCTTGTGGGCCTGTTGGTCCAGCAGGACCTGTAGGGCCAGTGGCACCTTGACCGCCTTGCGGTCCTTGGTCTGCTGAAAAAGTTACTGATACCTGTGGGGTAATGGATTCGATAACAATTACTGTCTCGCTCATACTGTCACCCCTGGTGTCACTGTAAATTGTCCTTCAAGAATTCTTGTAATTTCTTCACCTGAGTCAAGCACTAGATCGTAAACATAACGACCAGCTGGTACATCGGTGATTGCATATGGGAATGTGACTGTCACTCGACCTACGAGTTCGTCAAAACTCATATAGCCATTGGCTAGTGTCGCTACAAATAAAGTGTTAGTAGCTCCAGCAAATGGTCGAACTGTCATAGTTCCTGTGTAACCTGTTAGGTTCCAAGGAGTTGAGTCGTTCTTAATCTGAAACTGAAAGTTAAATGTTGTCGCTTGTGAAAGCGTTAGATTATAGGTCGCACTCATCAAGCACCTTCATCAATGCTTTGGAGTGCTGCGTTTGCAGTAAGGCCAGTAGTACCAGCGAGGTAGTTGCATACACCAGTGTAATCAAGACGATAGTTCGACCCATCTGGAATACCCGCGATATCATTAAGAACTCCTACTGTGTCTGTGTGGTAAGGCGTTACACCTCGTTGTGCAGCCCAAGCACGAGCTGCACCTGCTTCATCTAGATAACTGTTGATTGGTGGGTAGGTGCCGCCATTTGCGAGCCTGTTGAGTTCTGCTACTAGCGTTGATCCTGGTGTTCCTGTTGGCACCTATCTACCTCACTTCTTCTTTTTGCGTGCTACCGCTGCGTTATCAATTAGATTTGGATAAGGCCTGCCTGCTGCCTTAGCCTTTGCCCTAGCTTGTTCCTTTTGCTTGGGCGTCAACTTGGTTGACTTTTGTTTAGGATTCTTTGTATCCCAAAATGCTGCCTTCTTCTTCACCACTTCACCTTATTCGCCCAGTACGCAGCAGACATCTTGCCCTTGGCAATGTTATCTGCGTGACGTGCTTTGAATGAAGCCTGACGTGCAGTTGGCTTCTTATCTCCAGTTACACCTTGCTGTCCAAAGCGGATGGTCTTGACCTTATCGCCTTCTTTAGCAACTACAACGTGCGACTTGGTTGGATGGCTGGGTGTGCGCTTAGGCTTATTAAAGCCTGCAACCCCTGCTCGCTCTAGGCGAGGATCTTTCTTACTTGCCACTCTTCTTCTTGGCTTTCATCTTGACCTTTGGCTTAGGCTTTGACTTGCCAGCCTCAGACAATGCAATAGCAACTGCCTGCTTGCGAGACTTAACTACTGGTCCACCCTTACCTGAATGAAGAGTTCCTCGCTTGAACTCACCCATTACCTTGGCTTCTTTAGTCTTCTTCATTAGCACTTACACGCTTTCTTAGACTTGCCACACTTCTTGCACTTTCCTGCTGCAGCCTTTGCGCCGTATTCCTTCTTACGCATTGCAGCTGATTCAGTCTTCTCGTGCTTCTTCATTGCTGCTGTTGACTTGTACTTCTCGCCTTTAACTGACATTACTTCTTACCGCCTACTCCTGTAGAGATTGACTCGTAAGTCATATACTTACGGTTAGATTCAAACTGCTTGTCTGGTGCTGGGTAGTAATCTGCCTCGTCAACGTTACGGACAATGACAACCTTCTTGTTCTTGTCTTCCATTTGTTACTCCTTAGTCTTTAAGTGTTAAACTTCCGCCATCAAATGCTTTGCCTGCTTCGTTGCTGATTCTTACTGCTGCGTCAATATCGTGCTGCTTGGTCGAACGAGGTTCGATACCTTGCCTTACTGCGCTGTAGTAGGAACTCAACTCTTTGTCGTGTTGCTTAGCAGTAGGTACGCCATTGCTCTTTGCAACACCTGGGTCTAACTGTAGACCGATTACCTTGCAACCAAAGCAACCTTCTACATCTACTGGGTGATCTTCTCTATGTTTAGCCATTAGACCACCGGTGTCAGATACTCGCTGTAACCAGCGTCAATAAGTACCTGAGCTTCAGCATCTGTCAGCGTATAAGCGTGACCGCCAAGATAGTAGGTAGTGGCATTTGCCAAGTCATCTTGGTATGGAGTTCTGCTTTCAGTAACAACAGTTCCATTGACTAGCAATGTAACGCCACGTGCAACGTCTGTCATAAATGACGGAGTGGCACCTGTGTAGGAACCACCTGCAAGTGGACGCCCGGCAAGGCGTGCGTACATATTGAAATAGGTGCTATCGCACCAGGTTTCATTTTGCCAAGGTGTTCTTAGTTCGTATGGCATTGCTCTCCTTAATGGGCTTACCACAAGGCTTGGTTTCCCAAGCCCTGCAGTCAACCAATTACTTAGTTAATAGATGAAGCTGACTCAATACGATATAGAGCTGCTTCACGTAGGCGAGCAAAGCCGCCCATATAGTACCAACCGATTGTGCGGAAACGACGGAGTGCATCGATCTCTGGTCCGATAACGGTAGAGATGTCCTGACCCTGTGCTTCTGCAAGTGCTTCACGACCAGCGATAACAGCCTTGTAGACGTTAACTGATCCTGAGTTCGCAGCGTAAGGCACACGAGGTGTCTCTACTACGAATGCACCTTCGATTACGCCAACTGCACCAGCCACGAATGGTGTGCGGTCTACGTACTGTGT